>Ga0268299_1002784_pt1 | contig 18741 bp, 14 predicted proteins | sample NOBtaG_FD_193484 | JGI IMG/M metagenome (GOLD analysis project Ga0268299, IMG submission 193484) | Activated sludge microbial communities from bioreactor in Nijmegen, Gelderland, Netherland - NOB reactor | ecosystem: Engineered > Bioreactor > Aerobic > Activated sludge | place: Netherlands...
GCTGATCGGCGAGGGATCGGGGTCGGCCGGGTGGGGATGGACGCCCCGGACGGACCGGCCGTCGCTGTCGACCAGGAAGGGGCCCCAATGGGAGGCCATCGGGCTCAGCGGCACGCCCCAACGCTACCCACCACGATGGTCCGGACGGCCGGTCGACCCCAGGGCTACCATGGCGCGATGGACCGGGCGAACTCAGCGGGCCGGGTCGCGGCTGGCGCCCCCGACAGCTCCGACGATGGCGATGTGATCACCTCGATCTCCGCCCTCGAGGCGCTGTACGGCGACCCGGTGCCGTCGGCCGTGGTGAAGGAGATCGACCACATCTCCCCGCTCCACCAGGCCTACATCGAGGCGTCGCCGTTCATGGTGCTGGCCACCGCCGGCCCCGACGGCCTCGACTGCTCGCCCCGGGGCGACCCCGCCGGTTTCGTGCGGGTGGCCGACCCCCACACCCTCCTGCTGCCCGACCGGCGGGGCAACAACCGGCTGGACTCGCTGCGCAACATCGTGGCCGATCCCCGGGTCGCCCTGCTGTTCCTGGTGCCCGGCATCGGGGTGACGCTGCGGGTGAACGGCCGGGCCCGGCTCCGCACCGACCCGGCCCTGCGGGCCAGCTTCGCCATCGACGGCAAGCTGCCCACCCTGGTGGTGGAGATCACGGCCGAGCGGGTCTACACCCAGTGCCCCAAGGCGCTGGTCCGCTCGAACCTGTGGGACCCGGCCCGCCACCGCTCTCCCGACGAGCTGCCCTCCGTGGGCCGGATCATGGCCGCCATCACCGACGGCGAGATCGACGGAGCCGCCTACGACGCCGCCTACCCCCAGCGCCTGAGGGAGACGATCTACTGATCCTGTCGTCTTCCCGGTCGGCTTCCAGCTTCGATGACGAGCTGTCGACCTCCCGCCTCGTGCTGCGGTACGCCACCACCGGCCTGGTCACCCTCATGATCGTGGCCGTGGCCACCGCCTGGGTCAGCCGCCGGGTCGGCACCCAGGACGCCATCGCCGATGCCGACCGCGTCACCTCCATCGCCGCCGAGGCGGCGGTGGAGCCGATCCTGACCGATGGGATCATCACCATGGACCCCGGCATCCTGGCCGAGATCGACCACGTGGTGCGCAACCAGGTGCGGCGGGGATCGCTGGTCCGGGTGAAGATCTGGGGGGCCGACGGCACGATCCTGTACTCCGACGAGCCCCGGCTCATCGGCGAGCGCTTCGATCTCGACGACGACAAGCTGGAAGCGCTGGCCGGCGAGGACGTCCACGCCCACGTGAGCGACCTGACCGATCCCGAGAACCGGTTCGAGGAGCAGGCCGACAAGCTGCTCGAGGTGTACCAGCTGCTGGAGACCGAGCCCGGCAACACACCCGTGCTGTTCGAGGCGTACTTCCGGTACTCGGAGGTGGAGGAGGCGGGCCGCCGGGCCTGGCTGCGCTTCGCCCCGGTGACGCTCGGCTCGCTGGTGCTGCTGGAGCTGCTGCAGGTGCCGCTGGCCACCTCGCTGGCCCGGCGCCTTCGCCGCACGCAGGATCAGCGGGAGCAGCTCCTGCGCTCGGCGATCGAGGCCACCGATGCCGAGCGGCGCCGGATCGCCAGCGACCTGCACGACGGCGTCGTGCAGGATCTGGCCGGCGTGGCGTTCTCGCTCAGCGCCGCCGCCCGGGCCAACCATCCCCCCAGCCGGGACGAGATCCGGGAGGCGGGCGACCAGGTTCGGGACTCGGTGCGGGCCCTGCGATCGCTGCTGGTGGAGATCTATCCGCCCAACCTCTACGAGGAGGGGCTGGAGGCGGCGCTGGGCGACCTGACGGCCAAGGTGGACGCCCGCGGTATCGTGTCGTCCCTGGTGGTCGACGCTCCGGTCGAGCGGCTGGCCACCGACCAGACCCAGCTGGTGTACCGGGCGGCCCAGGAGGGCCTGCGGAACGTGGTGGCCCATGCCGGGGCCTCGCAGGTGGCGGTCCGGGTCAACGGAGACGACGAGACGGTGGTGCTGCAGGTGATCGACAACGGGCGGGGCATGCCCGAATCCGAGATCGAGGAGCGTAACGGCCACATGGGCTTGAAGACCTTGAGCGGCCTGGCCGCCAGCATGGGAGCGACGGTGAGCCTGTCGTCGGCCCCCGGCCGGGGCACGGTGCTCACCCTGGAGGTGCCGATCCGATGAGCGACGATCTGACGGCCGACAGCGCCGTGCGCGCCGCCCGGATCCGGGTGGCCGTGGCCGACGACCACGCCATCGTGCGCCAGGGATTGGAGCGGCTGTTCTCCACCACCGACGACATGGAGCTGGTGGGCACGGCGGCCAGCGGCAACGAGGCGGTGGATCTGGTGGAGAGCGCCCGCCCCGACGTGATCCTCATGGACCTGTCGATGCCCGACGGCGACGGGGTCGACGCCACCCGGCGCATCGTGGCCGCCGGGGCCGCCACCCGGGTGGTGATCCTCACCTCGTTCGGCGAGGAGTCCCGCATCGTCGACGCCCTCAACGCCGGCGCCCAGGGCTACCTGCTCAAGCACATCGACCCCGACAAGCTCCTCGACGCCGTGCGCTCGGCCGCCCAGGGTGACGCCCCCCTCGACCCGAGGGCCGGCCGGGTGCTGCTGGAGCAGCGGCGGGCCCCGGCCGACGCCGGCTCGGGCCTGACCGATCGGGAGCTGGAGGTGCTGTCGCTGGTGGGCCAGGGCCTCGCCAACAAGCAGATCGCCCGCCGCTTGGGGATCAGCGAGCGCACGGTCAAAGCCCATCTCACGAGCGTGTTCCAGCGCATCGGGGTGTCGGACCGGGTGCAGGCCGCCCTTTGGCTCCGGGAGCACCAGGGCCGGTAGTCTCGCCCCCCGTAGGCACCATACGGGGGAGGCGCTCTCATGGCCGAACAGGTACCACCGATCCGGATCGACCCGGAGACCGGGCACAAGCTGTTCAACACGCGGGCGGCCAAGGCGTCGGACCGGATCGAGGGCAAGGGGTACGACGTCGTCACCGACGCCGAGCTCGTCACGCTGCCCGCCTTCAAGGCGGACGCCACCTTCAACGAGGAGGCCCGGGCCCGGTACCGCCAGTTCAACGAGGTCCGGCGGGGCACCGACGACTACATGGCGATGGAGGGCACGTTCGCCCGCTACCTGGAGGACCACTACTCGGCCCCGCCGGTGCCCCGGGAGGCACTGACCGACGAGTGCGAGATCCTGGTGGTCGGCGGCGGCTTCAGCGGGCTGCTGCTGTGGTACAAGCTGAGCCAGGCCGGCTTCACCGACGTCCGCTTCTGCGAGAAGGGGGGCGACGTGGGCGGCACCTGGTACTGGAACCGGTACCCCGGGATCGCCTGCGACGTCGAGTCGTACTCCTACCTGCCCCTGCTCGACGAGACGGGCTACGTGCCCACCATGAAGTTCGCCTCCGGCTTCGAGATCTTCGAGTACTGCCAGCAGATCGCCGAGACCTACGGGTTCTACGACCACTGCCTGTTCCACACCGCGGTCACCGGCACCGAGTGGGACGAGGGCACCCAGCGCTGGACGGTCCGCACCGACCGGGGCGACGAGATGAAGGCCCGGTTCGTGATCCTGGCCAACGGGGTGCTCACCACGCCCCGCCTGGCCCGCATCGACGGCATGGAGCGCTTCGGTGGCCAGTCGTTCCACACCTCCCGGTGGGACTACGACGTGGCCCTCGAAGGCAAGCGGGTCGGGATCATCGGCACCGGGGCCACCGCCGTGCAGGCCATCCCCGAGCTGGCCAAGATCGTGGGCGAGCTGTACGTGTTCCAGCGCACCCCGTCCACCATCGACGTGCGAGACCAGCGCCGCACCAGCCAGGCCGAGATCGACGAATGGCGGGCCCAGCCGGGTTGGGCCCGGGCCCGACGGGCCCGGTTCGCCAAGCTGATCGGCCGTCGGGCCCTGCAGGCCAACGACGACTACCTGGCGGGCAAGGCCGAGCCCCCGGCCCGCCGGGAACGCCGGCCTGACGCCCCCCGCCCGAGCCGGGAGGAGCAGACCCAGCGCGAGCTGCAGTCCAGCTACCGCATCATGGAGCAGATCCGGGACCGGGTCGACGCCATCATCGAGGATCCGGCCACGGCCGAGGCCCTCAAGCCGTACTACCCCTACGGCTGCAAGCGGCCCACGTTCCACGACGAGTACCTGCCCACGTTCAACCTGCCCCACGTGCATCTGGTCGACACCGCGCCCCTCGGGGTGCGCCAGATCAACGAGACCGGCATCGAGCACGACGGGGTGCAGTACGACCTCGACGTGCTGATCTACGCCACCGGGTTCGACTTCATGGCCCCCGCCACGTTCAACGTGGTGACCGGGCGCAACGGCCGGACGTTGGGCGGCAAGTGGCAGGAGGAGGGGACCCGTACGTTCCTCGGGCTCCACTCCAACGGCTTCCCCAACCTGTTCGTGATCACCGGCCCCCAGGGCGGCGGTGGCAGCTTCAACTTCATGGACGGCATCGAGGACCACAGCGACTACGTCGTGTGGCTGCTCAGCCTCATGCGCGACGCCGGGCATCAGGTCGTCGACGTGCGCAAGGCCGACGAGGAGCAGTGGGCCCAGCATTGCGCCGAGGCCGACCTGGCCACCGCGCCCCTGCGTGACTGCCTGTCCAACTTCAACGGCTACGGCCGGGCCGAGCCCGGGAGCCTCGGGTACTACGGCGGCGGCAACTGGCACAAGTGGCGGATACGGGCCCAGGAGTCGTTGGAGCCCTACACCTTCCTCTGAGGTCGAGATGGACGGCGGTCCGGGTACCGTCGTTCGGGTGAACGGTAACCGGTGGCTGCGCACGATCGAGGAGAACCCCGGCCACTCGGCGTGGTACATCGAGCGGTTCCGCACGATGGCGGCCGAGGGCAAGGACCTTCACGGTGAGGCCCGGCTGATCGACGCCATGGTGGAGCGGGGAGCGAGGGTCCTCGACGCCGGGTGCGGCCCGGGCCGGGTGGGCGGTCGCCTGGCCGAGCTGGGCCACCAGGTCGTGGGGGTCGACATCGATCCCGCTCTGATCGAGGCGGCCGAGCACGACCATCCCGGGCCCCGGTGGCTGGTGGGCGATCTGGCGGAGCTCGACCTGGGCGACGAGCGGTTCGACGCCATCGTGTGCGCCGGCAACGTGGTCACGTTCCTCGATCCGGCCACCCGACGCGCCGTGTTGGAGCGCCTCGGCGCCCACCTGGCCGAAGGAGGTCGTCTCGTGGTGGGGTTCGGGGCCGGGCGGGACTACTCCTTCGACGACTTCGAGGCCGACGTGAGCGGGTCCGGGCTGGTGCACGAGCTGCGGCTGGCGAGCTGGGACCTCCGGCCGTTCACCCCGGCGTCGGAGTTCCTGGTGGCGGTGCTGGGCCGGAGCGACGGCTCGGCCTGAGGCCCGTTCAACTGACGTCGGCCAGGCGCCCGTCGCCGAGCTGGAACCCCACCATCCGGTGGTACAGGCCGCCGGGGAGCGTCACCAGCTGGTCGTGGCTGCCCGATTCCACCAACCGGCCCTGGCTCAGCACCATGATCCGGTCGGCGTCGCGCACGGTCGACAGCCGGTGGGCGATGATGATGCGGGTACGGTTGGCGGGCAGGTTGTCGAGCGCCGCCACCAGGAGCTGCTCGGAGTTGGCGTCGAGGGCCGACGTCGGCTCGTCGAGGATGATGATCGGGGCGTCGCGCAGGATGGCTCGGGCGATGGCCACCCGCTGGCGCTGCCCTCCCGACAGGTTGGCCCCCCGCTCCCCGATCCTGGTGTCGAGGCCGTCGGGCAGGCGGCAGGCGAACTCGTTCACCAGGGCCAGATCGACGGCCCGCTCCACCTGGCGTCGGGTGGCCTGCTGGCCGCACACGATGTTGTCCCACAGGGTGCCTTCGAGGAGGACCGTGTCCTGCAGCACCATCGACACCTGCCGGCGGAGCGACGCCAGCTGGTGTCGGCGGACGTCGATGCCGTCCACCAGCACCGCGCCGCTGTCGACGTCGAGCAGCCGCGGGATGAGCGAGGCGACGGTGCTCTTGCCCGCCCCGGTCGGGCCCACCAGGGCCACGGTCTCCCCCGGCGCCACCGTGAACGAGATGTCCTCCAGCACCGGTTCCCGGCCGTAGGAGAACCCCACGTTGCGCAGCTCGATCCCGCCCCGGACCCGGTGGGCCACGGCCCCCGGCTGGTCGTCGATCTCGGCCTCGGTGTCGAGCACGTCGCCGATCCGCTCGGCCGCCGCCGCCCCCTTCGTCACCACCTGAGCCAGCTTCGACAGGGCCTTGATCGGCTTGTAGAGCGAACCCAGGTAGCTGAGGAAGACGAGCAGCACGCCCAGGCTGAGCTGCCCCGACACCACCCGCTGGGCGCCGAACCACAGGACGATGGCCACCGAGCACGCCCCGGCCAGCTCCACCATGGGGCCGAACCGGGCCTGGAGGCGGACCGAGCGGAGGCCGGCGGCCAGGCTGTCCTGGGTGAGCCACACGAACCGGTTCATCCGGTCGTGCTCCAAGGTGAACGCCTGGACCAGGTGCACCGCCGACAGGTCTTCGGCAGCGGCCGACGCGATGGCGCCGTCGCTCTTGCGGACCTGGCGGGCGGCCTGGCGCAGCTCCCCCCGGGACCGGTGGGTCATCAACGCCAACACCGGCGTGACCAGCAGGGCCAGGCCGGTGAACAGGGGGTCGATGGCCAGCATCACCACGAACATCCCGGCCACCAGGGCGGTGGAGGGCAGCAGCACCGACAGCACCTGGACGATCATGTCCTGGGTGGACGCCACGTCGCTCGTGACCCGGGCGGTGAGATCGCCGACCCGCTGGCGCCCGTGGTACGACAGCGACAGCCGCTGGAGGTGAGACAACACCCGCAGCCGGAGATCGGCGGCGATGTGGAGCCCGGCCGAGCTGAGCAGGCGGGTGGCCCAGTAGTTCACGACCGCCCCGAGGCCCACGAGCGCCACCAGCGACAGCACGGCCAGCCCGACCCGCAGGTTGGCATCGGCCGGGCGGGGGTCGGCGGTGAGCACCCCGTCGACCACCCAGCGCAACGGCCAGGGCTGGGCCAGATCGAAGCCGACCTGCAGCAGCGTCAGGGCCGCGCCGAGCACCAGCGCCCGGCGGCACGGGTGGATCGAGCTGCGGAACCGGCCCACGGCGCGGATCATCGGTGGCCCCCGGTCATCGGGCGCCGGCCCCCACCAGCGCCACCAGATGGGAAGCGGCCGTGGCAGCGCCGTCGAGCCGGAGGCCGTGGGCCTCGACCTGGCCGTCGGCCAGGAGCCGGGGACGGCCCAACAGCCAGGCCACCTCGTCGGCCGGTGCCCCCTCGTCCACCACGTCGGCCAACCCCATCGCCGCCAACCGGGTGGCCCTGATGGCCTGCTCCCGGCGGGGGCTGCGGCGGGGCACGAGGATGGGCCGCACGCCGGCGGCCAGCGACTCGACGGTGGAGTTGTAGCCCGCCATCTGCACCACGGCCCCGGCCCGGGCGAACAAGCCGGCGCACCCGGGGACGTCGCGGGCCACGGTCACCCGGTTCCCGCCGACCAGCGGCAGGCGGCGGCTGGCGTAGGGCCCGGCGGCCACCACCACCCGCCGATCGGGTAGGAGGTCGGCCAACTGGCCGGCCAGAGCGTAGACGGCGTCGCCGTCGCCCCCGCCGCCGGCGGCCACGGCGACGACCGCCGGATCCCGGGGTGCGGTCTCGACCGACTCCACCACCCAACCACAGTAGGTGGGCGTCACCGGCAGGCCGTACTCACGCACATGGTCGCACAGCGCAGCCTCGCCGTACACCAGCACGGTGTCGAACACCTCGTCCACGTCGGCCCAGCCGTCGCCGGCCAGCTCCTGGCGGATCTGTAGCGGCTCGTCGAGGATGTCGCGCAGCCCGAGCACCAGCCGGGCGCCGTCGGCGGCGGCCGCCTCCAGCCCCGGTCGCAGCTCGCCCGCCGTGCCGTAGGGGTGCCGGTCGACCACGATCACGTCGGGCCGGACATCGGCCACGGTCCGGGCGAAGATGGCGGCCCGCTGCCGGAGCGCCTCGTCGAAGCTCAGCTCGCCGTTGCGATACGCCCCCGACGAGTCCTTGATCAGCGGCGGCACGGCCACCAGGCGCAGCCGGGGGTCGTCACCCAGCCAGCGGGGCTGGCGGGCCGCCCCGGTGACCAGCGTGACCTCGGCCTCCGGCTCGGCCGCCAGCAGCGCCCGGGCGATCGTGGCGTTGCGCTTGACGTGCCCGAGGCCGAAGCCGTCGTGGGACGAGAAGAGGTAACGGGTCATACCCGAGATCGTGCCCCGCCCCCGGGCGGGGGCCGCTAGTGCACCATGGTCGTAGAACCGGGGCGGGTTCAGCCCTTGCCCGAGCCGCCGGAGCCCGATCCGGAACCCGAACCGCCGCCCGAGCCGGAACCCGATCCCTTGCCGGAGCTGTCGTCGTCGGTGTCGTCGGTGCCGTCGGTGTCGTCTGTCGAGGTGCTCGAGGTCTCCCGGGTGGTGGCGGTTGACGAGGTGCTGGTGGGCTTCGTCGTGGCCGTCGTGGTGCTGGTCGAGCGGGAGCCACCACCGCCGGGGCCGCGGTTGCCCCCGCCGTCGTCGTCGGTGGCCGGGGTCGTTCCGCCCGGGCCCGACGAAGCTGTCGTGGTGGGTGAGGCGGGGCCGCCCGGCCCGCGGTTGGACCCGGAGTCTCCGCCGTCGTCGTCGGAACCTCCGCCCGCCGAAACGGTCGTGCTCCGGGCACCCGACCCGGTCGACGAGGTGGCGACCGACAGCGGCTCGGGCCGCGCCACCTTCACCACCTCGGGCGCCGCCACCCCGCTGGGGGGATCGTCGGCGGGCGGGGCCGTGGTCGACGTGGCGCGGGGGCGGGGCAGGCCGAGGAACGGATCGGCCTCGCTGACGTGGCGGAACATCATGGCCCAGAGCAGGTAGCCGGCCGACACGATCACCGCCGCCGACGTGAGCCATCCGGTGACCGACCACAGGACGTTGCGGTGCCGGCTCCACCAGGTCTCGGCCGCCGGAGCACCCAGGATGTGGCGCAAGCTCAGGGGCGCGGCGCCTGACTCGGCCATCGCCGGATCAGATTCGCGCCACGACTTCACCAGGTGAGTGTGTCACCAGGGTTCAGGTCCTGGTACTGGCCGATGGTCGTAGCACCAGTCGGCCGACCTGGACTTTCGGCTTCCCGGTAGGGCCGGAGGGACCCCGAGGAACGGCTCTGGGTACTAGGACCCATGGCCAATTGCCGTCGTCCCCGCAGGCACCGGAGAGTTGAACGGCACGGGAACGGACCATGAACTCCGATGCCCTCCCACCGTTCCCGGGGAGACAGATCACATGCGAGTGGTGCTCACTGGCTGCGCCGGATTCATCGGTTCCCATCTCGCCGAGCGGCTCGTGGCCGACGGCTGGCACGTCACCGGCGTGGACGCCTTCACCGACTACTACGACCCGGCGCTCAAGCACGCCAACCTGCTCCCGCTGGCCGGCGAGCGGCGATTCGACCTGGTGGAGGGGAACCTGGTCGACCTCGACATCCCGGCTCTGCTGGCCGACCGACCGGCCGTCATCCACCTGGCCGCCCAGGCCGGCGTGCGGGCCAGCTTCGGCGAGGGGTTCGATCGGTATGTGCGGGACAACGTGCTGGCGAGCCAGCGGATGCTCGAGGCGGCCCAGGCCACGGGCTGTCGCCGGGTGGTCTACGCCAGCTCGTCGTCGGTCTACGGCGACGCCGCCGCCTACCCCTGCGTCGAGGCCGCCACCCCCCGCTCCCCCCGCTCCCCCTACGGCGTGACCAAGAGCATGGGGGAGGACCTCGCCGCCGTGTACCGGGCCGGCGGTCTGGAGACCGTGGGCCTGCGCTACTTCACGGTGTACGGACCCCGGCAGCGTCCCGACATGGCCATGACCCGCCTGTGCCGGGCCGCCCTGGGCGGCCCCTCGTTCCCCGTGATGGGCGACGGCAGCCAGTCCCGGGACTTCACCTACGTGGCCGATGCCGTCGACGCCACGGTGCGGGCGATGCGCAGCGACCGTGACCTGCCGCCGGTGCTCAACGTGGGTGGGGGTCAGGAGGCCACGCTGCGCCAGGTCATCGACCTGGTGGGCTCGATCGCCGGCACGCCCGTCCCTCTCGAGTGGGGTCCGGCCCAACGGGGCGACGTCCGTCGCACGGGCGCAGACACCTCGCTGGCCCGCGAGGTGCTGGGCTGGTCCCCCACCACGACCCTGGCCGAGGGCCTGGCCGCCCAGTTCGCCTGGGCCGCCGGCACCGCCGAGCCGTCGCTCGAGCTCCGGGCCTCGGCGTGAGCGCCGTCGCCGTCGTGGTCTCGGGCTGGCCCCGCATCTCGGAGACCTTCGCCGTCAACGAGGTGACAGCTCTGGCCCGGCGCGGCCTGCTGGCCGGCGTGTTCGCCACCAAGCCGGGCGACGCCTCGCTGGTGCAGCCCGACGCGGCCCGCCTCGCCCCGCTGGTGACCCTGCTCGACGCCAACACCCCCGAGGGCCAGGGGGCCGAGGTGGCGGAACGGCTGGCGGCCGGGGGGCGACCGGTGGGCGCCGTCCACGGCTACTTCGCCCATCAGCCGGCCGCCGTGGCGGAGCGGGCGGCCGCCGCCCTGGACGTGCCGTTCAGCTTCAGCGTCCACGCCCTCGACGCCCGCAAGGTCGACCCGGCCGAGCTTCGCCGCCGCTGCCGGGCGGCGGCCCTGGTGACGACGTGCAACGCCGACACCACCGACGCCATCGTGCGGGTGGGCGGACGGCCGGTGGAGCTGCCCCACGGCGTCGACCTCACACGCTTCCGGCCGACGCCGCCCCCGGCCGATCGCCGCCCGGTGGAGCTGCTGGCCGTGGGCCGGCTGGTGGAGAAGAAGGGCTTCGTCCATCTGATCGAGGCCATGGCCGGCCTCGACGCCGAGGCCCGCCTGCGGATCGTGGGCGACGGGCCGCTGGGGCCCGACCTGCAGGCCCGCATCGAGCAGCTCGGCCTGAGCGGGACCGTCGAGCTGATCGGTCGCCGTACCCACCACGAGCTGCCCGGGCTGTACGCCGCGGCCGACGCCGTGGTGGTCCCGTCCGTGGTGGACCGGGCCGGCGACCGCGACGGCCTGCCCAACGTGGTGTTGGAGGCCATGGCCGCCGGGCGCCCCGTGGTGGCCACCACGGTGGCCGCCATCCCCTGTGCCGTGCTGGCCGGCGGCGACGACGACACCGGCCTGCTCGTGCCGCCGGCCGATCCCACGGCCCTGCGCCTGGCGCTGCGAACCCTGTGCCTCGATCCGGCCCGCCGCCACCAGCTCGGGGTCAACGGCCGCCGCCGGGCCGAGGACCGCTTCGATCTCGGCCGGTGCTCCGCCGCCTGGGTCGACCTGCTGGCCCGGACCCACCGCCTGCCGGAGGTGCCGGCGTGACCGAAGCCCCGCCTCCGCCGCCCCGGGTGGCCTACGTCCTGAAGGGCTACCCCCGCCTCTCCGAGTTGTTCATCGCCAGCGAGATCTGGCGCCTGGAGCAGCTCGGGCTCGATCTCCAGCTGTACGTGTGCCGCCCTCCCGACGAGGACACCCACCATCCGATCGTCGATCGGATCAAGGCCGAGCCCACCTGGCTGCCCGCCACCACCTCGCTGTCGGGCACCACCCTGCCCCGCTGGTTGGCCCGCAACCTGCCCACGTTCGCCCCCGCCCTGCGGCGGGTGGCCCGTCGCCGTCCCCGGGGCCTGGCCGACGCCGCCCGCGCCGCCCTGTGCCAGGCATTCCGCGCCCGCCAGGGATGGCGTCCCCTGCGGATCTACGCCAAGGAGCTCCTGTGGGCAGTGGCGTTGGCCGACGAGATCGACCGCGGCCCGGGGGCCGACCATCTCCACGCCCACTTCGCCCACGGCACCACGACGGTGGCGTGGCTGGCGTCGCGCCTCCTCGGCGTGCCGTTCTCGTTCACCGGCCACGCCAAGGACATCTACCGGGAGTCGCTGAACCCGGCCGGGCTCCTGCGGCGCAAGCTGGACGAGGCGGCCTTCGCCGTCACCTGCACCGGCGCCAACCTCGACCATCTGCGGGCGATCGCACCCGACGCCCGCATCCACCTCGTCTACCACGGCCTCAACGCCGAGCTGACCGCCCTGCTCGATGCCGCCCCGGCGGCCGAGCGGCCCCCCCACCTGCGGATCGTCAGCGTGGGGCGCCTGGTGCCCAAGAAGGGCTTCGACGTGCTGATCCGGGCCGTCGGCCAGCTCCATCGCGCCGGGGTGGCGGTGGAGCTGGTGGTGGCGGGAGAGACCGGCAGCGAGGCGGCCGTCCTGGCCGAGCTCGTGACCGAGCTCGGCCTCGGTGACGTGGTGCAGTTCCGGGGCACGATCAGCCAGGCCCAGCTCCTGGTGGAGCTGCGCCGCTCGTCGGTGTTCGCGCTGGCCTGCCGGGTCGACGGCGACGGCGACCGGGACGGCATCCCCAACGTGTTGGTGGAGGCCATGGCCGCCGGCCTGCCGGCCGTGTCGACCACGGTGTCGGGCATTCCCGAGCTGATGACCGACGGCGTCACCGGCCTGCTCGTGCCGCCCGAGGATCCCTCCGCCCTGGCCGGCGCCCTGCGCCGCATCGCCCAAGACCCGGAGCTGGCCGACCGGCTCGCCCGGGCCGGGACCGCCGCCGTGCACGAGCGCTTCGACGGCGAGCGCCTGGCCCATCAGCTCGTCCATCTGTTCGCCGGCCGACCGCCGCTGGCGGGCGTCGGCCCGGTGCCGGCGGCCTCAGCCGGGCCGCGGTAGCTCCGATGTCCCCGGCTGCGATCGCCACCTCCCCCCGGGCGGTGCTGTGCGTCATCGACCACCTGCACCGTTCGCCGGCGGTGGCCGACGCCGCCGTGGCCGGCCGCTTCATCCACGCCGGGCGGGAGCTGGCCCTGGGCCGCCGGCCCCACTGGCTGGGGGCGGCCGACGGCCTCGACGAGGAGTGGGGCATCGAGTGGGTGAAGCTCTACGAGGGTCTCGACCTCGCTGCCGCCTTCGCCGCCACCGGCGACCGCCGTTACCTCGACACCTGGGAAGACCTCGTCGAGTCGTTCTGCCTCCAGGTACCGGTGGGCCACCACACCTCCGACGTGTCGGCCCGCCGGATCCAGAACTGGCTCTACGCCTGGCAGCGCTTCGCCGCCGCCCCCGCCTACCGGGGCCTGCGTCCCGGTCTGGCCGAGCGTCTGACCGCCCGGATCAGGGCCGACGTGGAGCACCTGGCGAGCCATCTCACACCGGAACGCAACCACCGGACGCTGGAGATCTACACGCTGGTCTTGGCGGCTCTGGCCTTCGACCGCCCCGGCGACGCCTCCGCCGCCCTCGACCTGCTGGCCGCCAACGCGGCGGCCGACATCGGCGACGACGGAGTACACCGGGAGCGGTCGAGCGACTACCACTGCATCGTGCTGCGGTCACTGGTGGGGGCGATGGCGGCCGCCGGCCAAGCGGGCCTGCCGGTCCCCCCGCTGCTGGCCGACCGGGCCGACCGGGCCGCCACCGTGGCCCTCCACCTCCAGCGGCCCGACGGCACGATGCCGGCCCTGTCCGACGGCGACCAGGGCGACTTCCGGGCCCTGTTGGCCCTCGCCGCCGACGTGCTCGACCGGCCCGACCTGCGCTGGGGGGCGACGCTGGGGGCGGCCGGCCAGGCCCCGGCCGGGCTCGGCGCCACCTTCGCCGCCGGCGGGTACGCCGTCCAGCGCTCCGGGTGGGGCGCCGGGCCGGTGGCCTACGGCGACGAGGCCTGGGCCGTCCTCGACTGCGGGCCCCTCGGCGATGGCGGCCACGGCCACTACGACCAGCTGAGCGTGGAGCTCCACACCGGCGGTCGCACGGTGGCGGTCGACCCCGGCCGGTTCACCTACGACCGCCACGACGGCCCCTGGCGCCACTGGTTCAAGGGCACGGCCGCCCACAACACCGTCACCATCGACGGCCTCGACCAGGTGCCCTACCGGCCGGGCAAGCCCCGGGGCCCGCTCCCCCAGGCCCACCTCGTGCAGCGCCACGACGACGGCCGGTACGACACCCTCGTCGCCGAGGCCACCAGCCCCGTCCACGGCGCCGTCCACCGCCGCACGCTGCGGCTGTGCCGGGTGACGCGCTCCTGGCTCGTGATCGACGAGCTCACGGACCCAGATGGGGCGTCGCACCGCTACGACCTGCGCTGGCACCTGGCTCCCGAGGCGTGGGGCGCCATCCGCCGGCGCGACCTGCCCGATCGGGTGGAGCTCACCGTGCCCGGGGCCCGGATCACGATCGTCGACCCGCCTGGACCGGTGCGCATCGCCCCGGGCTGGGTGTCACCCGCCTATGGGGTCCGCCAACCGGCGCCGGTGATCGTGGTCACCGCCGGCGATGCGGCCTCCGCCCGCTTCACCACCGAGGTAGCACCGTGCTGACCGGAACCCCGATCTCCCCTGCCGGGGCCGCCCCCGGCCCCGCCCCGACCCTGTCCCTGGCCCCCGACGACCTGCTCCCCTGGCGTGACGAGCTGCTCGACGCCGGCTCCGTGATCGACCGGGCCCGGCATCTGGGGCTGGTGGATGGCACGGTGGCGGGCGCGGCCCTGGTGCGGGCCAAGTACCGCATCGGCGAGAGCCTGCGGGTGGCGTGGCGTCTCGACCGGGTGCCCGGGCCGCCGCTCCTGCTCAGCGTGCGGTCCTACGCCCGGGGCACAGGCCCCGCCACGCTCGGCCCGCCCGCCGGGCCCGACGGGCGTCGCCGGGGGGCCGGCGACCCCGACTGGCGGGCCGGGTGGTGGATCTTCCCCCACGATCGCCGGCTGCGGTTGGCCTCCCGGGTGATGGCGGCCGACAGGGGGCTGGCCGCCCGCCTCGACCTGAGCGGTTGGGTTGGCAGCGACGTGGCGGAGTACGCCCCCGAGCGGTCGCTGACCGTGCGGGCCGTCGGGGCCGACGGGTCCCCCGTGGCCTATGTGAAGTGCTACGCCCCGGGCACCTTCGACACCGACCGCCTGGCCGGCCGCTACGAGCTGGTCAACCGGTGGTTCGCCCGCCGTCCCGGGCTCACCACGCCCGAGGTGCTGGGCTCGGCGCCCGACCTGCTGGCCCTGGAGGCGCTGGCCGGCACCCCCTGGTCGGCCGACAGCGCCGGCGCCGCCGGCCACCATCTCCACCAGATGGGACAGGCCATCGCCCACCTCCATGACCTGCCGGTGGCCGCCACCACCGGTCTGTGCCGGCCCTTCACCCGGCTCCGGGCCGATCGCATCGCCGGCAGCGCCGAGCTGGTGGCCCGGGCCCGGCCCGACGTGGGCCCGGCCGTCGCCGCCCTGGCCCGCCGCCTCACCGTCCGCCCCGCCGCCGGCGAGGTCGTGCTCCTCCACGGCGACTGCCACCCCGGCAACACCCTGCTGGGCCCGGACCCCGCCGCCATCAGCCTGATCGACCTCGACCAGTCCGGCATCGGGGAGCCGGCGTGCGACATCGCCAGCATGCTGGCCCGGATCCAACTGGGCGCCCTCGTCGGCGAGCACGACCGGGACCGGGCCACCGGCCTGTCGGAGGCGTTCCTCGAGGGCTACCGCCAGCGCCGCCACCTGCCCGCCTCGCCCCAGATCCGCTGGTACCTGGCGGCCACGCTCCTGGTGGAGCGGGCCATCCGGGCCGTCAACCGCCTCCACGCCGGCGGGCTGGCCAAGCTCCCGGCGATCGTCGACCTCGCCGCCGCCGTGCTCGACGGCGGGCTGTTCACCGACCAGCAGCTGGAGCGCCGCCCGTGATGCGCCTGCTGTTCCACTGCCAGCACGCCCTGGGCCTCGGCCACCTGGCCCGTTCGCTGGCCCTGGCGGACGGGCTGCGGGAGCGTTTCGAGGTCACCCTGCTCAACGGGGGCCGGTTCCCGGCCGGCACCGCCGTGCCCGACGGGGTGCGGGTGGTCAACCTCGACCCCCTCGGCCACGACGCCGACTACCAGCTCGTGAGCCACGACCCCGGTGTCACGGTGGACGAGGCGATGGCCCGCCGCCGGGCCGCCGTGCTGGCCGAGCTCGATCGGGTCGATCCCCACGTGGTGGTGGTCGAGCTGTTCCCGTTCGGCCGCAAGAAGTTCCGCTTCGAGCTGGAGCCCCTGCTGGAGGCGGTCCACGCCGCCGGTCCCGGCCGCCCCCGGGTGGTGTGCAGCCTGCGTGACATCCTGGTCAACCAGCGGCGGGACCAGGCCGGCCACGACGAGCGGGCGGCCCGCCACGCCAACCGCTGGTTCGACCTGGTGCTGGTGCACGCCGATCCCGGCTTCGCCACACTGGACGAGTCGTTCCGACCCGCCACCCCGCTGGAGGTACCGGTCCGGTACACGGGTTTCGTCTCGGCCCAGGACGGTCCGCCGGCGCCGGCCGGGCCGCCGCTCGAGCGCCTCCTGGTCTCGGCCGGCGGCGGCATGGCGGGTGGCCCGCTGGTGTCGGTGGCGGCCGAGGCCGCCGCCACCGTCCGACGAGTTTCCGGGCTCACCACCACGATCGTGGCCGGGCCCTTCCTGCCCGACGGGGATCGGGCCCGGCTGCACGCCATGGCCGCCGACGAGCCGGCCCTCACCGTGGTCGACCGGGTGAGCGACCTGGCGGCCGAGATCGCGAGATCGGCCGTGTCGCTCAGCCAGTGCGGCTACAACACCACGATGGACCTGCTGCGCGCTCGCCGCCCGGCGCTGGTGGTCCCCTACGCCGAAGGCCGCGAAGACGAGCAGGAGCGGCGGGCCGAGCGCCTGGCCCGGCTCGGCGCCGTGCGGGTGGTGCCCCAGCACGACCTCACGGTCCAGCGTCTGGCGGCGGAGGTGGCGGACCTGGCCGACGCCGCCCCGCCGCCCATCCCCCTCGACCTCGACGGTCGGCGGACCTCGGCCCGGCTGATGGCCGAGCTGTGCGCCGCCACCGCCGGCACCACAACATCGAACACGGCCCCGGCCCCGACAGGAGCAGCATGACCGAGCCACTCACCACCACCCCAGTCGGCACCTCGGGCACCGCCCCCGTCGGCATCGTGGGCACCGGCTACGTGGGCCTGGTGACCGGCCTCGCCCTGGCCGAGCTGGGGCACCCCGTGATCTGCCTCGACGTCGACCGGGCCAAGGTGACGGCTCTGCGGGCGGGACAGGCTCCCTTCCACGAGCCGGGGGTCGACGACCTCCTGGCCCGCCACGGCGGGCGCATCACCTTCACCACCGAGCCGGGCGATGTCTTCGGGCCGTGCCCCGTGGTGTTCGTCACCGTCGACACGCCACCGGGCCCGAGCGGCGACGCCGACCTGTCCCGGGTCGAGGCGGTGGTGGCCGCCATCCCCGCCGGCACCGAGGTGGTGATGGCCATGAAGTCGACCGTGCCGGCCGGCACCGGCCGGCGGATCACCCGCCACCTGCGGGCCACCGGCCGCCACGGCGTGCGGTACGTGTCGAACCCGGAGTTCCTCCGCGAGGGCTCGGCCGTGCACGACGTGCTCCACCCCGAGCGGGTGGTGCTGGGAGCCGACGATCCGGCCGCCGCCGACGCGGTGGCTGCCCTGTGGGCACCCCTGGGCGCGCCGGTGGTGCAGTGCGACGTGGCCTCGGCCGAGATGGTGAAGCTGGCGGCCAACGCCTTCCTGGCCACCAAGATCTCGTTCGTCAACGAGATCGCCAACGTGTGCGACGCCGTGGGGGCCGACGTGGCCACCGTGGCCCGCGGCATGGGGCTCGACAGCCGCATCGGCGCCGCCTTCCTCAACCCCGGCATCGGCTACGGCGGCTCGTGCTTCCCCAAGGACGTGGCCGCCCTCAAGCAGCTGGCCGGCAACTCCGGCTACCACTTCCAGCTCCTGTCGGCCGTGATCGAGGTCAACGAGCTGCAGAAGCGTCGGATCGTGGTGCATCTGGCCAACCGGCTGGGGAACCTCCAGGGGGCCACGATCGCCCTGCTCGGGCTGGCCTTCAAACCCGGTACCGACGACCTGCGGGAGGCCTCCAGCCTGGTGCTGGCGGCACGGCTGGCGGCCGAGGGGGCCACCCTGGTGGTGCACGATCCGGTGGTGGGCGACCACGTGCTGCAGGCGCTCCCGGCCGGCACGGTGAAGGTGGCCCGGGCGGCCGACGCCCTGGCCGGGGCCGACGCCGCCATCGTGGTGACCGAGTGGCCCGAGTACCTCGAGCTGGTCCGCCCCGGGCTGGCCGCCTCGATGGCCCGCCCCCTGCTGGTCGACGGCCGCAACCTGATCGACCCCGAGGCGGCGGCCACCGCCGGCTTCGAGTGGGTGGGTGTCGGCCGGCCCGACTGCCTCCCCGACGCCCTGGCCGAGCCCGGCCTCGATCTCGACGACGTTGAGGCCGACGCCCCGGCGCCGGTCGCCGGTCGCTGATCGTGTCCTGGCTCGACCCGGTGCGGGCGGCGCTCGACGCGAGGACCGCGCCGGCCACGGTGTTCGTGCGCGACGACGACGCCGGTTGGGGCCACGACCGCCTGGCCGCCCTGGTGGCCACCGCGGAGCGCCACGGCGTGGTGATCGACCTGGCCGTGATCCCCGACGCCCTCGACGACCGGTTGGCCGCCGACCTCGTCCGATGGGCCGAGGGAGGCGCCGCCCGCCTCCACCAGCACGGCCGCCGCCACGCCAACCACGAGCCGGAGGGCCGCAAGTGCGAGTTCGGCTCCAGCCGGTCCCGTCACGACCAGCAGCTCGACCTGTCCGACGGCGCCCGCCGCCTGGCCCGTCATCTCGGGCCGCTGGTCGATCCGGTGTTCACGCCGCCGTGGAACCGGTGGACG
>Ga0268299_1002785_pt1 | contig 18734 bp, 15 predicted proteins | sample NOBtaG_FD_193484 | JGI IMG/M metagenome (GOLD analysis project Ga0268299, IMG submission 193484) | Activated sludge microbial communities from bioreactor in Nijmegen, Gelderland, Netherland - NOB reactor | ecosystem: Engineered > Bioreactor > Aerobic > Activated sludge | place: Netherlands...
GATCCACCCGGCCAGCAGGATGCCCAGCGGGCCACCGAGTATGGTCACGATGCCGTAGGCCAGGCTGATCTCCGGGATCGTCCAGCCCCAGGTTCGCACGAACAGCGTGGGCACCCAGAAGAAGTAGCTGTAGCCGAGGATCGTGACCACGGTCATGCCGGCGAAGTGCGTCAGGTAGGTGCGCCAGCGTTGCCGCAGATAGGCGACCGTCGCGCCGATGCTGAGCTGTTCCGTCACGGTGCCGTCGGCCTGCCGGACCTGGAGCCGGTCCCGCCGCGCCGGTTCCCGGACGGTGAGCATGAGCAGGGCGACCAGCAGGCCCGGGAGCCCCACCAGGATGAACACCGTCTGCCAGGCGCGCAGCACGCCGATGCCGGGCAGCTCGACCGGGGGCGCGGCGGCCACCCACGCGATCACCTGGCCGCCGAAGATCAGGGCCACGCCCACGCCCAGCGAGACGCCCATGTTGTAGAAGGTCAGGGCCCGGCCCCGGGTCCGCCGCGGGAAGTAGTCGCTGATCATGGAGAGGGCGGCCGGGTTCAGCGCTGCCTCGCCGACCCCGACCCCGACCCGGGCGATGAACAGCTGGACGAAGTTGCGCGCGAGGCCGCAGGCGGCCGTCATCAGGCACCAGATGGTCACGCCGGCGGCGATGATGCCGCGCCGGCTGAAGCGGTCGGCGGCCCGGCCCAGTGGCAGGCCGAGCAGGGTGTAGAAGATGCCGAAGGCCAGGTTGCCGAGCAGGCTCACCTGGAAGTCGGAGATCTGCAGGTCCGCGCGGATCGGTCCCACCAGCAGCGCGAGGATCTGCCGGTCGAGGAAGGAGAGGAGGTAGGCGACGGTCAGGACGCCGACGACGTACCAGCCGTAGCGCGGGTCCGGGTAGCCCTCGTCTTCGCCGGCGGCTAGTGACACGTGGCGCAGGCGTTGAGCTGCAACTGGCGCTCGGCGGGCGATACGGCGGCCCGGGTCGGCCACTCGGGCGTGTGGCAGGTGGTGCAGTCCAGCGCGCGCTCCTGCACGATCCGGTGCGCGACCTCGAAGTGCCAGTAGCCGGGCCGCTTCGCCGCGATCAGGCCCGGGAGCGCCTCAGCAGGGACCGTGACCGCCCGCGCCCGGTAGGCGGGGTCCGTGGATGCCGTGATCTTTGGTGGGGCGGCTACCGCTGACGGTTCGCGGCGGTCCCCGCTCCGGCTGGCGGCCTGGCCGGCCAGCCGCCCGAGGTAGACCGAGGGCCCGAGGAACGTGCCTTCACCGCCATAGCGGCCGTTGATTCCGGCGACGCCCGTTACCTCGCCGGCGGCGTAGAGCCCCGGGATCGGCCGGCCCGACGCGTCCACCACCCGCGTCCGCTCGTCGATCGCGAGGCCGCCCATGCTCTTGCGGGTGAGGGGAAAGAGCTGCATCGCGTGGAACGGGCCCCTGGCGATCGGCCGCGCGGCCGGGTCCGGCCTGTCCGGCGTGAAACGGCCGAATTCCGCGTCGTTGCCCGTGCGGACCGCCTCGTTCCAGCGGGCCACGGTGACCTCGAGTGCGTCCGCCGGCAGGCCGGCCTGCGCCGCGAGGGCCGGGATCGAGTCGGCGGTCTGGATCAGCCCCGCCGCCTTCAGCGGTTCCAGGCCCGCGGGATTGCCCAGCCACACGGCATCCCGGACCCGGAGCGTCCGCAGGCCGTCGGCATCGAACACCAGCCAGTGGGTGGCCGGCTCGAGCCCCAGCACGGCGTCGTCGGCGTCCTTGCTCGGCGCGTTTTCGCGGATGAAGCGCCGGCCGCCGTCGTTTACCCAGATCGCAGCGGGGTTCTGGGTCAGGAGCGCGCGGTTCGGGTCCCTGGGGTCCGGCAGTCCCGTGGTGAACGTCACCTGGTGGTCCATGCGGGTCGTCGCCGCGCCGGCCGCCGTCGCGAGGCCAATGCCGGAGCCGGTGGCGAAGTAGCCGGCACCCGCGTAGAGCCGCGCCGGCGGCGGCAGGTCGTCGCGCCATTCGCGCCGGACGAACGCGAGGTCGCTCTGCCAGCCGCCGGTGGCGATGATGACGGCAGGCGCCCGGAGGTCGCTCGTGACGCCGGTGCGGAGGTCCCGCACCCTCACGCCCGTCACCGCGCTGCCCTGCCGGAGCAGGGACACCGCCTCGGTGTTCCACCGGAACCCGATATCGGGCTCTGCGAAGGCGGCGCGCATCAGCGGCACGACCACGTTCAGCGCCGCGCCGTTGGCGAAGTGGAACCGGGGCACCGAGTGCTCCGGCGTGTCCAGGATGAACCCCCAGCGGACGCCGAACGCGCCCAGCCAGTCGTGCACGTCGGTCCGGGACGCGGTGACGTAGCGGCGGACCCACGCGGGGTCCGCGTCCTCACCCCAGGCGAGCAGGTCCCGCTCGGCGATCTCCGGGCTGTCCCGGTAGCCCTTCTTCTCCTGCAGCGGCGTGCCGACCAGGGCGAAGCCCCCGGCCTTGACCGCGTGGCCGCCGCCCACCGAATTGGCGTCGATCACGAGCACGCGCTGGCCGGCTGCACCGGCTTCCAGTGCGGCTGAAAGTCCGGCGATGCCGCCACCGATCACGATGATGTCCGTGTCGGGGACGGGCTGCGTGCAGCCGGCGAGCGCCGCCCAGGCGACGCCGAAGGCCAGGGTGCCGAGAACGGTGGTCGATCTGCGTGTTTTCATCCAACCCTGCCCTGCCCGGTGCTGTGGACCGAGTATACCCACGCGATCGCCGGCGTTCCTGCGGCGGGAATGAAAAAGGGGCGCCGAAGCGCCCCTCTTCCCGGCCTCTGCGGGCCTTGGGTCACCCCAGGTTGTCCGTTCAGTAGTTGACCTTGAAGCTCATCATGTACTCCGCGGGCGGCAACGGCGTACGGATATTGGTGAAGCCGTTGGCGAAGATGCCGGACACGTTGTCTTCCTCGTCCGTGATGTTCTTGGCGGCGAGCATCACCTGCCACTGGCGGTCGTCGGCACCGAAGCCCAGGAAGCCGTTCAGGCGGGTGTAGTCCTCGATCTCGACGAGGTTCCGGGACTCCGTGAAGTAGTCGTCCGTGTGGTAGAGGTCGAGGCCGTAGAAGAACTCCAGGCTGTTCTTGAGGGGAATGGCGTAGTCGAAGCCGACCTTCCCCTGCCAGGCGGGATTCGACGGCAGCTCGTCGACCGGGGGTGCCTGGCCGTCGAAGCCGCCCGGGGGCGAGTCCGGGTCCACGTCGCCGAAGTCGCTCTCCTGGATGCCGAGGTGTGCGTAGACGTTGAGTTCGGCAATCGGGCTCCAGATGAGCTCCAGTTCCACGCCGTAAACATCCACCTCGCCGATGTTGTCGATCGGGAAGCCCCCGGCATTGTTGGTGACGATCTGCTGGATGTCGTCGTACATGGCGTAGAACCCGGCGATGTTCAGCCGCAACCTGTTGTCGAACAGCTCGCTCTTCCAGCCGACCTCATAGCTGTCCACGGTCTGTGGATCGAAGGCCGTGCCGCCGCAGGAGCTTCGGAGGTCGCCGAAGCACAGCGTGCGGAAGCCCCCCGCCTGGAAGCCGGTCGAATAGGAGGCGTAGACCAGCTGGTCGTCGGACAGCCGGTAGTCGGCCCCCAGCTTGTAGGTGGTCTCGTCCCAGTCGTCGGCCAGCGTCACGAAGCCGTCGCCGGGCGTGGGGCTGGGGTCGGGCGGGAGCGGATCGGAATCGTCTGCGCAGAGATCGCCCGCGCAGTCGCTGCTGTACTCCTTCTCGTCCCGGGTCCAGCGCAGGCCGGCCGTAACCGACAGCGCGTCCGTGATCGAGTACGTCACCTGGCCGTAGGCGGCGTAGCTGTCCGTCTCGTTGTCGATGTCCTCGTCGAAGGCAGGCGTGGCGGAGAGTCCCGGCACCGTGCCCGAGAAGAGCTGCCTGCCATCCTCGTTCAGGTAGTAGCCGCCGACCTGCCACAGGAGGCTGTCACCGACGTCCCCCAGCAGCTGCAGCTCCTGGCTCCACTGGTCGAACTCGGAGTCTGAGCGGATGAGCAGCCCGAACGGGCCTGCGCCGCCGCCGGCCAGGTCGAAGCCGAACTGGGTGTCGATGGTGGCGAAGCTCGAGATGGAACGGAGGGTGACCCCGCCGAAGTCGAAGTTGAGGTGCAGGTTCGCGCCGCCCTGCTGGGTCTCGCCGTAGTTGACGCCTGCTGCGCTGAAGGTCTCGTAGAAGCCGCCCTGGGGGGCGCTGTCGGCCGGGGCCGGGTCGAAGTCCGGGTTCGGGCTGCCGGTGTTGTCGAAGGGGACGTAGGGAATGCCGTTGTACCCGTCGTTCTCCACGTCGGCGACCCAGCCCGTGAGCACGGCGTCGAAATTGCTGGTGCCGTACCAGTGCAGCTTGGCGCGGACGGCTTTGTTGTCGTACTCGCCGGGATCCTCGCCCGTGGTGCCGTTGTCCATCCAGCCCTTGTTACGCTTGTCGTAGACGGCGGCGATGGAGCCCGCCAGGGAGCCTTCCTCGATGGGGCCGCCCAGCGACGCGCCGACCTTGGTCGTCTCGTAGTTGCCGATGCCCACCTCGCCGGTGAACCACTTCTCGTCCCCGGGGGTGCGGGTGACGATCTTGACCGCGCCGGCGATGGTGTTGCGCCCGTAGAGGGTGCCCTGGGGCCCGCGCAGCACCTCGATGCGCTCCACGTCGAAGAGATCCAGGTTCACGCTGGCCAGGCGACCGTAGTAGACGTCGTCCACGTACACGCCCACGGGCGACTCGGAGAGGTTGAAGCCCGGGTTCTGGACGCTGGCGCCGCGGGAGTGGACCTGGATCGCCTCGGCGCCCGCCGTGACCGTGTAGGTCTGCAGGTTGGGGACGTTCTGGCCGATGTCTTTCACCACGTCGATCTGGCGGGACGCGATCTGGTCGACGTTGAAGGCGCTGACTGCCACCGGCACGTTCTGCAGGCTCTCCTCGCGGCGCTGGGCAGTGACGAGGATCTCGTCGACGGCGGCCGCCGGACTTGCCCCGATGCCCAACGCCAGGCCTGCCAACAGGCTGGCTGCCGGCGTGGAAACACTGCGCGTCTGCATGCTCAAGATTCCCCGATTACCCGGGGTTTCATGGTAGCAGAAGCAGTCCGCGTCAGTCCGGGTCGACGAGCTCGCAGGTGATCGTGCCGTCCTCGCGCCAGGGTGAGACCTTCAGCGTCACGCCCATGGATGCGCCGTAGCCGGTGAGGCGCGGGATCGTCCAGGTCTCGTGGATCTCCTGCGGGGTCAGGTCGAACTGGCCGATCTTGCGGCACTGGGAGAGCACCCAGCCAAAAGGATCCTGCCAGGTCCGGCTGCGGCCATCGCCGGTGGTGGTCAGCGCCAGCGCGTAGTGGCAGGCCGTCCTGTCGAAGAGGGCCACCATCGCGATCTCCCGGATGCCGGTCTTCTCGATGATCTGCTTCATGCGCAGGTTGATCGGCTCCATGGTCTTGATGTCATGGGCGATGTAGTCGGCCAGCGTGCCGTTGTTCTTGGCGAACTGGATGGCGAGCAGGTGGGCTTTCACGAGGGGATCGTTCATCTCGTGGGCGTAGCCCGCGTGATTGCCCAGCATCTTCAGCAGGATGGACATGGACAGCCCCAGGTCCGCCTCCCGGCCCTCGAAGCCGCTCAGGGTCTTGTACTGGTTCAGCATGGCGGCGGGCGTCCCCGCCGCGGCCCCGGCCTTCGGGGCGTGGGGCGGCACTTCGGCAATGACCGGCTTGGCGGCGGGGGTTGCAGTCCGGGCGTTCATCCCGTCACTCCTTCTTCACGCTGACAGCTCGCAGGAGAGCCAGCCGCTCTCGTGCCAGGGCGAGACCTTCACCTTGATGCCGATGTCGGCGGCGTAGCCCATGATCCGGGGCACGGTCCACTCCTCGTGGATCTCCTGCTCGGTGAGGTCGAACTGGCCGATGCGGCTGCCCATCGCGAGCACCGTGTGGAACGGCGAGCGCCAGGTGCGCCTGCCCGGCTCCACCTTCCACTCCAGCACGAGCTGGTACCAGCAGTCGGTGCGCTCGAAGAGCCCCACCAGCCCGTACTCGGGATTGCCGGTCCTGGCCACGAGCTGGCCGACGCGCTTGTTCACGGGGGAGAGGGTCTTCACGTCGTGGGCGACCAGCTGGGGCAGCAGGCCAAGGTTCTTCGCGAACTGGATGGCGCTCAGGTGGGCCTTCAGGGCCGCGTCGTTGAGATGGTGCTGGTAGGGGGCGTCGGCAATGACGGTCTTCAGGAGCTGGACGAGCCCCCGGCCCAGCAGTTCCTCCCGGCCTTCGAAGCCGGACCACAGGCCGAACTCCTGGACGGTGGGCATGGCCGGCGGTTTGCCGCCCGCAGCGGGGGGTGGCCCTGGGGGTGCGCCGGCGGGCGGGGCCGAGGCGGGAACTGGGCGGGCGGGTTCGGCCATGACGCGTTCACTCCTTACATCTTTAGACGGGCGGGTCAGACGGATTCCAGGGCAATCCTACGCCCGAATTGTGCAGCCTGGTGGGGTCGGCCGGACGGTCCCTGCGCCTTCGCGGCCGCAGCGCGAACCGACCCGCGGACGCCTGGCGGCCCGCTTGCGGGCGGTGCGGTTCGGTGGAACTATTGCCACCTTTTCCAGGGAGAAGGCGAATGGCTCAGGCGACTGCCGCGAAGAACTACGCTGGCGTTTGGGACGGCAAGCTGGGCTTCGGCAGAAAGACCGCGCTGCTCGTCATCGACCTGCTCCAAGGCTACACCCTGAAGGGCGCGCCGCTGTTCGCCCCGGGCGTGGTCCGGGCCGTCGCCGAGATGCCGCCGCTGCTCAAGCTGGCCCGCGCGAAGAAGATGCCCATCATCCACACCCGCGTCCTGTACAACCCGTCCGACTTCGTGGACGGGGGTGTCTGGGTGCGGAAGGCGCCCGTGCTGAAGAGCCTGGTGCCGGGCAACAAGTACGCCCAGTTCTGCAAGGGTGTCGAGCCGAAGAAGGGCGAGCTGGTCATCGTCAAGAATTACGCGAGCTGCTTCTTCGGCACGTCGCTCGCCGCCACCCTCACGGCCATGGGCGCGGACACGGTGCTGATCACCGGCTGCACGACCTCCGGCTGTGTCCGCGCGTCGGCGGTGGATGCCGTCCAGAACGGCTTCCGGCCCATCGTGATCCGCGAGTGCGTTGGCGACCGCCACGACGGCCCCCACGAGGCGAACCTCTTCGACATCAATGCCAAGTACGGCGACGTCATCAGCAAGGCGGACGCCATGAAGTACATCAAGGGCCTGAAGAAGTAGAAAACCGACAATCGCGAGGGGGAATGATCCAGATGGCCAAGAAGCCCGAAAAGAACGGCAGCAAAGTCGACCGGTCCAAGCTCACCCAGAGCCCGCACTATGACTTCGTGCCGATCATCGACCGGCCGAAGTTCAAGCTCCCCAAGGGGGCCCGCGTGGCGGTGATCCCGTACATCAACATCGAGCATTTCCCTCACAACATCCCGGGCACCGCCATCATCCCGGGCACCCAGCAGTTCAATCCCGATCCGCTCAACTACGGCTGGCGCGATTACGGCAACCGGGTCGGCCTCTGGAGGATGATCGAGCTGATGGACAAGGTCGGCATGCGGGGCACCGTTTGCCTCAACGCCGAGATCATCCGCGAGTACCCGCGGATCATCGACGAGACCAACAAGCGCAAGTGGGCCTACATTGGCCACGGCATCAACAATGCCCCGGCCAACTTCCTCTCGAACATCGACGAGAAGAAGGAGCGCGAGATCATCGGTAGCGTGCTGAAGTCCATGGAGAAGGCCATCGGCCGCAAGACCAAGGGCTGGCTGTCGCCGTTCCTGACCCACACCAACAATACGCCCAACATCCTCGCCGAGATGGGCGTGGAGTACCTGTGCGACTACACGGCCGACGACCACCCGTTCCCGTTCAACGTGAAGAAGGGCAGCCTCATCTCCGTGCCCTATACCGTCGAGCTGAACGACATCCCGGCCTTCGCCAACGTGGGCGTGAGTTCGGAGGCCTTTGGCGACATGATCGTCGACCAGTTCGACGTGCTGTACGATGAGGGCGCCGACAACGCCCGCTGCATGCCGATCTGCCTGCACACCTTCTGGGTGGGGCAGCCCAACAAGTTCAAGCACCTCAAGCGGGCATTCGCCCACATCGCGAGTCACAAGGATGTGTGGATGACCACCGGCGACGAGGTGAACGACTGGTACCGCAAGAGCTACAAGTAAGGAAAGCAAGATGGCCAAGAGAGTGCAGGACATGAAGCCGGGCCGGTCCAGGGAGGCCGATGCCTGGTTCAAGGAGAACATTGCCGAGCAGAAGAAGCGCTACGCGGCGATCGTGAAGGAGCAGGACGAACTCGCCCCGCAGCGCGAGAAGTGGGTGCAGGAGTTCCTGCAGATCATCCAGACCAAGGGCTTCAACGTCACTGGCGACACCCGGCGGGTGATCAAGCCCAGCGAGATCGCGAAGAAGCCCAAAGGCAGGCACCAGGTCGTCTTCTAGGCTTAGGGATTTTTTCAGGAGTTACATTCGTGGCACGACCGCATATCGAGCCGTATGTCGAACTGGACCATCCGTTCAAGAAGTTCGGCGTCAGCGGCTTCAAGGGCAGCTCCTACAAGGTGCTGTCACTGGACACCGACACCGGTGCCTGCACCCTCAAGGTGCGTTTCGACGGCGGCTTCCGGCGCAAGCCCGGCCTGTCCTACTCCGACATGGAGATCTTCGTCCTCAACGGCAGGATCAAGGTCGGCAAGCAGACGTGGACCGAAGGTCACTACGCCTTCGTCCCCGCCGGCATGGCGGTGGGCCAGATCGAGGTGCCCCAGGGCGCCGAAGCGCTGCTGATGTTCAACGACAGCGAGCCGAGCTTCGTGGAGTCGGACAAGAACCACCAGCTGGCACTGACCGAGGCTTTCTCGTCGGTCAACAGCTACGAGGACCGCCCCTGGGGCGGCGGCAGCATCGTGTCGCCCTCGGTGGCCACGGGTTGCCTCATCAAGCTGCTGCACTATGATCCCATCACGGAGGCGTTGAGCTTCCTGTACTGCATGACGCCGCGCTTCGCGCAGGACAACATCTCCTACCACGACAGCGCCGAGGAGTCGTACCACATCTGGGGCACGTCCTGGATGATGCAGTTCGGCGAGCTGCCCACCGGCGGTTACTTCTGGCGGCCGCCCTACATCAACCACGGCTCCTTCCGCTGCAAGTACGGCACGATCGCCTTCGGCCGGACCGATTCGGTGCTGTTCAACTACTTCCACTTCAACCCGTGGACCAACCCGGACGAGAACAAGTTGAGGGCTGCCGCCAATCTGTACCGCAAGCGGCCGGCGCTCTACAACTGGGTGGAATCCGACGGCCACAACCATCCGCACGGGCCGCCGGACTTCGAGAACCTGGATTACCAGAATGACCCGCAGGTGAGGATGCTCCACGGCGAACCGGTCGGCGGCAGCGTCAGCCGGAGCAAGGTGGGCACCGGCGGCAAGGCCCGGAAGAAGAAGTAGGAGCGCGTTCACGCGCGATCGACCGAGGGGCGCCCGGATCAGTGATCCGGGCGCCCTTGTCTTCTGGCAAACTGGCGCCGATGGGTGTCCGTGTTGCCAGTTCCCGGCGGGCCGTGCGCGCAGTCCTGCTGGCGGTCAGCCTGGCGGCGGCCAGCGCTGCCTTTTCCTCCGAAGTCGAGCGCATCCCGATCATCGACGCGCCGCCGGGGACCCCCGCCCTGGGTGGCGGCCTGCGGATCGGCACCGGCCCCTACCTGGGCGACGAGGTCGACGTGGACCTGGTGCCCCTCTACCTGTACGAGGGCCGCTTCCTGTTCGCGCACGGCACCGAGTTCGGCGCGCACCTGTTCCGCAACGACACCTTCAGCGTGAGCGCGCTGGCCCGCTATCGCTTCACGAGCCTGGACCCCGAGGATGACGTGTTGCTCGCCGGCCTCGAGGAGCGGGAGCAGACCATCGACGGCGGGGTCGAAGTCCAGTGGCGCGGCGAGTGGGGAGAGCTCAGCGGCGACTGGGTGACGGACCTGCGCAACCGCCACGAGGGCGAGGAGTTCAATTTCACCTACCGCTACCGGTGGGACGTCGGCAGCTGGATGTTCTCGCCTTTCGTCACCATGACGCTCCAGGACGATGACCTGACGGGCTACTACTACGGCGTTTCCGAGGAAGAGGCCACTCCGGAACGGCTGGCCTACGACCCCGGCAACGCGCGCAACTTCTCCTGGGGTGTCAATGCGTGGTACCAGCTGACCGACCACGTCTTCCTGTTCGGCAACGCGGGCTTCGAGGCCCTGGACAGCCCGATCCGGAACAGCCCCATCGTCGAGGAGGACCTGCTGGCCTCGGCTTTCGTGGGGGCCGGCTACCTCTTCGGCAACGTGCACAAGCCGACGCACCGGCCGGCGGAGCGGGCCCACGAGTGGTCATGGCGGGTCAATGCGGGCTACGCCGCCAAGGAGAACATCTTTCCCTACCTGATGGTCGGGAAGTGGGACCGGAGCGACAAGGCCAATACCGACATCGCCGGCCTCACCGTCGGCAAGCTCCTGAAGGGCGGGCCGCGGGTGGATTTCTACGGCAAGCTGGCGCTGTTCAGGCATTTCGAGCACGAATACCAGGACGACTTCTGGAACTACACGGGCTACGTGATGGCGATGGGCAAGGGTTATCTCCCCTGGTCCGACAAGCTCGCGTTCCGCTACGGCATCGGCTTCGGCGTGTCCTACGCGGAGTCGGTGCCCGCCGTCGAGCAGATCAAGCAGGCGGAGCGGGACCGGAACACCTCGCACCTCCTCAACTACCTCGAGTTCCAGGCGGACTTCCCGCTCGAGCGGATCTCGGAGTCCCGGCTGGTGCGCAACTGCTTCACGGGGGTCACCGTCGTCCACCGGTCCGGGATCTTCGGCAGCGCGGACATCCTCGGAGAAGTGTCCGGGGGTTCGGACTGGGTCACCCTGCACCTGGAGTGCCTGCGATGAAGCCGTGGCTGACGGCACTGCTGTCGATCGCACTGGCCCCGGCCGCGCTCGCGGCCTGGGAGCCCGACGCCGCCGAACCGGTCCAGGCCGAGTCGGCCCGCACCATCGCGGAATGGCGGGCCGCCGATCCCTCCCTCGAGCCGTTCTTCGCCGATGCCTGCGCCGTGGCGGTCTTTCCCCGCATCGTCCAGCTGGGGCTGGGCGCCGGCTACGCCTGGGGCAAGGGCGTGCTGATCGCGGGAGACCGCATGACCGGCGAAGTGTCCCAGTCGGCGGTCTCCCTGGGCCTCCAGGCCGGCGGCGAGGCCCACAGCCAGATCATCTTCTTCCGGACCTGCGAGGCCGTCGAACTTTTCACCAAGACGGGCAACCTGGGTCCCGTGTCAGGGCGTCTGGAGATGGGCGGCCGGGCGTCGGCCGCGGCAGCCACCCGGGTTGCGACGGCCGAAGCGGCCTTCAGCAGCGACGTGGCGATCTTCAGCCGCGGCAAGGGCGGCCTGATGCTGCAATTGGCGGCGGCGGGCGTGCGCTACCGCTTCACCCCGACGCCCTGACTTACCCGCCGGCCTTGAGCAGGGCGAAGAACTCCCGGCGGGACCGCGGCCCGTAGGTCATGAACGTGGGATCCGGCCGCTCGGCGTTGCGGGCCTTCGCCTTCTGCATGGCGTCGCCGAGGAAGCTCCCGCGGATGGCCGCCTCGTCCAGGCCGTAGGGCTTGAGCGCGTTCAGCCCGAAGACCTTCGCCCGGAGCTCCGGCGTGACCTCCGCGTAGCCGTACTTCTCCCGGTACTCCGGGCTGATCTGGAAGGTGCGGAACGCCTGGATCTGGTCCTGGGGCGACCCGTACCAGATCGAGTCCGTGCCCCAGAGCACGTTGTTCTCGCCGACGTACTTGAACAGCTTGCCCATGGCGTGGGCCGCCTCGTTGGGGTCCTTCATCAGGTAGCGCCAGGTGGTACCCAGCTCGGCGTACACGTTGCTGTCCGGTTTCACGCCGTTGTCGATCAGCGACCGGATCAGCGAGTCGATGCCAATCTCGTCCCTGCCAGACTCGTGCTTGCCGGGCACGAACTCCGCGCCGCGGAACTTCAGGTCGTAACCCGAGTGATAGATGATGAAGTTGATGTCCGGGTTCTGGCGCGCCGCCTTGCCCACGTCGGCGCAGCCGCCGAACCTGCGGTTCTTGCCGGTCATGAAGGGGGTGGGTAGCGGCAGGCCCTTGTGGATGCAGATGGTCTTCACGCCGGTCTTGCGGGCCATCTCGATGAGCCTTGCCCCGTGCTCCTCGTCGTCGAGCCACCAGCCGGTCTCGCCGGCCGGGTCGGCCTGGGTATAGGTCTTCCAGGCGGCGATCTTCCACTTCTCCGCCAGCTCCGGCATGCGCTCGATGTCGCCCGGCAGGTTGGGGACGACCCGGCCGTGCACCAGCAGCCGGCGGCTGCCTTCCATGGCCTCGACCATCTCGCGGGTGGCCTCCGCCTCGTCCTGGGTGAGGGGCATGTCCGCGTGGGTCGTGGGCGTGAAGGTGAGTACCGCCATGTCGGTGTCGCTGTCCAGGAACATCTCCTTCACGAAGGCCTGGCTGGTGAAGCACTGCACGTGGCCGTACTCGGACTTCGGGTCCAGGTAGTCGCACTTGGCCTGGGGCATGAACTTGAGGCCCGTGGCGGTCAGCATCGTGGGTGCCTTCCACGTCTCCAGCGCGTTCACGTGGTGCCCCTGGATGTCGAAGATGAACTCCCGCTTGGCAAGCGCGGAATCGGCCGCCGCCGTGTCGAGGGCGGCGAGCCGGGGCACGTCGTAGTAGCTGCCGGTCCGGCCCAGCGCGGCGTGGACCTCGTTGAACGCCAGCAGGGTGGTGGCCGCGCCCGCCGAGGTCGTGACGAAGTTGCGCCGGCTCAGCCCGAGCCGCCGCGCGTTGATGCCGACCTGCTCGATGGCCCGCTCGTTCGCCAGCACGCTGTGGCGCGGGAGGGGCAGGGGGGCGAACTCGCCGTTGGTCGTCTCGTCCAGCTTGATGGGCAGGCGGGTGCCCTCGGGATCGAAGCGGGATACGTCGTGCTTGCGGGCCATGGGTGCTGCTCCGTCGTGCCTTCGGACCGGACGACGTTAACCCACTCCGCCGGGGCCCGCACATCCCGGCCCTGCGGGTGCCGCGGGGTGGCCGCGGGATTGCGTTGCGGCGTCGACGCCGGCCGCACCCCCGGCCTCGGCCCTGTAAGTGGCCTCGGCCTGGCGGAGCGTGGGAAAGAAGCGGATGCCGGCCAGCACGCCGGAGAGGTCGCGGTGCGCGGCCCGGTCCGCCCACTCGGCGTCGCGCCCGGCCGCCGCCACCACGATCCCGCGGGCGCGCAACGAGTCGAACGCGTCACGCAGCGCGAAGAGTCCCGTCGTGTCGATCATGCTGACCGGAAGCAGGTCGATCACGAACCAGCGCACGCCGGGCCCGGACTCTGCCTCGGCCACGACCTTGCGGACCGCCTTCCTGAAATGGGGCGCGCTGAAGAACACGATCGGTCCGTGGTAGCGGAACAGCAGCAGGCCGTCCGGCGGCTGGGCGTCCGGGTGCCGCTCCAGGGACTGGTAGCCGCCGTTGTCCCCGACCTCGCCCAGGATCTCGACGCCCGGCCGCGCGGTCAGCCGCACGAAGCGCAACAGCGCCAGGACGACGACGAACAGGATCGCCTCGATGGCGCCGAACAGCAGGACTCCCACGCTCGCGATGTTCGCCAGCCAGAATTCCTGCGGCTCGATGCGATGGATGGCCCGTAGGCCCTTCCAGTCGAAGAGCGACAGGCCGGTGACGACCAGGATGGCCGCCAGCGAGACCGCGGGCACGAAGCGCAGGGGCCAGGTCAGGAAGAGCAGCACGACGGCGACGAGTCCGGCCGCCACCAGGCCCGCGACCTGCGTGCGGGCGCCGGCCGATTCGGCAACGGCGGTGCGGGTCCCCGAGGCCGTCACGACGAAGCCCTGCGACAGTGCCGCCGCCAGGTTCGCCGCGCCCAGGGCGGCGATCTCGCGATCCGGGTCGACGTCGTACCGGTTCCTGTCCGCAAAACTCCGGGCGACCAGCATCATGCTGGAGAAGCTCACGAGCGCGAGGCCCGCCGCCTCTGCCAGCAGCACCGGCAGCAGGTGGAGAGGCACGCTCGGTACCGACAGGCGCGGCAGTCCACCCGCCACGGTCCCGATCATCGCCACCCCCGCCTGTTCCAGTTGCAGCAGGCGTGTGGCCAGGGCAGCGACGGCCATTGCCACCAGCGCCGCCGGCACCCGTGGCAGGAAGCGGGCTGCCGCGAGGAGCGCGGCGAGCGACAGCAGGCCGACGCCCAGCGTCGGCAGGTGCGTGCGGGGCAGGGCCGCAAGGAACTCCAGGGCGCGCGGGAAGAACCCGGCTGAGGCGAGCGAAATGCCGAACAGGGGCCCCATCTGCCCCAGCAGGATGCTGAGCGCCAGCCCGTTCATGAAGCCGACGAGGATGGGCCTGGAGAGGAAGTCCGCGATCGCCCCCAGCCGCAGGAAGCTCGCGATGACGCACATGAGCGCCACGAGCAGGGTCAGCACCGTCGTCAGGGCGAGGTACTGGGTTGCGTCGCCACCGGCCAGGGGACCGATGGCTGACGCGACCAGGGCAGCCCCCGCGGCCGACGCGCCGATGACGAGCTGTGGCGAGGTGCCGAAGAGGGCGTAGGCGGCAAGCGGCAGGATGCTCGCGTACAGGCCGGTGGCCGGCGGGAGCCCGGCCAGCTGGGCGCTGGCGATGCCCAGTGGCACCGCCACGGCCGCCACGGCCATGCCACCCGCCAGGTCGTGCCGGAAGTCACCTCGCCGGTAATCGAGCAGCCTCGCGATGCCGGGCAGGTTGCGGAGCAGCCGGTCCCGGGAAGCGAGGGCATTCGTCACTGGCTGGTTGATGGTTCGTACCGGGCGCTGCTGGTGAGCGGGCATTCTGCGCCCGCGACGGACCGGATGCCATGCAGGTTCCACTTCTACATAACCTGCGAAGGCCGCCTGGCAACGTGAACCGACGGCGCATAACATTGCTGCGCCCGCAATCGACGGCAGGGAGCGACATGTACCAGGGTGCAATACTGCGGCCGGCGCTGGCGGTGGCCATGCTGTGGATCGGGCTGGCGGCGACCGCGACCGGCGCGCCGATTCGCTACACCATCACGGGGAGCGCGACCGGTTCCCTCGGTACCGCCGCTTTCGAGAACCGCGCTTTCACGCTGGTGCTGGAGACGGACTCCGAGTGGGTCAGCGACTGGGGTGCCGACGGCAGCTCCTACACCTTCTTTGGCTTCGGCCTCGGCGCACCCGGCAGCTACGCGACGATCGCGCTCGACGGCCTGCCCGTCGCCACGTTCACCCAGGCCGTCGAGCTGTTCCTCGCCCAGGGATATCTCAGCGCGTATGGCAATCCCATGCTGTCCTTCGGCCAGGGCAACAGCGGCCTGCCGGGATGGGCGGGCATGCTCGCCAGCGGCCTCGCCGGCGTCCACCTCAACACGCCGGCGGGTCCGGTGACGAGCGCGCCGCCATTGCTCTGCACGAGCACCGGCCCGCGCAACCTGCAGACCGACATGGGGGTCCTCAGGAATACCGGCTGTGACAGCCGTCTCCTGACCTATTCGTCGACCATCGTGCCCGTGCCCGGCGCGGCCTGGCTCTTCGGATCGGCCCTCGTGCTGGCGGGTTGCCTGCGGCGCAGACTCCCTCGCCACGCACCGGCGGGCTGATTCGCATCCACCCGAAGGTCGCGGCCCGCGTTTCAGCGGGTGCTCGGGCGCGTCCATCGGTTAGCATCGCCGGGGAATTTTCCCTCTCCCCGGAGAGCCCTTTGCTGTACCGAGTCGCGCGCCTTGCCCTTTCCGGTGGTCGTGTTCTCCCACGGGGCGTTCTGCTACCCGCAGCTGTACGCCCCGATTACGGATCAGTGGGTCGCCGTGGCCGCGGGGCGCCCCTACGGCACGGTCATCGCGATGGCCAATTCGACCGGAAGTAGCCGATGCCGGTCCTCCTGATCACCATCCTTCTCTCCGGCATGGGTTTCGGGCTGATCCTGCCCGGCTTCCCCTTCGTCGCGGAAAAGCTGGGCGTGCCGCACTGGGCCGGGCCGATGGTGCTCGGCCTGTATGCCATCGGGCAGTTCATCGCGACGCCGTTCTGGGGCCGCTACAGCGACCGCTACGGCCGGCGGCCGCTGCTCATCGGCAGCATTGCGGGGGGCATGGTCGGGCACCTCATCTGCGCGTTCGCGGCGGACCCCTGGACGCTCTCCTTCGGCCGGCTGCTCACCGGCCTGATGGGTGGCAACATCCCGGTGGCCATGGCCTATGCCTCGGACATCTCGCCGCCGGAGCAGCGGGCGAAGACGCTCGGCATCGTGGGGGCGTCCCTGTCGCTGGGCTTCATCGTGGGCCCGCTCATCGGTGGCGTGCTCGGGGGCAAGGATGCGGCATCGGCGACGCTGCTCTGGCCCGGCCTCGCGGCGGCGGCGGTCTGCATGATCGCCATTACCGGCGCGTTCTTCCGCCTGAAGGAGAGCCTCCCGCCCGAGAAGCGGGCCGTCGCCCGGCCGGCCGGCGCGAGCACGGGAGGCGTCGCCGCCTTCCGCCAGGTGGTGCGGCGGCCCGTGCTGGGGCAGCTGCTCACGGTCGGCTTCCTCGCCTACCTGGCCATGGCGGCCTTCGAGACCAACTTTCCCTTCTGGGCGGGCGACCGGTTCGGCTGGGGTCCGCGGGAGATCGGCCTGTCCTTCACCTATCTGGCCGTGCTCGTGGTGACTACGCAGGGCCTCCTCGTCGGCCCGCTGGTGAAGCGCTACGGCGAGAAGGTCCTGCTGATCACGGGCCTCGGTTCCTACGTGGTCGGTTTGCTGGTGATGACCCAGTCGCTGTTCTGGGGCGTCATGCTGTTCGGCATCACTTTCACCACGGCCGGCAGCGCGCTCTACATGACGACCATGAACAGCCTGGTGTCGAAGCAGGCGGGCGAGTCCGAACGGGGCCTCGTCCTCGGCACCTTCAACACGGCCAGCTGGCTGGGCCGCGCCCTGGGCCCCGCCGTGATTGCCCTGCTCGGCCTCGCGGGCCTGGGCCGGGACGCGCCCCTCTTCGCGGCGGCGCTCCTTATGTTGCCCTGTATCGCCATCATGCGCGGCCTGCGCTCCCGAGCCGCCGGTGTCCAGTCTGCGGACTGATCACGACCTCCGGCTGCTTGGCGGGGGGCGCCCGTCGGCCTATAGTTCCGCGGATTCCCTGCAGCGGTAAACACCCATGTACATCAATTTCTGGTATCCCATGACGACCACGGCCGAGCTGACCGATCAGCCGCTGAAGGTAAGGGCCCTCGGCCAGGACTTCGTGGTCTTCCGGGACTCCCAGGGCAAGGCCAGCTGCCTCGCCAACATCTGCACGCACCGCGGCGGCTCGCTCGCCGGCGGCAAGATCAAGGGCGACTGCATCCAGTGCCCGTACCACGGCTGGCAATTCGACGGCGACGGCAACTGCAAGAAGATCCCGTCGCTCGGTTCGAGCGCCTCGATCCCCGGCCGGACCCGCGTCGACGCCTACCCGGTGGACGAGCGCTACGGCATCGTCTTCGCCTTCCTGGGCGACCTGCCCGACGCCGAGCGGCCGCCGATCCTGGCCTGCAAGGAATGGGAGCAGGACGGCTGGCGCACCACCCTCCAGCATTTCCAGATCAACGGCTACTACGAGCGCTCCATCGAGAACGGCGTCGACCCCGCGCACAACGAATACGTGCACGACACGCACGGCTTCAGCGGCGAGCGCGAGGAGGAGTACAAGATCGGTGACATGCGCATCGAGGACGGCGGGATCTGGGGCAAGGGCTTCTGGCACACGTTCCAGGCCCCGCCGCTGCAGGGTGACCTGAAGAAGTACCGGCCCGGCGAGGGCACGCTCGAGGCGGGCACGGGTTACCACGGCACCAACCACGTGTGGACCTACATCCACCCGGGCCCGAACTTCTACATCCACCAGTACCTCTACGAGCGCCCCATCGACGACAAGACCACCTACCTCTACCTGGTCTGCTCCCGCAACTTCTCGCTGGAGCCGAAGTCCGACGCCTACGTGATCGAGCGCAACCAGTACGTCGCCAACCAGGACATCAAGATCATCGAGAACCTGCATCCGCCGATCACGCCGGACAAGAACACCAAGGAGTTCATGGTCCCGTCGGATTCCGTGATCCTGGATTACCGGGCCAAGCAGAAGGAGTGGGCGGCCAAGGGCTGGAAGATCGATATCGAGGAGGTCGAGCGCACCGCGCAGCGCGTGGCCTACGCCGTCCCGAGCCCGGCGCGCCGGCTGACGAAGGGCTGGGTGCTGGACGCTATCCCGCTGGTGGATGGCAAGAAGTACTCCGAGAAGGGCGACCTGAAGGCCGTCGGCGGGTAGGAGCGGCTTCAGGCGCGATCCGGTTACGACCCGAATGCCAGGGGACCACAACCGCCGCGACGTCCTCCGGGGCGCAGCCGTTCTGGCGTCGCTCGGCCCCCTGGTCGAGCGCCTGTCCGCTGCCGAGGCGCCTGCCAAGCCATCCCTACCGGCCGCCGCCGGCCCGACCACCGTCCTCATCACGGGCGCCAACCGGGGCATTGGCCTCGAGTTCGCGCGGCGGTACGCCGGGCGCGGCCACCGCGTGCTTGCCACCTGCCGCAGCCCGGCGGGTGCGGCCGAGCTCCGGGTGCTCGCGGCAGAGTTTCCGCTGGTGACCGTCGACACCCTGGACGTCGTGGACCACGCGGGCGTGGACG
>Ga0268299_1002786_pt1 | contig 18733 bp, 17 predicted proteins | sample NOBtaG_FD_193484 | JGI IMG/M metagenome (GOLD analysis project Ga0268299, IMG submission 193484) | Activated sludge microbial communities from bioreactor in Nijmegen, Gelderland, Netherland - NOB reactor | ecosystem: Engineered > Bioreactor > Aerobic > Activated sludge | place: Netherlands...
GTGCAGGGGTGCAGGGGTGCAGGGGTGCAGGGGTGCAGGGGTGCAGGGAGTCTCGGCCAAGGCAGAGCGGTACAATCCGGGCCATGCGAACTGCAACAGCTGGGCTCGTCGTCGCCGCCGTGGTGGCGCTCGGATGGGTGTCGATGCGGGTGCCGCTTGGGGCGCAGGCGGGGCCGAGCTTCGACGTGCTCGTCCGTAACGGCCTGGTCGTGGATGGCACCGGCGCCCCGGGCCGGGTGCTGAGCGTGGGCATCCGGGACGGCCGCGTGGCCGAGGTGGGCGCGCTCGCCAGCGCGACCGCGGCACGCACGATTGACGCGACCGGGCTGGTGGTGGCGCCCGGTTTCATCGACGTGCACACCCACGTGGATGAAATCGCCTCGCAGCCGGCCATTCCGCACTTCGTGCGCATGGGGGTGACCACCGTGGTGGCCGGAAACTGCGGGGGATCGGCCGCCGACGTCGCGAAGGCGTTCGCCGAGATCGAAGCCGCGCATCCCGCGCTGAACTACGCGACGCTCGTCGGCCACAACACGGTGCGACGCGAGGTGATGGGCACGGCGAACCGTCAGGCAACAGCCGAGGAGCTCAGGAAGATGGAGGCGCTGGTCGACAGGGCCATGGCCGACGGGGCCGTCGGCTTCTCGACCGGTCTGCAGTACGTCCCCGGCACCTATGCCGAGACCGCGGAGATCGTCGCGCTCGCCCGCGCCTCGGCGCGGCGCGGCGGCGTGTATGCCACGCACATGCGCAACGAAGGCACCACGCTCGAAGAGGCGGTGGCCGAAGCGATCGACATCGCGGAGCAGGCGCAGTGCCCGCTGGAGATCTCGCACCTCAAGGTGGACGCGCCCAGCCGGTGGGGCGCGAGCGCGAAGGCGCTCGAGATGATCGACGCCGCGCGAGCCCGAGGGCTGCGGGTGAACGCGGACCAGTACCTCTACGACGCGGCCAGCTCCAACCTGGGGATCCGTTTCCCGTCATGGGCGCTGGAGGGCGGCCAGGAGAAGATCAACGATCGGCTGGACGACCCGGCGACCTGGGCGAAGATCCGCGCGGAGATGCGCGAGCTGATCCGCGAGCGCGGCCTCGAGGACTACACCTTCGCACGCATCGCCGAGTACCGCACCGATCGGTCCCTCAACGGCCTCACGATTCCGCAGGCGTCGCAGAAGGTGCTCGGTGCGGCGGATCTGGCCACACAGCAGGAGATGATGCGCCGCATGCTGCGCGCCGGCGGGGCCTCGATGGTCTACCACTTCATGTCGGACAACGACCTGCACCGGATCCTGCGGCACCCGGTGGTGTCCATCGCGTCGGACTCGGGACTGAATACGTTCGGCGAGGGCGTGCCGCACCCACGCGGCTACGGCAACGCTGTGCGGGTGCTCGGCAGGTACGTGCGCGAGCAGAAGGTCATCTCCCTCGAGGAGGCCGTTCGGAAGATGACCTCCCTGCCGGCGGATCAGTTCGGCTTCGCGGACCGCGGACGGCTCGCGGCGGGCAAGGCCGCCGACATCGTGGTGTTCGACGCCGGCACGGTGGGCGACCGTGCCACCTATGCCGACCCGCACCAGTACCCCACCGGCATCGTTCACGTCCTCGTCAACGGTGTTCCTGTCGTCGAACGCGGCGAACAGACCAGCGCTCGACCCGGACGGGTGCTGCGCCACGCAGCCCGGTGAGGTCTTGGGGTCTTGAGGTCTTGATGGACCCCAAGACCTCCAGCCGCTACTGCCCCGGCGCCCGGTACTTCCCGGTCTTCGCCGCGGCTTCGTCGATCTCCTTGGCGGTAATCAGTGGCGTCGTCGACGCGGTCACGAGCCCGGACGCATTGACGGCCATGACGCCTGCCAGGGCGCTCGCGGTGTCGGGGAAATCGCAGATCACGATAGCGTCCGCATCGCCGTGTGCAAAGTAGAACGCCTCGACCTTGCCCCCGAGTGACTTGACGAGCGCACGGGCAGACGCTTCACGCTTGGAGCCGCCCTCCTTCATCACACCGCGCACGCCTTCGGCGTTGTAGCTGGCCTTGAGCAGATACTTCGGCATCGACCCTCCTTTGGGGGTAACGAGGACCGCCTGGGCGACACCGAGGCCGGGGCGGCCGCCGGCGTGGGGAGCATAGTTGAGGTGGGCGCTTCGATACCAGCGTCGCGTGCAACCGTACTTCGCACCTGATTGGACCATTTGCATAGTTGCAGCGTCGGGACCGCCGGAACCCGGTCGACGCGCGCGCGAGCATCAGGCCAGCAGGTGCTCGACGTCGATGTCGAGCGCAGCGGCGAGGGCGCGGTCGAGGTCCGCGATCCCCGCCGGCGCCAGGCGGCCCACGAAGGCCGTCAGGCGGGCCTTCGGCAGGCTGACGAGCTCGTCGCAGTGCAGGGCACTGTCGTGCTTCAGCCCCTCGTCCGGGCCGACGGCCACCTGGCTCGCGAGTCCGTGGCGGGCCGAGTAGACCGGCGCGCACACGACCGTCGAGAAGCGGGAATCGATGGACGCCTGGCGGCTGACCACGGCGAAGACCCGGAAGGCCTTCGGATCGGCGCCGCCGGGCCGTGCCACCCGGTACAGGTCGCCGCGCTTCACACGTCGCCCTGGTAGGCCAGCACGTCAGCCGCCTCACGGTTCAGCGCGTCGGCATGCCGGTTGATCTGCGCGACTTCCCGGGCGTGGCGCTCCCGCTGGGCCACCTCGTTGAGGCGTTCACGCAGCAGTCGCTCCACGGTTTCGGAGCGGCTCTCGCCACGCCTTGCCGCACGCTTCACTCCGGCAAGGAGGTCTTCCGAAAGTGTGACAGATGTCTTCTGTTTCATACTCTTTATATCCTACTTCAGTGGGAGCCTCACCAGTCCGCGTGCCTGCGTCAGCACGTCGGCGGGCGACCACCCCGCCGCGCGCAGATCCCGCACGCCTGTGTCGCCGTCCGACTTGCTCAGCTTTTCCGTGGCCGACTTCATCACCAGCGGATGGTGCGCGAAGCGGGGCGGCGATGCACGGCCCAGCAGCCGGGCCAGCCGAATCTGGCGCCCGGTGGACGGGAGCAGGTCCACACCGCGAATCACGTCCGTGATGCCCTGCTCGATGTCGTCGGCGACCACCGCGAACTGGTAGGTCCAGTTCCCCAGCCGGTCCCGTATCAGCAGGTCACCGCACTGCGCGGCGGGATCCTGCACCTGAGGGCCGCACAGCTGGTCATCGAAGGGTTCTTCCCCCGGCTCGATCCGGATGCGCCAGCCAACACCGTCGGTCGGGGTCAGCCCGCGCTCGCGGCAGGTCCCTGGGTAGCGGCGCTCCCCGTCCGGCCCTGGCGGCACCTGCTGGAGCTCGGCGCGCGTGCACGCGCAGCCGTACACCAGTCCCTGCCCCAACAGTCTGGCGAGCGCGGCGCGGTAGATCGGGTCCCGCTCGCTCTGCCGGACCAGCGGCCCATCTGCCGTGAACCCGAGCCAGGCCAGGTCCTCGAGGATGGCCTGTTCGTACTCGGGCCGGCACCGCTGCCGGTCGTGGTCCTCGATCCGCAGCCGCACGACACCCCCGGCCTCCCGTGCCATGCCCCACACGTACAGCGCATTGAGCACGTGCCCGAGGTGCAGATAGCCGGTCGGCGCCGGCGCGAACCGCGTGACCATCACCGCCCGCAGTGTAACGGCCTGTCACGGGGCCTGGCACGGTGACATCGGACACTGCAGCTGTTTCTGCGATGCGACCGCACTAAGTCACGGGGACTTTCCCCCCCTCGCTCGGCCGTGGCAGATTGTAACGGTGCCTGGCACCGTGGACACGCGTTCGCGGCAGTTTCTGCCGACACTCGCGAGGCGCCGGTCGCGCCCCGCTGCCCGCCGCTGGGGCCCCGGTGACGACCGTTCGGCCCCGCCAGGCGATCGAAGATCCGCCGCTGACCGTAGACTGCAATCAGCCGCATGACCGCCATGTCGCTTGTCTTCCTCGTCGTGTGCATCTTCGGCACGTTCGCCTACGGATCGGCCACCTGGATGGCGGTGCGCGAGTCGACGCCCGTCTGGGGCCGGCACCGTCAGGGACAGGCTGGCGTGCCACTCGACGGCGTCAGCCTGACCATGTTCGTCGCGTGCACGATCTGGTTCGCGCTCAACGCTCTCGCCGAGGCGCGGCTCCTGATGGTCTCGAGGCCTGGCAGCCCGCCCGGCTCCGGCTGGATCGACCTCGGGGTGTTCGTCTGCGCCTTCGTGTTTCCACCGCTCATCATGCACGTCGTCTACCGCGAGACCGGCACGGGCTGCGCGCCGCCCCGCGGAGCGTGGTGGCATCGAGCGCTGGTAGCCATGTACGTCGTCAGCCCCGTCGCGGGCGTGTACCTGGTCGGCGCGGCGCTCGGTGCGTTCCCGCGACCGCCCGCACTCGGCCGCGTCATCGGGCTCACGTTCACCGTGCTCTTCTCCATCACCAGCGTGTACGCGACGCTCATCATGCTCTGGCGCCGCCGCGCGAGCGCCGGCGTGCCTCGCCCGCAGGGACAGCTGCGGATGGGCAATGCCATGCTGTCGCTGTTCTTCCTGCTGACCATGCTGTTCTCGATGGCGGCGATCCTCGGTGACCGCTCCGGTCTCGTGTTGATCGCCGACCGCCTCTCGAGGACCGCTCCCCTCATGTTCCTGGCCGTCGCGATGTACTTCGAGAACAGGTTCGACTTCTACGACCTGGTGATCAAGCGCGGGCTCCTGCTCGTGTGGACCGTGCTGGTCCTGGGCGTCGTGTTCGCCGTCGCGCAGCCGGTCTTCGACGCGATGCCCGCGGGGGCGGTCCGGCCCTGGCTGATGGCCATCGTGCTCGTACCGGCGGCGATGACACTGCCGTGGCTCGCGCGCGAGTTGTCCCGCGCGCTCGATCGGGTGTGGTTCGGCCGTGCGTTCACGCCCGTGGACGCGGTCAAGCACGTGCTCGCCGCGATGCAGGCCGCGACGAACGAGGTCACGCTGGTCCGCGACACCGAGCAACGCCTGGCCGATATCTTCCGCACGCCCGTCACGGTCCTGGCCGACGACGCACCGCTCCCCGACGGTCCGGTCCTGGAGGTCCAGGCGTCCACGCCCTCGGGTGCGCGGGTCCGCTTCGCGGTCTCGAACGCCCAGGGCGCGCGACGCCTGCTGAGCGAGGACCTGCACATGCTGCGCTCGCTGGCCGCCGTGTTCGGGTTCATGCTCGAGACCGTCCGGCTCCAGCACAAGCGCCAGGAGCAGGAGCTGGTCGCGCAGGAGCTCCGGCTGCAGACCAGCCGGTCGGAACTGAAGGCGCTCCGCGCGCAGATCAACCCGCACTTCCTGTTCAACGCGCTCAACGCCATCGCCTCGCTCATCCACACGGATCCCGCCCGCGCCGACGAGGCCGTCGAGCAGCTGGCCGAAGTCTTCCGCTACACGCTGCGCCGGTCCGATTCGGAATGGGCCCCGCTCGACCAGGAGCTGGCCTTTGCGCGTGCCTACCTGGACGTCGAGCAGGCGCGGTTCGGCCAGCGCCTCACGGTGGCGATCGACGCGGACGACGCGGTGCCGCCGCCGCTCGTCCCGTCGATGCTGCTCCAGACGCTCATCGAGAACGCCGTCAAGCACGGCGTCTCGCAGACCCGGGGCCCGGGACGCATCGAGGTCATCGTCAGGACGACCGCGTCGGACATCACGGTGGAGGTACGCGACAACGGCCCGGGCCCGGGAGGCTCGCCGACCATGCCTCGCGAGGGCACGGGATTCGGCCTGCGGAGCGTGCGCGAGCGGCTGGCGGGGCACTTCGGGGATCGCGCCCACCTCACCCTGACGCGTGACGTGACGGGCACGATGACGATTGCGCGAATCGTGATGCCCGTCGTCCGCGTGGCGGCCTGATGACGGCGCTCACCATCCGCGCGCTGATCGTGGACGACGAGCCCCCGGCCCGGGCGCGGCTGCGGCACCTGCTCGAAGCCGCGGGCGGCGTGCGGGTGGTTGGTGAAGCCGGCAGCGCACTGGAGGCGCAAGAGCTCGTACGGGAGCGCCGGCCCGACGTCCTGTTCCTCGATATCGAGATGCCAGAGGTGCGCGGTACCACCCTGGCGGCCTCGCTGCCCGAGCCCAGGCCCTTCATCGTCTTCGCGACGGCGTACGAGCACTACGCCATCGAGGCGTTTGCGTGCGAGGCGACGGACTATCTGCTGAAGCCCGTGAACCGCGGCAAGCTCGCGAGCACGCTGGAGCGCATCCGGCAGCGCATGTGCCGGCGGAGCGAAACGGAGCGGGACGTGGCCGTGGCGTCCGCACTGCAGGCCGAGATGTGGCCCGGCGTGCTGCCGCGTATTCCCGGCTTCGATTGCGCCGCCGCGTCGCTGCCGGCGGCAGGGGTCGGGGGGGACTTCTACGACGTCTTCGGCCTCGACACCGGCGCGTGGAGCCTGTTGCTCGGGGACGTGTCGGGCAAGGGCGTCGCCGCGGGGCTGGTCGCCACGGCGGTCCAGGGTCGGGTGGAAACAGCCGCACGCCACGCCCGGCTGCCGCCGGCAGCACTGGCGGCAGCGATCAACGACGACGTGTTTGCGTCGACACAGGGACAGCGGTATGCCACGCTGGTCTACGGCGAGCTCGATCCCGGGACCCGCCGCCTGCGCCTGGTCAACGCGGGACACGGTGGTGTCCTGTGCGTTGCCCCAGGGCCGCAGGCCGACGGGGTCCCGGTCGTCACGACGGTCGGCGCCACCGGCCCGGCACTCGGCCTGTTCGAGCAGGCGAGGTTCGACGAGCTGGTCGTGACACTGTCGCCGGGCGCCGCCCTCGTGCTGTTCACTGACGGCGTGAACGAAGCGCTGGACGGGGACAATGCAGAGTTCGGCATCGAGCGCGTCGCGACCCTGATGGGGGCCCTGGCCGGCAGGTCGGCGTCCGATCGGGCTGCCGCGCTGCTCGAGGCCGTCCGCTCGCACCGTGGTGCGCGCCAGATGCAGGACGACGTCACTGTGATGGTGATACGGTCGCTCGCCCATTGAAGATGACTGATCGGCGATTGATGATTCATTGACGATTGAGGGATTGGGGCATTGGTGATTCGTGATCGGCGCATTGGGTATTGAGGGCGGGTAAGATGATCCGAGCACTGTTGGTGGACGACGAGCAGCCGGCACGGGACCGGCTGCGTCAGTTGCTCGCGGCTCACGAGGATGTGGAAGTCGTCGGCGAGGCCGAGGACGGCGTGCACGCGGCGGAACGGATTGCGGAGGTGCAACCCGACGTCGTGTTCCTCGACATCCAGATGCCCGGCGCATCGGGGCTGGACGTCGCGGCATCGCTCGGCGGGCGCCGCCCGCTGGTCATCTTCTGCACCGCCTTCGACCAGTACGCCGTGGACGCCTTCGAGCTGTCGGCCACCGACTACCTGCTGAAGCCCGTCAACAGGGCGCGCCTCGCCTCGGCGCTCGATCGCGTCCGCCAGGCGTCGGGCGCCGACGGCTTCAGCCGCTCGTTCGCCTCCGCCACCCGGGCCGCGGGCCTCTCGCCCACGCGGTTCCTCGCGCGTCGCGGCGCGCGCTACAAGGTGGTCCCGCTGGCCGAGGTCGTGGCGTTCACCTTCATCGACGGCGTCACGCGTGTCGTCACCGCCACCGAAACGCTGTCGATGCAACCCACCCTCGCGGCGCTCGGCCGTCGCCTGGATCCGGAACGCTTCTGCCAGGTCTCGCGAACGGTGCTCGTGCACCTCGATGCGGTGCGCGAAGCTCGTCCGTTCGCAGACGGGACCGGCGAAGTCCTGCTCTCGAACGGCCAGACGGTCCCCGTCACCCGCCGCCGCTGGCGCGTGCTGATGGACAAGCTCGCTGGGGCATAGGACGACCCTCCGGGGCCGGTGCACTACAATTTCGCGATGACACGACGCGAGTTGTTGGCCCTGGCACGGGGCACGGGCCTCGCCGCTGCCCTGCTGCCCTCACTGCGACCAGTGCGCGTGCTGGCCCAGGCGCGGGATCCCTGGGGCAAGGACGCGCTGACGCGTCTGTCGGTGCGCCCACCCGACTACGAGACACCGGTGTCGCTGCTCGACAGCGCCATCACGCCCATCGAGCATTTCTACGTCCGGTGTCACCTGCCCGTGCCGGCCGCGACCGGCGCAGAGGGCTGGTCGTTGCGGATCGAGGGCGAGGTGGCGACCCCTCTTTCGCTGAGCGTCTCGGACCTGCGCGCCCTCCCGGCGGTCACGACGACCGTCACGCTGGAATGCGCGGGCAACGGCCGCGCGTTCTTCACACCGCCGGTGGCGGGCATCCAGTGGAAGAAGGGCGCGGTGGGCACGGCACGCTGGACGGGGGCCCGCCTGGCCGATGTCCTGAGGCGCGCCGGCGTGCAGGACACCGGGCGCTTCGTCCACATGACGGGAGCGGACCGGCCCCTCGGCACGATGCCGCCGTTCGTGCGTCACGTGCCCATGGACAAGGCCATGCACCCGGACACGGTCATTGCCTACGAGATGAACGGCCAGCCCATCCCACCGGTCCACGGCGCGCCGCTGCGTGCCATCATCCCCGGCTGGGAGGGCGCCTACTCGATGAAGTGGCTGAACCGCCTGCAGGTGTCCGCGGCGGCCTCCGACAGCTTCTGGGTGGCCACGGCCTACCGGTATCCGGTGAAAAGGGTGGCCCCGGGCGCGGCCGTGGACGCGAAGGACATGGCGCCGCTCACCGGGCTGGTGGTGAAGTCGTTGATCACGACGCCCCTCGACGGCGCGGCGTTCGCACCGGGTCCCATCCGCGTGGCCGGCTTCGCCTGGGCCGGCGAGACGGACATCGCCCGGGTCGACGTCTCGACGAATCACGGCGAGACGTGGCAGCCGGCGCGGCTGATCGGCGCGGCCGAGCGCTACACCTGGCGCCGGTTCGAGTACCAGTTCACCGCCGATCGTCCGGCATCGTATCTGATCCTGTCTCGCGCCACCGACGCCAGCGGCAACGTGCAGCCGGCCGTGTCGCACTGGAATCCGTCGGGATACCTGTGGAACGAGTACGACAGGGTGAGGGTGGAGGTGAAGTAAGTGCGGGTGCAGGGTGCAGGGGTGCAGGGTGCAGGGGTGCAAGGGTGCAGGGGTGCAAGGGTGCTGAGTGCGGGGTGCTGGGTGCTGAGTGCTCTGCTGAGTGCGACGCTCGTCGCGCAGGTGCCTTCCGGCGGAGGCGCGGAGTTGCCCGTGGGCGAGGGGGCGCAGGTGCTGCGGGCCCGGTGCCTGTCGTGCCACGGCGCCGACCTCATCACCTCGCAGCAGCTCGGCGAGGCCGGGTGGGGCCGCGAGATCGACAAGATGGTGCGCTGGGGCGCGACCGTGGCGGACACGGAACGCGGGCCGCTCGTCACCTACCTCGCGCGGCACTTTGGGCCCGTGCCGGTGGCGTCGCACGCCGCCGCGGCCGCGGGTGAGGCCGTATTCACCCGCGCCTGCCTGGCGTGTCACGGCGCCGACCTGACGGAACAGCAGCGCCTGTCTCCCACGGGCTGGACACGCGAAGTGGAGAAGATGATGCGCTGGGGCGCACAGGTGTCCGACGCCGAGAAGGCCGCCCTCGTGGAGTACCTGGCCTCGCGCTACCCCGTGCGCTGAACGTTCGCCCGTGTGGCCTGTTCTCGGCGTCGTGGGCTCGTGGGGCGGCGCGACGGCATTGGCTTCACGATGCCGCGCGTGCGGGGTCGGGCGCAAGGAATCGTTCCGCCAACGCCGCCGCGCCGCCCGTGTGCCAGTCGTGGCAGCCGGGCGACCGCGGTCACACAGAGCCCCCGCCCGCTACTTGGCAGTCCGCGCCGGCGCGTAGTTCACGTGGACGATCGTCCACTGCCCGTTGCGCTTGAACAGCACGTCGGTCTCCTGGTTGTCCTCCGTGGACACCTCGCCCTTCACGGTGCGCGTCGTCACGCGCAGGATGTAGGTGGCCACCGCCGTGTCCGCCGAGGGCCCGATCTGCACCTGCAGGTCCCGCACCTCCACGCCGTCGAGGCGGTTCCCAGAACCGATGTATTTCCGCCACGACGCCTGGTACGACGGCAGATCCACGCGGCCCGAGGGGAACCACTGCGTCAGATCCGGTGCGAACGAACGGAAGTAGGCGTCCAGGTCGTTGCGGCCGTAGGCCGCGTTGTAGGTGGCGATGAAGGCGCGCACGTCCTTCTCCGCCGCTGCGGAGGCCGGCGTTTGCGCGAACGCGCCGATTGGAACCAGCAGCAGGGCGGCACAGAGCAGCAGACGGGGCATGGCGGTCTCCTCGAGACGTGTAGGATACCTGACGGTGACCGACGCCCTGCTCGCGCTCCTCGTCCTCTTCTCGCTGCTGTGGCTTGCCTCCCTCTGGCTGCACAACGCCAGCATCGTCGACATGTGGTGGGGACCGGCCTTCGTGGTGGCGATGGCGGCGTATCTGGGCTATCAGGCGCCGGCCCACCCGCGCGCGTGGGTGGCCCTGGCCGCGACGACCGTCTGGGCGCTGAGGTTGGCCTGGCACATCGGGCGCCGCAACGTCGGGCACGGTGAGGACCCGCGGTACCGGGCCTGGCGGGAACAGCATGGCCCGCGCTGGTGGTGGCGCAGCTACTTCAAGGTGTTCCTGCTGCAGGCCACCGTCGCGTGGATGGTGTCGTGGCCGCTGTACCACGCCGTGCGTGGCATCGCGCCGTTTCCGACCGCGCTGGACGTGGCCGGACTGATCCTCTTCACCGTGGGATGGCTGGTCGAAACCGTCGGCGATGCGCAGTTGGCGTCGTTCAAGCGCAATCCCGCGAACCGGGGACAGGTGATGGACCGCGGCCTCTGGCGCTACTCGCGCCACCCGAACTACTTCGGCGAAGCCGTGCTGTGGTGGGGGCTGGGGCTGCTGGGCGCCTCGGCGCCAGGCGGGTGGTGGGGCCTCGTCGGCCCGGCCCTGATGACGTTCCTGCTGCTCCGCGTCTCCGGCGTGACGCTGCTCGAGCGAGGCCTGGTTGCCTCCAAGCCCGGCTACGCGGAATACGTCGCGCGCACGTCCGCGTTCGTCCCCTGGCCCCCTCGCAGGCGTCGCTGAGCGGCCGCCGGTCAGCGGCTTGCGGCCTGAGGCTTGCGGCTTGCGGCGTGGGGCTTCTGTCTTCTTCTTTGTTACACTGCTCAGCCGGTGCCCTCTTCTCCGCCGGCTCAGCGTTCTCCCGCCTGGTTGCTCCCGCTCCTCGCCACCCTGTTCTTCTTCTCTGGTGCCTGTGCGCTCGTCTACCAGGTGATGTGGCTGCGCCTGCTCGCGCTCGTGTTCGGCGTGACGGTCTACGCGGCCAGCACCGTGCTGGCCGGCTTCATGGCGGGCCTGGCGGTTGGCAGTTTCCTCGCGGGCCGGCTCGCGCAGCGGCTGGACCGGCCGCTCGCCGCCTTCGGCGTCGCGGAGATCCTCGTGGGGTTGACCGCGCTCGGCTCGCCCGTCGTGCTCGGCCAGTTGACGAAGCTCTGGGTGGCCGTGCATCCGTCGCTGCCGGACTCGCTGGCCGCCATCACCATCATCCGGTTCGTGTGTGCCTTCGCCGTCCTGATCCTGCCGACGTCGCTGATGGGGGCCACCTTGCCGCTGGTCGTGAAGTCGGCCATTGCGCAGGAGCGGCGCATCGGCGCACGCATCGGCGTCCTCTACGCCATCAACACCACGGGCGCCATCGTCGGCGCGCTGGTGGCGGGGTTCTACTTCATCTCGGAAGTCGGCGTCAGCCGCTCCTTCATCCTGGCCGCCGCCACCAATGTCCTGATCGGCGTGATCGCGATGGCCGTCGCCTTCGCCCTGCCGCGCGCCAGCACGTCGGCATCCGCGTCGGCGCACGAGCCAGCGGCAGCCGCCTCCGCCCATGGGGGCATGCTCACCGCCGCCCAGCGGCGGGCAGTGCTCTGGACCTTCTTCCTCTCAGGCGTGTTGTCGCTCGCACTCGAGATTGTGTGGTTCCGCATGCTCGTGGTGTACCTGCGGCCCACCGCGTATGCGTTCACGATCATGCTGGCCGTCGTCCTGGCCGGCATCGCGTTCGGGAGCGCCCTGGCCACCCCCCTCCTGCGGCAGCGCCGGGCGTGGCTGCCGGTCCTGACCGTCATTCAGCTCCTGATTGGCATCACCGCTGCCCTGTCGTTCAACGCCCTGGCGCGCAGCCAGGCCCTCCTGGAGACCCTGTCGGGCAAGGGCTCGATCCTGGCGTCGCTCGGCATCGACGCCTACCTGGCTCCGATCGTCGTGTCCAGCATGGCGGCGATGCTGCCGGCGACGCTGCTGCTGGGCCTCGCCTTCCCCATGGGCCTCTCGCTCTGGGCCGGCGACGACACCAGCGAGGAGACCAGCCGGCGCGTCGGCGTCTTCTATTCGCTCAACGTGCTGGGCGCCATCGGTGGGTCCATTGCCGCCGGGTTCGTCTCGCTGCCTGCGGTGGGCAGCCAGGGCAGCCTGCTGGTGGCGTCGGGCCTGGCGGTCGTGTCGAGTGTGATGCTGGCCGCCACGCAGTGGCACACGCGGCCGAACTTCGCGGGCTTCATGATGCTGGTGGGGCCCGTCGTGTTCGCCATGACCGCCTTCAACACCGTGAACCCCTTCGAGGTGGCGTTCGAGCGGTTCCACCGCGGCGAGCACCTGCTCTGGCGGAAGGAGGGCGTGCAGACCACCGTCGCCATCCACGAACGTCCGGGCGAGGGCCGCGCGATGCGCGTGATGTACCTCGATGGGATGCACCAGGCCAACGACTCCGACGCCACGGCCTTCGTGCACCACCGCATCGGCGCGCTGCCGGTCATGCTGCACCAGGACCCCACGACCGCCCTCGTGGTGGGCATGGGCGGTGGCGCCACGCCCGGCGCCGTGGCGCGCTTCGACGTGGACGTGGATGTCGTGGAGTTGTCGGACGCCGTGGTCGAGGGCTCGAACTACTTCACGCGGATCAACTTCGATCTACTAAAGCGGCCGAACGTGCACCTGCGGGTGGACGATGGCCGGAACTTCCTGATGATGACGCGGCGGAAGTACGACGTCATCACGGCGGACATCATCCTGCCCCGTCACGCCGGCGCCGGCGCGCTCTACTCGCGCGAGTACTTCGAGCTCGTCAGGAACGCCCTGGCCGAAGGCGGGCTCGCGCTTCAATGGAACGGCGGCGAGACCGAGACCGAGTTCAAGATGCTGATGCGGACCTTCATCTCCGTGTTTCCCCACACGACGCTGTGGGGCGACGGCAGCCTCATGCTCGGCAGCCTCAAGCCGTTCGAGCTGAGCCAGAGCGCCTTCGAAGCCCGGCGGCGCAAGCCCGGATTCACCGACCTGTTCGACTGGGACATCAACACCATGCGGCGCCTGTATGTCGCCGGCCCCGATGCCCTGCGCGCCTTCGTCGGCGAGGGCCCGCTCCTCACCGACGACAAGCCGGTCATCGAGTACTTCCTGTCGCTGCCGAAGAACGACCGGCCGCCGGATCTCCGCTCGCTGAGCGGGCGGTTCGAGGATGTGCTGAGGCCGTAGGAGGGTTGGAGGTTCCGGGTTCAGGGTTCAGGGTTCAGGCACTGGTCGACCAGCGGCAAGCGTGCTCGACACGGAATCGAACGTCGCGGCGTCGCGGGCGCGTTGGAGGGTCGAGCGCCTGGCCAGCGACCTGAGCGGCATCGCCATGCGCGGGTTCCCGGCCAGGGACTGCTCGTGGCGGGCCAGGAACGCCCAGTACATCGGCGTCACGGGGCAGGACGTCTTCGGGTCGAACTGGCAGCCGCGGCAATAGTCACTCATGCGATCGATGTAGGCCGCGCCCGAGACGTACGGCTTGGTCGTCATCACGTCCCCGACCCCGAACGTCCCCATCGCCAGCACGTTCGGCTCGACCACCCAGTCGAAGGCATCGATGTAGGCCACCCAGAACCAGTCCGCCAGTTCACGCGGAGACACGTCGAGCAGCGTCGCCAGGTTCGACAGCACCATCAGCCGCGTGATGTGGTGGCTCCACCCCTCCCGCCAGACGTCCTCCACCACGCGGTCCAGGCAGGCCAGGCCCGACCGCGCGCCCCAGAAGGCTGCTGGCAGCGGTCGCCCCTCGCGCATCGAGATTCCACCCGGCAACCGGCGGAAGCCGTCGGTGGCCTCGTGAACGTGCCGGACGAACTCGCGCCACCCGAGCACCTGCCGGATGAACCCCTCCTGGCTCGCGATCGGCAGCGGGAGACGGAGGACGTCCGAGACCACCCTGCCCGGACGGAGCCTGTGGAGGTTGACCAGCGGCGACACGCGCGTATGGAACAGACCGGTGGACGCGGTCGCCATCGCATCTTCGAACGGGCCGAAGTGCGGCAGGCACTCCGCTCGTGCCCACGCCCACAGCATCTCCGCATCCACCCGGGTGGCGGGCAGCCGCGTCAAATCCAGGGCCCCGGGATGATCAGCGAAGCGCTCCTGGACGAGATCGCCTGCCTCGCGCGTGATCGCGTCGGGCGTCGTGGCTGGCGGCGTCGGCGCGGGTGGCGTGCCCCGCCATGGGTGCCGGTTCTCGGCGTCGAAGGAGAACTTGCCGCCAGCCGGCTTGCCGCGCTGCATCAGGATCCCGCTGTCACGGCGGACGTGGCGGTAGAAGGCGTCCATGCGCCACGGCGGGCCCGTCTGGCTGGTCTCGAACTGCGCGCGCGTCGTGAGCCATCCATCGTGCGGTCGCTCGACGATCTGCCCGCTCGCCAGCAGGGGCGCCAGGTCCTGCCGGAGTTCCCGTTCGGCGGGCCGCATCACCTCCAGCGGACCCAGATCGCCAACAACTGGCGCCAGTGCGTCGGCATACGACCCGGGACTCTCCACGTAGCGCACGGCCACGCCGCGTTCGGCCTGCTCGAGCGCGAACTGCCGCTGGTTGGCCAGGATCAGCGCGAGCTTCTGCTTGTGATAGGGCCGTCCCCTGGCCTTGGCCGGGCACTCCACCATGACGATGCCCGCCTCGCGCGGGTCGAGTGTGGCCAGCAGACCGATCTCGTCGGAAAGCTGATCGTACGCGACGAACGCCCACCGGCGATTCGCGGGATCGGCCTGCCGCGTCCGCAGCTCGCTCCAGAACCGTGACGCCACCTGCATAGGACGCGCGCGGCGGAACCTCGGTTCTTCTGCCTCCTGCTTCCCACTTCCTTCGTCCTGCTTTCTCCTTGCTGCCTTCTGTCTCCTGCCTCCTGTCTCCTGCCTCCTGTCTCCTGCCTCCTGTCTCCTGCCTGGGACCCCCGGCCGGACCGCGGCGTCATAACGGATGTTGCGTGAGATATCGCCCCGGTTGGGGCCACGAACTCATCTGGCATATCGCCACGGTAAGGAGACTGACGAGATGAAGGCACTGAAGAACCTGATGTTTGGCGCGGCAGTGGCCGCGATGGCGCTGTCGGCTGGCACGGTCACCCGCGCGCAGGGCAAGGACATCGTCGACACGGCGGTGGCCGCCGGGCAGTTCAAGACGCTCGCGGCGGCGCTGCAGGCCGCCGGCCTGGTGGAGACGCTGAAGGGCGCCGGTCCGTTCACGGTGTTCGCGCCGACGGACGAAGCTTTCGCGAAGTTGCCGAAGGGCACCGTCGAGGATCTGCTGAAGCCCGAGAACAAGGCCAAGCTGACGGCGATCCTCACCTACCACGTGGTGGCTGGCAAGGTGATGGCGGCTGACGTGGTGAAGCTGAAGGACGCCAAGACCGTGCAGGGCGGCTCCGTCAAGGTTTCCACGATGGGTAACACCGTGATGGTGGACAACGCGCACGTCGTCAAGACGGACATCGCGGCCAGCAACGGCGTCATCCACGTGATCGACACCGTCATCCTGCCGAAGTCCGGCACGACGAACGAGTAATACCGGGGGCCGGGGCCTTCATTTGGTATCTCTCTCACCCTCGGCACCCACAACGGGAGCGTGGCTGGTCCCCACCACGCTCCCGTTTCCCTTTCATGACGGCCAGCCAGTAGAATTTCGTCATGCCCGCAGTCGCCCCGCCCGAGACCGACATCCTCCATGCACGCGAGACGCTGGATCAGTGGGTCCGCGAGCTCATGCAGTGGCACTTCAGCCCCGAGACGGGCTCACCGTTCTGGCTCGACTGGGCCGCCCGGGCCGGCTGGGATCCACGGCGTGAGGTGCGCAGCTACGCCGACCTCGACAGGTTCGGATCGTTCCAGGACGAGTGGCTCCGCGGCGGCGACGCCCGGCGCTGGGTGCCTCGAGGCTACGCGGGCCGGCCGGTGTACGTCTTCGAGACCGGCGGCAGCACCGGTGTGCCGAAGTCCCGGATCAACATCGACGACTTCCGGATCGACTACTCGACCTTCAGCGACACGCTCCCGGAGGCGTACTTCCCGAAGGAGGCCGACTGGCTGGAGATCGGGCCGAGTGGCCCACGACGCCTGCGTCTGGCCATCGAGCACCTGGCGCAGCACCGCGGCGGCATCTGCTACATGGTGGACCTCGACCCGCGCTGGGTGATCAAGCTCATCAAGATGGGCGAGATGGAGATGATGGAGCTGTACAAGCGCCACGTCATCGACCAGGCGCTCACGCTGCTGAAGGCGCACGACACGATCAAGTGCCTCTTCACCACGCCGAAGCTGCTCGAGGCCCTCTGCGAGCGTATCTCGCTCAAGAAGGCGGGCATCACCGGCGTGTTCTGCGGCGGCACGGAGATGACACCGCAGTTCCACCGGTTCGCGGTGGAGGAGCTGATGGAAGGCGCCTACTTCGCGCCCACCTACGGGAACACACTGATGGGCCTTGCCGGGCACAAGCCACCCGAGCCAGAGGACAACTGGGCCATCATCTACTATCCTCCCGCGCCGCGGGCGGTGATCGAGGTGGTGGACCCGGACGATCCGACGCGCATCGTCGCCTACGGCGCCACGGGGCGTGTCCGCCTGACAACGCTGACGAAGGAGTTCTTCATGCCTCGCTTCCTCGAGCGCGACGAATGCGAGCGGGAGCGGCCGTGTCCGCAGTACCCGTGGGATGGCGTGCGCAACGTGCGCCCCTTCTCGCGTTTCCAGAAGGCGGTCGTTGAAGGCGTGTACTGACCGTGGCAGCTGGTGAGCTCGCGATGTGGTGATCTGGTGATCGATCTTGGGATCTGGTGAGGTTGTGATCTATCTGGTGATCTGGTGATCTGGTGATCTGGTGATCTGGTGATCTGGTGATCTGGTGATCTGGTGATCTGGTGATCGACATGCTTGAGATACCAATCTTGCGGTGGGGGCGGCCGTACCGGAGTGTGGACCGGACCGTCGTCCCGCACTTCCGGACGCGCGAGCCGTTCGTCGCGATGAACCAGGCCAATGTCGGGCTGATCCGGCGGGACCTGCGTGATCAGGCCGCTGCGCGAGCGCGCCTGCGGGCCATACCGGCCGCCACCCTCGTCGCGGCCGCTCATCGCGCGGCCGAGGCGTTCATGCACGACACGCTGCCGCTCGATCCCGAGAGTGACCGTGGCCAGACCCCGCAGGACTACATCGAGCAGGTCACCGCGACGACCGGGCTGCCCTGGGCGAGCGTGAAGCGGAACATGGCGAAGGTGCACGGCGTGCTGAGCCGGGTGGAAGAGGTGCTGGGCGGTCTGACGCGCGGGCTCGACCTCTCGTTGCTCGACGAGGGCGTCGGCGCGATGGACGGCCACCTGCTGAGCTTCTTCCCCCGCACCGACGCGCTTGGCGTGGTGCTGCCCAGCAATTCCCCGGGCGTGCATTCACTCTGGGCGCCGGCCACCATTCTCAAGATGCCGCTGGTCCTCAAGCCCGGGAGCGCCGAGCCCTGGACGCCGCTGCGCATCATCCAGGCGTATGTGCGCGCCGGCCTGCCGGCCGAGGTCTTCAGCTACTACCCCACCGACCACGCGGGGGGCAACGAGATCCTGCGGTCGTGCGGGCGCGGCATGGTCTTCGGCGACGTCGGCTCGACGAAGCGCTGGAAGTCGGATCCCCGTGTGGAGGTGCACGGCCCCGGCTGGAGCAAGGTGGTGATCGGCCCGGACGTCGCGGACGACTGGGAGCGCTACATCGACGTGATCGCGGAGTCGATCTCGAACAACGGCGGCCGGTCGTGCGTGAACGCGTCCGGCGTCTGGGTGACCCGCCATGGCGATCGTATTGCCGAGGCGCTCGCGCGGCGGCTCGCCCAGGTAACGCCACGGGCTGCCGACGATCCGGAGGCGGTCCTCGCGCCGTTCGCAGACCCGTCCACGGCGCACCGCATCTCCGCGATGATCGACCAGGACCTGGCGCCGGCCGACGGCGACAGCGGGCGCACGGCCCGTGACGTCTCCGCGGCCGTACGGAGCGGGGCGCCTCCAGGCGCGTCGGCTGGCCACCCGTCGGACCGCGTGGTCACCGTCCACGGGGGCACCTACCTGCTCCCCACCGTCGTCCGCTGCGATGCGGACCACGCCCTCGCCAACCGGGAGTTCCTGTTCCCGTACGCGAGCGTGGTGGAGGTGCCGGCCGAGCAGCTGCCCGACTGCCTGGGATCGTCGCTGGTGGTCACCTGCATTTCGGACGACCCGGCGTTCCAGGCCCGCTTCGTGGCGTCCTCGCACGTCGATCGCCTGAACATCGGCCCGATCCCGACGACACAGATCGGCTGGGACCAGCCGCATGAAGGCAACCTGTTCGAGCACCTCTATGCGCGCCGGGCCTATCAGAAGCCGGCGTAGGACGCCCCGTCGAGTGCCTGGTGCAGGGGGCAGGGTGCAGGGTGCGGTGCAGGGTGCCGCGTGCCGGGTGCCGGGTGCGGTACTGGGTGCAGGGGGC
>Ga0268299_1002787_pt1 | contig 18730 bp, 10 predicted proteins | sample NOBtaG_FD_193484 | JGI IMG/M metagenome (GOLD analysis project Ga0268299, IMG submission 193484) | Activated sludge microbial communities from bioreactor in Nijmegen, Gelderland, Netherland - NOB reactor | ecosystem: Engineered > Bioreactor > Aerobic > Activated sludge | place: Netherlands...
TCCACGCTGACAAGCTCGACGAGAAGGCCGCACTCCTGGCACATCATTGGGAGCGCGCGGGCGACGCCTGGCAAGCCGCGCTTTGGCACAAGCGCGCCGCCGAGTGGGCGGGGGTCACCAATGCGACCGCGGGCATGCGGCATTGGGAGCAGGTGCGCCGCCTGCTGCGCCCACTCGCGCGGACGCCGGAGATCCTTCAGCTCCGCATCGCCGCCTGCGTCGGGAATCTCAACCTGTCTTGGCGGCTCGCCACACCGGTCGCGGAGGCCACCGACATCTTCGAAGAAGGTCGGCGGCTCGCCGAGGAAGTCGGCGACGTGCGCGCACAGGCCGCCCTGCACGGCACCTTCGGATGTGCGCTCGGTCTCGTGGGCGGAGACTCGGACGACTACGCGCGCTACAGCCGCGAAGCAGTCCGACTCGCCGACCAGACCGGAGATCGGGGACTCCAGATCGCGCAACGCGCGTATCTGGGCTTCGGTACCACCTTCGCCGGCCTCCTCGCGGAAGGGCTCGAGTCCTGCGAGACGGCGTGCCGGACGCTGCCGGCGGATCCGGCGCTCGGTGCGGAGTTCACCGGCTACAGCCCGTTTCTCGGCATCCTGATGACGCGGGCGTGGCTCCTCGCTCGGCTCGGACAGCCGGACGAGGCCATGGCGATATGCGACCGAGCGGAGCACCTGGCGCGGGCGCACGGCGACGTCGAGGTGCTCACCTGGATGCAGTTGCCACGCATCGAGGTGGACGTGCTTCGCCGCGACCCGATCGCGGCGCACCGCCACGCCCGATCTGCGTTGGACTCGGGCGCCCGATCCACGACTCCGCAATCCGTCTTCGTCGGCTCTTTCGCGCTCGGGACCGCACATCGACTCGACGAGGCATGGGAGGACGCCATCGCCATCCTGGAAGAAGCGCTGCGCATGGCGACCGGCGGCAACAATCGGATGTTCGAGGGGCGGGCCCGCACGGAGCTCGCGCTGGCGTTGCTCGGGCGTGGCGAGCCGGACCGGGCGGAGCTGGAAGCGCAACGGGCGGTCACGGCCGCGCAGGCCCTGCACAGCCGATACGACGGAGCGTACGCGAACGTCGTGCTGGCCGGCATCCAGCTCCGTGGCTCCGATGCGGCGGCGCCGATACGCGCCGAGCAATCACTCGCTCGGGCTCAGGCGCTGATCGACGAAACCGGCGGTCGTACACTCCAGCCAGCGGTGCACGAATGCCGCGCGCACCTTGCTCGGGTCCGCGGCGACGCGGGTGCCGCCGACGGCGAGATCGCAGAGGCGCGACGGCTGTACGCCGCGATGGGCGCCGCGGCGCAGGTGGAACGGCTGTCCCGCGAGTGACCGCCGTCGTCGCGGTCTTCGCGGGACCCCCGCCGCTCGACGGTCGGAACACTCGGGCCTCTTCGCGCGCCTAGACCCGCTCGATCAACGTCCCCGTCCCGAGCCCCCCGCCGCAGCACATCGAGATGATCGCGCGCTTCCCGCCGGTGCGCTCGAGCTCGTGCAGCGCCTTGGTGGTGAGGATGCAGCCCGTGCCGCCGAGCGGATGACCGAGGGCGATCGCGCCGCCGTTCGGGTTGACGCGCGCGAGATCGGCGCCGACCGTCTTGGCCCACGCGAGTACGACCGAGGCGAACGCCTCGTTGATCTCGAAGACGTCGATGTCGCCGATCGTGAGCCCTTGCCGCGAGAGCAGCCGCCGCGTCGCGGGGATCGGGCCTTCCAGCATGAGCACCGGATCGCAGCCGACGAGGCACGTCTGGAGCACGCGGGCGCGCGGCCGCGCACCGAGCTGCTTCGCGGCGTCGGCCGACATCAACAGCACGGCGCTGGCGCCGTCGGCGATCTGCGACGACGTGCCGGCGGTGTGGATGCCGTCCTCGCGTGCGACCGGCTTCAAGCCGGCGAGCGCCTCGCGCGACGTGGCGCGCGGCACCTCGTCGCGCTCGAACGTCACCGTGCGCGTGCTGCGCTCGCCCTTCTCGTCGAGCATCGTCGCCTCGAGCGGGACGATCTGCGACGCGAAGCGGCCCTCGTCGATCGCGCGCCGGGCCCGGGTTTGCGACTCCAGGCCGAACGCGTCGGTGTCGTCGCGCGAGATGCCGTACTTCGTCGCCATCCGCTCGGCACCCTCGAACTGGCTCGTGTACTCGAAGTGCTTCCAGTAGGCGCGCGTCACGGGCTTCCCGTGGCCGGCCTTGGCGCCGTCGATCGCGTTGGCGCCGAGCGGGACCATGCTCATCGACTCGACCCCGCACGCGAGCACGACGTCCTCGGTGCCGGACGCGATCAGCGCGTAGGCGAGGTTCACGGCGTGCTGCGACGAGCCGCACTGGCTGTCGACGGTGCTGCACGCGACGTCGGCGGGGCCGCCGTGCGTGAGCCACGCGTTCCGCGTGACGTTCGCCGACTGCGCGCCCACCTGGTCGATGCAGCCTCCGACCACCTGGCCCACGCGGTCCGCCGCGATGCCGGCGCGCCGGATGACCTCCATCTGGACGGGGCCGAGCAGGTCGTTCGGATGGGTGCCGGCGAGGGTGCCGTTTCTCTTGCCGACGGCGGAGCGGCCGGCCTCGACGATGACGACTTCGGTCATGGGGTCTCCTTTGGCGATGAGCGCTGGCCGGCTTGGGTATCAGGTCGCCGGGGCTGTCGCGATGCCTCCCGATCTCCCCCGCGACGCTCCAGCGGACGCTCGGTGGACGATCGCGGGAGCGAGGTGCTACGGGCCGTTCTCCACTTCGGCCATCCACGCACCGGAGCCCGCCATGACCCGCTTCGTCCTCGCCGTTTCCGTCGCCCTCGCACTCTCGCTCGGCGCGGTCGCCCCCGCGCGCGCCGCCGGCCTGCCGAGCCTGCCGCTTCCCGATTGCGTCGCGAACGGCCTCACGCCGAACGTGAACACCGATTGCGAGGGGGTGGTCGAAACCTACGCGCAGAACCAGCAGATCCCGCGTCCCGCGCCCGGCCAGGTCAAGCTCGCGATCAGCGCCCGCGAGGTCGACTTTCGCCTCGACGCCGACAGCCCGCAGATCGCGCAGCTGCTGACGTTCAGCTTCACGTTCCCCGCGGCGCAGCAGGCGACGGCGCCGAACGGCACGATCTTCACCTCGCAAGTCGGGATCGTGAGCTGGCCGGAGCGGATCGTCGCCTTCGCGGGCCTGTACTTCACCTGCAAGCAGGCGGACGAGCAGTGGAGCGGGGGCTGCGACGGCGAGCCGTTCGGCAACGGCCCGAATCCGGACCGCGTACAAATGGAGCGTCAGGGTACGTGCGCCGAGACGGCGACGTCCTGCACGTATCGCGTCACCTGGGGCCCATACGATCGGCGCGTCCGCGAGCGGATGATCTATCGCGTCGGGTTCCAGTTCTACGGCCGCTACACCGAGGAGACGACGACCGGCACCATGCCGTGCGGCACCGACCCCCTGGTGGACGGCTGCCCGCTCGGGGGCGGCATCGGCTACGTCACCTACGAGACGAACCCGCCGACGCCGCTCGTCGCGGTCGCGAAAGCGAAGCGGCGCGGCGCCAAGGTGTTCGAGTTCGACAGCAGCACGTCGGGCCCCGACGCCGTCAGCCGCACGTGGTCGGTCCAGGTGAGCGACCTGGTGCAGGGCCTCCGCTCGATCACGTCGACGTTCCCGACGTTCACGCTCGATTTCGACGACGAGGCGACCATCCCGGCGAGCTTCTTCCAGGCCGCGCACGTGGCGCAGGTCGAAGTCGTCGATCGCTGGGGGCGCCACGAGTTCGGGTTCGTCGAGTACTCCTTCCTCGATCCCGCCGGCACGGAGGGGGCGCTGAAGATCACGTCGTTCGTGCTGGTCGGCGTCGACCAGGACGGGCTCGCCACGTTGAAGGCGACCATCGAGAACACGTCCGACGACGAGCTCACCGACGTCTACGTGATCGGCCGCGATACGGCGGGGGCGGTCTCCCCGAAATCGACGCCGCAGCTGGTCGACCTCGAAGGCCACGCGACGGCCGAGTTCACCATCACGGTGCAATTCGACCAGCGCGACGAGCTCACGGTCGAGGCGAAGGCATTCGGCACCGCCACGGCCGGTCCGGTGAAATCCAAGCCGAGCACGAAGCAATTCGACCGCGACGGCAACGTGAAGGGGAAGACGTTCGTGTCCCAGGCGAGCCAGCCCGGCGACCACACGCTGCACGTCGAATCGAACGACGGATTCAATCCCGGCGATTACGTCGTCATCAACGCCGCGGGCGAGAACGTCGAGGCGCGACCCGTCGAGGCGCTCGGCTCGCTGATCTTCCGCGCGCCGCTCACCAAGGCGCACGCGGTCGGCGAAGAGGTACAGGTGTTCCCGAACACGGCCGCCACCGGCGACGTCACGCCGCCGGAGCTCGTCGTGACCTCGCCCGTCGAGGGCGCGTTCGTGTGTCAGGGCGCGTCCTACACGGCGGCCTTCGCGTGCAGCGACTCGCAGACGCCCGTCGACGGCTGCGGGGAAGGCATCGCGAACGGTCAGGCGCTCGACACGACCGTCGCCGGCGCCAAGCAGACGACGATCCTCGCCTGGGACATCGTCGGCAACTTCACGGAGAAGACGATCGGGTGGACCGTCGTCCCGTGCGCGGCCGACATCGATCCGTTCCGCTGCTACCCGGCGAAGCCCGCCGCCGGCTCGCCGAAGTTCGCGCCGATCGCGGGCGTGCGCGTGAACGGCGCCTTCGACGACGTGCTCGTGAACCTCACCAAGCCGGCGGAGCTCTGTCTCCCCGCCGACACGAGCGCCGACGGGTTCGTCGATCCGGAGACGCATCTGCAGGCGTACGCGCTGAAGCTCCAGAAGGGGCAGCCGAAACCGGCGCCACGGACCGGCATAGCCGTGCTGTCGCAGGTCGGCGCGCTCGTCGTCGACACCGCCAAGGCCGGACACGTGCTGCTGCCGACGGCGGAAGATCCGTTCTCGTCCCCGAGCCTCAGCGTGAGCGAGGTCGATCGCTTCCTCTGCTACGCGGCGAAGCTCGCCAAGGGCCAGCCGAAGCTCGCGAAGGATCTCCAGATCACCGTCGCCGACGGCTTCACGGCGCCGCCGAAGCGGGTCACGCTGAAAAAGCTCGCCCGCCTCTGCACGCCGGTCGGCGCGGACGGCGGATCGACCAAGCACGATGCCCGCCTCCTGTGCTTCCAGGTCGTGCCGACGAAGGGCCGCTGCGCCGACGCCGCGCCCGCGAACGCCGGCGGCGGGTGCAAGAAGGAGACGGACTGCGGCGGCACCAAGGGCGCGACGACCTTCTGCGCGGCGCAGTCGAAGTTCGTGAAGAAGACAGGCCGGCACGTGGTCAACGACCTCGACGCCGGCACGCTCGACGCGACGAAGGAAGGCGTCCTGTGTCTACCGGCCGTCGCGGGCTGACGTCGCGACGGTCGGATCAGTCGCTGGTCGCCTTGAAGACGGTGGCGTCGTAGCGCTGCGGGCTCGAGAACGTCGCTTCGAGACACAGGCCGGCCGAGTTCTGCAGTTGCACGCGCATCGGAAGGCCTCCCGTTGCCGGCAGCACTATCGGATTGCCGACGAGCGCCTCGCAATCGATCCGAAGCGTCGTCCCGGTCTGGGTGAGGATGCAGATGCGATCGCCGCCGGCTCGCTCAGAACGGTGCGGGGCTTTCGAACGTCACGCGCTCCCCCGTCGCCGGGTGCCTGAACGCGAGCCCTTCGGCGTGCAGCATGAGACGCCCGCCGGCGTGGCCGTAGAGCCGGTCGCCGACGATCGGCGCGCCGAGGCCGCGCGGGTGCGCGGCGTGGACGCGAAGCTGATGGGTCCGGCCGCTCCGCGGGAAGAACGCGACGCGCGTGCGGGCGATCGTGCCGTCGCCGGCCGCCGCTGCCGGTTCGATGGTTCCGACGCGCCGCCATTCGGTGACGGCGCTCCGGCCGTGCACGGGATCGTGGATCTGGCGCGGCCGGTCGTCGAGGTCGACGCGAAGTGCCAAGTCGATCACGCCGCCGTCGCGGTCGATCGATCCCTCGACGATCGCCGCGTAACGCTTCTCGATCGTGCGCGTGACGAATTGCCGCTGCAGTGACTTGTAGGCCTGACGGTCGCGCGCGGCGACGAGCAGGCCGGAGGTGTCGAGATCGAGGCGGTGAACCAGCAGCGCGCCCGGATGCGAGCGGCGGAGGCGCGCCGCCACCGAGTCGTTCGGGCGACCGCTTCGCGCGTCCACCGAGAGCAAGCCGGACGGCTTGTCGACGACGACGATCCGCTCGTCCTCGAAGACCACGCGCAGCTCCAGCGCCGCCGTGTCCGGGCGCTCGAAACGGCGGGGCGGCGCGACGGCCAGACCTTCCATCATGAACGGGAGCAGCGGTCCGCATTTGTCGCGGCATGCCGGGTAGAACACGCCCGCGACGCGACCGCCGCCCGCCGGCGGCGCGCCCCACCAGAGCTCCGCGAGTGCCAGAGGCCGGAGATCCTGCGCGAACGCCCACGCGAGGAGCTTCGGCGCGACGCAGTCGCCGGCGCCGGTCGGCGGCTCCGCCGGCGCGAACAACTCCCGGAGCGGCCGGGTCGCGCCGCGCGCGTTCGGAACGCGGTACGTGTCGTGGATGCGCTGCATGAGTCCTCGGCACACCATGCGGCGCAGGCGCTCGAGGGCGGCGAGCCGCCGGTCGACGCGGCGGAGCCGGGTATCGATGGCGCCGCGCTCGGCGGCGTGCGCGGCGTCGAGCGCGCGCCGCTCGGCCTTGTCGCGGCGGCTCTCCTGCGCCCGCAGCGCGGCCGCCTCGGCGCGCTCCGAGTCCGCGGAGCCGGCGAGCGCCGCCTTTTGGCGCCGGCGCTCCGCGCGCCGTTCACGATGACGTGCGCGCATGGCGTCGGTCGCGACCTCGTGACGCGCCGTCATCGCGCGCTCCGCCGCGCGCAGGGTCGCGACCTCCTCGGACGACGCGGACGCCTCGCGGCGCGCGAGGAGATCCTTCACGACCGCTTCGCCGGGCCCTTCGATCGCCTCACGCGCTTCGCGGTCGAAGACCGGCGGTGCGTATCCGGGAACGTCGAATCGCCCGCCGAGCATTCCGGAGAACGCGCGCAGGAACCCGCGGCGTCCCGTGCGGTCTTCGACGACCAGCACGCCGAACATCTTTCCGCCGGCGGGCGCGTCGAGAACGTCCGTGCGCAGGTCGGCCGCGATGAGGCCGGTGCGGAGCTCGGCGACGAGCACGTCGGCGGCCCGGCGTGCGAGTGCCGACGGCCCGAGCCCGTCGAACGGACTCGGAAAGGGCTCGACGACGTCGGAAGCTAGCTCGGGCAAAGGGGTCAGCATGGGCGCCGGTTTCGCGAACGGGGCGGTGGACGGAGCGGCTGCAGCAACCGTCAGCAACCGTCTCCGTACCCGTCGGCGCGGCACGACGCCACTCGGTCTCGGCTGCGCCAGTGGCCGTGGTCGGTTCGATGCGCGTCGGGGACGCGCTCTCAGGCGTTTAGCACCGTAGCGCCGCGGCGCGGCCGCGTAGCGCCGCGCTACCCGAAAGGTAGCGCGACCGAGGTGAACCCACCGCCGGTCCTGCCGGCCGAAAGGACTGACATGAAGCGATCACGAGATCCTGGCGGCGCCTCCAGCGACGGCGCGCCAGCCGAAAGATTCGACCGCGGCCGCGCGCTGCTGCGTGCCGCCGCCGGCGCGCTGGCGCTCTCGCTCATGGCGGGAGCACCCGCCTCCGCCGCGACCTTCACCGTCAACAGCACCGCCGATACCGATGACGGCGTCTGCGGGAAGGCCGTCGGCGCGTGCACGCTCCGCGAGGCGATCGCCGCCGTGGTCGCGACTCCCGGCCGCGACACCGTTCGCTTCGACCGCACCGTCTTCGCGGCGGGAGCCGAGCCGGTGCGCATCGAGGTGAGCGAGCTCCCGATCATCGCCGACCCCGCCGGGACCGTGATCGACGGCGTCGGTGCCAGCGTCCGCATCCAGGGCAGCACGATGGCGAGCGGCCTGGTGTTCGCGAGCGCGCCCGACACGCCGCTCGGCAAGGTCACCGTTGCGAACGTCGCCCTCGAGGGCTTCGGCAACCACGGCGTGCACGTCTGCGGCGGCGTGCCGCCGGAGTGCGACGCCGACGTCGCGGGCGCGCTCGTCCGGAACGTCGCCGTCGTGAATTGCGAGGGCACGGGCATCCGCGTCGAGGGCCGCGTCAACAAGAAGCCGCGCGTTCTCGACTCGGTGACGTTCGGGACCGGCAGCGACGGCATTCACCTCTCCGCGACGCAGCAGATGATCGGCGCGCGCGTCGAGGGCAGCACGGCGTCGCGGGCGTCCGGCAGCGGCATCGCGCTCCGGGCCGAGCGCCAGACTGGATCGGTGGTCCGCAACTCGGTCGCGCTTCTGAGCGTCCTCGACGGCATCGAGCTCAGCGACGACGGCGCGACCGTCAAGCCGACGATCACCGACGTCGTCGCGCTCGGCAACCGCAGTGGCGTCGCGTTGTACGGTTACGAGCTGATCGCGCCCACCGTGGCGAACGCGGTGACGACCAAGAACGAGGTCGGCGTGAAGGTGCTGGTGAGCCACGGCTCGGCGGCGGTCGCGATCACCAAGGTCGTCACCGACGCGAACCTGATCCACGGCATCAGCATCGAGGGCGGGGGCGACATGACGATCGCGCGCACCCGCGCCGTCGCCAACGCAAACGACGGCATCGCGACCGAGTCGTCCAGCGGCGTCGACCTCACCGACGTGACGGCGGTCGGGAACACGGTCGGGGTCGCGCTCGGGTCGTCGCAGGGCGTGGTGACGCGCGTGCACGCCGGCGGCAACGAGAGCCACGGCATCGAAGTCTTCGCGCCGGGCGGCAACACGGTCGTCCAGAACGTCATGCTCGGCAACGGCCTCTACGCGTCGGGCATCTCGATCGCGCAGGGCAGCGGCGGCAACACCGTCCGCGAGAACGTCTCCGCCGGTCACATCTACGACCTCTTCGACAACAACCCCGACTGCGGCGCCAACGTCTGGTCTGCCAACACCTTCATCGCAGGAGCCAAGCCATGCATTCGCTGATCACGAAGACCCGCGTTCTCGCCGCCATCCTCGCGTTCGCGACGGCGGCCTGGGCGCCCGCGGTGGCCGCGAAGACCGTCGTCGTCGACGACTCGTCCGACCACGACGCCGGGAGCTGTGCCGTCGCCGGCGCGTGCACCCTGCGCGCGGCGATCGAGGAGGTCGTGGCGACGCCGGGACGCGACGTCATCGTCTTCGATCCGGCCGTCTTCCCGCTGGGCGACTTCGCGAGGATCGGCATCACGTCGCCGCTCCCGGTGATCGCCGACCCCGCCGGCACCGTCATCGACGGCACGGGTGCGAGCGTCGAGATCGGGTCGGACATCCCGCCGACCGGTGACGACGCGACCGCGCCGGACGGGCTCGTGTTCGCGAGCGGGTCGGATCTGGCGCTCCGCGACGTCGCGGTGATCAACGTGACGGTCAGCAGCTTCGAGGGCTCCGGCATCGTGATCTGCGGCGGCGCGTACTACGAATGCAACGCGGACGTCGTGGCGCCGGTCGTCCGGCGCGTCAACACGCGGTGGAACGGGAGCTACGGCCTCGCGGTGCTGGGGCAGAGCGTCGGCAAGGCCCGCATCGAGGACTCGGCCGCGGTCTACAACGACTCCGTCGGCTTCCTGGTCAATGGGTTCCGGAGCATCGCCGGGACACGCATCACACGCGCGGTGGCCAAGGGGAACGACTACGCGGGCATCCTCGTCGGGGCGCTCACGGAAGCGATCAGCGACCTCGCGATCACCGACACGTCGGCGACCGGCGGCTCGGGCGGGATCGTCACACTCGCCCTGGACCGCATCAGCAAGCTGACCCTGACCGACGTGACCGTCAGCGGCGCCCAGGAGGCGGGCATCTACGTGTCCGCGGCTTTCCTGTCCGGGCTGAGCGCCTCGAACGTCGTCGCGTCGCGCAATCCGTACCAGGGGATGTACGTCCGGGGCGACGCGATCGACGGCCTCGTGCTCAAGGACGTCGTCACCAACGCCAACGGCTACGGGCTCCACGTCGACGGCAAGGAGGTCGTCGGCGCGAAGATCACGCAGCTGACCGCCGCCGGCAACTCCATCGACGGCATCATCCTCCGCGAGCTGAAGGGCGCGAAGATCAGCAACGTCACCGCCGTCGGCAACGCCATTCAAGGGATCGTGCTGCGCGGCACCGGCAACACGCTGAAGGGGGCGCGCGTCGCCGAGAACATCGGGGACGGCCTCCGTCTCGCCGGTCCGGGCGGCGGCAACACGATCACCGGCGTCGCGGGGAACGCCAACCAGGGCGCGGGCATCTACGTCACCGCCGACAACGTCGGGAACGTGATCAAGAAGAACGTCACGCTCGCGAGCGACTCGATCGACCTCCACGACGCCAACCCCGGCTGCGGCACGAACGTCTGGAAGGGCAACGTGTTCGAGCGCCGCAACGATCCCTGCATCCGGTAGCGAAACCGGCCGACCGGCCACGGCGCGAAGCGCCGGTCGCGCCTTCCGCCGCTCGGATCCGCCGTGAACGCCACCGCCCCTCGGATGATCGAGGCCGGTGGCGTCGCCGTTCGGACGCTGCTCGTGGTTCGGCGCTCGGCGCGAACGCGCCGAGTAGCGCCGCGCTACTCGAAAGGTAGCGCGACCGGGGTGAACCCACGCCGGTCTCCCCGGCCCGAAAGGACCAACATGTCGCAGCCGAGAAGAATCTCCACGATCCGCGCCGACGGCGACGCGCCGGTACGGTTGTTCCAGAATCACCCCAGGCGACTGCGCATCGTCATCGGCGCCGTCGCGTTCGTCCTGCTGGCGGCTTCGCCGCTTTCGGCCGCGACGTTTCGGGTCAACAGCACCGCGGATACGGACGACGGCGTGTGCGGCTCCGCCGTCGGCGGGTGCACGCTCCGCGAGGCGATCGTCGCCGCGGTGGAGACCGCGGGCCGCGACACGATCCGGTTCGCCCCCGACGTCTTCGTGCCCGGACCCGAGTCGGTGCGCATCGAGCTCGGGAGCGAGCTGCCCGTCATCGCCGATCCCGCCGGGACGGTGATCGACGGCACGGGCGCGAGCGTCCGCGTCACCGGGAACGGCACGATCACGAACGGCCTCGTCTTCGCGAGCGCCCCGAACGTCGGCCTCGGCAAGGTCACCGTCCAGAACGTTTCCGTGCAGGGCTTCGCGGCCCACGGCATCCACATCTGCGGCGGCGTGCCTCCGGAATGCGGTGCCGACGTCACCGGCGCGCTCGTGCGGAACGTCGTCGCGGCGCACTGCGAGGGGACGGGCATTCGCGTCGAGGGGCGCGTCAACAAGAAGCCGCGTGTGCTCGACGCGGTGACGTTCGCCACGGGCTACGACGGGATCCTTCTCTCCGGACTGCAATCGATGATCGGCGCCCGCGTGCAGGGCAGCACCGCGACGCGCTGCGGGCGAAGCGGCATCGCGCTCCGCGCCGACACGCAGACGGGGTCGGCGGTGCTCGACTCGTTCGGCATCAAGTGCGTCGAATCCGGCATCCTCGTGAGCGACGACGGTGCGACCACCAAGCCGACGGTCGCGAACGTCGTCGTCTTCGACAGTCGCGAGGGCGTGGCGATGACGAACGGGCGACTCGTCGCGCCGACGATCTCGAACGCGGTCGCGACGAACAACGAGGTCGGCGTCAAGATATCGGCCGTCGACGGCAACGCGGCGCTCGTCACGAAAGTCGTCGCCGACGGCAACGTCGTTCACGGCATCAACGTCGAGGGCGGGAGCGGCGCCACCATCGCGTGCGCCCGCGTCGTCAACAACGGATTCTCCGGCATCGCGACCGAGACGTCCGTCGACCTCGACGTCGCCGACGTCATGGCCATGGGTAATCAGACCGGGGTCACGCTCGGGTCGTCGAACGGCGTCGTGACGCGGGTGCACGCGTCCGTCAACCGCGGCCACGGCATCGACGTGCAGGCGCCGGGCGGCAACCTCGTCATCGACAACCTGACCCTCGCCAACGGGATCTACTCGTCCGGCATCATCATCGAGCAGGGCAGCGGCGGGAACGTCGTGCGCGAGAACGTCGCGCTCGGAAACACGTTCGATCTCTACGACGACAACCTCGACTGCGGGACCAACATCTGGACCGCCAACGTCTTCACGGCAGGAGTCTACCCATGCAACCGCTGATTTCGAGTGCCCGCATGCTCGTCGCGGGCGTCGCCATTGCCGCGTCGTTCTTCGCGACCGACGCGAGCGCCAGGACGTACGTCGTCGACAACGTCGCTGACCCCGTGCTCGGGACGTGCGACACTCCCGGCGTCTGCACGTTGCGTCAGGCGATCCTCGAGGCGGTCGCGTCGCCGGGACGCGACGTGATCACCTTCGATCCGGCGGTCTTCCCGCCGCAGTACGTGACGACGGTCGACGTCTCCACGCCGCTGCCGGTCGTCGCCGATCCCGCCGGGACGGTGATCGACGGGACCGGCGCCGGCGTCGGGATCCGGTCGCTCATGCCCGACATGGTCAAGGTCGTCGAGGCGCCGCACGGCAACGGCCTCGTCTTCGCGAGCGCGCCGGGCGTGCCGCTCCGCGATGCGGCGCTGATCGACGTGAGCGTGAGCGGGTTCGGATCCTCCGGCGTCTTCGTCTGCGGCGGCGCGTTTCCCGCGTGCAATCAGGACGTCGTGGCGCCCGTCGTTCGCCGCGTCACGTCGAGCTGGAACGCCGCCGGCATCCTGATCCAGGGCCGCAACGTGGCCAAGGCGCGGATCGATGAAGTCGTCGCCGCCGACAACGAGGTCGGCATCCTGATCGCCAGTTCCCGCAGCATCACCGGCGCGCGCATCGCGCGGTCGGCGCTGACGGCGAACACGTTCGCGGGCATCCAGCTCGGGCTCAACACCGAAACGATCGCCGATCTCGCGATCACCGACACCTCGGCGTCCGACGGCGTCGCGGCGATCATCATCGCGGCCACCGGAGACGCGACTAAGGTCTCGCTCGCGAACGTCGCCGTCACCGGGGCGGAGCAGTTCGGCATCCTGCTGAGCGCGGTCACGCTGTCGGGGCTGAAAGTCGGCGGCGTCGTCTCGTCCCGCAACGGGAACGACGGCATTCTCGCCAGCGCCGATACGATCAGCGGCGTCGTGTTCAAGGACGTGGTCACCAACGGCAACGCGCACGGCATCCGACTCGTGAGCGACCGCATGGTCGGCGCGAAGATCACGCAGGTGACCGCCGCCAGGAACACGAAGGACGGCCTCACGCTGTTGGAGTCGGCCGGCGCGAAGATCAGCAAGGTCGCCGCCGTCGGGAACGGGGGCCATGGTCTCGTCGTGCAGGGCGACGGCAACGTGCTGAAGCAGGTCCGCGTCGCCGAGAACGCCGGCGACGGAATTCATCTGGGCGGCCCGGGCAGCGGCAACACCGTCACGGGCGTGTCGTCGACCGCCAACCAGGGCGCCGGAATCTACGTCGACGGCAACAACGTCGGGAACACGATCAAGAAGAACGTCGCGCTCGGCAGCGATTCGATCGACCTGTTCGACGCGAACCCCGCCTGCGACGGGAACGTCTGGAAGAGCAACGTCTTCGAGCTCCGCAACGTGGGGTGCATCCACTAGCAGCCTGCCAGCCGCCGTGTGGAGGCGGCCGGACGGATCGGCTATGCAGCGGCGTGGCCGTCCGTCCGATCGCAGCGCGGTTCGCGGAGTGGGCGGCACGCGCTCCCGACGCGCTCGCGCTCGCGACCGGGGGCACACGCTTGACCTACGCCGCGCTCGCCGACGCGGTCGCGGCGCTCGCGGAATGGCTCGGCCCCGAGGGCGGCCCCGAGACGGCGATCGCGCTCGCGCTCCCGCACGGGGCGCCGCTCGCGATCGGCGTCCTCGCGGTCGCGCGACTCGGGCGCGCGGCGGTGATCGTCGATGCGCGCATGCCGGCGGCGCGGCGTGACGCGATCGTGGCGGATGCGGGAGCGGCGGTCGTGGTCGGGCTCGACGGCGGCGAGCCGCCCGCGTTCGCGATCGAGCCGTGCGCGCGCACGGCGTGGAAGCGTCTGACGCATCCCGCGATCCAGCCGCCCGATCGACCCGCGCTCGTGCTCTACACCTCGGGCTCGACGGGGACGCCGAACGGCGTCGTCTACTCCGAGCGCGCGATCCTCGACCGCGTCGTCGACCGCGACCGCTTCGTGATCGGTCCCGGCGATCGCGTCGGCATCTTCGGCGGGGCGGGCATGAACCTCTTCCGAACGCTGCTTCGCGGCGGCGCGCTCGTGTCGTGGGACGCGGCGCACGACGGCATCGCCGACGTCGCCGAGTGGATCGCGCGCGAGGAGATCACCGTCCTGCACTGTCTCCCGACGCTCTTCCGCCGGCTGACGGACGCATGGGAGGGACCGCTCGATCTGCCGCGGCTCCGCTACGTGAGCCTGACCGGTGAGCCCGTCGTCGGGCGCGACGTCGAGCGCTTCCGGCGCTGCTTCCCGGCGAGCTGCGTGCTCGTGAACGGGCTCGGCACGACCGAGGCCGGCACGTTCTGTCAGGCCGAGATCGGCCACGCGACGGCGCTCGACGGCGACCTCGTGCCGGTCGGGCGCGCGGTGGACGGCGTGGACGTGCTCGTGTGCGACGAGGCGGGGAGGCCGCTGCCGGCGGGCGAGGTCGGCGAGATCGTCGTGCGCGGGGCGCTCCTCGCGGCGGGCTATTGGCAACGACCGGTGCTCGAGGCGAACCGCTTCGGGCGCGACCCGTACGGCAACGGGCCACGGCGCTATCGGACGGGCGACCTCGGACGTCTCGGCGCGGACGGTGCGCTGGTCCACCTCGGACGGCGCGATCATCAGGTGAAGGTCCGCGGCGTCCGCGTCGAGCCGGCCGAGGTCGAGGCCGTCTTGATGGGGCACCCGAGCGTTCGCCAAGCCGCCGTCATCGGGGACGAGGAGGATGGCGAGGCGCGTTTGATCGCCTGTGTCGCCACCGCGGACTCGCGTCAGGACCTCGGGGCCGCGCTCGGCCGGTTCCTGCGGACCCGGCTCCCGAGCGCGTTCGTGCCGGACGGCTGGACGTTCGTCGACACGCTCCCGCTCCTTCCCGGCGGCAAGGTGGATCGCCGCGCGCTTCCCGTGCCGCCGCCACGCCGCCCGCGTCGTCGGGCGGCGGGCATCCTCGAGCTCTTCGGCCGCGAAGTCGCGCGCCGGCCCGCGGCGATCGCGTATCGCTGCGGCGACGAGATCCTCACCTACGCGGACCTCGACCGTCGATCGGCGGCGCTCGCGGCGCGGCTCGTCGCGGGCGGCCTCGCCGACCAGGAGGTGGTGGCACTCGCCCTGCCGCGCGAGCCGGCGTACGCCGTGGCGCTCCTCGCGGTGCTCCGCGCCGGCGGCGTCTGTCTCCCGATCGATCCGAACGGACCGCGCGAACGGAACGAAGCGATGCTGCGTGAGAGCGGCGCTCGCCACATCGTGGCGTACGAAGCGTGTGCGCTCGGTCGCGACCTGGCGCGCGTCGATCCGGCGGCCGTCGTCGCCACCGCAGCGGACGTCCGGCACCTCCCGTTCGACCCGGCGCGCCTCGCGTTCCTTCTCTACACCTCGGGATCGACCGGGACGCCGAAAGGCGTCGAGGTGACCGAGGGGCAGATCCTGCACCGCCTCGCCTGGGACTGGTCCGCGCGGCCGTTCCGCGCCGGCGAGGTCGCGTGTCAGCGCGCCGCGCTCGGCTTCGTCGACGCGATCGCCGAGTGGCTCGGCGGACTGCTCCAGGGCGTGCCGACCGTGATCCTGCCGGATGCGCTGCTCGAGCGCCCGCAGGATCTCGTGACGACGCTCGCGGCGACGGGGGTGACGCGCATCCTGCTCGTGCCGTCGCAGTTGGCGCTCCTCCTCGATACGGTCGCCGATCCCGGCGCGCGGCTTCCGGCGCTTCGCCTCTGGACGGTGAGCGGCGAGCCGCTGCCGCCGGCGACGCTCGCGCGGTTCCGCGCCGCGTTTCCCCACGCGTCGCTCTGGAACGTCTACGGCGCGACCGAAGCCTGGGACACGACCGCGTGCGAGCTCCGCGGCGACGAGAGCCCGGTGCCGATCGGCGCGCCGCTGCCGGGGATGCGCACGTATCTCCTCGACGAGGCGCTCGCCCCGGTCGCGACCGGCGTCGCCGGCGACCTCTACGTCGCGGGCGACGGCCTCGCGCGCGGCTACCGGAACGACGCGGAGCGCACGCGCGAGAAATTTCTTCCGAACCCGTTCAGCCCGGGGCTCGGCGACCGGCTCTACCGCACCGGCGACCGCGGGCGGCGTCGCGACGACGGCGCGCTCGAGCACCTCGGCCGCACCGACCGCTGCGTGAAGCTCCGCGGCGTGCGCGTCGAGCTCGGCGAGGTGGAAGCGGTGCTCGCGGCGCATCCGGACGTGCGCGAGGCGGCGGCCGTGCTGCTCGACGAGCGCCTCGTCGCGTTCGTCTCACCGGCGGGGGACGGGTTCGAGCGTGCCGCCCTCGATGCGTGGGCGCGCGAGCGCCTGCCGCGGGCCGCGGTGCCGGGCCGGATCGTGAGCGTGCCGGCCCTCCCGCGGAACGAGCGCGGAAAGCTCGACCGCGCGGCGCTCCGCGAGCCCGAGCGCGTGCTCGAACGGCCGCGGACGGAGCTCGAGGAAACCGTCGCGGAGATCTTCGCCGATCTTCTCGGTCGCGGCCGGGTCGGCGCGACCGAGGACTTCTTCGATCTCGGCGGCGATTCGCTGCTCGCCGTGCAGCTCGTCGCCGAGCTCGAGGCGCTGACGGGCCGCGCCGCGGCGCTCGACGCGATCGCGGCCGACCCGACGCCGCGCGGGATCGCCGCGACGCTGACGGCCGAAGGCTTCCCGTGGGAGACGGCCGACTGCATCACGCTCCATCCGAACGGCGCCGGACCGGCCCTCTTCGCGATCTGCGGCGCGTGGGGATGGGCGGTGCGCCTACTGCGCGTCGGCCGCGCGCTCGGCGACGCGATCCCCCTGCACGCGCTCCAGCCGCCCGCGATGGCGTGGCCCGCGGGCGCGACGATCGAGAGCATGGCCGCGCACTATGCCGGCCGCATCGCCGCGCGCGTGCCGTCGGGGGCACTCCGCCTGCTCGGGACGAGCTTCGGCGGCATCCTCGCGTTCGAGGTCGCGGTGCAGTTGCAGGCGCGCGGCCGCGACGTCGCATTGCTCGCGATGGTCGACTCGGCGGCACCGGGCTCGCCGCTCCACGAGCCGCCGCCCGCCGCGGGGACGAGCGCGATCGAGGCGGCGGGCCGCCGCGTGTACCTCGCGCACCTCGCGGCCTCCGAGACGTACGTTCCGACGGCGCGCTTCGCGGGCCGCGTCCTCTACTTCCAGTGCAGCCGGTCGGTGAGCCGCGCGACCCCGGCGCGCTGGGAGCCGCACACGACGGGAGGCCTCGAGGTCGTCGTCGTGCCGGGCGAGCACGGCCAGTTCCACGTCGAGCCGCAGCTCGGGGCGATCGCCGGCGTCCTTGCCGAGCGACTGTCAGCTGCCGCAGCCGCCGCGGGGCAAGAGCCCGACACGCTCCTTCAGCGCGAGCACGCGCCGGAGCGAGCGGTCGATCCGATCGACGCCGAGCTCGCCTGACGCGACCGCGCGCGTCGCCCGCGTCAGGATGTCGGCGACGTCGTGCGCGGTCTTCGCCCCGAGGAGCCAGTCGTTCCCCGCGCGCCAGGCGGCGACGGCGCGATCGCCGATCGTCGTGCCTTCGCTCACGGCCGCGCCCTTCATGCCGAGACTGTCCACCACGACGACGCCGTCGAATCCGAGCGCGTCGCGGAGGCCGCCGGTGACGACGGCCGGCGCGAGCGAGCCGGGGAGCTCCGGATCGAGCGCGTCGACGATCACGTGGCTCACCATGATCGCGTGCACGCCGCCGGTCGCGAGCAGCGTCCGGTACGGCGCCCAATCGATCGCCTCCAGCTCGGCGCGCGTCACCGCCGTGCGCGGCAGCATCTGGTGGGGGTCTTCGGCGACCGAGCCGAGGCCGGGGAAGTGCTTGAGGACGCCGACCACGCGGCCGCTCGCCTGGAGGCCGTCGAGATACGCGCCGGCGAAGCGCGCGACCGTCGCCGGGTCGCCGCCGAAGGTCCGTTCCGAGAGCTGCCAGTTGTAGACGCGGGTCACGTCGACGACGGGCGCCAGGTTCACCGCGATGCCGAGGCGCGCGAGGTCGGCCGCGTCCTCGCGGCCCGCCCCCGCGGCGCGCGCCGGGTCGCCGCTCGCCGCGATCGCCTCGGCCGACGGCCGCTTCCCGCGGACGGATTCCAGCCGATCGACGCGCCCGCCTTCCTGATCGACGACGACGGCGAGCGGGACGGTGCTCAGGTCCTGCATCGCGCCGACCAGACGCTGTACCTGCGGCCCGTCGACGATGTTCCCCGCTTTCGCGTAGACGGCGACGCCGCCGACCCGATGGCGCCGGATCATCGTCGCGAGGTCGGGCGCGAGCGCGGGACCGTCGAAGCGGACGATGAGGAGCTGCGCGATCTTCCGCTCGAGCGGGAGGGTCGCGAGCCAGTCGTCGGCCGAGCACGCGCCCCGCGTGTCGGAGAACGACACCGACGCGAGCGCGGCGACGAGCACGACGACGGCGGTCCAGCGCGGCACGGCGCGACGTAAACGGCCCGGGAAGACTCCGTCAAGCGCAGGTCGTTACCCGCGGTCGTGTCGCCGTGTGATTCCGGTGTTCGACGCTCGGCTGGTCGGGAACGAAGTCCGCGCG
>Ga0268299_1002788_pt1 | contig 18724 bp, 26 predicted proteins | sample NOBtaG_FD_193484 | JGI IMG/M metagenome (GOLD analysis project Ga0268299, IMG submission 193484) | Activated sludge microbial communities from bioreactor in Nijmegen, Gelderland, Netherland - NOB reactor | ecosystem: Engineered > Bioreactor > Aerobic > Activated sludge | place: Netherlands...
ATCATGGGCCGAGAACATCCTCTGGCTCTCCGGTACGCCGGTCGAGATCGCTGATCGACTGAGCAAGACGGGCCGCCCACTGCGCTGTCTGTCCTATGCTCCGGCCACACACAGTGATGCGAACTTCCACAGCACGTTCGAGCAGGCCTTGCGGCGCGGAGTAGCGCGCCAGACCGGCGGGCAGCTCACGATCGCACTGGTAGGGCCCATTTACGGCGGTTCGCTGCCGATTGCACGGTATGTGAGACGGGCACTGGAAACGCTCGGGCACAAGGTGCAATGGATCGATCACAGTGTGCATGCGTCAAGTTACGAGGCCATGGGGGCGCTGAAAGATGCGCGCAATCGCCAACTGATGCAGGGTCGCTTGGCCGAAGTGTTGAGCCAATGGACTCTGGCCTCCCTGGCCGAGTCACCTCCCGACCTCGTCTTGTCGCTGGCTCAGGCGCCGTTGACCTTGCCGGTGCTCGAACATCTCCGGAGGAAGAAGCTGCTGACCGCCATGTGGTTCGTCGAGAACTATCGCCACCTGACCTATTGGCAACAGATGGCACCGGGGTATGACTACTGGTTCGTGTTCCAGCAGGGGGCCTGTCTCGATGCGTTCCGGCAGGCGGGTGCGCGGCATGTCGGCTTTCTGCCCATGGCGGCAGACCCTGAGTTGCATCGCCCGATGGATCTGTCTGATGAAGAACGGCGCATCTATGGTGCGGATGTCTCCTTCGTCGGCGCGGGATATGCCAATCGCCGGCGCCTGTTCCCGGCGCTGCTACGCCGACCCTGGTCGTTCAAACTCTGGGGAAATGAGTGGGACGGGGCCGACGAGCTTGACTCCGTGCTGCAGCTCAACGGCGCGCGAATCGATACCGACACCTGCATGAAGGTGTTCAACGCCACAGCGATCAATTTAAATGTCCATTCCACGACCGGCGCGGGCCTCGATCCGCAAGCCGATTTCGTCAATCCACGGACCTTTGAACTGGCAGCCTGCGGCGCGTTTCAGCTGGTCGATTCCCGCTCCCAGTTGCCGGACTTTTTCACCGACCGGGAGATGCTCTCGTTCGGGAACTTCGATGAAGTCCCCGGACTCGTGGAGCGATGGCTCGGAGATCCTGCCGCTCGACAGGCTATGGCCGCTGCAGCCCGCGCACGTGTCCTGGGTGCGCATACCTATGTGCATCGAATGCGGGACTTGTTGGGACATATCGGACTGTCCCAGCCCGATCGAGTCGGAGCCGTGCTGCGGGGAGACCGGCAGCAGGAATCCCTGCTGTCGCGTTGCGCCGGGGATGTTCCGCTGGAATCGTTGCTCAAGGACTTTCCTGCCGGACAGCGGGTCGAGCTGAAGGATGTCGCCGCACGAATCCGCAGCAAAGGCTCGACCGCGACGCTCAAGCGGGAAGAATTGATGGTGTTGATGTTGGATGAATACCGGAGCGAGACACGCGATTTGTTATGAATAAGCAAGTGCTTCTCATCAATATCACCCGGATGGGCGATCTCGTGCAAATGGGCACCCTGCTGCAGCGCCTCCAGCATGAGTGGCCGGGGGTCGCCGTCGATCTGGTCGTGGATGAACGGTTTGCTCCGATCGCGAAACTCCTGCCTCATCTCCGGCACATCATCGATTATGACTTTCATCGCCTGGTCGACGAGAGTCGGGCGCAAACGAAGGATGTCGTCACGCTCTACCGTGAAATGACTGACTGGGCAGCGCCGTTGATCGAGGCCGGCTACGACCGCGTCGTCAATTTGACCTTTAATCGCCGGAGCGGACTGCTGGCCTCCTACGTCGGGGCCAAAGAAATTCGAGGCATCGCGTCTCCGAAAGACGGGGACGTGGTCATCCATAACCCGTGGATGGCCTATTTGACCGATGTGCACAGTCAACGGCAGTTCAATCACTTCAATCTGGTGGATATCTACGCCTTGGGCGGAAGCGGGACCGGACCGTTTGCGCCCTTGTCGCTCGACATTCCTCCGGGCACGGCGCAATGGGCGCGTGACTTTTTTGAACCGCACGGCGGGCAACAGATGCCTTGGATGGCGGTGCAAGTCGGGGCCAGCGATCCGATGAAGGCCTGGCGGCCGGAACTCTTCGGGCAGACTCTGGCGGTGCTGAGTCGGCAGACACGGGTCGGGTATGTCTTCATCGGGACGGAGAGCGAGCGGAAGGCGATTGAAACCGCCCAGATGGCCTACCGGCAAGCCGGCGGATCCGCGCCACTCTGCGACGCGGTGGGGCGGACGACACTGCCTCAGCTCGCTGCGGTGCTGGCCCAGTGCCGACTCCTGCTGACCAACGACACCGGCCCGATGCACCTCGCAGTCGGAGCGGGCATTCCGGTGATCGATCTCTCGGTCGGCCATGTCGACTTTCGCGAGACGGGCCCCTATGGACCGGGGCATTGGATCGTTCAGCCGGATATGGGCTGCGCGCCTTGTGGATTCGATCAGGTCTGTCTGCACCACGCCTGTAAAGACCGGCTGGTACCGGATCAAATTGCCTCGCTGTGCCTGCATGTACTCACTGGAGCCGCATTTCCAGCAACATTGACCGGTATCAAGATCTTTCGCTCCCGCGTGGATGAGGACGGGCTGGGCGGTGCTGATATTTGCGCGGGACGGGAAGATCCCACGATCGGCTGGTATGGCCGCTTCTGGCGTCGGTTCTGGTTCGAACAATTTACGGGCCGTCCCAGTCTGGTCCCCATGGTTCCGGAGCCTCCGCCAGACTGGAAGGAGAGTATGGCGCTCCTGGATCGGGTTCTCCCTCTCGCAGCCGGGTTGGTCTCAAGAGCGAAGGAAATGGTGCGATTAACCGCCAGACGGCCGTTGCCGGTCAGTGCCTTGCAGCAGATGCAACTCGAGGAAAACAAGGCACGTCAAACCATTGTGGCGCTCAGTCTCCAATTCCCGGCGACCGCATCCCTGGCCGTGGCCCTTGTGCGGGATACCCACAATGACGACAGCCACGAACTGACCGGCATGGCAGAAGCCCGTCTTGCAACCTATCGACGCTGGCAGAACAGGCTGCATACGGTCGCGGCCGGTTTCCGTACTTTCAAGACACCGCAAGGTTTCGCACCGCGTGGAACCAGGATGGCTCTTCCCATGGCGCCTATCGGATAGCAACAGCAGACGTACGTTTGACACTCGGCCAAAGGAGTCCTGATCATGCATATCACGCTCGACGGCGAACAGTGGCAACTGCCGGATGACACGTCTCTCATGAACGCCCTGGCGTTTCTCAGCGACAAAGCCCATTCCCAACATCGGATTGTGACGTCGTTGACGGTCGGCGGGAGGAGCATCAACGATCGGGATTTGGATCCGGCCTTTTTGAATCAACGGGGACAAGATGTGGGCGAGGTGGCCGGACGATCTCAATCGCTGCACGCCATCATCACAGATGCGAAACAGGCCATCGATCGGTTTGCCGCGCAGTTGCGCGCCGATGGCCTGGGCCTGCTCGGCCCGCTACGTTCGGGCACCGGGCAGGTGGGAACCATCGATTCCTGGTTGGGCCGTCTTGCAGACTATACGGAAATGTTGGAGGCCGGACAAACGCAGGGTGTGGCAGGACTCTCATCCGCTCCGCTCCTCCCGTGGATACAGGAACTCCTGGGTGCGCGAACCTTCGCCGATCCCATCCGCGTCGCGGATCTGTTGGAGTATGAATTATTACCCCTGCTCGCTGAGTCCGGTCAGGCTGCTTAGTGCCCGTTGTTCGCCGATGAGACACTACAACGAATGATGCCTCCCATTGCACCCGTTTCCTACCTGCCAGGGCGCTCTTAAGTCTTCCCGACATCCTACCGATAAGGGGCACAGCAATACGGTAACGAGGCGCAGCGAGGATGTGCGCACATCTTCACCAAGCCTGGTTACCACCTCGTCGGCACGGACGCTGGCGACTGTTCGGTAGTAGTGCGGAATCTTCAGGAGGAAGTTCGTCATGGCATTAGTCGTCAATACTAACGTTTCATCTTTGTCGGCACAACGGAACCTTGGGCTCAACCAGGCCCAGTTGTCGCGTTCGGTCGAGCGGTTGTCGTCAGGCTTGCGAATCACCCGTGCGTCGGATGACGCGGCCGGGCTGGGGGTGTCCGAAACCTTGCGGGCGCAGATCCGCAGCATCAACCAGGCGAACCGTAACGCTAGTGACGGCATCAGCTTAACTCAGATCGCTGACGGTGCAGCTTCTTCCATCGGCAGCTTGTTGGCGCGTATGCGGGAGCTGGCGACGCAATCTGCGAGTGGTACCCTCGGAACCACCGAGCGGTCCTACCTCGATCAGGAATTCGTGGCATTACGATCCGAAATCGACCGTATTTCTGTCACCACGGAATTCAACGGGCAGGCTCTCCTCAGCGGGAGCAGCAACACCTTCGACGTGTTTATAGGCTTCAAGAGCGGATCAGGCAACTCGTTGTCGGTCGCGTTGACCGACTTAGATGTTGCATCAGTCGGTTTGACGGGAGCGAGTGTGTCGACGGCTGCGGCAGCACAGGCAGTACTCGCCACAATCGATGGAGCCATTAGTTCAGTGGCAACCGCTCGTTCGAATTACGGGTCGATTCAGAGCCGGTTCGAGGTCGCGATCCAGAACTTGACGGTCACGGCGGAGAACTTTACTGCGGCGGAATCTCGGATCCGTGACGCGGACATTGCGCACGAAACATCTGTGTTCACGAAGAACCAGATCCTCACCCAATCCGGTATCGCAATCTTGGCGCAAGCCAATTCGTTGCCGCAGCAAGCGCTGACGCTGCTGCGAGGATAGGGTCTCATCCGTCGGATCCCCCGCTCGGACGAGCGGGGGATCCATGGATCGAGCCTAGGAGGGTAACATGGTCTACGACGTATCGAACAACACGGACCTCCTCGCAGCCACCGCCCATGCGAGTCAAACTGTTCCTCAGCATCCCTCAGTACGGAGTCCGGAAAAACAAGTTTCCGAACCCGACAGTTCAGGAGGTGCGGTCGATAAGCAGGAATTCGACCAAGCGCTCACACGGGTACGTGAGGTGTTTCAAAAGGCTGATTCCAGAGTTGAGTTTTCAATTGACCCGGACCTCAATCGAGTTGTGGTGAAGATCCTTGATGGGGATTCTGGCACTGTCATTCGCCAGATCCCACAACAGGAAGTCATCGACCTCGCTAAGAGGCTGGAGACGCCGACCGGGCTGCTCGTGCACCATAAGGTGTAACCTGATTCACGACATGAAAGGGACGTCATGGCGATTAGTTTCGGCGGGTTAGGAAATGGTGTGGACTTTGGTCAAGTCGTCTCCGAGTTGGCCAAGGTCCAACGCCTGCCCATCGACGCATTGACGGCGAAGAAGAAAGATCTCCAGACCAAACTCACTGATTATGGCGCTCTCGGCAACAAGCTGCTCGCGCTTCAGAGCGCCGCGAATGCTCTCCGGCTTCCCAGCAGCTTCAATCGATCCACCAGCACCGTCAGCGACGATACTATTCTCACGGCTCAAGCCGGCGCAGGAGCTGCGACCGGCAGTTACACGGTGCAGGTCACTCAGCTGGCCAAAGCCAACCAAGTGACGAACAAAGCCGCCAAGGCCGTTTCCGGCACGACTGAGGTAATCTCGAGCGGCGCCGGGACCTTTACCTTTCGGGTCGGCAGCGGAACGAATCAAACGGTCAGCCTCAGCGCAGGCGCCACGCTCGACGATCTCCGTTCGTCAATCAACGATCTGGGAGCCGGTGTCACCGCCTCCGTGATCAATACCGGAACGGAAGCGAGCCCGGCTTATCGGCTGACCTTGAGCGCCACCTCATCGGGCGCAGACAATACCATCACGATTGTGGCCGATTCGACCGCTCTCGATTTCACGAACACGAGCGGGACGGGCGGTACCGATACGTTGCAGGCCGGGCAGAACGCCATCGTGGTAATCGGTGATCCCGACCAAACCACGATTTCCATCGAGCGCGCCTCCAACGTCATCACCGATGCGATTCCGGACGTCACTCTCATGCTCAAGTCGAAAACCGTCACGACTCCCGATCCGGAACCGGTCACGGTGAATATCAGCACGGATCCGGAGAGCGTCAAGACCAATATCAAGACCCTGGTGACCGCCTATAACGACATCGTGAAGTTCGTCAACGATCGGACCGCGTACGACATCACGACGAAGACCGGCGGGATCTTCTTCAACGAGAGCACGGCGAAGAACGTCTTAAGCCAGTTGCGCACGGCCATCTCGGGAGAGGTCAGCGGACTCTCCACCTACAAGACGCTCGGCGCGGTCGGATTTAAAACGGAACGCGACGGGACCCTCACCGTCGAAGACGCGAAGTTAGACTCGGCGATGGCGAGCAACTATGCCGCCACACGGGCCTTGTTTGTGACGCAGACGACCTCAAGCGGCATTGCAGACCGTATCGTGAACGCGGTCGATATGCTCGACAGCGTCGACAGTGGCGCCTTCACGGTTCGAAAAAACTCCATCACCAGCCAGATCAGCAGGCTCACCGATCAAATCGGCCGCAAGGAAGATATCGCCTCGCAATATGAGGAGCGGCTGCGACTTCAATTTGCCTCATTGGATGGATTGCTACAGAAACTACAATCACAAACCAGCGCCCTTCAGGCGCTCAGATAAGTTATAAGGTCATTATGATCGCCACTGCCGCGAACGCCTATCAACAGACCCAAGTCCTGACCGCCAATCGGGTGCAACTGATCGTGCTGCTGTACGATTCCGCGATTCAATCGATGGAGCTGGCCCGGGAAGCCATTCTCACGAACAACTACAAGGACAAGGCCCGTTTTCTCGATCGCAGTATCGCGATTGTCGGGGAACTGTCCAGCGTCCTGGACTTCGAACGAGGCGGGGAGATCGCGGTCTCGTTGCACCGGTTGTATGACTACATGGTGCAGCAATGTATCCAGGCCAATCTTCGACACAACGGCAAGCACCTGGACGGACCGGTTCGCTGCCTGACGACGTTACGAGAAGGCTGGCAGGTTGTCGCACGGCAGGAAGCGGTGGCCCATGTCGGCAGCTAGTTCCCGAGATACCGGTTCTCTCCATGATCGCCGCTCCATCGAACGGCTCACCATCCAAGCTCTGGAGGCCGCTCGGGCCGGTGATTGGGATCTGGTCGACGCCTGCTATAGCGCGCGCGGACTCAGCCTTGCCGCTTGCGAACTCGATCGCACAGTCGCACAACGACTGGTGAGCATGGATGAAGAAGTTCGCGCGGCCATCCTGGTGGCGCAAGCAGGGATATCCGCGCAACTCACCGATGCCGCTCAAGTGAAACGACACCTGCGCCAATTACGTGAAAGTAGCGGACAAGTTGCCTCCGAACGTGTCACGATACATCGTGCAGCTTGACGAGCGCGAGCCCAAGCCACATGCCTCGGTCGTTCTCCTCCACCGCAGAGGTTCGGTATGACTCCGTCACATGACCGGTTTCGTCAGAGCCCCTACACCGACATCAAAAATGAAGAGCGACGCGAATGGCTGCGCATCGAAGATCGATTGCTCCTCGAATACCGTCGTTCCGACGAACCGGCCGAAGCCATGAACGCCCATCTCCCTCCGGCAACGGAAGATACGATCGCCACCGCTGTGTCAAAACCGACCATTGATCTGCTGGTCCGGGCAGGGGAGACCTTTGCCGGATCGCCGTTATTACCCTGGGTCTCCAAAATCGACTGGATGTTAGAGACGATTCTCAAGTCCCTCGTGAAAAGTCATCCGGGAAGCGTCGCCATCGCACGGCTGACCGATGTCGATATCAGCGCGGGAGGACTGGGATTCGATACCCCGCGTCAGTTTCAGGCGGAGGATCTCTTGGTGCTGAAGGTGATCCTGCCTCCATTCAGCATGATCGAAGCGACGGCGCGCATCATCCGGGTGACTCCGGCCGAGCGGGACTCGACGGGCTACCATGTTGCCACACAGTTTGTGGAGTTGGGCGGGGACGAGCAGGAGCTGATTATCCGGCATATTCTGCAAGTGCAAGCCGAACGCCTGCGGGCGAGAAAAGCCGCGCACTAACCCGGACTCTTCATGAATCCCTGCTCCGGCGTCCGATCTTCTGGCCCGGCGAGGCTGTTTTCGTTCGGCTCCACGACGAAATGCCGGTGCGCCTGCGTCGGCCGTACGTGCGAACAACCCCGACGGACTTCCATCTCAAACGCCTCGCGACGGCATTCATAAATAAAGCGCTAACCTGCCGGATCGCGGCTCTACGCAAGGCACCTGGGAACGGTGGATGCTGCGGCCTAAGCCGCCTGTTCAGGTGAGGAGGCGGTCTCAGCCGGGGTCGATTCCGGATGAGCCAGGAGAGTAAGGAGCGTGTGAGCGGCTTGTCCGAGAGCCAGTGAGGCGGGCGCCGTGGGCTCAAATTCGACGACCGGAAGATAACTACGCACCGCTCGTGTCATCGCCGGATCATCCGGAATCTCCCCCAGCATCATCAGATCCCCGCCGACATATTCCTGCAGCAGTTTCTTCAACTGCAGCACATTCACACGCGACTTCCCGGAGACCCGATTCACGATCAGGTAGGGGTGAAATCCCTGGAGTGTCCGGCTGGCGGTCTCCTTGGCATGGGGATCGGTCTCGCTGACCGCCTGGATGACCTCATCGATGCTGCAGAAATCCCGCTCGGAGAGTGTCTCTGTGAGGGCATCGCGTGAGAGGAAGGCCGACAGGACCCGACGAATCGCTGCCAGCTTGATAAAGCGGTAGAGGTCGAGTACCGACGTCGGATCCGGAGTCGCCACTGTCAGGTAGTGGTCTGCCATCAGAAAAAAGTCCAGCGCATGATAACTGGTGCCCGCGCCGATATCGACAATGATGACATCGGCTTGCAGTTGCCGGAAATGGCGTATCAACCGCTTTTTCTTGGCATAGGGCAGATTGGCCGTAGCCAGCGTGTCACCTGTGCCCGGGATCAATTGGAGAAAAGGGTGTGCCGAGACCTGTTGAAGGACATCATCCAGACGTTCAACCCGTCGTTCAACAAAATCGGTCAAGGTGCGAGGAGGGTTGAGCATGCCGAACAGAATATGGGCATCCGCGCCACCCACGTCCAGATCCGCCAACACCACCCGCTTGCCTTGCTTGGCCAATAACATGGACAGATTGGCGGCGATCACACTTTTTCCTACACCGCCCTTGCCTGAGCCGATTGAAACGATTATCGCCATAAGAAATGGCCTCTCACGGTTGTATGTGTGTCGCCGTGTCTTCTTTCGGTCTGCCTGGAGCAAAACATAAGCACCATCGACCGGCAGGGCAGTACACCCTCGCAACTACGGAATCGTCTTACCCTGCCTATTAAACCCCATCACCTAAGAACGGGCAACTAAAGTTTAAGACGGCGCCCACCGATATCGTATCCGTCATGAATGATGCCATCACAGCAACAACCAAAGTGAACCTCGACGGTGCATCGTCTTCGGATAGCGAAATTCTAACCGTGCTGGATGTGGCGCGCTTTCTGCGCGTGCCGAAATCCACGGTCTATAAGCTCGCGCGCCTCGGACAACTGCCGGCGTCCAAAATCGGAAAGCATTGGCGGTTTCTTCGACGCGATATTCACGACTGGATGCACAACCGGACCCAGCAGGGCTGAACGTGTCCTCGAGGAGAGGCGCGAACAGGTGGGAAAGAACGTGAGCCACTCTGACACTCACGATATCGGACGATGTGACGCCATAGCCATTACGGTTCACTACGCGCGTGTGAGCACTCATAGGGATTCGGCAGGAATGCTCAGCAGGTTATGTTCTCGCACGCTGAGCCGTGACATATGCAGAGAGGCCATACGGGTGCGGCGTCATGAGGCATGAGGTGCGAGTACCGTGGACATAGCCACCATATTGGGTGTTGTCATCGCAATCGGGTCGATCCTCGGTGGCCAGGCCCTCGAAGGAGGGCATATCGGATCGATTCTCCAATTGACCGCTTTCATCATCGTCATGGGGGGAACGATCGGGGCCTGTTGTGTCCAAAATCCCCTTTCCGTCGTTTTGAAAGCTATCAGTTCCGTCTCACTGGCGCTGACCAATCTTCCTCATGACGTCAAGGGCACGATCACCCAGATCTTGGATTTGGCCAACGTCTCGCGCAAGCAAGGACTGCTCGCGTTGGAAGGCAAACTGAAGGATCTGCACGATCCGTTTTTCAAGAAAGGGATCCAGCTGATCGTCGATGGGACCGACCCGAAACTGCTTCAGGAAATCCTCGAAATTGAAGTCGAGCATCATGAAGAAGAAGGGGTCCATGCGGCCAAAGTTTGGGAAGCAGCCGGTGGATATGCGCCGACCGTCGGCATTCTGGGCGCTGTGCTCGGTTTGATTCACGTGATGGAAAATCTCGCCGACCCATCAAAACTCGGCGGCGGTATTGCCGTGGCGTTCGTTGCCACTGTCTACGGCGTCGGCGCAGCCAACCTGTTCTTCCTGCCGATCGCCAACAAGATAAAGTTCAAACTGAAGGAAGAGGCCGGCCTACGGACGATGGTGATTATGGGACTGGTCGGTCTCGCACAGGGGGAAAATCCCCGGCTCCTGCAGGAAAAACTCGAAAGTTACCTGTCTCCGCATGAGCGGACCAAAGAAGACAAGAAGTGAGCCTTCATTCGTCACACGCCACACGTATCCGCCCATTTGTTGTTTCCTTCCGCTTTTCTCACGATTGACGCATGACCGTTGACGGTCCGCCATGGCAAAGAAAAAACACGAAGAACACGAAAATCACGAGCGCTGGTTGGTGTCCTACGCGGACTTCATCACATTGCTGTTTGCCTTCTTTGTGGTGATGTATTCGGTTTCGTCGGTCAACGAGGGCAAGTATCGCACGGTGAGTGACTCTATCAAAGCCGCGTTGAATCCGGTGAACAGCATTCCGTCCAGCCGGCTGCCCTTTAGCATCGGGGACACGAAACCAAAAATGATTCCGCCGGAAACCGACAGTATCAACGATCCCGTTATCCGGCGAATGCGGGAAATCGTGACCAGGATCAATCCAGGCCTCAAAGGGGACATCGCAGAGATCAAAATCATAGAAACCGGCCATGGCGCCATTATGATTTCTCTGCCTGAATCCATTCTTTTTCAAAGCGGGGAGGCACGGGTGCGTTCGGAGGCATTGCCGTTACTGAAGGCCCTGGCCGACGTTCTGATCGAAATGGGGCGACACATTCGAATTCTCGGTCATACGGACAATGTGCCGATCCGAACGGCACAGTTTCCTTCGAACTGGGAACTCTCCGCCGTACGCGCCGTCATGGTCGTCAGAATATTTTCTGAACTCTACGAGGTGCCGATTACACACCTCTCCGCTACCGGTTTCGCGGATTCTAAGCCGGTCGCAACGAACGATACCCCTGAAGGGAGGACAAAGAATCGTCGGGTAGAAATAATGGTACTTGAGAACCATGCAAGCGAAGAAACGCTCGATGCATTGCTGCCAAAGGATGGTGCCTCGGCTCCACTTCCCTGATACACAGGCACCGGGTTAGAAGGTAGGATAATACAGCAGTGATGCATGAAGGGGGAGAGCGCCGCTATGAGCTTTCCGCCGACGCTTGCTTCCCGAAAAATTCGGGCTCTGGCCGCCGGCAGAACGTCTGGGGCAAATTCTTGCAGTCTTCCGCTCAAGAATGAAGGCATCTAAACCGACACAGGAGTGAGTGTAGTCTCGGACTAAGGGAGCGGCTTTGATTGATTTGGTTCATGAGTGGAAAAAGTAAACCATGGACCTTAAGACAATCCTCTGGTATCTCGTCCTCTTCAGCGTGACGGCTGCCTACCTGATCGTCCTGGCCGGTGTTCGATCCGCCAAAACCCACGATGTGCCTCATCATTCGCATCGCATGATGGCAGGATGCGCGATCGCCGGCATCTGGCTGGTGGCCTACGTACTCAAACAACTTCTCTTCGGACGTGAGTCCTTCAGAGGATCCGAAGCGCAGTACTGGTCGCTCTATGTGCCGGTGTTCGCGGTACACATGATGCTTGCTGTCACCACCATCGGCTTAGGCGCTTACAATCTGTATATAGGCCTGCATCACCTGCGATATGGAAGTGTAGGTGCCATGGTGGCGGGAATGACTACCCACCGGAGGATAGGCCATGCGCTCGTCTGGACGTTCAGTGGCACCATGGTCACCGCATACCTCGTCTATCTCATGCTATTCGTATGGTTTCAGGGGTAACGCGTCGAATGTTTGACCACTCACAGATATCACCCTCTACGTCCCAAGCCTACAATCTCCCAGCAATGGCGGATCGGGATTCACATTTTTCCTGGGGGACGGCATGCATAGTCAGCTTCGAGAGCCTTTCCCTCAACTTGGGACCTGTTTGCTTACCTCCTCGGTGTGCCGAAAGAAACCGTCAAAATCGGCACCACCAATATGGTCCGGCCGATCAACGATATTGCGGCGACCATTCTGAACCATGTCACCCGTGCCTGATCGTTCACCTTTGCGCATAGAGGAGCCATTATGAAAATCACGCAGGAAGTCCAGGACAGCAAAGTGACGTTGAAACTCGAAGGCAATTTTACCTATACCCAGCGTAAGGCGTTTCAGGAGTTAATGCGGACGGTCACCACTGACCAGGTGGAGCACATCATCATCGACCTGTCCCAGGTGGTATTTCTCGACAGCGCGGCGTTGGGACTCCTGATGATCACCCATCGGCAATTACAAGCCGAACGGCGCACCCTCTCGCTGGCGTATCCTCAGCCGACGGTTCGCCAGATCATCGAACTGGCGAATTTACACAAGACGATCCCGATGATCGATGCCGGCGTGTCGAGCCTGGCTAAGAAAAGCGCCTAAGATCGGGACTGAGCCCGGGACTGAGCCCGGGACTGAGCCCGGGAGAGGAGCCGTGCATGCAGATCACTGAACGCCGTATCGGACAGTCCATCATTCTCGATCTGACGGGAGAACTCAGCTACGCCAATCGCACCACATTCAAAGCGGCGGTGGAGCGGAGTAAGCGAGCCGGCTGTCGGCATCTGATTTTGAACATGCAAGGGGTTCGCTTTCTGGACAGTTCGGCGCTCGGCACATTGGCGCTGTTGGCCCAGAGCTTCCCGGCCGCGCAAGGCATGGTCAGCCTGCTGAACCCCCAGAGCTATGTTAAAGAAATCATCACCTTGGCGAATCTCCATCAGATCCTGCCGGTTTATAACTCCGAACAGGATGCCCTTGCGGGGAGCCGTCTTCCGGCGGCCGGATAACACCGTGATCAGGAGCAGCAGACGTGGCTGAGCCAGCGCATCGCATCGTGGATGATCCTCTTGCCGGGAAGGCCGCCAAGCCTATGCCGGTCATCCTCCTCGTCGACGACGACGAGATTACCCGTATCAGTATGGCCGGCCGGCTGAAACGGCTGGGCTACCGTGTCATTGAAGCCGGCGATGGAGTCGCCGGATTGGCCGCCATCCGCGCACAGCGTCCGGATCTGGTGATTCTCGATTGGATGATGCCGGGTCTCGACGGCCCCAGCGTCTGCGAGGCGATCCGTGCGGACGGGGAGTTACGGTCCAGCCAAGTCGTGCTCATGACCGCGCACGACAAGCCCGAACAAATTGCGGAGGGGCTCTCGCGCGGCGCCGACGATTTCCTCAGCAAAGCGGCGAGCAAGCAGGAAGTCCTGGCACGGGTGCAGGCCAGCCTCCGATCCAGTGCGCTGGTCCGTGAAATCGAACGCACGCGCGACGATCTCGATCGTTCTCATCGGTTACTCTCCGCGAAACAAACTGAATTGGAGAGCGAGCTGCAATCGGCCGCCGACTTTGTCCGTGCACAGCTTCCTCTGCCCGGTATGCCGGCTCCCGGAGTCAGCATGCAGTGGGCCTACCAACCGTCTCTCGCCTTGGGCGGCGACTTGTTTCAGGTGAGCGTCTGGGGTTCCGAGACACTCGGTCTCTATATTCTCGATGCGTCGGGCCACGGTGTGGCCGCCGCTTTGCGCGCCGTCGCACTGATGACGTTCTTGCGTGAAGATAATCTCGCGAAAGTCGTCGGAAGTTTCGATCCCGGAGCTATCATCACGGAAGCGAACCATCGGTTTCCGCTGACCCAAGACGGGGAATATTTCACCCTGTGGGTCGGGCGTCTGCATCTTCCTTCGCGCACCCTCTCGTATGCTGCAGCGGGGCACTCCGGCGCCTTTCTCCATTCCCTCCAAGGAGTCTCGCAATGGTTATCGTCGGCGAGCCTGCCCCTCGGGTTCGACCCGACGATCTCGTTCGACAGCGCGACCGCACAATTGCTGCCTCGGGATCGTCTGTATCTCCTGAGCGATGGGATCTATGAAGCCCCGTCGCCGACCGGGGAGTTGTGGGGGAGGGATCGTTTGCAAGCCACACTGGAAAGCCACCGGGCGCACACCTTGGCGCACAGCATCGGAGATACCATGACCACCGCTCGACAATGGCTAAAGGGCGACATTTTCCCCGACGATGTGGCGCTCCTCGGCGTCGAAGTGCTCGACGGCACGGCACCGGCAAAGGAGAAGTCATAATGGACGCTCAACCCGTCATGGACCTGGCGGCCGCCATGGAACGGTTCGACGGTGATCAGGACTTATTTCTGACCTTGGCCGAGATGTTTCTCGAGCGTTCGCCCGCCGCTCTCGCTGCAATCCAGACCGCTCTCGCGGACCAGAATCTTCCGATGCTGGCCAAGGAAGCGCACAAATTGAAAGGATCGGCCATGGAGTTCTGCGCTCGCCCGACGGTGGCCGCGGCAGCGCAGCTTGAAGAATCAGCCCGACAGTCGGCTGTGAGCGACATGACGGCGATCGGAGAGCGGGTCCATGCCGAAGTTCAGCGACTGACGGCCGCCCTGCAGGTAATCATCGAAAAGGGATTTCCGTCGTGACGCGTCCCGCCGCGTCCAGAACGCTGTTGGTCGTGGAGCCCTGTGCCGAGACACTGGCCATGGTCATGGAACAGGCGAAGACTCGAGACCTCTCGATCATGACAGCCCCTGATCCGCATGTGGCCTTGGCGATGATGGACATGGCGTCGCCGGATGTGCTCATGACCGATCTGTTTCTCCCTGAGCCAAACGGGTTGATGCTCATCCGCGAAGCGCTCAAACGCAACACACGGACGGCGGTCATTGCCACCACCCGGGCGGGAAATGAACAGGCTCTCCTGGAAGCTGTTCGAGCCGGCGCGGGAGATTGTCTGTACAAACCGGCTCAGGGAGAAGAACTCGGCGTGGCGCTGGATCGGGCGCTCCGGCGAATCCCTCAGACCATCGATGATATCCCGGGCATCGAGCAGTTGGAGTATCGCCTGGTCATCGGAACCGATCCCGGCGACGTTGAATCCTGCGTGGCCTGGCTGATCGAAAGCACGGCGATGGAGCTTCCGGAAACCCAACGGCTGCACCTTCGCACAACTTTGATCGAGCTGATTGTCAATGCGGTGGAACACGGCAGCCTGGAAATCTTTTATCGGGAAAAACATGAGGCGTTGAGTACCGACCGGTTTGATGCCCTGATCGAGGAACGGCGCCGCAACCCGCGCTTCGCCCAACGTCGAGTCATCGTCCGGGCGCTGTATGACAAGTTCTACCGTCGCATGCGATATGCCATCACGGATGAAGGAAACGGCTTCACCTGGAACCGCTTCCTGACGCGATCGGATCAACCCTGCGACAGTCGCGACGCAAACGGGCGCGGCGTATTTCTCGCCAAGGCGTTCTTTCCCGATCTCACCTACAACGAGCGCGGAACCGAGGTCACGTTTTCTGTGCCGCTGCCATAGGGCGCTCAGCCGCCGGCAGCCGGCTTGACGCGCAACATAACCACGGTTTATCTTCCCGTCGTCCATCTCATCCTCTTGTGGCACGCTCACTTGTGAGGCACCCATGACTCGTTGCATGCGCCTGACGCTCTCCCTCGTATTCCTCTCCCTGTCAGCTGGCTGCAGTACCAGCGAATGGGTGCATCCCAACCGCCCAAAAGATCAATTCACCCAGGATTACAACAAGTGTCAAGCCGACACGCTGCGCGATCCCAAACTCCAACAGGGGATTCAATTGCTCATCATTCAGGCCACCGAGCGCTGCGTCCAGAAACAGGGATGGCGCTTGGTCGAAAAAGAGTAGGCGCGCGCGACTGTATCCCTGTCCGAACCGATCAAGACCCCTCCGGGATGATTCGCTGCACAGGCCCGTTCGCCCGGCTGAGCTTCAACGGGAGGACGGTTCGACTCGCAGGACCGCACCCCGGTCTCAATGCCCACCCGCTCGTGAACAGAGCCGTTTTTGTTGACTGACGGGTCCGGCTCCGCTATGTACATGATGAGACGCCCCTCGCCATAACATTCCGTCGGTTGTGCCACGTGCATCCCGGATCAGCCGGGGCCGTGCATCGGAATCGGGCCGTCTTTCAGCTCATCGTCGCTTGAGCATGTAGGCATTGAACTGTATTGCCCTGCCTCGCCGGCGAGGACAGAATCGCAGATTGCCCAAACCCAGACAGGATTAGACTTATGAAACGTATCGATCTCATCGCCGGCGCCCGGCCGAATTTCATGAAAATCGCGCCGATCATCGACGCGTTGAATGCCGCTCGCTCGAACGGCAGCGAATTGCGCTTCCGCCTCATCCATACGGGACAACACTACGATCGAGCCATGTCGGGAAGCTTTTTCGAAGAGCTCGGCATACCGGATCCGGACATCAATCTGGAGGTGGGGTCGGGGACACAGGCCGAGCAAACGGCCGGTATTATGGTGAACTACGAGCGGGTTCTGACGAAAGAGAAGAGCGACCTCTGCCTGGTCGTCGGGGACGTCACCTCAACCATGGCCTGTTCGATCGTAGCCCGCAAAATGGGCATTCCGGTGGCTCATGTGGAAGGCGGCATCCGCTCGAACGATTGGACCATGCCGGAAGAGATCAACCGGGTCGTGACGGATTCCATTACCAATTGGTTCTTCACCACCAGCGACACCGCCAACGAAAATCTGCGCCGGGCCGGTGTGACGGATGACCGGATCTTCTTCGTCGGCAACACTATGATCGACACGTTATTGAAGCAGCTCCCGCGGTTGCGTCCGCCGGCCTGTTGGAGCGCGCTCGCGCTGGAACCGAACCGGTATTTTGTCGTGACCCTGCACCGTCCCGCGAATGTGGACGGCGAGCAGCAATTGCTCGGACTGCTGAAGGCCATTGCAGACGGCACCCACGGGTTGCCGGTGGTCTTTCCGGTGCACCCGCGTACCGCCAAGAATTTGCGCGAAGCCGGCAAGACGCTTCCTTCCATGCACTATGTCGATCCGCTGGGCTACCTCGAATTCAACTATCTCGTGAAACACGCCCGCGGGGTGATCACCGATTCAGGCGGCATCACCGAAGAAACGACCGTGCTCGGAGTGCCCTGTCTGACCTTGCGGGATAACACTGAGCGGCCGGAGACCGTCACGATCGGGACCAACGAACTGATCGGAACCGATCCGCGCAAACTCCCTCCGGCCCTTGCGCGCTTGATGGCCGGTGAATGGAAGAAAGGCGCGATTCCGCCGAAATGGGACGGGAAAGCGGCGGAGCGAATCGTGGGACATCTGGCGACACTGCTGGTGCGACAATAGAGTAGCCTCCACGGCCGAAACCTGAGCCTGCAAGAAGAGACAACAATCTCCGAGGGCATGGACGAAACTATGAAAGAGTTGAATCGTATCACCATGGACACAGCGGTCATGGGAGGGAAACCCGGTATCCGGGGCATGCGAGTAACCGTCAGGACAATCGTGGGTTTATTGGCGACGGAAAAAACTATTGAAGATGTATCGGCGGCATATCCCGACATCGAACGGGAAGATATTTTGCCAGCCTTCACCTACGCAGCCTGGCGCTCAGAGGAAAAAGACCTTCCTTTGATCTCCTGGCAATGACCTTGTGCTTCTTGTATCATTACGCTAATGTAATGAGAAGCTATTACTGTAAGGAGGCGTAATGTCCACGTCGACGTTGACTAGCAAAGGTCAAACCACCATACCGATGGAAGTGCGTAAGCAGCTGAATCTCCATCCCGGAGATCGTCTGGAGTTTGTGATCGATGAAGATGGACGTGTTTTGATTTTACCCGCGAGTATCGACGCATCGGAACTTGCCGGCATGCTTAAGCGGCCTGCTAAGCCGATCAGTGTCACTGCGATGAATCAAGCGATTCGCAAGCGCGGAGCACGGCGATGATTGGAATCGATACTAATGTCCTCATCAGACATTTGGTGCAGGACGATCCCGGACAGTCGCGCGCTGCAACCCACATCATTACGAAGCAATGCACACGTGACGATCCGGGGTTCATCAATCGCATCGTGCTGTGTGAAATGGTCTGGGTTCTGGAAAGCGCGTATGGGTATTCAAAGGACACCGTTGTGAGCGTGCTGGACAAGCTCTTACGAACGAGTCAGTTCAAGATAGAGGATCCTCAGTCAGCCTGGACGGCCTTTCGTATGTATCAAAATGGAAAGGCGGATTTTGCGGATTGTCTGTTGGGAGCCACGAATCGGGTAGCCGGCTGCCGTTCGACAGTCACCTTCGATCAAGCCGCAAGCAAGTTGGAAGGATTCCGGGCGCTGTAGAACCTCTGCCCGATCTTGTGCGCTTGATGGCCGGTGAATGGAAGAAAGGCGCGATTCCGCCGAAATGGGACGGGAAAGCGGCGGAGCGAATCGTGGGACATCTGGCG
>Ga0268299_1002789_pt1 | contig 18701 bp, 13 predicted proteins | sample NOBtaG_FD_193484 | JGI IMG/M metagenome (GOLD analysis project Ga0268299, IMG submission 193484) | Activated sludge microbial communities from bioreactor in Nijmegen, Gelderland, Netherland - NOB reactor | ecosystem: Engineered > Bioreactor > Aerobic > Activated sludge | place: Netherlands...
GCCAGCATCCCGGGCGCGATCAGGAGCACGGCGTCCGCGCTCGCGAGCTCGGCGTCGAGCACGCGGCCGATGCGGCGCCAGGCGGCGAGCAAGCCCCGGGTGCCCTGCCAGTCGCCGAGCGACACGACGCGTACGCCGGGGCCTTCGGTCGGCTCGCCTTCGACGGCGTCCGCCGGAGCCGTGGCGAGGCGGGCGAGGATCGTGACGTCGTCGAACACGCGGCCGTACCGCTTCGCGAAGAACGAGTGGCCGTAGCTCTTCGCGGAGAAGATCGGACCGGGCTCGCCCCCATCGCCGCCGTCACGGCGGAGGAAGCGGTGATCGAAGACGATGAGCAGCTTCATCGGAGCACCCGCGCTGCCGGCGTCGCTGCCGCGACGCTCAACGGCGTCGGACTCGGCGCCTTCAACGGCCGCGCCGGCACGCCCGCGACGACCTGCCGCGCCGCCACGTCGCGCGTCACGACCGCGCCCGCGCCGACGACCGCGTGCGAGCCGATCGTGACGCCCGCAAGGATCCTCGCGCCGGCGCCGATCCACACGTCGTCGCCGATCGTCACCGCGGCGGGCTTCACCGGCGCGTCGCGAATCATGAACCCGGGCTGCGTGTAGTCGTGCTCGGTCGTCAAAATGCTCACGCCGTGGGCGATCGACACGTCGTTGCCGATCACGAGCCCGCCGGTCGCGTCCAGATAGCTCATCGGGTGCACGGAGACGTTGGCGCCGAATTCGGCCTGATCGAGGCGGAAGAGGTAGACGCCGTCGTGAATGGCGACGCAGTCGCCGCAGGTCTTGGCGAGGCGGCGGAGCAGCGTCCAGCGGAGCGCAATGCCGAGCTTCGTGGGGAAGAAGCGCGCGAGGGTGAGCGCGACACCGGCGACGCCGCGCGGCAACACGCCGAGCACCATGCCGACGGCGACCAGCGCCGGCTTCCCCGCCTTGAAGAGGTCCCGCCCCCGCATCCGCACAGAATCTACCCGCCGGCCGCGCGTCCGTCTGTAGACGAATCGCACGGCGTCCGCTCGTCATCCTTGCCGGAGCCATCCTTACGGCGCAATGCCGCGTGGGCGATCGCCGGCAACGTCGGCTACGCCGCGTGCCAGTGTGCGATTCTGATCGTGCTCGCGAAGCTCGGCTCGGCGGAGCTCGTCGGGCGCTTCGCGCTGGCGCTCGCGATCACGGCGCCGGCGATGCTCGCGAGCGGGCTCCAGCTGCGCGTCATCCAGGCGACGGACGCACGCGGCGAGCATCCGTTCGGCGTCTATCTCGGCCTCCGCCTCGTCACGACGGCGCTGGCGCTCGCGGCGATCGCCGCGGTCGCGATCGCGGGCGGGCAGTCGCGCGGCATGATCGCGTTGATCGTGCTCGTCGGCATCGCGAAGGCGATCGAGTCCGTCAGCGACGTCGTCTTCGGGCTCCTCCAGCAGCACGAGGATCTCCGCCGGATCGCGCTTTCGATGCTCGCGAAAGGCATCCTCAGCGTCGCGAGCATCGCGCTCGGGCTCTGGCTCGGCGCCGGGCTCGTCGTCGCGACCGCGCTGCTCGCCGCGAGCTGGGGCGCATGGCTCGTCGCGTACGATCTGCCGGCGGCGCGCCGGCACACGACGCTCGTGCCGTCGTTCCGCCCGCGCGCGCTCGGCGTGCTCGCGTGGCTCGCGCTGCCGATGGGGATCGGCGCGGGGCTCCAGAGTTTGATGACGAACGTGCCGCGTTACGCGATCGAAGCGCACGCCGGCGCGGCCGCGCTCGGCTGGTTCGCGGCGATCGCGTACCTCGTCTCGGCCGGTAACCAGCCGGTCATGGCGCTCTGGGCCGCCGCGGGTCCGCGGCTCGCGCGGCTCTTCGTCGCGGATCGCGCCGCGTATCGCCGCCTCACCGCGCGGACGCTGCTCGCCGCCGCCGCGATGGCCGCGCTGACGATCGGCGGCGCGGCCGTCGTCGGGGCGCCGCTGCTGACGCTCTTCTACACCGCCGAGTACGCGGCGCACGCCGACGTGCTCGTGTGGCTCGCGGTCGTCGGCGGCGTCGGCTACGCGACGAGCGCGCTCGCGACGAGCATCACGGCGGCGCGCCGCTTCCCGGCGCAGCTCGGCGTGGTCGCGCTGACGGTCGCGGTGTCGTGGGTCGCGAGCACGGTGCTCGTGCCGCGCTACGGCCTCACGGGTGCCGCGTGGGCGCTCCTCGCGGCGACGCTCGTGCAGACGGCGTGCCTCGCGGTGGTCTATCGGCGCGCGGCGCACGGCGGCACTTCGAGCGCCGAAGGCACCGAGGTGACGGCATGAGCATGCGCCGCCCCACCTCGCCCGCACTCGACGCGCTCGTCGGCATCGGCATCGTCGTCGCCGCCTGCCTGCGCCTCGCCTGGGCGTACGGGTCGCTGCACTGGGCGATCCTTCCGCTCGGCGCCGCGGGCGCGATGCTCGCGCCGACGCTCGTGCGCTGGCTCCGCGGCGGCAGCGACGCGTTCGACCCGAAGGCGATCGTCAGCCTGTTCATCTTCCACAACGTCTTCGTCGCGCCCGCACTGCATCTCGGATGGGATTGGTACACGCCGATGGTGCGCGTCCCGGACGACGCGTGGAATTGGTTCGGACGGCTGGCGCTCCTGAACGTCGTCGCGATCGCGTGCCTCGAGGTCGCGTATGGGTGGACGACGCGTGGGATCGCGCGGGCGCGAGCGTCGCGGCCGCTCGTGCGGGTGCGGCCCGAGCGGCTCGCGGCGGTGCTCGGCTGCGCCGGCCTCTTGGCGATGGCGGCGCAGGTCCAGCTCCTGCTCCACTTCGGCGGCCCGTCGGGCCTGATCGACGCCTACGAGATCCGGAGCGAGCAGTTCTCCGGCGTCGGTATGCTGCTCATGCTGGCGTGGCCGTTTCCGCTGATCGCGCTGATCCAGACGCTGATCGTGCTCTCGAAGCGGCGCGGCCGCCGCCCGACCGCGCGGCTCGTGGTCGGGCTGCTCGCCGCGTTCGCGATCCTGCACCTCGGCTGGGCGGGCCTTCACGGCAGCCGGCTCAGCATGCTCGGCGGCATGTTCCTCGCCGCCGGCCTCTGCCACTTCACGCTCCGCCGCTTCTCGTCGCGCGCCGTCATGATCGGGATGTCCGCGGCGTTCGTCTTCTGCTTCGTCTACAGCTTCTACAAGGGCGCCGGCCGCGAGGGTCTCTCGACCGCGCTCTCGGGCCGCGGCGGCCTCGCGCAGGCGCAGCAGCAGACCGGCCGCGACGTCGGCTGGCTGCTCCTCGGCGACCTCGCACGCGCCGACGTCCAGATGGAGGTCCTCTGGACGATGTACGACGCGAACCCGGACTATCGCCCGAAGCTCGGCGCGACCTACGTCGGCGCCGCGATCTTCATCCCGCGCCTGATCTGGCCGACGCGCCCGCGCGGCCCGCAGGAGGCGTACGCCGAGCTCCGCGACGGCATGATCGGCGCGCGCGACGGCGAGGTGCCGAACAGCCGCGTGTTCGGGCTCACCGGCGAGACGCTGCTCAACTTCGGATGGGCGGGCGTCCCGCTCGTCCACGCGCTCTTCGGGGTCGTGATCGGTCTTCTCCGGCGCTTCGTCGATTCGCTCCAGCCGGGCGACGCGCGCTTCCTCGTCGTGCCGTTCGCGACCCTGCTCGTGACCGCCGTCTACCTGCTCGACCTCACGCAGGTCGTCTTCATGTTCCTCCAGGACTGCGCGCTTCTCGGCCTCTGCGCCGCGGTGGCGCTCTGGCATCCGTACGCGCCGCCGCGCCGGCTGCCGCCCGCGCGCGCGTTCGCGACGGTCGGACGCGGAATGAGGACCGCGTGAGCGGTTCGGTGAGGAGGACCGCATGACCGGGCCGGTCACAAAGATCGCCGTCGCGGCGAACGTTCCCGAGTCGTTCCGCATGTTGCTGCGCGCGCAGCTCGACGCCGCGCGCGAGGCGGGCTTCGAGGTGCACTGCGTGTCGGGTCCCGGCGCGTACCTCGCCGAGCTCGCGCGCGACGGCTACCCGACCCACGAGATCCCGACGCTCACGAGGCTCGTGAGCCCCACGGACGACGCCCTCGCGGTCGCGGCGTTCGCGCGCGTCTTCCGGCGCGAGCGCTTCGCGCTCGTGCACACGCACACGCCCAAGACCGCGCTCCTCGGCCAGCTCGCGGCGCGGATCGCGCGCGTGCCGCACGTCGTGAACACGGTGCACGGCCTCCTCGGCCACGCCGACGTGCCGCTCCCGCGGCGCCTGGCGCTCGCCGCGATCGACCACGTCACGTGCTTCCTCTCGACGGCGATCCTTTCGCAAAGCCGGGAGGACGTGGAGACCGCGGTCGCCACCCACATGTGTCGCGCGGGAAAGATCCGCCATCTCGGGCAAGGCATCGATCTCGAGCGCTTCGACCCCGCGCGCGTGCTCGCCGACGGCCGCGCGGTAGTGCGCGAGCGGCTCGGACTGCCAGTCGACGCGCTCGTGATCGCGATCGTCGGACGCTTCACCGAGGAGAAGGGCTACCCCGAGTTCCTGCGCGTCGCGCGCCGCCTCGCGGCCACGCGTCCGGACGTCCACTTTGTCGCGGTCGGCATGTCGCTCGCGGAGCGCGACGCCGTCGACGTCGATCCCGCGCAGCACGGCCTCGCCGGGCGCCTCACCGTGCTCGTCGACCGCCACGACATGCCCGAGATCTACGCCGCGGCCGATCTCGTCGTGCTGCCGACGCACCGCGAAGGATTTCCGCGTTCGCTCGTGGAGGCGGGATCGATGGGGATCCCGATCGTCGCGACGCAGATCCGCGGCTGCCGCGAGGCGGTGGCGCAGGGGCTGACCGGCGTGCTCGTGCCGCCCGGCGACGAGACGGCGCTCTACGACGCGGTCACGGCGCTCACGAACGATCCCGCCAAGCGTACGCGCATGGGCGAGGTCGCGCGGCGGCGGGCCCGCGTCGAGTTCGACGAGGGCCGCGTGTGCGAACGGGTGATCGATCTCTACTGCGATCTGCTCGCGGGGAGACCGCAGTCGGTGCCGGCGGGCCGGATGGCGGTCGGCGCCTACGGGGGCGCGCGATGAGCGGGACGACGGCGCGGGCACTGAAGCGCGGGATCGACGTCGCCGGGGCGCTCGTGCTGCTGGTCGTGACGAGCCCGCTTCTGCTGATCGCGGCGATCGCGATCCGCCGCACGATGGGATCGCCCGTCCTGTTCCGCCAGGCGCGGACCGGGCTCGGCGGGTGGACGTTCACGCTGCTCAAGCTGCGCACGATGACGAACGCGGGAGCGGGGGATCTGTCCCGCGACGCGCAGCGCCTCACGCCGCTCGGACGCTTGCTGCGCGCGACCAGCGTCGACGAGCTGCCGCAGCTCTGGAACGTGCTCCGCGGCGACATGTCGCTCGTCGGGCCGCGGCCGCTCCTGCCGTCGTACCTCCCGCGCTACTCGCCGGCGCAGGCGCGCCGCCACGAAGTACCGCCCGGGCTCACCGGGCTCGCGCAGGTGAACGGCCGGAACGCGCTCTCGTGGGAGGAGAAGTTCGCGCTCGACGTCCGCTACGTCGACACGTGGAGCCTGGCGCTCGACGTCGCGATCCTCTGGCAGACCGTCGTGACGCTCCTGCGGGGCCGCGGCGTCAGCGCCGACGGCCACGTCACGATGCCGGAGTTCCTCGGCACGAAATCAATGGGAGGCGCGCGCTAGTGCGGAGCCGTCCGATCGCATTCGACGATCGCGAGCTCGCCGGGCGCGAGCGCCGCGCGGACGAACGCGCCGCCACGGCGCCGCTTCACGCGCCAGCCGGCGACGTGCTCGCGGCCGGCGCCGTCGTAGCGGAACGCGCGGACCGCGCCCGCGCAATCGCGCCAGCCGTGCGTCGCGGGCTCGGTCGTGACGATGCGCTCGCGGCCGCGCAGCGTCCCGGGCTGGAGGAGCTCCGGCGTGAACGGGAACAGCCGGGCCGCGACGTCGTGCGCGAGATCGAGGCGCGCGCCGATCGGCAGGAGACCCTCGTCGACCTTCTCGCGCACGGCCGCGAAGTCGCGGCGGTTGCCGACGTAAGCGAGCGGGGTCGTGAGGTGCGCCATCGGTCCCCACGGCTCGGCGGCCGACTCGGCCTCGACCATGCGGAGATCGGCGCGCGCCGTGAAGCGGCGTGTCGTGGGCGGAACGTTGCCGAGCGTGAGGCCGGTATCCGCCCAGCGCTCCTTCACGGCGTCGCCGAGGAGGTTCACGAGCCCGAGCTTCAGCTCGACGGTACCGTCGTCGGCGAGCGCGCAGGTGTGGCCGTCCCAGGTGCGCGTCGTGAGGCGCGGCAGACGGAAATCGACGCCGTCCATCTCGTCCCAGTAGAGCCCGTCGGCGCCGAGGCCGCGCATGGCGCGGACGACGGCGTCGAGGGCGCGACCGTACGCGTCGTCGGCGACACGCGGCACCATCCCGACGCTCGGCGAGAACGCGCCGCCGAAGTCGACGACCTCGAGCTCACCCTCGAGACCGACGAGCGTGCTCGCGGCGTAGCGGCGCGCGGCGTCGGGCGAGCTGTCGCGTTGCGGGTCGAAGTACAGGAGCACGCGGAGTCCGGGCCTCGCCTCCTTCAAGCGGGCGACCGCTCTCCGCAGACGCTCTCGGAAGTCGGCGAACGGCTCGCCGAGGACCGCGGTGCCGAAACCGATCAGCGGCGGACGTTCGGTGCGCTTGGGATCCACCCAGCCGCCGAACATCGCGGCAACGGTCGTGGCCTGGCGCGCGAGCGCGGCGCGGAGCTCGTCGACCGGCATCGCGAGGATCGCGTCGGGCGTGAACCACATGAAGGAGCCCTCGATGGTGCGATCCACGCCCCAGTCGGCGCGGACCGCATCGACGAAGTCCCAGTAGCTCGGGGTGACGGTCGGATAGACGCTCCAGACGAGCGTCACGCGGCCGCCGGCCGGAAGACAGAGCGTGTCCGTGCGAAGGCCCGCCGTCCCGGCGGGACGCGCCGCCGTGGCATCCCCCTCTTCGAAATCGACGAAGAGCTGCTGGCGGAGGACGTCGTCCTCGGCGACGAGCCCGAGACCGGCGACGCCGACCGGCGTGAAGACGGTGGGGTTCCAGGGACTGTAGGCGAAAGCGACGTCCGGATCGGTACGGCCGCCGAGGTGGATCCAGTCGGCGTCCGTCGCGACGGCGTAGCGGACGCGCAGACCGATCGTGTCGGTGGTCGTGTTCGTGAAGGTGTCGCGCACCTCGACGCGGGTCGGGAAGCGCGCGATCCGACGCTCGAAGCCGTGCGGCCCACCGACGACGGTCGTGCGGACGACGCGAGATACCCCGTTCCAGGCGAGACGCACCTCGGCGTCGGTCGCGTCGACTTCGTAGCGCGGTGGTGCGAGCGCGCCGAGTCGCGGCGTGCGCCAATCGGGGGGCACCGCGGGCGGCGGCGATGCGGGAGCCGACTCGACGCGCAGACCTTCGATCGCGAGCGGCGTCGCGCCGAGCGTCCCCGCCGCGGCGTTGCCGAAGTCGACGACGGTCGGCGCGTCCGCCCGCACGAGATCGCCGACGTCGAGCGCGTACTCGCCGCCCGAACCCGGCCCCTGCGCGACGCGCCAGCGCCCGAAGTCGAAGCGCCCGAGGTCGCCGCCGAATTCCGGTGCGCGCGCGACGCGCGTCACACGACGGTCGCGCATGGGACCGACGTCGCGGCCGTTCACGCGGAGGCGCAGCAGCGGATTCGATCCCGCCGGCCGCCAGTAGTCGGCGCGCGCGCGGAACACGAGGCGGCCTACGGCGACACCGGCCGGGATCTCGATCGCGCGCGTCTCGCCGTTCGGGACGCGCAGCGCCGCGGGGGACTGCCAGAGCACCGCCGCCACGAGAAGCGCCACCACGTTTCACTGCATCGCACCGCGGCGCTGTCGCGGCAATTCACAGTTCGCATGGAGGGGGAGAGAGGATGAGCACCAGCACCAACACGAAGAGCACGACGACGAACACGATTCCCATGAGCGAGCCGGACATCGGCGCCGCGGAGCGCACGGCTGTCCTCGAGGTGCTGGACGGCAAGACGCTGGCCCTCGGCCCGCGCTTGGCGCTCTTCGAGGAGCGCCTCGCGGCCCGCGTCGGCGCCCGCCACGGCGTCGCGGTCAACAGCGGCACGTCGGCGCTGCACCTCTGCTTGCTCGCCGCCGGCGTCGGTGAGGGCGACGTCGTCGTGACGACGCCGTTCAGCTTCGTCGCGTCCGCGAACTGCATCCTCTACGTACGCGCGCGGCCGGTCTTCGTCGACGTCGACCCCGTGACGCTGACCCTCGATCCCGACCGCTTCGAGCGCGCCGTCCAGGCGATCGGCCGAAGCGGGCAGCGCGTGAAGGCCGTCATTCCCGTGCACGTCTTCGGGCAGGCGGCCGACATGGACGCGATCGTCGCGATCGCCGAGCGTCACGGCATCGCCGTCATCGAGGACGCCTGCGAGGCGATCGGCGGCGCCTACAAGGGCCGGCCGCTCGGCACGATCGGCGACGCCGGCACGTTCGCCTTCTACCCGAACAAGCAGATGACGACCGGCGAAGGCGGCATGATCGTCACGAACGACACGCGCTGGAGCGACCTCTGCAAGAGCCTCCGCAACCAGGGCCGGGACGTCTTCGACGAATGGCTCGCCCACACGCGCCTCGGCTACAACTACCGGCTCGACGAGATGAGCGCGGCGCTCGGGCTCGCGCAGGTGGCGCGGCTCGACGAGATCCTCGCCAAGCGGGCGCGCGTCGCCGGCTGGTACTCGAGGCGGCTGGCGGACGTCGAGGGCGTCGCCGTGCCGACCATGTCGGACACGACGACGACGCAGAGCTGGTTCGTCTACGTCGTCCGCCTCCGCGACCTCGCGACGCGCGCCCACGTCATGCGCGAGCTCGGCACCCGCGGCATCCCGTCGCGCCCGTACTTCCCGCCGATCCACCTCCAGCCGTTCTATCGCGCCGACTTCGGCTTCCGCCCGGGGGCGTTCCCGGTGAGCGAAGCGGCGGGCGACACGTGCCTCGCCCTGCCCTTCTTCGGGACGATGACCGAGAGCGCGGTCGACACCGTGTGCGGCGCGCTCCGCGAGGTGCTGGCGACGATGCCCGCGGCGGCGGAGCCGCGGCGGTCGGCTGGAGGGGCGCGGGCGTAAGCGTCCTCGGCGAATCCCATGCCCTTTCTCGTCCGTCATCGTCAGCTGGTGAGCATCGCGACCCACCTCGGGATCGCGGCGTTCGCCTATCTCGTCGCCTTCGGGCTGCGATTCGATCTCGAGCTCGACCCGCACTGGGTTGCCACCGCGCTCGCGACGTTGCCGCTCCTCCTCGCTTGCAAGCTCGTCGGCTTCTGGTCGGCGCGGCTCTTCGGCGGGTCGTGGCGCCACGTGAGCGTGCAGGACGTGGAGGACATCGCGCGCGGCAACGTCCTCGCGTCGACGCTCTTCCTCGCCGTGATGGTGTTCACGCACGGCCTCCGCGGCTTCCCGCGCTCGGTCTTCCTGCTCGACCTCGTGCTCTGCACGCTCGCGATGAGCGCGATCCGCGTCGGGATCCGGCTCGCGCACGAGCGCCGCGAGAGCACGCGGCCGCGCCGGATCGAGACCCTCGCGATCATCGTCGGGGCCGGCTCGGCCGGCATCAAGCTGCTCCAGGAGATCGAGCAGCGCCGGCGGCTCCGGGTCGGCGTGGTGGGATTCGTCGACGACGATCCCCACAAGATCGGGCTCCGGGTGTGCGGCACGCCCGTACTGGGCCGTCTGGACGACCTTCCCGAGCTGCTTTCGGAGCACGAAGTGGGAGAAGTGCTGATCGCGCTCCCGGAGGCGCCGGGTGCCGTGATCCGCCGCGTGGTTCAGCACTGCACGGCGGCGCGCGTCCGCCATCGCGTGCTGCCGACGCTCGCCGAGCTCGTCGACGGCCGCGTCATGTACACGCAGATGCGCGAGGTGAAGGTCGGCGACCTGCTCGCGCGCGATCCCGTCCGGCTCGATTTGCCGCGGGTCGCGGCCCTCGTCGGCGGCAAGACCGTGCTCGTGACCGGCGCCGCCGGCTCGATCGGCTCGGAGCTCTGCCGCCAGGTGGCGGCGTACGGCCCGTCGCGGCTCGTGCTCTACGATCGTCACGAGAACGGCATGTTCGTGCTCGAGATGGAGTTGAAGACGCGCTTTCCCGACGTCACACTCGTGCCGGTGCTCGGCGACGTGCTGCTCGTCGACCAGCTCGAGCGCGTGTTCGCGGCCGAGAAGCCCGACCTCGTGTTCCACGCCGCCGCGTACAAGCACGTGCCGCTCGCCGAGCTGAACGTGCTGGAGGCGGTGCGCAACAACGTGCTCGGTACGTACAACGTCGCGCGGACGGCCGTCGCGCACGCGGTGAGCCAGTTCGTGCTCGTGTCTACCGACAAGGCCGTGCGGCCGACGAGCGTCATGGGCGTCACGAAGCGGGTCGCCGAGCTGGTCGTCAGGAATTTGCAATCGCAGGCGCAGGGGCGCACCCGCTTCGCCGCCGTGCGGTTCGGGAACGTCCTCGGCTCGAACGGCAGCGTCGTGCCGATCTTCCGCGAGCAGATCGCGCGCGGCGGCCCCATCACCGTCACGCACCCCGAGGTGACGCGTTACTTCATGACGATCCCCGAGGCCGTGCAGCTGATCCTGCAAGCCGCGACCATCGGCGAGGGCGGCGAGACGTTCATCCTCGAGATGGGCGAGCCCGTGAAGATCGTCGACCTCGCGCGCCAGATGATCCGCCTCTCCGGCTTCGAGCCCGACGAGGACATCGCGATCGAGTTCAGCGGCCTCCGTCCCGGCGAGAAGCTCCACGAGGAGCTCGTCGCCGACGGCGAGGAGCGCACGACGACGCCCCACGACCGCATCCGCGTGCTCGTCGCGCAGGAGCCGCAGCCGCCGCTCGGCGCATGGCTGCCGGCCATCGACGACGGCGTCGCGGCGAGCGACGTCGGGGCGGTGATGCGCACGATCCAATCACTCGTGCCGGCGTACACGCCGAGCGCGGGAATAGTCGAAGCGATCACGGCGACGCCGACGGACGAGCCGGCGCCGTTCGAGATTCCCGCGAGCACGCGACTCCGCCGACTGCCGCGTCCGGTCGCAGCGACCGGCGCCGCGCCGATCCTCCTCGGCGAGGCGGGTGGGACGCGACGCCTACCGGTCGCGTAGCGACGTCAGGTCGGCCACAGCTGCTTCGATCGATTCCCGCGTCGCGGCACTGAGCTCGGCAAGATCGTCGGGCTCGAGAAGCCCGAGCCGACGCATCATGAGCAGCTGCGGCCACGCCCGCGACCGCCGCAGATCATCGAACGCCGCGGCGATGTCCCGATCGCGGTCGTGAACGAGTCCATACACGGCCTGATACCGCTCGTGGGCCGTTCGATTCGAGTCCGCGGAGATCGCGGCAATCTCGTCGAGCACGCGCCGGCAGAGCCGGTCGAGCGCGGCCTCGCGCACGCGCTTGAAGATCTTCCAGTCCGACTCGGGAAACGACCCTGTCATGACTTCCTTTCCGGACGCGGCTTCGAGGCCGAGATCATCGCTTGGTCTCGTCCGACCGTGTGGCGAGGATCGCGCGGCCATTTGCAGTGAGTCGGTATCTCTGAAGCCGGCTGCGCGGCTTGTCCGGGATGGTCATTTCGATCAGCCCGGCTTCTAGGGCTGGCTCCAAGTACGCCTTGCGGAAATGATCCTCGTGCTTCAAGCCTAGGGCTGATTGAAGCTCCTGCCGGGTCTTCTCGCCGGTCACAGCGCGCAGGAGGCGCACTTCCCCGGTGACTTCCCCGGTGACTTCCCCGGTGACTTCCCCGGTGACTACTTCGAACGCGCGCGCTGGCCGCCTGCCGAGCGTGAGGACGAATCCGTCGGCCTGGCTGAACTCGGGCTCGGGCAAACCCGCCGCGCGGCAGCGCGCGATCATGTCGCCGGTACCGGTGCCCATGCGCTCGATGTACTTCGTCAGATAGAGCGGCTCGGCCAGGAGCGGATTACCGGGAACCGAAGTGTGCGGCCCGCGCAGCATCTCGAACGTGAGATCCTTCGGTAGTCTTCCGGGATTGCGAATCTCCAAGCGATCAGTGAACAGCATGACTTGAACGCTGCCGTTACTCGTGTAGTCGCGGTGAGCAACGGCGTTGACGATCGCCTCACGCACGACCTCGACCGGCATCTCGTACGCGACCGGAGCCTGGACGCTTTCGGCGCGCGTACCGACGGCCAGATTGATCTTCGACATGACGAAGTCGACGGCTTGGTCGACGAGCGCGAAGACGGTGCCCTTGTAGACTTGGTAGGACGGGATCGGCTTGGCGACCTCGGTGCCGTGAAAGTGCGCGCACTTCACCTCCGACGAGATGAGGAAGCGCTGTGGCTGTCTCCCGAAGAGCAACACCGCCGCATGCGTGGGGCGACCGCGGTTCAACAGGTTGAGGTGGGTCAGCACGTCTTCGGTGGTGGAGTCCTCGGCCAACGGGAAGCTCCGCGCCCGACGCGCGAGCCGCACGAACCACGCGACGCGCTCGACATCGAGATCGGCGAGCGTGGCTTCGGGACAATGCGCAGCGTCGAACGGGCCGGTGCGGATGAGCTCGCGGTCCTCGAGATACTGGACCAGCGCGGCATAAAGACTGCCGATCAGCTCGGGGATCGTTACGAATCGGCGACGGATGAGCTGCGACCCGGCCTTCGCGATGAGCGTCCGCATCTTCGGGTGGCGCCGGTCATCGGCTGCCCCTTTGACGAACACGAGCCTCGTCTTGCCGCCTGCCGTCGCGCGGTCGAATTCGAGCTCCGTCGGCGCGACGCCATCCTCGGCCTCGAAACCGTAGTCGTTGCCGAAGAGGCCGACGTACACGCCGCAGCGATCGACCTCATCGAGGTAGATCTCGTCGGCACGGCGATCTCGCGCCGGCAGATCCTCGAAGAGGAAGACCGAGAAGAAGCGTCGGAGCAGCGGGTCACGCTCGACGAAATCCCGCACGGCGCGACGCTCTTCCGCGAGCTCCTTCTGGACGCTGCTGACGAACAGGCTCTCCACTCAGGCACCCGGCGCTCGAAGCCCGCTGAGGTTGCCGATCCCGCTGAGCTCCGCTCGTGCCATCGAGCAGCGACCATAGGCGCGACTGCGTGGACCCTCAAGCCTCGGGACGGGCCTCACTACGAAATCGCCGCGACAGCGCGCGCCATCCTCGCAGGGTTCAGGGGACCCGTTCGACGTCCCAGAGGTACACGAAACCCCCCACCGGCTCGCCGACCGTCCAGGTGGGTCCCTGCCGCGGCGAAAGGACCGTCAGCGATCCCGCAGGTGACGAGTCGTCCAGTCGTCCGCCGACCGTGGTGCCGTCGTCTGGGCCAGCGAAGCTGACGGCGTTGAGAATGGTTCCGCTCGCGCTCCCATCGATGGGCTGCCGTCTCCAGGTGATGCCCACGTCGTCGGTGCGGACGATGAGTGGCTGGTTCATCTCGTCGAGACCGACGGCAACGGCGACGCCTCGCGCGGGGGCGCTGATGCTCGTGAGCCCAGCGTTCGCATCGGCAGGCACGCCGACGTCGAGCCACTGACCGGCGCCGTCCGGAGAGTAGCGCACCAAGAGCTCGCCTGTGGACGTTCTGCCGTTGGTCAAGACCCACAACTCGTCCTCGTTGCACGCGACCGAAACGAATCCGCCTCCCGGCGATCCTTGAACGGCGAGCGTGACATCGATCCACGAGGCCCCGTAGTCGGTCGTGTGGACGGCGAGCTGCGCGTTCATGGCCGCGCCGATCGCGAGTCCGGTGCCGGCGGGCGTGATGCACACGCTCCCGAGGCGGCTCCGCGACGGATCGCCGCCCCCACCCGCGACGATCGGCGGCACGGTCCACGTCGCGCCCCCGTCCTCCGTGCGAAGAATGAGGCTCGGAGCATCCCCGCTTCCCAGGATCGGAGCGCCCCCACCGACCGCGACCACGACGTCGCGCGACACGGCCTGGACCGCTTGCAGCACGAAGAGCTCGATCGGAACCGCCGCCCGCACGCTGATCCAGTCGAGGCCGCCGTCGTCCGATCTCAGGATCTCGTCGGATCCCACCACCCAACCACGCGAGTCGTCGGCGAAGGACACGCCCAGGAACCGGGCATGCTCATCAGATGCTCGACAACGACGAGCTCGGCGCCGTTCGGCAACGCTTCTTCGCCGGCCAGCCGATCCTGTGAGGAGACTCCGTCGGCGCTGACGGTCGCGATGCGATCGCGCACGCCGTATTGACAGCCGCACGCGCCTCCGGCGTTGTGACGCAGCGTGCTCGAGCTCGATCCGATCGACCCGCCCTCGCCCCTGCTGCTCGCCCTCGAGGGCCGTGCGTGGCTCGAGTTCGTGTCGCTCCTCCCCGCCTGGCCGGTGCTCTCCCGCGCGCCGCGCGGTGACGGGCATCCGGTGATGGTCATGCCGGGGTGGCTCGCCGGCGATGCGTCGACGCGCGCGCTCCGCTGGTTCCTCCGCGACCGCGGCTATCACGCGCACGCGTGGCGGCTCGGCATGAACCGCGGGCCGACGCCCGAGGTGATCGCCGGGCTCGGCGAACGGTTGCACGCGCTCCACGCGCGGCACGGCCGCAAGGTGAGCCTCGTCGGCTGGAGTCTCGGCGGGATCTACGCGCGCGAGCTCGCGCGCCGGCTGCCCGAGATGGTGCGGCAGGTGATCACACTGGCGTCGCCCTTCCGCGACCCCACGGCGACCTCGGTGCAACGCCTCTACAAGCTCGGCATCATTCGGCCGCCGCGCACGCCTGATCCCGAGGCCGAGGTGCGACGGCGTCTCCGCCTGCCGCTCAGCGTGCCGTCGACGGCGCTCTATACGAAGACGGACGGCATCGTCGCCTGGCAAAGCTGCATCGACGACCCCGGCCCGACCCACGAGAACGTCGCCATCCGCGCGAGCCACTGCGGGATCGGGCACCACCCGGCGTCGATGATGGTGATCGCGGATCGCTTGGCGCAGCCCGAGGGGACGTGGCGGCCGTACCAGCCGCCGATCGTGGATTGGCTCCTCGGCGTGAGCTGGCCCGATCGGCCCGCCGTCGAGCCGGCCGTCGAAGCACCGACCGTCGCCGCCTGACGCCGCCTCTTTCGCCGGGCGCGAACCGGGGTGTAGAACCCGAGGCCGGCGGATCCCCCGCCGGATGCGTTCACGCCCCGCTCGCCGCAGGAGGTCGTCCATGCCCATCCCGACCTATGAGCGTCTGACGGTTCTCGACAACTCGTTCCTCCTCACCGAGAGCCCGACGAACCACATGCACGTCGCCGGCACCGCGACGTACGAGGCGGGGCCGCTGAAGACGCCGTCGGGCGGGATCGACGTGCAGCGCATCCGCCGGTACGTCGAGTCGCGGCTGCACTTGATCCCGCGCTACCGCCAGGTGCTCGCGTACACGCCGGTCGAGGGGCACCCGGTCTGGGTCGACGACCAGCACTTCAACATCGAGTACCACGTCCGCCACACGAGCCTGCCGAAGCCGGGGGATCCCGAGCAGCTGAAGGCGCTCTCGGGGCGCATCATGTCGCAGCAGCTCGATCGCTCGAAGCCGCTCTGGGAGATGTGGGTCGTCGAGGGACTCGAGGGCGGCGAGCACTTCGCGATCCTCAGCAAGATCCACCACTGCATGGTCGACGGCATGTCGAGCGTCGACCTCATGGCGGTGCTGCTGAACATCGAGCCGACCGATCGCATCGATCCGCCCGTTCGCTGGGTGCCGCGGCCGCGGCCGACGTGGTGGCAGATGATGTCCGCCGAGACGTCGCGCCGCGCGCGCATCCCCTTCGATTCCGTGTCGGGCTTCGGGCAGCTGCTGAAAGACGTCCGCGACCCGCGCTCCGACATCCGCACGATGTGGCGGGCGGCGCGCGGCATGCTGGGAACGAGCCTGCGGACGGTGTCGGACACGCCGCTCAACAAGCCGATCGGCCCGCATCGCCGCTTCGATTGGCTGGCGATGGACTTGAACGAGGTGAAGAACGTCCGGAAGCGGCTCGGCGGCTCGCTGAACGACGTGGTGCTGACGACGGTCACGGGCGCGGTGCAGCGCTTTCTCGAAGGCCGGCGCGTGCACGTCGACTTCCTCGACTTCCGGGTGATGGCGCCGGTCAGCGTCCGCAGCGCGGAAGAGAAGGGAACGCTCGGCAACCGCGTGTCCGCCTGGATCATCGAGCTGCCGCTCGCCGAACGGAATCCGCGCGCGCGATTGCAGAAAATCAGCGAGACGACCGCGCGCTTGAAGGAGACGAAGCAGGCGATGGGGGCCGAGATGCTGTCGCGCGTCGCCGAGTGGACGCCGTCGACGCTGCTGTCGCTCGCGAGCAGCATGATGACGCGTGCCCTGCCCTTCAACCTCGTCGTCACCAACGTCCCCGGCCCGCAGGTGCCACTGTATTTGCTCGGTGCCAAGATGCTCGACAACTACGGGCAGGTGCCGCTCACCGATTACCTCGGGCTCGGCATCGTCCTCTTCAGCTACGCCGGGAAGCTCTGCTGGGGCTTCAACGCCGACTGGGACCTCGTGCCCGACCTCCGCGACTTCGTCACCGCGATCGAAGAGTCGTTCGCCGAGCTCCAATCGATCGCCGGCGTCGCGACGCGACCGGGCGACCGGCCGACGTCGCTCCGTGCCGCGGCACCGTCGGCGTAGCGGCACGCTCGCCGCGCCTCCCACCCGCCGCGACAAACCGCATGCGCCTTCGGGCGCGTCGGGCGACGCCCCGAGTCACCGGAGTGTCGATGCAGCGCAATTGTAACGTCCGCCGACACGACGCGCCCTCGCCGACGCGGCATTTCCTTCCGTCGTTACCGGCATAGCGTTTGCTGAATTCCCTGCCGGCGCAGTGCCCTTTTCCCAGGCAGGGACGACTTGCAAGACACCGAACATCCGGAACGACCTCCCGAGCCCGAGCTCGGCTCCCCGAGCGTAGAGCAGCGGCGACTGCCGATGCTCTACGTCCTGTTCGCGGCCTTCGACATCCTGACCGTGCTGGTCGGCCTCGCGCTGAACCATCACCTGGTCGACATGCACCGCGGGTCGCTCGACGTGAATCGGCAGTGGGCCGAACGGCTCGCGACCTACGCGACGCTGCGTGAGCTCGCCGCCGGGGTGAACGCCCCCGCCAACGACGTGTTCGACTCGAAGGACGCGCGCGGCGAGACCGCCCGCCTCCGGACCGCGCGCCGCGCGTTCGACGACGCGTGGAGTGCCGCCCGCGCCGACCTCGAAGGCGCCGGACAGAACGCGGAGATCGCGACCCTCATCCGCGACCTCGACACGATCCGCACCGCGATGAACGCCATGGCCTCCGAGGCCAACATGACGTTCTCGTACTTCTCGATCGAGGCGCCCGAGAAGGCCGCCCCGCTGATGGCCGGCATGCACCGGCGCTACGCCACCGTGCAGGGAGCGTTCAGCACGCTCGAACGGCACGTGCGCGAGGTGCAGGAGGCGCTCTTCCAGCGCGAGCTCGCCGCCGCGAGCACCCTGCAACAGCGGGAGCTCATCCTCGCGTTCTTCGTCGTGTTGATGATCTTCGGCGCGATCTACTACGGCCGGAGCCTCACAACGCAGGCCGGCAAGGACGCCGCCGACCGCGCGCGCCAGCTCGAGGAGCTGGTCAAAGCGCGCGAGGCGGCGCTGGAAGCGTCGCGGCTCAAGTCCGAGTTCCTCGCGAACATGAGCCACGAGATCCGGACGCCGATGAACGGCGTGCTCGGCGCGACCGAGCTCGCGCTCGAGACGGAGCTCACCGGCGAGCAGCGCGAGTATCTCGAGCTCGCGAAGTCGTCGGCCGACGCGCTCTTGGCCCTCCTCAACGACATCCTCGATTTCTCGAAGATCGAGGCCGGCAAGCTCGACCTCGAGCGCGCGCCGTTCGGGCTGCGCGAGCACCTCGAGCGCTCGGTGAAGACGCTGGCGCTCCGCGCCCACCAGAAGGACCTGGAGCTCGTCTGCCACGTGGCCCCGGACTGTCCCGACGCGATCATCGGCGACCCGAGCCGCCTCCGGCAGATCATCCTCAACCTCGTCGGCAACGCCATCAAGTTCACCGACCGCGGCGAGATCGGCGTCGCGGTGCGGGTCGCGGCGGTCACCGAGACCGAGGTCGCGCTCCACTTCGAGGTGTCGGACACCGGCATCGGCATCCCGGCCGACAAGCAGCACCTCATCTTCGAGGCCTTCACGCAGGCCGACGGCTCGACGTGCCGGAAGTACGGCGGCACCGGCCTCGGCCTCGCCATCTGCACCCAGCTCGTCGGCATGATGGGCGGGCGCATCTGGGTCGAGAGCGTCGCCGGTCAGGGCAGCACCTTCCACTTCACCGCGCGCTTCGGCTGCACGGAGGAAACCACCGAGGGCGATCCGGCCGACATGTGCGGCCTCTCGGTCCTGATCGTGGACGACAACGCCACGAACCGCCGCATCCTCGAAGAGCGGACGCGCGGCTGGGGCATGCTGCCGCAGAGCGTGGAGGACGGCCCGTCGGCCCTGACGGCGATCCGCCGCGCCGCGAAGACGGACAGCCCGTTCGACCTCGTGCTGCTCGACGGCCACATGCCCGGCCTCGACGGCTTCGGCGTCGCGGAGCGCATCCGGAAGGATGCCGAGCTGTCCTGCGGCTCGCTCATCATGCTGACGTCGGCCGGCGAGCAAGGCGAGTCCGCGCGGTGCCGCGAGCTCGGCGTCGCCGGCTATCTCATGAAGCCGGTCGCGGCGTCGGATCTCCGGCGCGTGATCG
>Ga0268299_1002791_pt1 | contig 18694 bp, 18 predicted proteins | sample NOBtaG_FD_193484 | JGI IMG/M metagenome (GOLD analysis project Ga0268299, IMG submission 193484) | Activated sludge microbial communities from bioreactor in Nijmegen, Gelderland, Netherland - NOB reactor | ecosystem: Engineered > Bioreactor > Aerobic > Activated sludge | place: Netherlands...
TTTTCAAACCCTTGGTCTGCCGACCCTCAAATGTTCAAACACCGCTTAATCCACCGAACCGCCGTATGCGGACCCGCTTGTACGGTGGTGTGGCAGGGAGGGACCGTGAGGTCCCCCCTATGCCTATCTGTGTTCTCAGTTTAGAGATACTCTTTCAGTTTCAACGTTACGTTGCTCTGTCTGAGAGCTCTCAGAGCCTTCAGCTCGATTTGTCGAGTGCGCTCGCGGGTGATGCCGACAAGCTTTCCGACTTGCTCGAGGGTTCGCTGTTTACCGTCATTCAGTCCGAATCTAAGGATAAGAACCTCACGCTCACGCGGAGTGAGCATGGACAGTACGCCGCGGATGTCGTTTGACATCAGGCTCGCCTCGGTCGAGTCCTCAGGGCGAGAAGAGTTCTCGTCCTCGACAATCTCAGAAAGTGAGTTGTCATCGTCATCTCCATAAGGAGTATCGAGTGACAGTGGTGAGCGGTTGGCTGCCAGAATCTCTTTGATTTTCACTACCGACACGCCCATTCCCTTCGCGAGATCCTCGAGATTGGGTCTGCGACCCATCTCTTGTGAGAGCTTGCGAGTGACTTTTCTCAGGTTGTTGATTGTCTCGACCATGTGGACAGGCACGCGAATAGTGCGTGATTTGTCAGCGATAGCACGAGTGATACCCTGACGAATCCACCATGTCGCATAGGTTGAGAACTTGTAGCCACGCTCCGCATCGAATTTCTCCGCGGCACGGATCAGACCGAGGTTGCCCTCTTGAATCAGATCAAGAAACGGCAAGCCGCGACCTTGATACTTTTTGGCTACAGACACAACCAGTCTGAGGTTGGCTTGTACGAGGCGCTTTTTCGCCAGCATATCGCCAACGGCGATGCGCCTTGCCAGCTCGATTTCCTCGGCTGCGGTCAACAGTTTAATTCGACCGATCGAACGCAGATAGAATTGAACCGGGTCCTCTGAAGTTCCGGTGCGACGCCCAATCGGCGCGTATCCTGACGCGTCGTCGTCTGAGTCGTCACCGACGGCACCTAGATCTACCTCGTCATCCGTATTGAATGCAGTGGCGTATCCCGGCACCAGATCGTCCAGAGTATATTCATCAATAGGTGGAGCGTACTTCCTGTTCATTTTCCTGACGGCTTTGGCCGCTGTACGGTAATACCCGAGATCCAAATTTGGAACTCTAAAAAATGGGATGCAAATGCCCCGCCTTGGAGGCAGTTACATATCTATTCACTTGTCCCACCAACGCTTGAGACGATACCCCTATTAAAATGTTCCGACCCACTTCTTGAAAAGTGGGTTATCCCTAGATCTCAAGTAGAGTCAACGTATTAAGACCCTTTCGGGACTCGGGACTATTTGAAATTCCCGTAGCTGTGCAGCCCGCCCAGTCCCAGGGAATTGAAGCCCAAATAGGTCATCAGCGTAAGAAGCAATCCGACTATGGATACCAGAGCCAGCTTTTCAGCCGAGCACTCGCGGTGCACTCTCAAGTGAATGTATGCGGCATAGCTGAGCCAGGTTACCAGCGCCATCGACTCTTTCGGGTCCCAGGACCAGTAAGTGCCCCAGGCATGATTCGCCCACAGACCGCCGGTAATAATCCCGAAAGTCAGTGCCGGCATACCAATTGCGATGCAGCGGTAACTGACGTCATCGTAAGTTTCGGCAAGCTTCGAGTCGCCTCGATTTTTATCAATTCGCCGCAATAATTTGAAAGAAATGATCATGCCCACAAGGCTGGCTCCGGCAAAGAGAATTTGCAGCCAGGCTGTTTCGACGGATGTGAACGTTCCCAGAACCACTGCAAGTATCGCCAGAGATACTGTCGCTGCCGCTGTGATAAGACTGGCGATGCGCCCTGCCTGATAGAGCTGTATGAAGCCGGACAATCCGCCCAGGAAAAAGAGGGCGTAGGAAATAATTAGAGGCGGAACGTGAATCCAGCGCCAGTAGCTGACCAGAGCGGGCACCAGTGGCTGTATGTCGTGTTGTGATTGCGGCAGCCAACTGCCGTAGAGGAACATCAAAAGTGCGGTCAAACTGGCTAACCAGCCCAATTGGCGCACACCATAGGCTTTGGCCAGGGCCAGATAGGCGCCCATTGTCGCCCAGGCGAACCAGAGCAATGACTCATAGAGATTGGCGAGCGGGAATCTTTGCGCATCTATGCCGCGCGTGATAATCGCTGCCGTGACGGCCGCAAACGCCAGTGTCAGTGTCCACGAACCGATTTTCACAAGCAAGTCTTTTCGGTTCTTAAATCCGTTGGAGGCGACAAAAACCCAGAAAGACATTACAGACGTAATGCCCGCCGTGTTTGTAAGCGCCATCTGCATTTCGGACATCAACTATCTCCTTGGGCGTCTTTTGCATTAGAGTCGGCTGAGCTGCCTGCCAGCACATGCTCTTTTTTCTTCTGAGCTGAACTCTCATTGGTGTGTCCAGCGTTAAGCTTTTCTGTCGGTTGAGCTTCTGATATTTCTACTTTAGGTATACCAAACTCGCTTGCCATTTGGCTTTCCAGTGTTTTTATCAAACGCTCGAATCCTACTTTTGCCTTTACCGAACGCCCGCCGAAATAGAGAATTTTGGACGGCGCCATATCGTCGGTCTTGTTTTCGTTGCCGGTCGCGCCCTCCTTTTTCGAGCCGGTTTCAAGACTTACCCAAACGTGTCGGTGCGGAATCGCCGCCATCAGGACTCCCACTATGATGAATGCAAAGGCGACATATGTAATCGGCAGTCCCGGATCGCATTTATATTGAAGGCCGGTTACCGGCATGACCCTTATCAACGAAATTGTTACCGGTCCGAGCTTTGCCGGTTTGTCTTTGGTGATCTCGCCCAATTGACGGGGCGCTTCCCAGTCAGGGCGTTTAGCGAAAACTTTTATGATGCCGTCCGCTCTTACCGAGAAAATCATTACGCTGTTTTGATCCAGCGGCAGGAACGCTGCGTAGAGTTTGCCCATAGGTTGCAAATCAAGCCGTTTTTCTTTGCCGTTGAAATTCAGGAAAATGTGATCGAGTCCCCAGCTCGACTGGTAGATATCTACGCCGTCATAAGAAAGCGGGTTGTTGACAGAGATTTCCTGTGTCTTAATTTCCTTGCCCTGCGTATCCAGCACGGTCAATTTTGAAAACCATTGCTTGGGCTCGCCCGTTGGATAATCTTCACGATGCGTCGCATCGACTCTGACTGTCCAGGTTGGAAGCTTTCCTACCCAGAGTTTCGAATGTTCGGACTGGCTGAAATCCAAATGCGAATTGAGCAAGACGGGCTGAAAGCCTGAAAAGCCTGTCCACGATGTGATGGTGACGCCGACAAGAAGAGTGAGCAAGCCGATGTGAGTTACTGTTGCAGCCAGGCGTCCAAACCTTCCGTATTCGGCAAGCAACTTGTCGCCACTGGTGGCAACTTTAAAACCTCTTGCGGAAAGCCTTACGGCAAGCGCGGTCAGAGCAGATTGATCGTTGCCTTTCAGCGCTACAGATGTATTGACCGGCAGTTTGCCAATGTCTTTTCCTGAAAGAAATGGCAGTGGTTTCTGCAGCAATTTGATGCGTGGAAATACTCTCAGGAAGCTGCATGCGATCATGTTGACCGTGAGCATGGCGATGAGCGACAGGAAAAACGGGCTGTGATAAATGTCCGTAATTCCAAATTGGGTGAGCAACTTTGCCGTATCCGCACCGAATTGCTCGATCACCTTTTCTTTGCCGCTTGCCGACTCTTGCGGGCACCAGGCTCCGATAAGCACGGTAAGCGCAGTAAGCGACATCAGAAAAATAGTCAACTGAACAGAAGCGAGCGCATTTTTCAGGCTCGATTGCGTTTTTGGATCGTAGATCTTTTCGCTTTCTTGGTTCACTTGCTGCCGGGTTTCCTTGTGTGATGCGGTTGCAAATTCCGCATGTACGGATGTTTAAAAGCTTCTTGCTTGCGCCTCTTCATCATTCACTATATGCGTTCCGCTCAAAATTTGATCGGTCAGGCGCCTTGCTTCATCGAAATTTCCGCGGCTGACCGCGCGGTAAATTTCTTCCGACTCCGCCAATTGACGCAGAAATTCTTGCTTTTGTTCTTGTGAAAAAGCGGGATCTTGCGTTGTCTTCTTGAGCTTTTCAGAAAGAGCATTGAGAAACAGCACATAACGATCGATGTCGTTGACGAGCGCGCCCTCCAAACGACCGATCAAAGCACGCTCCAGCGCGTGGCTGACACCATCGGTTGAAACCGCGAGTTTCAAATGACCTCGCTTCACCGATTGACCGAAAACGATGTCGCAATTGACGTTGAAGTCGTTGGATGCACAAAGTATTTTGGCTTGTTGAGCCGCGTCATAAACTCTCTCGTTTTCATCCAGGTCATGCGAACAAGGAACAACAAGAAAGAATTCGCCTGAATGTATGCGCTCCAGATCGCGAACGCCGACTGCGCGACGGCTCACTGCAAGGCGATTGGAATAGCTAATTTTCAACTCTTCGATTTCAGAGCAAACATGTGAGGCGATCACTTCGACGCGCGCGCCGTAATCGATAAACCTGATAACTTCGCGCAAGGATTGCTTGCCGCCGCCGGTTATAAGAACATTGCGACCGTCCACCTTCAAATTGACGGGCAGAAGGTTGAACAGCGGTGCGTCTTTGTTTTGGTACGCTGCGCTCATCTCATTTCGTTCTTACAAGCACGTAATTAATGAGGGACTCGAGGGAGTTCCTAGCATCTGAAGGAGCAATTTTGCTCAGCGACTCTTTGGCAAGATTGGCATAATGACCGGCCAAATTGACGGTGGCTTCGACGCCTCCGTTGGATTTGATAATTGAGATTCCTTCCAGGGAGCCTTCGTCCGTGGCGATGGCACGAGTTTTGATAAGTTCGCAAAGACGCTTTGCCGCTGCATCGTCCTTTTCCAACACGAATAGAGCCGGAGCCGTCACCACGCCGGCGCGCAAATCGCTGCCCGGTTGCTTTCCAAGTTCCGTGGCCTCGCCTGTTACATCCAGGAGGTCATCGACGATTTGGAAGCAGATGCCCAGATTGACCCCATAGTCTTTGAGCGCTTGCACAGAGGAATCGGGCGCGGCATTCAAAATTGCCCCGGCGTGCGCTCCGGCGGCAAACAGGGATGCCGTCTTGCCAATCGACTTGTTGATGTAACCTTCCCAATTGACCTCAACGTTGAACTGGCTGCGCATTTGCTTGATTTCGCCGGCGCAAAGGTCGCCCAATACCTGCCCGTAGATGCCAACCACAACCGGATTCATGATGCGGGCCAGGCAAATTGATGCCTGGGCGAAGAGCAAATCGCCCAAAAGAACAGCCAGCCGGTCGTTGAAGCGTTTGTTCACCGTTTCCTTTCCACGTCTGAGGGCCGCCGAGTCGAGGACATCGTCGTGTACCAGGCTGGCTGTGTGGATAAGCTCGGTGAGAACGGCTTGAATGATATTGAGGCGCCCGAGTTCGCGGCCTTCCGTAAGGCTGGCTTTCGAGCCCAGAAGGGCGATTGCCACGCGAATTCGCTTGCCACCCGATTGGAAGACCTGGCTGAGCAGCTCGCCGACGAACGGGTTGTCGTCGATAAGGTTGGTCGTCAGCCATGTTTCGACGATAGCCAGCTCTTCTTTTACGGGAGCAATGATGGCTTTGAGGTCGTCTTGAAGAGGTGTAGCGGTCGTGATTGAAGCGCTGGTCATGATGTTTCCCGGTATTTAATACCAGCAGTTGCTACCACCGGATGCTTCCGGCACATCTACCGGATGTCATCTGGTTTTGCTAAGCTTTTCATATAAGGCCAATACACGTCAACAAATACACCTTACTAAGCAATCAAGAGAAACTTATTAGGTTTTTAGCCAGTGATCTGGCTTATACCTAGCTAAGAATCTATACTCGTGTGCGAACCTCGAAATATTCCTCTTTGAAGCCCTTTTCGGGCTCTAGTTGATGAGACACCTGACTGTGGAGCAGAATCCCTTGCAAGACTTGAAGAGAAAAATCACAAACAAGGAGCTGGCGCTTCCTGATGCTCTGGCCAAAGCGTTGCCTCTTTTGCGAGGATTGGTCACCGATGAAAAATTGATGTGGTTGGCCTCTGAGTTGCAGGGATATCCCAACGCGCTGGAGTTCTTTCAAAATCATGGCAACGAGGCTGCGCTGAAAGAATTCCCCTCATACAGAATCGTGACCGGAAAAATTTGGCTGCTCACTCCGCAGGGCACGCTTGCCGAGCTGAATAATCCAATGACCAGCCGAGAAAGAGTATTTCTTTCTGCACCGGTTTCGTGGTTGGAAGAAGCTTTGAAAGACCCGAACGACACCTGTATCGTCGATATGGCGGAACTGACCAACTATTTTGCAAAGGGTGTCGGCAACGTCGTGTGTGAGTGTCCGAAAGAACACCTGCGCGGCATCCTCTCCATTTTCCGCCAGCGCTTCATTCAAGTTCTTGATGAAGCAAGCCAAGCCAACTAGTCAGTTCTTATTCGCTGCTTAAAACTCGTGGTAGCCCAAAACTACCAGGACGCAGGCGCCGCCGTAAATAACGTTCAATCCTGCCGACTCGGCTCGCTCGATTGCGCTTCTGCTTTCTGCCCCGGGCTGCATCCATAAATGTTTGACACCTGACTTTATGGCATCATCGACGACTTTCTCTGTCACCGCTGGTGGTGTGATGATGGAAACAGATTCGATCGCCTCGGGCAAATCTTTGAGTGAAGGATAAGTAATCAGACCTTCCACTTCGCCCTCATTGGGATTGATTGGAACAGCCTGCCGGTTGTTTTGCAAGTAACAGCGCAATACTTTGTTGCCGTACTTGTGCCGATTTGAAGAAGCGCCGCACACAGCAAATTTAGGGGCTTCGAGAAATTTCTTTATTTTGTTGCCTTCGGTGTCCATCAATACGTCTCCAGTTGCAAGTCTCAGTGTAACCGGTAGAGCAATTCTTTGCGGGGGTGATCCGGTGCATTTGCAGATTTGATTTTCTCATCCACGATTTGATGATGTGGTGAAAGTTTGCAAACAGGATCAGCTTGGGCGGCATCACCGGTCAAAAGAAATGCCTGGCAGCGGCAGCCGCCCAGATCATTTTCGCGAAACTCGCATGTGCGGCAGGGCTCAACCATCCAGTCGAATCCTCTGAAAGCATTGAATGCCGGTGAATCATCCCAGATCCATTTGAGTGACTTTTCTTTTATCGAGGGAAAAGTCAGCGTTTTTATCGCGCCGGCAGCCAGGCAAGGATAAGCAGTACCATCGGCGGACACCACGATATGTTGACTCGCCCAGCCGCCCATGCACGGTTTCGGAGACCTTTCCAGATAGTCGCCTATCACCCAACTCATTTGCAACTTTCCGGCAAGCTCTTTTTTCTTTGAGTCATAAACCGAAATGGCCTCTGCCATCTGTTGCTCGGAGGGCAAAAGATTTTCCATATTGGCCAGGGCAAAGCCGTAAAACTGTGTGCTGGCCAGCTCAAGCCGTTTCACGTTCATTGCTGCTGCAAAATCTATAATTGCTCCTACTTCGCCGATATTATGCTTATGCAGCACCACATTTAGTGACACCGGAATTTTTTCACTGAGCGCCAGTTTGAGCGCGCACAACTTTTGCTCTTGCGCATTCCAACCGGCAATCAATTTTGACGTTGATGCATCTAGCGATTGCAGGCTGATTTGAATGCTTTCAAGACCGCAAGCAATTAATTTTTGCAAAACCGTTTCCGTAAGCCCGATTGCGCTGGTGATCAAATTGCTGTAAATGTCGCGTTTCTTGAGTTGAGAAACAATCATGGCAAGTCCCGGGTAAGCAAGCGGTTCTCCACCGGTTAGATTAGCTTGCACAATCGACAAGTCAGCCGCCTGATCGACAATCGAAAGCCAATCATCGATCGGCAATTCATTTTCTTTTGCAATCAATTCAGTCGGATTGGAACAGTACAAGCAGCTAAGCGGGCAGCGATGAGTAAGTTCCATCGTGATCGTGAAAGGGCGCTGTTTAACGATGCCTGTCATTTCATTCTTGCATAGCCTAATCCGACTTCACTTCGATCCATCCGCGACTGAGCGCATCCATGATAAATTCAGCCAGATCGCGGTGCAGCGTGTCGTCTTCATAACGTTCCGCCAGTTCGGAATAAATCACTTCAATTGTTCGATGCCCGTCCACCAGTTCGAGAACTTCGCTTGCCGAACGATTTAATTTAACGATGCATTCCGGCATAAGCAGCAGTTTGCATTGCCTTTCTTCATCGTCCTTCAGGCGCACGCCCGGCGACAATTGCAATATCGACTCTTTGACTATATCTTCCAATCCATCAGCCATGTTCGATTGCATCCAAAAGAGACCAGAGTACATCGCATTTGAATTCTACGGCTTTCAGCGCCTGCATTTGTTTTTCGTAGGTGTCGGCGGCGCGCATGACCAGCTCCAGTCCATGTTCTGAATCTCGAGGCGCTTGACTGAGCCGGGCTCGAAAATAATTCAGGCCTTCACTGTCTATCCACTGATAATGAGTTTCCAAAATTTCGATTCTGTAACTGACGAGCCTGGGCGCGAAGACTTCGGTCAGGGAACTGGCGACAGCCAGCCACCATGGATTGAGCCGGCAGTAATTAACATACGCATCGACAGCGAAGATCGCCCCCGGCAAAAAATGGTGACCGTTCAGGAGTTCTTCTCTCGATATTCCCGCCGCTTTCGCCAATTGCAGCCAGGCATTAATGCCGCCGTCATTTTCAGACAGCCCGTCATGGTCGATGATTCGTTCACGCCAGCGAATACGATCGCTTCTTTCCGGCAGCTTTGAAAGCACGAGCGCATCCTTGATGGGAAGGCACTTCTGATAGTAGAAGCGATTGGCAATCCAGCGCTGCATTTCCTGTCTGGTCAGCGTGCCTTCGTGCATGCGCTGATGAAACGGATGCTTGTCGTGATATTTTTGCTCGCCGATTTTTTCGAGCCTGTCGACGAATTCTCGCTGCGACAATATTGCCAAGCTGGACTTTACATCAATCACGAAGCATTTCCCCGACTTTGCCTGCCGACAGGCACATGCCATCGACTGCAATTTTGACGCCGGCGTTTTCGACCGCCTGTCTTTCGGGGGAATTATCGCGCAAAATCGGGTTGGTGTTGTTGATATGAGTCAGTAGTTTTACCGGCGCTTTAGCTTCATGCAAATGAGCCAGGATGCCGCCTTCGCCCGAGAGGGGCAGATGTCCCATGCTTTCTGCGGAGCCCGCCTCGAGGCCAAGTGATGACATCTCATCGGTTGTATAAAAAGTTCCATCGGCAAGTATTATCTCGGCTCCCGAGAACAAAGAGTCGACCCGGCTATCCCAGACGCCTATCTGTGGAGCGTAGGCTATGACCGAGTCGGCGGATTCGAATTTGAGACCGATTACTGCGCCTGAGAATTCGGCAGTGAGCAGGCTTTCTGAGTCTTTTGCATACCTGGGCAGTTTGTCGCTTAAGGCAAAGGCGGTGACTTTGAGGTCGTCAGCCAGAAAAAACGGCTGGCCGGGGATGATTTTCACGAATTCGAGCCGTGCGTAGTTTTTCAGCACCGACCGCACAGGAAAAGCGGTTTCCATTAACTCCAGGACGATGCCCGTAGCGAACACTTTCAGTGCGGCGCCCTCTCGCAGGTTAATCAATCCCATTGTGTGATCGAGCTCACCGTCCGTTACGATTACAGACTGAATGGGGGTATTTCTTACGGCGCCATCCGCAGGCGGTTGCAATTGAGCATGTTTTGCCAACTGGTGGCGCAAATCCACACCGGGATTGACAATTGCCCAGTTATCCCGGCCAGGGTTCTTATACCGAACAGCTAAAGAATCGGTCGTGCGCGCGCTTAGTGGGTTTTCTCTTGCAAAATTGCAATTGGCGCAGCCGCAATTCCATTGAGGACACCCGCCGCCGGCGCCCGTCCCCAAAACAATCAATTGCACGGACTTACCTCTTGTGAAGATAAGCTGTCACTTCGGCTCCGGCACTGATGATTTCATAGCTGGGTTTTTCCCACATTTGGCGCTCCCCGTTTTGAACAAACTAAACTATCATTTGTATTTATTTGATTACCATTTTCAATAATAACTTTCTTCGGATAACAAGGGGAAGCGATGAAAGCGAGTGTAGCCAGCAAAGGCGAAGCAGTCAGCGAAAAGCACTTCGATCTCGAATCTGTTCAGGCAGCAATCAAGGACGAAGAAATCGACGGCTGGTTGTTCTATTTCTTTCACGACAACGATCCTCTGGCGCTGAGCATCCTCAATCTCACCCAGGGGCATTTCACTCGACGTTGGTTTTATCTCGTGCCAAAATCCGGTGAGCCTGTGAAGATTGTTCATCGCATCGAGATGGACGCTCTGGATTCTCTGCCCGGGGAAAAACGTGTTTATCTCGGGTGGAAACAGCTCGAGAGCGTCCTTAAAGAAGTGCTCGGCAATTTCAAGGAAGTGGCGATGCAATATTCGCCGATGAATCACATTCCTTATGTCTCGCGTGTTGACAGCGGCATTGTGGAACTTGTGCGATCATGCGGACCTTCAGTTGCCACGTCTGCCAATCTCGTGCAAAAGTTCGAGGCCGTATGGAGTGACGAGCAGCTCAAGAGCCATGTGAAGGCTGCCGAGAATCTGCGCCGCTTTGTCTTCGCTGCATTTAAGTTCATAAAGGAGCGCATCAACAGCGGCAAATCGGTCAATGAGTACGAGGTGCAGCAATACATTTGCAAATTGTACGAAGAAAACGGCATGATTACGTCGTCACCGCCCATAGTGGCAGTTAACGCGCATAGCGGATTGCCGCACTATCAGCCGAACAAAGATTCTTTCAGCGAAATTAAGAAAGGTGATTTTGTTTTGCTCGACATCTGGGCAAAGCAGAGCACTCCCAACGATGCGATCTATGCGGACATCACCTGGACCGGCTTTGTAGGCGACACCGTGCCGCAAAAATACGTGGACATTTTCGAGGTCGTGCGAGGAGCGCGTGATGCCGCTCTTTCATTCGTCTCTGAAAAGGTGAGCAGCAAGAGCGTTGTTCATGGCTATCAGGTCGATGATGTCTCTCGCAATTACATAACCGAGCGCGGCTATGGCGACAAATTCGTGCACAGAACCGGTCATTCGATTTGCACGGAAGTGCACGCGAATGGTGCCAATATAGACAATTTGGAAACCAAGGACGAAAGAGAAATCATCTCCCATACGGGCTTTTCCATCGAGCCGGGAGTGTACCTGGACGAATTCGGCGTGCGCAGTGAGATTGACGCGTACGTAAGTGATGATGAGGTTCTGGTTTTTGGGCAACCAATACAAACGGAGATCGTCGCCATCCTGTCTTTGGAGTGAAACTTGAAATTGCCCTCCGATTTTTCTGTAAAGCATGTCGGCAGTTTGGTCACAGACCTGGCTGCAATTTCCTGCCTTGGCGCCGGACTGGCAGCCGTGGTCTTGAGTTTGATCCCAGGCAAGCGTCTTACCGGCAAGACGGAGGGAGTCGATCCCTCTTCGTTTATCGACCCCGGTGCTGGAGAAACTGCCAGATACCGATTGGCGTACAAAGATTTGGTGACGGTGAAGAATACCTCGCTGGACGCAACACAAGTTTCGCAAGCGAATAGTGCACCGGCAGTTGATGAAACGAACCTGGACGTGACGCGCGCCCAATCGGCCAGTGATCTGGCTTTGACAATGTTCGATCTGGGCGTGCTTGGCGCCGGACTGGCAGAGAGAAGTCAGGCAGCGACAAAACAAATGACGAAAACGAAAGTCGAAAAGACCAGGGTCGAGCCCAAGAAGAATGAAGCGAAGAAAGCTGAGTCGAAAACCAGAGTAGAGCCAAAGCCGAAGGCGGACGCCAAAGGAAAAGGCAGCGATCTCAAGAAAGAGAAAGGAAGCCAGAAAGCCGGCGTTCAAACAAGCATGGCTGTTCGCAAAATTACTTATGGTCCCAAGGCCACTAAGGAAACGTCCTTGCCGGGCGCTGCCGAAAGTTCTATCGAGGGCTTAGCTGAAGAGTTCTCTCAATCGGCTAAGCCTGCGCTTGCTGCTGATGATACCGAACAGTTTGCGCAAGAAAAGCAGCCTCTTTTCGGCGAGAGTGACGTGACGGAATTTCAATCTTTGCCGGATGAGGAAGGGAGTGAACCAGCCGCTCCTCCGATTATCTTGGACCCGAAAAAGGATCCCAAGAAAGTCGGACGCGCTACATTGATTGAGCCGAAGAGCAATTTGCAAGGCGGGCAGCAGCCGCCCAGTGACGATCGTGAGCCGCCACCTCTGGAGTACTTCAAGTGACAGAGGCCGCAACACCAGCACCAGCCAAGCCAACCCCTCCCAAGAAAGAGCAAGCTGAAAAACAGGGAGTGAAGCCGTGGTCGGTGCGTTTGCTCTTCATTTACATGGGCGTAGGCTTCTTCGTCTTTATGGCGTGGTGGCAAGTCGGTCCGAATATTTTGTCGGCAATCGCTTTCAATCTTGCAGTGCTCGGCGTTCTGGCCATTCTCTCTACTTTTACGCGAACTCTCGTATTGAGAAGGATGTTGTCTCTCTTCCTCTGGGGCGCATTCATGACAGGAGTCGCTGTGCTTGCGTCGCGCATCATAGTCAAAGCTTTCGCTTTTACGGGCAACGGCATAATTGAAATTATCATGGCGGTTTTGGAAGAGGGCATCAAGCTATTGCCGCTCATCGTGCTGCTTATCGCAGGTAGAAAATTCAGCACATTTACGATGGGCATGACAGATTTCATTTTGGCTGGTGCCGCCCTTGGTGCCGGTTTCTCCTGTCTTGAATATGCTGCGGCTCACCCGCACAGCGCTGCTTACGGGCAGCTTGCCTGGCTGCCTACGGCTGAAATTTTAAATGGAAGAATGGTGTCCGGTCATCTTATCTGGTCATCGCTGGCAGCGGCTGGAATTGGATTCGGCTTTTTCTTCAAAACCAATGTGAAGGTTGCGGCGATTGGCGCCATCATCGGACTTTCAGTTTCCATGCTCGATCATGCAGCCTTCAGTTACAGCCAGGTCAGTGGGGACTGGTTGTCGTCCATTCTCAATTTCTGTGCCCTGAACGGCTATCTTGCATTCGGTCTCTGGGTCGCATCCTTGCTGATTGCGCTGATTGTCGATCTCAGAATTTTGCTCAAAGCAGTTCCTCAATTCTCAGAATTCAAAGTTCCAAAAGGGCTGGAAGGGCTGGACGGATTGATGGCGATGTGGGATTTCATCATCGATCGCAGGCGGCTTGCCTATTCGCTTCATCACTACGCAAACGCGCCTGAAACACTCAGGAAAGACGCCGCAGTCACATCGTCTTTGCTTGCGCAAACCCTGATCAATTTCCACATTCCTGAGCGCCGATTGCGCACTCTCGATGCAATGACGCGCGAAGATCTGACGCTTGTCAGCGGCATCAACGATATGGGCAGAGGCGGCGATCCGGACAGCCTTGACGAAATTGATTTGCCCGAGCATTACAAGCTCATCTCTCCCTTGAGCGAAGGCGGCATGGGCATCATATATAGTGGCGAGCATGTTCACACCGGGCAAAAGCTGGCGATCAAGCTGTTGCACCCCACCTTTGCCAGGCAGGCTACCGCCGTCGAACGGTTCAAACAAGAAGCAAAGGCTGTCGGCTCGTTGATGCATCCAAATCTAGTCAGTATCACTGATTTCGGCATTACGGAGCGGCGCAGAATTCCTTACCTGATAATGGAATTGATTCCTGGAATCAATTTGGAACAGCTCCTGAAGAGCGAGCATGGAATGCCGCCCCAGCGCTTTTTCTCCGTCTTCGATCAAGTTCTCGATGCTTTGTCTCATGCCCATAAACGCATGGTCATACACCGCGACATGAAGCCCAGCAATATTCTTTTGACTCAGACCGATGATGGTCGAGACTTCGTGAAAATTGTCGACTTCGGCATCGCCAAGATGATGTCGGGCGAAGGGGAAGAAGGCGGAAACACCCAGGAGCTGACCAGAACAGGTGATCTGATCGGCAGTCCTCTTTATATGAGCCCTGAGCAAGGTTTGGGCACAAAGCTCGACGCGCGTTCCGATATCTATTCGGTTGGTTGCGTCATGTATGAATGCATCATTGGAAAACCGCCATTGATGGGCGCGACCGCTGTACAGACAATCATGATGCATGTAAACGAGTCACCTCAATCTCTGCGGGCCGCGCGACCCGAACTGAATATACCTGCAGGCATCGACAATTTTGTTATGAAGGCTCTGTCCAAAAATCCCAATCATCGTTACCAGACAATGGACGAGATGAGGGAAGCGCTCCACAATGTCAGAGCAAATCCTCATGGTTCGTCCAATGCTGCACCACAGCAAGTACAATAGAGCAGGCGTCCGGGATAAAACCTCGTCGAAAGAAGGAAAGAAATGACACTCAGCAATCAAGTCGGCAATCGCAGGCGGAGTCTATATCGCAGATCTCGGAACCAAAAAGGACTGGCGACGTGGGTGAAAGTGCTCATCGGCGTGATGATCATCGGCACCATCGGATTTATCATTTTGATTGCGGGCGGCGTTTATTTCATCGGCGGTGCCATGAAACAGATGCAAGATCCCGCGCAAGTAAAAGCTAATGCTGAGTCCATTGCAAAATTCTCCGAACCGTTGCCGACCGGGTGGAAATTCACCATGGCGCTGAATATGTTGGGCACAAGCATTGCTGTTTTGACCAACGAAAAAGAAAATATGAACATCACACTTTTGAAATTGCCGCGCTCGGACAAAGATATGGATTCCAATGCGGTTATCGAAAGTTATGCTGAAAAAGGTGTTCCCAGCATGAGCGGAAACGACCCTCAAAAAACTTCTGCAAAAGTAGATATCAAGGATCGAGGCAAGCTTGCGGTCGGCGGTGAAGAAATGGCTTATGCCTTAGGTTCCAGCGAACGTGGCGATGAAAAATTCTCCCAGATGATCGGTTGCATTATGCCTAAAGGAACAAAGCAAGCGATCATTGTTCAAGGCGTTACTCTCGCTTCCGAAGAATATAAATTTGAGCAAACTAAAGCTTTGCTGAACTCAATCAAAGGTTTTTAGCGGCCGGCTCTCGATCTAGTGCCAGCACTTGTTCTGCAACATATTCGCCGGCTCTGACGGCCCCATCGATATTGCCGTTCCACAACGGCGAAGTTTCGGATGTCGCCCAATAGATACGTCCAAACGGCTCGCGGATGGCGTGTCCGTATGAAGTTATAACGCCGGGCGCCAGGTGTGCGACGTGGCAGCCGCGCGTCCATCGGTCTTCGGACCAGTCATGTTCGAAATAGCGAATCGGTGTTCGAGCTTCCTTTCCGAATCGCTTCTCAAGCGCGTCCAGCACTGTTTCCTTGCGCTCTTCCGCGGTCATCTGAGCCATGAGCATAGCTTCTCGGGCGAAGGAAAAAGACATCAGCAATCCAGTCCCTTTGTCCGGTGCCGATGTGTCAAGTGTCATTTGGATAAACTCGTCAGGGGCAATTACCTCGCCGCTCAGACCCTCATTTCTCCAGAAAGGGCGATCGTATGCCGTGACGAATTTTATGCACCTTCCTGCGGGCATATGCCTGAGCAATTCCATTTTTGTTGCCGGAAGCGCAGGAGTGTATTCGATGTTGTCGGCAAGTGCTGGTGGAACAGCCACAATTACTCGCCTGGTTTTCACCACCACTTTTTGCGAATAGACAGTTGCCGAATTGTCGTCCTGTTCAATCATGCTTACAGGTGATGAAAAAATTATGCAATCACCAATTTTCTCTTGCATTCTCTGGGTCACGCAGCTCATGCCGCCCTTGACCATGTCTTGCTCGGCGCCGCCTTCCACGCGCATTTGCAATTCAATGTCATTGCCCGCAGCGGCGATTTGAAACAACACAAAAAGGAGGGAGATTTCCGACAGCTCGCAAGTGAACAATCCTATAAAAAGTGTCCTCAGCATTGCACGTGCCGGTTCGCTGAGCGCGCGCGACGGGGCGTCGATGAATTGTGCAAGCGTCATTGCGTCCCATTCTTTGGCGCGCGCACTCGACCAAGGCGCCTGGTTGCTGACCTCTATGGACATTTTCGAGAGTGCCTGAAGAGTTTCCCACACACCGGCAAGTTGGGAAGAATCTAAATCCGGCATTTCGTGGCCGTAGCGATGCACCTCTTTGTTGTAGACAAGCAGACTGTCGCCGTCTATGGGCGTGGGCGTTACGCACAAACCCAGTTCATCAAGGAGGGCGTAAATTCTCTCTTGCGTCGGTCCTAAAAACGTACCGCCCATGTCGACTGGCGTTCCGTCATCGAGATACTCGGTCCGGACTTTGCCGCCTATGCGATCTCGCGCTTCCAGCACCCACACTGAATGCCCCGCCTGTGTAAGTCTCAAAGCGGCTGTAAGACCGGCAAATCCGGCCCCGACAATGCAATAATCCGCTTCGCGAATCGCAGGTGCAGAACTCATGGTCACTACACTACCGGTTTTGCAGCAGAACGACAAGAGTTCTCAAGGTTTGTTCTGTGCCTCGAGAAAGCCGATTGAGGATGGCATTGTATATGGTGCTTAAAGCAGAACCACTAATCGTCTTCGACTCGTTTTTCCAGTGCTTTAGCGTGGATTTTTGTGCTGATTCTGTTCAAGTCCTTTTCACATTCAGCGATGTTTTTATAGCTGAGTTTTCCGCCGTTTTTCGCTTTCATTTTGACGATTTTGTTCCAGAGATCTTGATTGTCATCTCTCAAACTGCGCGCTTCTCGCATCGTCAATTCGCCGGCCTTTTCCATGCGATTGATTTTGGCTTGCAGAATTTCATGGCGTTGCGTTATCGTGTAACGGCGCCCTTTGGCTTCGGATGACTGCGGTGCGACCTGCAGAACAGCAAGTATGGCAAGCGCGGATAGTATTTGGCGAATCATTAGTGGAACCTCCGACACAGTGGTGCTGTGGAGACGCACTGGGGCGCTTTCGGTTCCCGCGTGGGGGGTATGCAATAGGCTATGCCGGCTGACTGCCTAAATTACGCCGGGCTGTTGCTGGTTTTTTGATTCTGCGGCAAGTGGCTCTTGATGTACTCTCTGAGAGTCGAGAATTCGCGCTCGATTGAGGTAGCTGTTTCCTCAGCCTCAATCCAATCATGCCTGCAAGCTGTTTGCTCCAAATACAAGCAAAGTCGAGCCAGATTCTTGGCGCCGATTGAAGCGCAAGAAGCCTTGATTTCGTGCGCCAGCGCAGCAACCAATTTGGAATTCTTCTCATCCATATGGTTTTTCACTTTGGCAAGCATGTCTTGCGTGTCATTGAGAAACATTTCCATCATGTCCATCAGTTGCTCGGGTTCATAGAATTCTTCCAGCTCGACCATGTCGAGCGGCTCATTTTTTACGAGCGTCAATGCGCCTTTCGGGCGGAGAACTTTTCGTCTGGCTTTCTGCGTTTCGTAAACCACTTCAGTGCGCAGCCAGTGAGTAACTTTGGCCTTGAGCAGATCAATGTCAATAGGTTTTGACAAATAATCGTCCATGCCGGCGGCGATGCAACGCTCTCTGTCTCCGGACATTGCCAGCGCTGTCACAGCGATAATGGGGCTGTATGAATTCGTGCGCGCTTCGATTTCGCGAATGGCGACAGTCGCTTCAAAGCCGTCCATAATCGGCATATGACAATCCATCAGGATCAAGTCGAATTTCTGACTTGACACTGCTTCTACAGCTTCGCGCCCATTGCTGGTGATCTTTACTTTCAATCCCAGGCGTTGCAGAAGAACTGTCGCCACCTTCTGGTTGACGAAGTTGTCTTCGACAAGAAGCACATGCGGTGGATCGCCTTGCATAGCCATGGAGTCGCCGGATGCTGGTTTCATTAATTACTGGACCTCAGGTATTCAGTTTGAATTATTGCCGAAAAACGTTCCTGTTTGTATCAAAAATCGATTGGTCTGGAAGATTTAGAAAAAATTGAATGTTTGGTCGGCTCTCAATGGGCAGAGAGACGGCGGAGGCCGCCTCTCTCTTGCCCTATTGCGGACTTAATTTACGCGGATGCCGATGCGGGCGCGTGCTCTTTGTGTGCTGGCGATACTGCGATCGAATGATGTTTGAATTTCATCAAGCTTTTCAGTCAAGTATTTCATCTTGCTGTCGCTGATCGAGCCGTTCTTCGTGTATTTGATCTGACGGGTCGAAACTTCGTTCAGACGCTCTTTAAGTCTGGCAACATCACGATTGGTGAGGCGTCCGGCTTTGTATTCATCATCCACTTTTTGGGTCATCAATGCGATGCGGGCGGTGATGTCATTGCCGGCAACGATAACTGCCGGAGCAGTAACGACGCGCGCTGGTGCAATCACTGTTGTAGGCGCCGGTACGACGCGTGCCGGAGTGATAACTGTCGTGCCCGGAACGATTGCAGTGGTTGTCGGTGTAATTACTGAGCCGTCGCTGGTCACATAAGTCGTGCCGACCAATCTTCTAAATGCAATGCTCGGAACATATCCGCTCAACGTTGCATGCAAATCATTGAGTCTCGTTGCGATGAGCAAAGCTTCGTCGTAGGTCATCGCCCGTCCGCCTGCTGTATAACCGGCTTCTTGAGCGGCAATGGTGGCCAGATCCGAGCGCAGATGCATGGCTTGATCGGCTGTGATTCTGCCCAATGACAGAGATTCATTGATAAAGCGTTCCAATTCGGCGC
>Ga0268299_1002792_pt1 | contig 18687 bp, 17 predicted proteins | sample NOBtaG_FD_193484 | JGI IMG/M metagenome (GOLD analysis project Ga0268299, IMG submission 193484) | Activated sludge microbial communities from bioreactor in Nijmegen, Gelderland, Netherland - NOB reactor | ecosystem: Engineered > Bioreactor > Aerobic > Activated sludge | place: Netherlands...
AAACGGCCAGGCAACTGCGCAAGCAGGAGAACATCAAACTGCACCAACGCCTGCTGCCTTACCCGGCGGCCGAAACCATCCTTAATTCCATCAGGCGAGTTGTCTCACTTTGAGTGAAACATTTCAATAGCACGTTGACCTATCCTCATCTCCCGGTGCTCTGCTCTGGGAGCTTCTCGGTCGAACTGGATACAGAATGGGCAGGAACTATCGACAATCAGTTTCATCTCTTGACGATCGAAGGGCGCGCCGGAAAAGAGAACCAGGTTTTTGGGAGGGTTACAAGTTGGACAAGCAATCGCGCAAGAGGCTGGATTCCGAGCGAAGAAACGACGAGCGGGATTCACCATGTCATACCTTTTGGCAGTTACGTCATGCCGAACGAGCTTGAGGCGACGATAGAGCCTTTCATCCAAAAGTATTTAGCCACGCAAGGTCACGTCCTCTGGCGGGAAATCATCAGGGAGTTTCCAAACTTAGAGTATTTGCCTCTGAATAGTGCGATCGCGGCGTTTAGACGGATCGCGCATAAACTCGGCCGGCAGACAATGCACGAAACGCGCAAGGACTTGATCATATATTAGGCAAGGGCGCTTTATGCCTATCGAACCAATACGTCATCGGCGCAACCTATTTGAAGTGGATAATGCTCGCAACCTTTCGATGAATGAATTGGTCGAGACGTTTATTCCGACTCAGTCATTCTGGCGTCTTCTTTCGGCCAAGCACAACGTATTGCTAGGAGCACGTGGCCAAGGTAAGACTGCCGTCGCAAAGATGCTCTCGCATGACCACTTTGTGCTATTTGCAAATACGCGAGATGAACCCCGTGCACGCTCAGCGGTCGAGAATCAGGAGTTTGTCGGGATCTATATTCCGACGCGGTTGGAATGGGTGGGCGGGCTTAAGAATAAGCCTTGGTTAAACGAACGAGAGCGCGAAGAGTTTTTTCAATGGCGTCTAAATGTAGCAAGTTGCATTGCCTTCGTTCCTATCGCGCGTAGTTGCATATCCGCGTATGTGACTGGCCCCGGACAACGGGCGAAGCTTGAACGTGAGCTAGTGAGCCACCTGAAACGTGATTGGATCGTCGAGACCAGCGAATCCTTCGACAACCTCTCCCAACTCCGTCGACATCTTGAGGACGTGGATTACCGAAAGCTGGTTCAGATATTGAAAGCGCGAACCATGGGCACACACAGTATGGATGAGCCTCAGGTTGGCATGGCTTTCGGGCTGGACCTCCTTTTGCCACTCCGTCAGGGAATAAGACATGTCTCTCGCCTTTTATCCATGAACAAAGATTGCACGTGGCTTCTTTGCCTTGATGAGGCGGAGTTTCTGGAAGAGATGGACCATCGCATCATTAATTCCCATATGCGGGCGTTCCCTGATAATCTCTTCTTTAAGATTACGACGATGCCATATTGCCATTATACGTTGGCAACAAATATCGGGGCTCCACTCGTGCCCGGCCAAGACTTTGGATATGTAAATATGGAATCGGATCGCGTGCTGACCGCGAGAACGCGAGGGGATCCGGATACAATCGGAACACTATTCGGTCGAACACTCTTCAAAAGATTCCTCGACGCCTCTGATCCGCAGGTTGTCGCAGATCACGATCGGCGCATTCTCGGTGCAACGGAGGTCCTGGGTGAGAGCAAGCTCCTCGACCCATGGAAAGAAGATTGGAGTCCAGGTTCAGAGAACATGCAGCTCCTCGAACGATATGCTTCGCGAGAAACTGTCGACCGAGCTAAGCGGTTGCTGGGAACTCCGGCGTTCATGCCAGCAATTGGTAGGAAGATTCACGGGCCGCTCCTTCTGCGGAAGCAAGTTGATGAGCTTAAGGGTAATAAGGCCATGACTGTCTATTCGGGAGCGAGGATGGCCATTCGATGCGCCGATGACAATCCGCGTCATATGATCAGAATTTTTAACGCGCTTCTGCAGCTTCAGTCAAAGGAGCAAAAGCGATTCTTGCGTGTTGGACGGACCTCTTGGATTTCGCCAGAGAATCAAACCCAGGCAATGCGAACTCTCGCTGCAAGTACGCTGACACAATCGCAGCACTATCCGGACGTGGGGCCTGAACTTCACAAGTTCCTTTGCATGCTCGGCGAGTTCATGAAAGCTGATCTGCACGACGCACCATTGACAACCGATCAGGTAACCTCGGTGGCAATTGAGAACACGGTCGCTGACCGTGACTGGAGGCTAATTTGTGTTGCGGTGGGGCATGGACTTCTACATCCAAATGTGGGTACTGGGCAACCGGATGAGATGCCATGGCGAGAGGGGACGTTTCATCTCGCGTATTCCCTCGCGCCACATTTTCTGCTTTTGCCACGGAGGGGAAAGGCCGCTTCGCTCACATCAATAAGACGATTCTCTAGAATGAATCAGCGGGAGCGTCAATCATACCTAGGGGAAGTAGATAGACAGATGCGACTTTTTGAGGATGGAGGCGAGTAATGATCTCACTCCGCGTCTTGGACGAAGATCTTGAGGCGGTCAAAGACCAGGTGTACGATGTCAGCCTCTTCGCAAGCGGTTACGAGTCGCGGTGTACATATATACCACGTACGCTCAACAAGACTTGCATTCGACACCCGCTGATCCTCGGCTTCATTGAAGAATCGAAGTCGAAGCGTCGCGCCGATAACGATTCTTACTTTTCGGAGGCATGGAGCGAGCCCATACTTTTGAGCGGCGACGACGAGAAGCCTATTTACGATCATTTACGCCAACACTTAATCAATGCTGATGCTCCGGTGCGGATACTTGTTGATTATTCGTCTATGTCGAGATTGTGGTATGCCGCGGTGCTCAATTGGGCGCGATTTGGTGCATCGGGACGAGAAGTCGTGATCGACTTCGTTTATTCCATGGGTCGATACGATGAAGAAAAGCATCCCATGGTCATCAGGAGCATGGTCTCGATCCCCGGATGCGAAGGTCGTGCATTCCGAATGCGAGAATCGGTGGCAGTTTTCGGCCTAGGATTCCATGGCCTAGCAGCTCTCTGCGTTCTTGACCACTTGGAGGCGGATGCTGTCTACGCGTTCTTAGGGGCGACTAACTCCGCAAAAGCATATGTTGACAAGACTAGGGAAAGCAACCGCGAACTCATTGAACATCCGAAGACGAAAGCGCTGCTTGAGTGGCCGCTGGAGAGCTTAGAAACCGCTTATCGACAACTCGCCGAAACAGTCGCACCGCATCGACCGGACGGGGAGATAACTCTAGTTCCGATGGGCCCAAAGCCGCAGGTCTTGGCCTCCATTCTTGTCGCGATGCGCTTTCAAGAAGTAGCCTGTCTCCGTGTTGGCCATTCCAGGGAAGCGCTTGATGTCATAGCAACGGGTGATACCATTGCAACAAGAGTGATCATCAAGGGCGAACGATAGGGGAGTTCAAAGCTCGGATCAAAGGGGGACATTCAACTTTTTCATAAGCCCCGGAGAGCCAGAGTGACGAAGTCTCAAGCGACAGCCTGGCCCCAGTCCATCTGAGGATGCGACGAATGCAGGAGGGCGGGCGCATCGCATCATCTTAACAAGAGCTTACGGCTTAAGGCCTATGGCTTATGGTTAATGGCTCATGCACTCTGCCAAAACGCCCGCCTCGCCCATGACCCCTTCAACAAACCCCGACCCGCCCACACTCCCCTCCGGCCCCAACCCCACTCCGCGGCGACTGCGACTTCGCCTCGCAACACACGCTCAATCCCCAAGAGCGAAACCCATCCAATCCCTCTCTCCCTCTCTCCGACGGTCGCTGACTCGCCTCGCAACATATCTGATCAGTATTGTTGCGATACCCAATCGCCCACCCCGCCGATGAGCCGTCAACAGACACGGGCCCGCCCACTCTCCCCTCTGGCCCTAACCCCACACTTCGGCGACTGCGACTTTGCCTCGCAACACACACTCAATCTCCACAAACGAAACCTATCCAGTCCCTCTCTCGGACGGCCGCTGCCTCGCCACGCAACAATTCTGATCAGTATTGTTGCGACTCCCAGTCTCCCGCCCCGTTCACACCCTCTGCCGGCCTCGATTTCGCCCCGATATCCGCTCTCAATCTCCAACGCAAATCCCGCCAAACCTCTCGCCCTGCCGACCGCTACTTCGCCTCGCAACAAGTCTGATCAGTATTGTTGCATGGCCTCGAAAGCGACATGCCGCCGAGGTGTGATGACGCAGACGCCACGGTCAACTCCAATCGCCCGGCCTACCCACACCCAATCTCCAAGATCCAACCCGCTCCATTCCCCCTCTGCCGGCCGCTGCCTCGCCTCGCAACACACGTTCAGTCTCCATGGCGAAATCCGCCCAACCCCTCTCTCCGACGGGCGCTACTTCGCCTCGCAACAAGTCTGATCAGTATTGTTGCAGATCGTTCAGGCTGCCTTTGATGCCCATGGCACACCCAGCGTGTTTAGAAAGACAAGTGACGCGATATCGCAGGGCCCGGCAGGTGCAGGCAATGTTGAAAGCGACTGAAGTCGCGCGACCCTGTTCCCCCGGAACGATGAACAAGAGCCATTGCGCTCCAGATTGCGGATCGCCCGTGTAGCGGCGCGCGACGCTCGCTTGTTCCACGTGGAACCTCCATCAAGAGCGACAGCGACTGTTATTCACCTGTCTCTATTTGCCGCTGGCTCGTTCGGGTCCAACGCCGCGCAGCGCCACCTGCCCCTTGCGGGCGTGGTCGATCGACAGTGCGAGAATGCGGGTCGACTCCTGGTCGGCGTGGAAGCCCATCGAGTTCTCGGCCTCGATGAAATCCAGCAGGAACTGGGCCCGGCGCTGCTCCTCGCGCGCCGTGCGCAGGGCGTCGTCCGTCGCGCCCGCGGCGCGGGCCGCCTTGATGTCGCCGATCAAATCGACCAGGGCGTCCATCGCCAGGCTGCGCGTCTGATGGGTGCGTTGCTGAATCGTCTCCACGCGCGTCCTGAGTTCCGATTCCGAATCCTTGTGGCAGGTCTGGCAGGCGTTGTTGATGTTCAGCAGCGGGCTGCGCACATGGTGGTCGCTGATCTTCAGGGCGCCGACGCGTTCGTAGGGCATGTGGCAATCGGCGCAGGCGACGCCGGCCCGGCTGTGAATGCCCTGGCTCCACAGTTCAAACTCGGGATGCTGCGCCTTGAGCACGCGCGCGCCGGTGTCGGCATGCGTCCAGTCGGCGAAATCAACCTCTTCGTAATACGCGAGAATCTCATCAGCCTTCAAGCCCTTGAACCAAGGATAGGTCAGCCGCTTTTCCTTGCCCTTGAAGTAATACTCGACGTGGCACTGTGCGCAGACATAGGTGCGCATCTCCTGCCGCGAGGCCATGGTGTTGACGTCGTAGTCCTTCTTGCCTTCGGCCGCCTTGATCAGTTGGATGCCCTCGATGAACCCGGGACGCGTGACGCGCAGGGCCATCGTCTTTGGATCGTGGCAGTCGATGCAGGCGATCGCCCGATTGGCATGCTTCCGCGCCTCGGCGTAGGGCAGCGGGTTGAGTTTCTCGAACCCCTTCATCAAATCGCCATCGCCGGCCTTCTTGTAGGGCACATACATCGACGCATGGCAATGCAGACAGGTGCCTGCCATGCCGAACTCCTGCCGCCGGGTGAAAGTCTGATCGTCGAGCATGAAGGCGTGTCCGCGCTCCTCGCGGAAATCCGTTGCGAAGGGATAGCCCGCCCACATGATCTTGAGTCGCGGGTCTTCCTCGATGCGCGAGTTAGCGACCACCGATCGCGGATCGGCGTCGGTCGGCGTTCTCGGCATCGCCTCGCTTCCGCCGAAGCGCGTGCGGACCATGTCGACGGTACGCAGATAACTGTCATATTGCATGGGGAAGTTCTTGCCCCAGAGCGCCGGGTCTTCGGTCTCATCGTTTAATTCCACCACGCGGAAGAACGGATTGCGCGCCTCCTGCTTGTGCTCGAAGATGTTGACCAGCAGGGCCACGACGCCGAAGGTGAGCACGACCATGAACAGCAGCACGCCCGCGAGCAGCATTGGTCGCCGCAGCACGCGGCTGGGATCACGGGATGGCGGTTGCACGTTGCTTGTCATGGTGTTCGCTCCGGACGTCTCTCTAGTGCGCGTGGCCCACATCCGAATGGCATCGAATGCAATCGAGCATCCCCTGTTCGTTCTGGACCGTGTCGATCATGTGAACGACTTCGGCATGGCAGTAGCGGCACGCGGCCTCGGTGATGGCCCGGTTGCGCGGGGTGATCTGGATCGGCTCGTGAAATCGACCGGTCGTGAAGGCGAGCGAGTGGTTGAAGCCGTTGATCGCCTTGGTGGCATACTTGCCGACGAAGTCATGCGGGGCGTGGCAGTCATTGCAGACCGCGACATGACGATGGCCGCCCTTCAGCCAGGCGTCGTATTGATCCTGCATGACGTGGCAGTTGGCACAGGCCGCGGGATCGTTGGTCATGTACGAGCCGCCCTGGGCATAGACGAACGTATATCCACCGACGCCGACGAGGCAGCCCAATGCGATAGCGAAGCTCAGTGCCGCGACGGTGGCGATGGTGACCGATCGGCGGGGCCGTGTGGCGGCGGGTGGCTCCGAGGCGGGCACATCCTGCGAACTGGTCGCGCGATCGTCCATCGTGACCGCATGTTATCTTTTGCAGAGGAATCGCACCAATCGAGTGCGAGCAATGACGAACGCGGCCCCGATCCATGTGAGATGGTTCGGGGCCGCGACATGTTCAACTGACGAGCAATGTTGCCGTCGTTCGGAGGCGGCTCGCCCGGCCCCCGTTCTCGACGCGTCATCCGCAGAGGGAAAACGCTACGCCGCCAGGAAATCATCCTGCAGGGCGAGTCGAAGTTTCGACAACGCCCGGTTTTGAATCTGTCGCACGCGCTCCTTGGTCACGCCGATCAAGTGGCCGACCTGCTCGAGGGTCTTGGGCCCCTGTTCAACGCTGTCGTCGTCGACTCGGTCCAGGGCGAAGCGGGCCTTGAGCACTTTCACTTCAACGTCGTTCAGTCCGGCCAGGTTGCGGCCGAGGATGGTCTTCAGTTCGTCGACGCAATCGGCTTCCAGCGCTTCGCGCTGCCGCTCGTTGTGATCGCTTTTTTCCAGCGTCGGGTCGAACTCGGTCGGGAACTGCGACCGGTAGCGGCTGGCCTTCATGGCTACCCGCGAGAAGCTCTTGAGGATTGCGCGGCAGGCATAGGTGCTGAACTTGAAGCCGCGGCCGCAGTCGAACTTGTCGGCGCTGCGCAGCAGGGCCATGTTGCCCTCGCTGATCAACTCGGCGTAGTCGATGTTGCCCAGCCGGGTGCGTTTCGCCATGGCCAGCACCAGCGGCACGTTGGCCTGCACGATCTGGGTCTTGGCGGTCTCGGCTTGGGCATGCCAGAACAGGACTTCGCCGGCGGCCCGGGCCGTCAGACGTTTGTCGGCAAACTGGCTCAGGATCCGCGAGACGCGGTAACGCGCGTAATTCAATTTGAGGAACCAGGTACGCTCTTCGTCGCCCGACAGCGTGGACGAATCAGCGGCCAGCCCCGTGGACGACCAGTCTATTTCCGCTGCGTTGCACCAAGGGCGAATCGCCCGTTCAGAGCCGACGTCCTGACCGAACAGGGTGCGGACGGTCGCGGCGGTTTTGAATGATTCGTGAGCGACGAATTCGATGGGTTCGCTCAGGACACGTCGAAGATGGGCCACTTGCTTCTGTCCGAGTTTGGCTAGCACGGCGGCGGCCGGTTCCTTCGCGGTCGGAAGCGGGCGTGCGGTGATGAGTGTCGAGACCTGCGTGGTGACATTTGTCATGGACCCAGACTCCCTACGGCCTCCAGGGGCCGTGATGGGGCGCGCAGCCGCAACGATGCTTCGGTAGGGGAGCGGTCGCCCGAACGAAAGTCCGGTCCTACGACCCACCGATGGCTGCACTGCCGGTTGGCTCGAACGTCAAAACAGCAAATTCAAAATCCTGCACTGCTCAACACAGTCGCGTGGTCGGACACGCTGGGGGGAGAGTGTGCCGCGGGGGGAGTCTTGCGAGGCACGGATACAATGTAGCACAGGAAAGTCAAGAGGCAAATTTTGGTGACGATAAAAGTTTTCGATTGCGGGCTAACACACAGTTATCAGTCCGCAAAGCACGCCTGCTAATAGTGTTAACGCCGGTGTGTGTCAGCAAATATTCCGGGACAATCCGGACTGGCCGGAGTAGTTGAGCGTAACATGTTAGGAGACACGCTTCACCAACGAGCGCTCGTCTGCACGTTCGGAGGCCGGTAGGTGGCTGCTACATGTCACTTCTTGGGAAGGTAATTGGCGAGCGTGGCGACCGTTTGGGGCGTGTTGATCGATTTCTTCCCAAATCCGGGCACGCCGCCGGCCTCCTGCGATGCGGCCTGCGCCTCCGGGAAGTTGCTGATCATCATGATCGGAACGTCCGTCAATTCCGGGTCCACCTTGGCCTGTTTGAGCAGCGCCATGCCTTCGCTGCCGTCATCGAAGATCAGGCGGTTGACCAGCACCAGGTCGTACGGGGCGGCCTTCATCTTCGCGATGGCATCGTTGACGAACATCACGCGGTCGACCGTGACGTCGAAATTCTCGGTCAGCATGCGGCGAATCATCGCATGATCCGGATCGCAGTTGCCGACGTCGAGCAATCGCGCGGGCTTGTTTGCCATGGGTCCGCCTCCTCCGTCATTGACTGCCGAGCGGGGCCGGCCCGACCGGTTTGCCGGTCAGGCGGTGGGTCGGTAGAGTCGCGGGGCAATCATAGGAGATATGGGCGGCGAAATCCGCGCCAAACCAGCCGATGGCATCCCTCGCGAAACGAGTCGAACTGATTAACGAATCCGCCACGCTGGCGGTGGCCAACAAGGCCGCTGAGATGCGCCGTGAGGGGCATGACATCATCGGCTTCGGCGCCGGCGAGCCGGATTTTGACACCCCCGAACACATCAAGGCGGCGGCCAAGAAAGCCCTCGACGCCGGTGAGACCGGCTATGCCAAGCCGACGCATGGCATCCCGCAGGCCCGGGCCGCGGTCTGCGAGAAGTTTCTCCGCGACAATGGGCTGAAATACGAGCCCGATCAGACCATCGTCACGGTGGGCGGCAAGGAGGCCTTGTACCTGGCATGCCTCTCGCTGCTGGAGCCGGGCGATGAGGTCATCCTGCCGGCGCCGTATTGGGTGAGTTTCCCCGAGCAGGTCAACCTCTGCGGGGCGACGGTTGTCTATGTCGCGCCGAAGCCCGGGGCCGGTCTGCACATCACGCCCGATCAACTCGCCGCGGCCCTGACGCCGCGGACCAAAGTCTTCATCTTCAACAGCCCGTCGAACCCCGGCGGCTTCGCCTACACGCCCGAGGAGACGCGGGCGTTTGCGAAGGTGCTCGAAGGGCGCGACGTGATCGTCTTCTCCGACGAGATGTACGACCGGTTGCGGTATGGCGAGCGGCGCGAGCACCTTTCGTTTGCGACGATCAGTCCGCATTGGTATGAGCACACCATCACGTTCAACGCCGCGAGCAAGAGTTACGCGATGACGGGCTGGCGCGTCGGCTATGCGGCCGGCCCGGCGAAGATCATCAAGGCGATGGCCAAGTTGCAGAGCCAGACGACGAGCGGCACGGCGACGTTCATCCAACATGCCCTGGCGGCGGCGCTGACCGGCGATCAGACGTGCGTCGAGACCATGCGGGCGGAGTTCGAGCGCCGCGGCCGGCACATGCATGAGCGGCTGACGGCGCTCGCGGGCGTGACGTGCGTCCAGCCGACCGGGGCGTTCTACTGCTTTCCGGATGTGTTGGGCACCTACGCGCGGCTGGGTGTCACCACGAGCCAGGGTTTCTGCGAGGCCTTGATCGAAAAGGCCCATGTCGCACTCGTCCCCGGCGGGGCGTTCGGCCTGGATACGCATGCGCGGCTTTCATTCGCGAACAGCATGGATCACATTGATAAGGGGCTGGATCGGATTGAGAGGCTGCTGGGAAGACGAGCGTAGATCTTTAGATGCTTGTCCTTAAATTGTTTGCGTTTCAACGTCCTATAAATCTCTTGATCGGTGTTTTGTGACCATACTTATCGAGGAGCATGCCATAAAGCATAATATACTTTACTTAAGGTGTGTAAAGAAGTATAATAAGGTCAAATGGACGTCGACTTAGAATCTGCCCGCGGCTTGCTGATGCGACTCAATCCGTGGTGGGGTGAAGGCCCAGGGTTGGAGTTGCCATCGTTTCGTCGATCCAGTTTCGCGTCAATTTCAAATTGGATCGCAAGTCCGCCGGCGCGGCGAGCGCTCCTGTTGACGGGACCTCGTCAAGTTGGAAAGACCACGTTGCTCCTCCAAGTCATTCAGCGACTGGTGGGCGATGGTGCCGAACCGACGAACGTATTATTCGTGACGCTTGATCACCCATCGTTCAGTCCCCACAGCCTAGACACCCTACTTCGAATCTGGCGGGAGTGTTGTCCGGCTCGTGGGGGCGTGGAATACCTGTTCTTTGATGAAATTCAAGTGGCGAAGGATTGGCAACCCTGGTTGAAGCACCAGGTCGATTTTGAGAAGTCGCGGCGCATTGCGGCAACCGGCTCGGCCATGCCTTTGCTGGCGGAGAATCAGGAATCGGGTGTAGGACGGTGGCGCACCGTGCATCTGCCGCCGTTGTCGTTTTTCGAGTATCTGCAAATTCGCGAAACAAACACTTCCCCCATTCCGCCGATTCAATCATTGGAATCGCTTCGACAATGGGACCGCGCGGAATTTTCACGTGTCGCGCAAACAGCCCATCCTTTGGCTGGGTGGTTTAATGAATACCTCATACGAGGCGGATTCCCGCAGTGCGCGCTCGTGGATAGCGTACCTCTGGCGCAAAAGCTCCTTCGCGAAGACATTGTCGATCGAGTGTTGAAGCGGGACATGACGTCGTTTTTTGGTGTACGTCGGATTCCTGAGTTAGAGCAGCTGTTCCTTTATCTTTGCCTTCATGAGGGGGGGCGACTGGATGTAACCAATTTAGCAAAGAGTCTGAAGCTGACGCGCCCAACCATCGGAAATTTCCTTTCGATGCTGGAATCCGCAAACCTCATTCATCGCATTCAGCCATTTGGCTATGGAAAGCAAGTGCTCAAGGGCCAAGCACGTGTCTATCTTGCGGACGCAGCCATTTCGCCAAGCGTGCAGCTGCGAGGATCAGATCATTTGCAGGATGCCACCGCCCTGGGGCTTAGCGTTGAGACAGCGTTCTTTCGCCACCTTCACGGGTACTACTCACCACGCGGGGCGCGCTTATTCTATTGGCGAGGCAAGAACGATCACGAAGTTGACTTTGTCGTCGAAAAGGGCAATCGACTTCTTCCGTTTGAGGTCAAACACCGCCCCAAGTCCGCCACCGGAGCCAGAGCGCTCGCCGGGATGCATGAGTTCTGCCAGCGTCAGAGGATAGAATGGGGTCATCTGATCTCTCGCGAGATTTCGGATTTTGGAGTTGATGGTTCTGAGTCCAATGATGTGAAACTGCTGAGAATTCCCGTTGCGCTTGCATGCTATTGGTTGGGGCAATCGGAGTTTGAGGACGAGTAACGCAGAACCTGGCACCGAGAGGAATGAAAGAATGGCACATGAGTCTTCAAGTCCAAGAGGCTTCTGGCTCGTCAAATCCGAGCCCGATTGCTATTCGATCGACGATCTCAAACGCGACAAACGCACCGCATGGACCGGCGTGCGGAATTACCAGGCGCGGAACTTCATGCGCGACGGGATGAAGATCGGCGACTTGGTTCTCTATCACCATTCCGGCAGCGAGCCGCCGGGGATCGTCGGCATCGCGCGGGTTTGCAGCGCGCCGCATGCCGATGAGACCGCGCAGGACCCGAAGGACGATCATTACGATCCGAAATCGACGCGGGATGATCCGATCTGGATGTGTGTCGATATCGAATTCGTCCGCAAGTTCGACGACATCCTCTCGATGGCCGAACTGAAGGCTCACAAGTCGCTCGCGTCCATGCTGGTGTTGCAGCGCGGACAGCGGCTCAGCGTCATGCCGGTCGATGAGACACACTTCCGCATCGTCGAGCAAATGGCCGAAAAATCGGCCCGTTCGGCCGCATCAACCGGTCGTTGACGCCGATTTCTCGAATCGCGATGGCCGGTCGCGGTATCATGGACCGCATGATCACCACGCGTTTCCGCCTATGGGCGGTGCCATTGCTGCTGACGGCCTGTGCGATGCAGGCGAATCGCGCGGATGGCGACGATCCTGTTCCACATGGCGGCCCGTGCGATGCGTGCGACGCCAATTGCGACACGCTGCATGATTTCGCCGACGTCGCCCCGTTCGCCGACCTGCTCCTATTGGGCGGCATCGGCTGTGCGCCCTGCGCGGGCGACTTGAACGCGGACACAGCCGTGGATGGCCGTGACATTCAACTGTTTGTCGATTGCATCACCACGCCGCCGCCGCCGATCGAGGGCGCATGTTGCACCGCGGCGCCCTGTGCCGTGACCACTCAGGCGGCGTGCAGTGGGTTGTGGCTCGGTGCGGGCACGATGTGCCAGGCGGGCGTGTGTCCGACCGGCAACCTGACGGCTTACCGACCGCAGCGCGGGTCCGGGTATTTTCCGATGTCGAAGACGCCTGTCGGCGATGCAGACGAGGCGAATGACGTGACCGGCCCCGGCATTCGCATCAACGCCCCGGGCGACGCCGATGCCCAGGGCGAGGACGATCTGATTGAGGTGCTGGTGAGTGCATCGCCGGCCAATCTGCCGGTGGCGCTGCGGCGCGAGACGGCGGCCCTGCGGGTCTGGACGTCGCGCGACAAGCAGCCGGGCACCGAATTGATCTTTACCAATGACAAGACCGCGGCGCTCCCGCTGTCAGGCGGGGCGATGACAGTCTGGGTCGAATGGGCCATGGCGGTGCATGGATTTGCGTCGCTTTCGCTCGAACCGGTCGATGCGAATCTCACGCTCGACACGATTCGCTTTCACACGTTTCACGGAATCGTCTTGTCACTCGGCGGCGAGAGTCAGGTTCCCTCGGTGCCGGTCGATTTCAATCACGGCACGTTCGTGGTCGGCATCGCGCTGTACAACCGCGGCTACGACGTGTTGATGTACGACGAGGACGACGTCTCCGCCGACGGGTCGGGCGCGGTCTACAACGCAGCGGTCGATGCGATCACACATCGCGGCGTCGATCGGGTGGCCATCTTCGGCTACAGCCACGGCGGCGGATCGACCTACGACTTGGCCGAGCGGCTGGATGTCAATCGTGCCGGCATCGGGATCTTCGAGATTCTGGTCACCTCGTATGTCGACGCCGTGGAAAATGACTCGGACTTCGATCTCGATCAGGAGCTGCGCCGTCCGCCCAGCACGGGCTGGCACGCGAATCATTACCAGGTGGGTAGTCTCACCGACATCTTTCTCGACGGCGGACCTGTGCCGAACTCCAATCCCGCGCCGACGGGGTTGAATGTCGAGACCACGCCGTGGGGCGCCGGCTCGACGCATTATCAGGTGGACGATTTCGTGCAGGTGCGGAGTTACATCGAGGCAAATTTTGTGGAACGAATTTCGCCATGAGGAGCGGTCCTATGAGAATGACACGCACACGGGCGCACCGTGCGAACGCTGGAATATTGGCAATCGGCAGTCTTGCGATTGGCATGACAATTGTACTTTTCGCGGCAGAGCTACATGCACGCGACGCTGAACCGGCGCTCATTCCGGGTGTCGATGAAGCGTACCAGTCGGCGATCGCGCGGGTGGCCGAAGCGAAAGACCGCGCGGCGCTGGCTGACGCGATCGATCGGGTTGTGGCGCTCGATCGCGGCGACAAGTCCAAGCTGGTCGCGCAATTGTTTCATTATCGCACGATGAGTGAATCAACTGCCGCCACGCAAGCCGTCGTCGGCCACGTGTTCAAGCGGCTAGAAGACGACAAGCCTTCGGTGGTCGCCGCGCTGGTTCCGTACCTCGACGATGAGAGCTCCCAGTGGCGTCAATATGCGAGATCCTTGCTCCGTGGTTACGAGGATGGCTCCGCCGTTCGCCTTCCCGATTACTCGAATTACCATGCCATTCTCGAAGTCGATTTTCGTGCCGGCCGCGAGCCGCGCGCGTCTCTGGTGAAATTCATGTACGAAGGCGATCCTGGTGTGGCGCTGCTGACGCTCATGCGTGCGTCGCAGATGCGCGATCCGGCAGAGTTGAAGCCGATTCTCTGGGCCGAGCATGTCGTCGCCGATCTGCTCTGGCGGCGGCAGTTTGGTTTCGTCAAGGCCGATGCCGTTGAGCAGTCGGTGGTGTCCGAACTCGACAAACTTTCGCGGCATAAGGCGTGGTGGGCACGGCTGTATGTGGCCGAGATGATTCGAGTGCATCCGGAGTTGGGGACGCAGGCCATGCGCGAGCGGCTGGCGGGGGATGCGAATGATGTGGTGCGGGCCGTTGTGACCAAGAGCTGATTGGGTGAAAAAGACGAACACCGACTGATAGTCGGTGCCACAATTGGCACCTACGTGCTGCAGAACAACCGCAGGCCATAGTGCTATTCCAATTCCAGCTTGCCGCCGGTCACTTTGAGTTTACGCTCCCCCGACAGGAAGGCGTGCAGTAAATCGCCGATTGCCTCTTTGCGCCAGCCGGAGTCGAGGGCACACGGTGGGGCGGGTTTGGTGGGATGGACATACTTCGCCACGAGGGCGCGGATGTCCGACTTGTTGGCGATCAGCGAATAGGCCACGCCGCTGTGCAGGCTGTAGTCTTTGATGATCGCCGACGTCAGCGCGCCCAGCATGTCCTCGTGCGGATCGTCATCAGCGGCGGTCAGTTCGGGCAGATCATCGGGCGCCGTCTTTTTGGCTGCCTCCACGGCCGCCGCCATGCGTTTCAGACCGGTGTCGCTGACGTTGAGTCCGCGCAGGGTACGCATTCGCTTGACGTCGGTCCAGCCCCGCCGGGCCAGTTCTACCAAGAGGTGGTCCTTGATGATCGTGCGGGCGGGCCGGTCGTAATGCCGCGCCAAGTTGTCGCGCTCGGCGATGAGGGCATCGGCGATGGCCAGTTCGCGACGGGTTAGAGAACCCGAGCCTTTGAGGCGGCGGAGTTTCTGCGGACCCTCTTCCTCCGGCGTCGGAATCTCGCAAAGCGCGCGACACTCCTCTTCGACCCAGGCCATGCGTCCGCGCTGGCCGAGCATGTCGGTGAGGATGCGATGGGCCGGCAGGATGTGGATCACGTCTTCGGCGGCGTAGTGGATCTGATCGTCGGTCAGTGGGCGCTGCCGCCAGTCGGAGAGGGTCTGCGACTTGTGCAGTGTGGTGTGGGAGACCAGCCGGACGATGCGCGACAGGCTGATCGGGTAGCCCCAGCCGACAAAGCCGCCGGCGATCTGGATGTCGAAGACCCGCGCGGCGGGGCGATCGATGGCGATCCTGCAAAGGGCGAGGTCTTCGCTGCCAGCGTGGACCAGCGTTTCGAGATTGGGGTCGGCCACCAGGTGCCAGAAGGGCGTGACATCGACCCCGGCCAGCGGATCGATCAACGCGCAGAAGTCGTCGGTGGCCACTTGAATCAGACAGACCGTCGGCTTGTAACTTTCTTCCGCGACGAACTCGGTGTCAAAGACAAACCGGCCGGCGGCCGTGAGCCGTTCGCACAAGCGTGCGAGGTCGGCCTCGGTCGTCACCATGTCCGGCATCGAGGCTTGTTGCATGTTCCGTCAGAGCCTTGGTCGGTCAGAGCCGGGTCCGGTCAGAACCCCGTCGGGGAGGGGTTGGCTTTCAGTCGCGCCTGACCGGCCCGACCTTGGCGACCCTTGCAATCAGGGTAACATGATTGGGGGAGCGTGTCTCGTCGGGCGGCGGTCGGGCCGGGGTTTGGCGGCGCGGTTGTACACCCGCGACAGACCGGTGCGATCGCCCGCACCAACGGCTTATCACGAGCGGGAGTTCCCATGACGCCTGTCTTGTATGAAGTGACCGCGACCATTCACGATCGGACCATTCTCGAGGACTGGGAGCGCTGGATGGGCGGCACGCATCTGGCCGACGTGGTCGCGGCGGGGGCCACGCGCGGGCGGCTGATCCGCATTGACGGGCCGACGGCCACTTATGTTTGTCAATATGAATTCGCTTCGCGCGGTGCTTTGGATCGTTACCTCGTCGAGCATGCTCCGCGGCTTCGCGCGGAGGGTGCGGCGTTGTTTGAGGTCGAACAAGTGTCGTACTCGCGGCGGACGGGCGATCTGTTGAATGACACCGCCGGAAACTAGGCCGGTCATTGTTGCAACTCGATTGATTGCTAGATGGACGGCGTCCAGGTTGCGGGGATTCGCGCGGCGGATGCCAAGAGGAGGCCCCATGCGTGAATCGCAATGGATGCGCCGGCGAGCATGAAGAAGACCGCCGAGTTCTTGCGTGGCATTCCCGCCACGAGCAGGATCATCAGCATCGGCAGGTAGTCCATGGCGAAGCGGTGTCCGAACTGGTAATAGCCGGTGTTGAAGTACATCAGCAGCGGGATCAGGCAGACGAGCAGTGCGATCGTCGCATTTTGAATGCTGTTGTTTTTCGGAATCTGGCGCAGCGCGGCGATCGCGTAGATCAATACGGGGGAGGTCAGCCAGATGCTCATGCCGCGCGGGTCGAAACCCAGCACGCCGCTGCCTGTTCGCAGCGGGGGCCACGGCGGGGCCACGAAGAACCAGAACGCATTCACCGGAATGAAGCGGACGTTGAACTGACCGTAGTCGTGCAGTAATTGCGCGCCGCCGGCGTCGAGCAGCATTCGGTCGTAGCCGAAGTCGAATGGAGAGCCGAAACGGGCGGCGTTGTAGGCGGCAATCAAGGCGATGCCGACGGCCGGACCGGCGAAGATGCGCGCGAGCGTTGCGGTCGCGCCCGGTCGCCGGGCGTATTCGAGCACAAAAAATACGCCCGTCAGTGAGGCCGTGGGCCGTGCCAGCATCGCCAGCCCCACGAATAATCCGACAAGAAGGGGTCGATCCCGCGAGACATACTCCCGCAGTGCGAGCAGCATGGCGCACAGGGCGGATGCATGGGCGAGATGCCAGTCGCCGCCGGCGTCGGCGTTGTGCCACGGCACCATGCCGAGCGCGAAGGCGAGCGTGACGGCCAGGCGCAGCGCGGGCGTCAACGGTGGGCGGCCCAATCGCCGGCACAGTCCATCAAGACACATATCGAGAATAAGGACGTTGACGAGGCTGATCACCCGGCACGCTGTCGCGACGCGAATGCTCGCTCCCAACAGCCAGACGAAAGGCATCAGCAGCACGGCCGGCAGCGGCGGGTACGGACAAAAAAAGCGATCCGGCTGGTTCGTCGGAATCAGTTCGTTGGCGGCCGCCGCAGGACAGGTGAGGTCCATGCGACCGGCAAGAAACGCCTCGGCCAATGCGACGAATCGACCGGGCGGGCGGTAGTCGCGTCGCATCTGCGGCAGGCCGAGATAGGCAATCGCCGCGAGCATGACCGGCAGCGCCCGCAAAAACAGCCGATGACTTCCATCGTTTGCGCGAAGCTGCGCTCCATCCGTGGTATCGCCCGATGCGGCCTGCATGGCCGGATTCGATTCGCCTGGAAGACCCCTGTCAAGTGAGCGAATACGTCATGCCACCCCCCCATGCGGTCGATACAAACCCCGATGCCACCGTCTGATACGACGAACGACGCCGCGACCACCTTCCTCGATCCGAGCCACCGCCGGCAGACCGCGCGGACACGTCTCGGGCCGCAAGGCGTTGTCGCGCCAAACATGGAAATTCCGATGAATTACCAATCGTCCACCGGTTCCAACGCCACGCTTGCTCCGATCAAGCCTGGACCCGTTCAGCCGAAGCCCCGCATGATCGTGCCGCGCGACGCCGCGGTTGCGTTGTCGGTGGATGTGGTGATCTTCGACGTGGACGGCATTATTGCCGACACAGCCGAGCGCCACGCCGATTCCTGGCGGCGCATTGCGTTCGAGGAGGGGCTGGACTTCGACGACGCGCTCGCTGACTCGTTGCGCGGACTGTCGCGGGCGGCGAGTCTGAAGATGATCCTGGGCGACCGCGAGGTGGCACCGGAGGAGTTCACGGAGTTGATGGAGCGGAAGAACCGCTATTACGTCGCGTCTCTGGAGACGCTGTCGCCGTCGGATGTGCTGCCGGGGATTTCACGGTTGATGCGGCAGTTTGCGGCGATGAATGTGAAATGCGCGGCGGCCTCGGCGAGCAAGAACGCCCGCCTGGTGCTGGATCGCATCGGGCTGGTCGAGGAGTTTGACGCCATCGTGGATGGCAACGAGGTGGGCCGGCCCAAGCCCGCGCCCGATCTCTTCGCCCGCGCGGCGGCGCGGCTTCGGGTCAAGCCCGACCGGTGCGTGGTGATCGAGGATGCGGCGGCGGGAATCGCAGCGGCACGTGCAGCCGGAATGCGCTGCATCGGCATCGGCGACGCCGACAGACTGTATGCCGCCACGCTCGTCCTTCCGACGTTGGAGGAGATGGAGGCACGCCTGCTGATCGAAATGCTCGACGCGGCGTCGCACTAAGAGCCTATCCGAAAAACCATGATTGAGCCGATGTTCTGACAGGGCCGGAGGTCCTGTCAGGAGAATGAGCGATGGCCAGGATGGCTGTGAGAGCATCGAGCTTTTTGGTATCGGATGAACTG
>Ga0268299_1002793_pt1 | contig 18675 bp, 15 predicted proteins | sample NOBtaG_FD_193484 | JGI IMG/M metagenome (GOLD analysis project Ga0268299, IMG submission 193484) | Activated sludge microbial communities from bioreactor in Nijmegen, Gelderland, Netherland - NOB reactor | ecosystem: Engineered > Bioreactor > Aerobic > Activated sludge | place: Netherlands...
GCGGCGTCGTGGGACGAGATGGTGGACAGCACCACCGCGGTCTACGAAGAGGCGCGCGCCACCGGCCTCGTCACCGAGAAGTTCATGGTCGACGGGCGCCACACCGGCACCGGCGGCGGCAACCACATCGTGCTGGGCGGCGCGACACCGGCGGATTCGCCGCTCTTGCGCCGGCCCGATCTCCTCAAGAGCCTCATCGGCTACTGGCACAATCACCCGTCGCTCTCGTATCTCTTCTCGGGCCTGTTCATCGGCCCCACCAGCCAGCATCCGCGCGTCGACGAGGGCCGCGACGACGCCACCTACGAATTGGCGGTGGCGTTCAAGGCGCTCGAGCGCGAAATGGAATCGCGGCCCTCGGGCGCGCCGCCCTGGCTCGTCGACCGTATCTTCCGCGACGTGCTCATCGACGTGACCGGCAACACGCACCGCGCCGAGTTCTGCATCGACAAGCTCTACACGCCCGACAGCGCCGCCGGCCGCCGCGGCCTCCTCGAATTGCGCGCCTTCGAGATGCCGCCCCACGCGCGCATGAGCCTGGCGCAGCAATTGCTGCTGCGCAGCTTGGTGTCGAGCTTCTGGCAGAAGCCCTACGAGCAGCGGCTCGCGCGCTTCGGCACGCGTCTCCACGACGAGTTCATGCTGCCGTTCTTCGTCGAGCAGGATTTCGCCGACGTGCTCGACGACCTCGCGCGCTGGGGCTATCAGCTCGATCCGGAATGGTTCCTGGCGCACAAGGAATTCCGCTTCCCGCGCATCGGCGCGGTTTCGGGCCGCGGGATCGAGCTGGAGGTCCGCCAGGCGCTCGAACCCTGGCACGTGTTGGGCGAGGACGGCGCGCCCGGCGGCACCGTGCGCTTCGTCGATAGCTCCGTGGAGCGCCTCCAGGTGAAGCTCGACGGCGCCGTCGACGAGCGCCACGTGCTGCTCTGCAACGGCCGCGCCGTGCCGATGCGGTCCACCGGCCGCAAGGGCGAATACGTCGCCGGCATCCGCTATCGCGCCTGGCAGCCGTCGCGCGCGCTGCATCCCACGCTTCCGGTCGATGCGCCGCTGGTGCTCGATCTCCACGACACGTGGAACGAGCGCGCGATCGCCGGCTGCGCCTATCACGTCGCCCACCCCGGCGGCCGCAGCTACGACACCTTCCCCGTCAACGCCAACGAGGCCGAGGCCCGCCGCCGCGCGCGTTTCTTCCCCATGGGCCACACGCCCGGGACGCGCGTTCCCGTGGCGCCGGCTCGGGCCGGCGAGCACCCGGTCACGCTCGACCTGCGGTTCGCGCGGTGAGCCGGGACGGCGGTTCGCTATTTCGCGCAGTCTGGTAAGAAAGGTCGGTAGATCAGGAAACCGATGACCGCCGCCTACGACGAGATGGCCTCGGGCCAGGGGACGATCCGCCAGCACTGGCGCGAGTTCATGGCCACGATCTGGAGCATGCCGGCGGCGCAGCTCGCCGAGCGGCAGGCGCGCGCGCGCGCCCATTTCGGCGAGGCCGACGCGTTCCTCGAAATCTACGGCAAGGAACGCGCGCGGCCGCAGTGGAGCTTCGACATCCTGCCGCTGATCCTGCCCGAGTCCGAATGGCGCGGGCTCGCCGCCGGCCTCGTCCAGCGCGCGCGGCTGCTCGATCTCATCCTGGCCGATGTTTATGGGCCCCAGCGGCTGCTGCACGAAAAGCTCGTGCCGCCCTATCTCGTCTATGCCAATCCCGAATTCCTCCGGCCCGTGCGCGGCCTCGCGCAAGCCGGCGGCGCGCCGCATCTCCATTTCTATGCCGCCGATTTGGTGCGCATGCCCGACGGGCGTTGGCGCGTCTTCAACGACCGCACCCAGGCCGCGGCCGGCGTCGGCTACGCGGTCCGGAACCGGCGGGTGCTGGCGCGCACCTTCCCCGAGGCGTTTCGCACCGCGCCGGTCCAGCGCCTGGCACCCTTCCTCGAACTCTGGCAAGCCAGCCTCCAGCGCATCGGCGCCGCGGTGCACGAGGATCCGCGCGCAGTGCTGCTGACGCCCGGCCCCTATAACGACGCCTATTTCGAGCACGTCTATCTCGCGCGCGAGCTCGGCATCACGATGGCGCAAGGCTCGGACCTCAGCGTCCGCAACGGCGTCGTGTATCTGAAGACGCTCGAAGGCCTGCTGCGCGTCGACGTCATTTATCGAAGGCTCGACGGCGTCTTCTGCGATCCGCTCGAGCTGCACGAAGAATCGGCGCTGGGCGTGGCGGGGCTCCTGCAGGCGGCGCGCGCCGGCAATGTCGCGATCCTCAATTTGCCGGGCTCGGCGCTGATCGAAACGCCGGCCTTCGCGCCCTTCCTCCCGGCGCTGGCGCGAAAGCTGCTCGGCGAGGAGCTCGCGCTGCCGGCGGTGACGACGTGGTGGTGCGGCCAGCACGAGCCGCGCGCCGCGGTCGCCGCTTCGCTCGAGCGCTTCGTCCTCCGCCCCACCTTTGCGGCGGATCCGGCGCCGATCGATCCGGCGCAGCTCGACGACGCGGCGCGCGCCAAGCTCTTGGCCGAGCTCGAGGCGCGGCCCGAGGCCTTCACGGCGATGGAGCGCGTCGCCCACGGCATGGTGCCGGCACTGGGGCCCGAGGGCGTGGTTCCCGAGCCCGTCATGCTGCGCGTCGCCGCGGTCTGGCACGAGGGCATTTGGACGGCGATGCCGGGCGGCGTCGCGCGCATCGTCTCGGGCGACGCGCTCTACCGCAGCACCTTGCGCCACGGCGGCGTCGCCAAGGACGTGTGGGTGCTGGCCGAGGAGGCGCAGGAGCTGAGCGTGCCGGCGTTGCGCACGCGCTCGCCGACGATCCGCCGCGCCGGCGCGGCCTTGCGCAGCCGCACCGCCGACGATCTCTACTGGCTCGGCCGCTATGCCGAGCGCGTCGACGGCGGCGGGCGCCTGCTGCGCGCGGCGCTGGAGCGCATGGCCGGCGGCGGCCTGGGCCCGCGCGACGTGGCCGAGATCGCGTTGCTGGCGCGGGCCCTCCATCGCGCCGGCTGGATCGACGAGGCGGTGGCGGGCGCGCCCGCCGGCGGCGCCATGTTCAACGCCGGGCTCGCGGCGGCGGCCTCGGGCCGGGCCATGAAGGAAGCGCTCGACGGCTTGCGCCGGCTCGCCATCTCGGCGCGCGACCGGCTCTCGCTCGACATGTGGCGCACGGTCAATCACGTGCTCGCGGTCGGCGGCGAAGAGCTGGCCTTCGAGGGCGACGACCCCGACGGCTTGCTGCGCGCGCTCGACGATCTGGTGCGCGCCATCGCCGCCTTCGCCGGGCTCGTCTCGGAGAACATGACGCGCGGGCCCGGCTGGCATTTCCTCGACATGGGGCGGCGGGTCGAGCGCGGCATCGGCATCGCGCGCCTGGCGGGCGGGCTGCTCGCGGGTCCCGCCGGGCAGAACGATCTGGCCTTGAAGCTGCTGCTCGAGCTCTGCGATTCCACCATCACCCACCGCACGCGCTATCCGGCCGAGCCGCGCCCGGCCTCGGTGCTCGATCTCGTGCTCGGCGATCCCGCCAATCCGCGCGGCCTGCTGTTTCAGCTCCGGCGGCTCTACGAGCACCTCGAGGCGCTGGCCAAGGACGGCGGCGCGGTGCCGGCGCTGCACGCCGCCGCGACCCTCGCCGACCGGGTCACGGAATTCGCCTTCGCGCGCATCGAGTCCGGGCCCGACACGGTCGACCTCGCGCCGGTGCTGGGCCTGGTCGATCTCGTCGCCCAGCGCCTCGCGAGCCTTTCGGATTCGATCGCCCGCAGCTTCTTCACCCACACCCAGGCGGCCAAGCCGGTCGGCTTCACCGTCCGGCCCCCGCGCGACGCGGTGGCGGCCTGATGCGCTATTCGGTCAGGCATCTCACGCGCTACGCCTACGGCGCGCCGGTCGATCTCGGCTATCACCTGCTCCGCTTGGTGCCGCCCACGACCGAATCGCCGGCGCGGCGCCAGCGCCTCGTCGAGCACGCGATCGCGATCGTGCCCGAGCCCGACGGCCTTGCCGGGTTCGCCGATCATTTCGGCAACCGGGTGCGCCACGTCGCGATCGAGAAGCGCCACGAAGCCTTCGCTGCCGAGCTTCACGCCGTGGTCGAGGTCGAGGCCGAGGCGCTGGCGGGGAAGGGCCCGGCCTGGAACGAGATCGCGGCCGAGATGCGCGACGACGGGTTCCCGGAGGAGACGGCGGTGGCCGAATTCGCCTTCGCCTCGCCCTTGGCGGGCGACGATCCGGACGCGCACGCCTTCGCCGCGGAATCGCTCGCGGCCGGGCGGCCGGTGATCGAGGCGGTGGCCGATCTCACGCAGCGCATCAACCAAGCTTTCGACTACGTGCCCGGCGCCACCACCGTCACCACGCCCGTGGCCGAGGTGATGCAGACCAAGCGCGGCGTGTGCCAGGATTTCGCCCATGTGATGATCGCGGGCCTGCGCGGCCACGGCCTCGCGGCGCGCTACGTCTCGGGCTACATCCGCACCACGCCGCCGCCGGGTGCCGAGGCGCGCCGCGGCGCCGATGCCAGCCATGCCTGGGTTTCGGTGTGGTGCGGGGCCCCCGACTCCGGGAACGGGCTCGGCTGGGTCGAGTTCGATCCCACCAACGATCTCATCGTCGGCGAGGAGCACATCGTGCTCGCCTATGGCCGCGACTTCTCGGATGTGAGCCCGTTGCGCGGCGTCATCCTCGGCGGCGGCGCCCACGCGGTCGATGTTGCCGTCACCGTGACACCCTGCGGCCCGGCGGCGCAGGCGGCCGATTAAGGCGCCATCCGGGTTTGCGCCGTATTTCGAACACGCGTATTTTCACATTATAAACAATATGTTGCAGTGTAATCGGGCGGGCAGGGCATGACACTGTCAAGGCGCCGGGGATGTTATTGCTGCATTGCAGCATTGCATTATGCAGCATGCGACGGGGCGCCGCCGCTCGTAGATTTTGCCTATTCCGCACATCGATGGAGGGGTCCATGACCCCGCAAAATGGCAGCGCCCGGCAAAATTGGGCGCCGCTCACGCTCGGCGCGCTCGGCATCGTCTACGGCGACATCGGCACCAGCCCGCTCTACACGCTGCGCGAATGCTTCAGCGCAGCCACCGGCATCGCGCCGACATTGCCGAACGTGCTCGGCATCCTCTCGCTGATCTTCTGGTCGCTGATCCTCGTCGTCACGGTGAAATACGTCGTCTTCATCCTGCGCGCCGACAACCGCGGCGAGGGCGGCATCCTGGCGCTGATGAGCCTGGTCACCGGCAAGCTCGGCACGGGGCCCCGGCGCCGGGTGGCGCTGCTGCTCGGCATGCTGGGGGCCGCGCTGTTCTTCGGCGACGCGCTGCTGACGCCGGCGATCTCGGTGCTGAGCGCGGTCGAAGGCCTCAAGGTTGCCGCACCGGTGCTCGAGCGCTGGATCGTGCCGCTTTCGGTCGCGATCCTGGTCGTGCTGTTCGTCCTGCAGCGGCGCGGCACGGCCGCGGTCGGCGGCCTGTTCGGGCCCGTCATGCTGGTATGGTTTGGTGTCCTCGGGTTGCTGGGCGTCGTCTCGATCGCGGAAACGCCGGCGGTGCTCGCCGCGCTCAATCCGGCGCACGCGGCCGGCTTTTTCGTCGAGCACAAGTTCATCGGCTTCCTCGCGCTCGGCGTCGTGGTGCTCGCGGTCACGGGCTGCGAGGCGCTCTATGCCGATCTCGGCCATTTCGGGCGCCGCGCGATGAGCCTCGCCTGGTACGCCGTGGTGCTGCCGGGCCTGGTGCTCAACTATTTCGGCCAGGGTGCCCTCATCCTGCGCAACCCCGCCGCGATCGAGAACCCGTTTTATCTGCTGGCGCCGTCGTGGGGCCTCTATCCGTTGATCGCCCTGGCGACGCTCGCCACCGTGATCGCCTCGCAGGCGGTGATCTCGGGCGCCTTCTCCATTTCGCGCCAGGCGGTGCTGATGGGCTTCTTGCCGCGCCTCACCATCCGCCACACCTCCACGCGCGAGATGGGCCAGATCTACATGCCGCAGGTGAACGCGTTCCTGTTCGTGGGCGTGATGGCGCTCGTGATCGGGTTCAAGACCTCGAGCAACCTCGCTGCCGCCTACGGCATCGCCGTCACCGGCGAGATGGTGGCGACGACGATCCTGGCCTACATGGCGCTGCGCCGCGTGCTCGGCTGGGGCCGCACGGCTTCACTGGCGCTGGCCGCCGGCTTCCTCGTCATCGATTTCGCCTTCTTCGCCTCGACGCTGCTCAAGATCCCCGAGGGCGGCTGGGTGTCGCTGCTCATCGCGGCGCTGGTGTTCGCCGTCATCGCCGTGTGGGTGAAAGAGCGCGCGACCGTGTATCGCCTCAGCGAGGCCGACGCCGTGCCGCTCGCCGATTTCGTCGCCCGCATCGCCGAAAAGCAGAAAGCCGCCGAGCGCGGCGGTGCCGAGCGGGTCGCCGTCGAAGGCGCCGTGCGCGCCGAGGGCGCGCCGAGCGGGCGCACGAACGGCACGCGCCGCGTGCCCGGCACGGCCGTGTTCCTCTCCGCCCGGCCCAACGTGGTTCCGCACGCGCTGCTGCACAACCTCAAGCACAATCACGTGCTGCACGAACGCGTGGCGGTGATGACGGTGACGACCGAGGAGCGGCCGTGGGTGCCGCTCGAGGAGCGGGTGGAGTTCGAGAAGCTCGGCTGCGGCTTCTATCGCCTCGTGGTGCACTACGGCTTCATGCAGCAGCCCAACGTGCCGGCGGTGCTCGAGCAATGCTCGGGCCGCGAGGGCTTCACCGCCGAGCCGATGCAGACTTCGTATTTCTTCGGCCGCGACAAGTTCGTCACGCGCGCCGCGCGCGGGCCCGAGCGCTGGCGGGAGACGATCTTCATCTTCCTCCAGCGGAACGCCGTGGGCGCGGCCGATTTCTTCCGTATCCCCACCAACCGTACGGTCGAGCTCGGTACGCAGATCGAGATTTAGCGCATGTTTGTGTTGAATGACGCCGGCGCGGCACCGCGTGTGGGTCCATCCTTCGAGGCGCTGCGAACGCAGAGCGTTCGCCGCGCACCTCAGGATGAGGCTCGTTTGTTGCAGCAAATTTGGCCTGATCCTGAGGTGCCGCCGCTCTTGCGGCGGCCTCGAAGGATGGGCGCCCGCGAGGCGCTGCGCCGACGATCGTAAATAGAACCACGCTCGCCGCGGCTCCGCGTGATCCGTTCGCGCCGCCGCCTACTGCCCCTCGGCGAGGAATTCCTTGAGGAGCGCGTTGGCGCGCTCGGGTATTTCCACGTCCGGCAGGTGGCCGAGTCCCTCGAGCCGCACCAGCTTCGCCTTGGGCAAAAGCTTCACCAGCGCCTCCGAGGTGCGCGCGATCGGCGCGATCTTGTCCTCGGTGCCGTGATAGATCAGCACCGGCACGGTGATCTTGGCGGCGAAGGCGAGGGCGTCGAACTCGTAGGGCACGAAGCTCGCCTGGAGATAGCCGCGCCCGCTGGTGGCGCTCAGCACCTCCATGATCTCGGGCTTGGCGCGGGGCGGCGTCGCCGATCCCGTCAACAGGCCGATCACGTCGCGCGCGTATTTCATGCCGCCGGCCGCCTCGAACTGCTTTTGGCGCCGCTGGAACACGGCTTCGCGCTCGGCCGCCGGCGTCGTCTTGGAGCCGATCGACGTGCCGGAGAGTGCCATGCGGGTCACGCGCGGCAGATACTTCTCGGCAAAGCAGAGGGCGATGGCCGAGCCGAAGGAATTGCCGACCACGGCGAAGCGCTGGATGCCGAGCGCGTCGGCGAAGGCGGCGAGGGCGTCGGCATAGTCGGCGCATTCGGGCCGCTCTTTCTTGAGCGGGTCGGTCAGGATGTAGCCGGGCGCGTTCCAGGCCACCACGCGGTAGCGGTCCGCGAGCCCCGCATATTGGTAGCGCCAATAGAACGAATTGGCGCCGATGCCGTGCAGCAGCAGCACCGGCGGCGCGTCGGCCTTGCCCGCTTCCATGTAGCTGAAGCGGTCGCCGGCGAAATTCGCCCGGGCCGCCGCCGGGATCTCGACGAATTTCAACTCGGGCAGCGCCGGGCGCTGGGTTTCGGCCTGGGCGGAAGCGGCGAAGGCCGCCAGGATGCCGAGCGTCGCGCCGATGCGGATGATGGACATGGTTCCTCCCCTTGGCCGCGGGGGCGCGGCCCAAAAACGCTATCGGCGTCGGCGCGGCATCGCAAGCGCGTTGCACGCGGAGGCGCGAAGCGCGCGGAGCGGGGCGAAGCGCCGCGGCCTCGAAGGCTCGGCGTGAACCCTTGCATCGCGCGATGCGGGACGAAAGACTGGCCCTCAGCCTCGGTTGGCGTGGAGACCGATCATGCCGGATGCTTCGGGAATGCGGCGCATGCGCGAGTCGCGCAACGTCCTGGGCGAGCCGTTGCGCGGATGCAGCGACCGTCCGGCGACCGGCTTTTTCCGCGACGGCTGCTGCAACACCGGGCCCGAAGACGTGGGCTCGCACACGGTGTGCGTGGTGATGACCGACACCTTCCTCGCGTTCAGCAAGCGCGCCGGCAACGACCTTTCCACGCCGATGCCCGAATACGGATTCCCCGGCTTGAAGGACGGCGACCGCTGGTGCCTCTGCGCGCCGCGCTGGCAAGAGGCGCTCGAGGCGGGCAGCGCCCCCAAGGTTGTCCTCGCCGCCACGCACGAGGGCGCCCTCGATTTCTGCAAGCTCGCCGATCTCAAGAAAAACGCGGTGGATTTGGCGTGAGCGGCGGCTGTGCCCTCACTTCCCGTTCGGCGCGGCGCGCCGAACGGGCCCCTTCTCTCCCGCTTGCGCGGGAGAGAAAAAGGAGAACTCCGGCGCAGCGTATTCTTTTCTCTCCCGCGTCAGCGGGAGAGAAGGGGCCCAGGCAATCCCCACGGGATTGCCTGGGAAGTGAGGGCCGGCGGTGACGCGCAATGCGCGCCTGCCCATCGTCGGCGTCATGGGCTCGGGGGCCGCGGCGTGGGCGGAGTACGCGGTGCCGCTCGGGCGCCACGTGGCCGGGCGCGGCGCGCATCTCCTCACTGGCGGCGGCGGCGGCACGATGGCGGCGGTGGCGCAAGCGTATTGCGAAACGCCGGGGCGGCGCGGGCTCTCGATCGGCATCCTGCCCTCGCAGCCCCATCCCGCGCTGGGTTACGTGCTCAAGCCCGGCTATCCCAATCCCTGGATCGAGATCCCGATCGTGACGCCGCTCGGCACCTATGCCGGCGAGGCCGACGAGGCGCTCACCCGCAATCACGTCAACGTCCTGACCGCCGACGCCGTCGTGGCCTTGCCGGGCGCGGTCGGCACGCACCAGGAAATCCGCCTGTCGCAGCGCTTCGGGAAGCCGATCGTCCTGTTCGGCCCGGCCGCGGAATTCGCGGATTTCGCCGGCGCCGTCGCGATCGCCGCGGCGATCGACGCTGTCGGGGCGTTTCTCGACGCGGCGCTCATCCGCCGGGATTAGGGCGCGCATCGGTCGGGTTCCAAGCGTGCGAATAGATCGTCCCGCCGCGCGCGGAACGCCCGCCGATGCCGAGCACCACATGAAGCCCCTGCTCCCTGAGGGAGCGGCGGTTGGGGGCGAGGAGCAGCAAACGTGGTACGGACGGCTCGGCACGAAGCCGCGCAACCGCCACTTTCACCGGCGAACGCCGTCCGAGCGGAAAGTTGCGGAGCGCCCGCGCCGAGTTCCTTCCGCCGGCACCTCGTTTGTGCCCCTCACCCCTTGCCCCTCTCCCCAGAGAGAGGGGAAATGCGCGCCGCCGGCGCCACTTTTGCGCGAAAAGAACATAAAATGAACAAATATGTGCGCGATGCTGGCGATCCCTCTTGCGTGCGCGGCCGATGGTCGAGCGCGCACGCTTGCCCGGGCCCCGCTGCGCTGCAGGATCGATGCCATCGAATGCGAAGCGCCGCCGAAATGTCCAGGAATGTCTACGAATGTCTATGCGGCGGGGGGAGGAGCCTAGGCCCGTTGCAGCGGCGCCAGCAGGCGGCGGAGCTTTTCCAGCGCCTTCTGCTCGAGCTGGCGCACGCGCTCGGCCGAGATGCCGAGTTCGCGGGCGAGGGCGTCGCGCGTCTTGGCCAGCTCGGCGAGATAGCGGCCCTTGATGATGGCGCGCTCGCGCTGCGAAAGGGCGGTGAGCGCCCGCGCGATTCGGCCCCGGACCCAGCCTTGCTCGCTCGCGGCCGCCGCCTGCTCTTCGGGATTGGGCGCGGGGTCGGCGAGCTCGCTGATTCGGGCACGGCCTTCGCCACCCTTGACGGCCTCGTCGAGCGAGCGGTCGAAGCCGGCGGCGCGCCGCGCGATGGCCAAGGCCTCCTTCATCGGTACCTTGAAGCGCTGGGCCAACGGCCGGAGCACGTCCTCGCCGAGATGCCCGGCGCCGTCGCGCAGGTCCGCCATCATGCGCCGCAGGCGGAAGAACAGCGCCCGCTGCGCCGAGCCGGTGCCGAGCTTCACCAGCGACCACGAGCGCACGACATAGGCCTGGATGTGGGCGCGGATCCACCACGCCGCGTAGGTGCAAAGGCGCACGTTGCGCTCCGGATCGAAGCGGCGCACGGCGTGGATGAGGCCGATCGTGCCTTCCTGCACCAGGTCGTTGAGCGGCAGGCCGTAGCGCCGGTAGCGGCGCGCGATGTGGACGACGAAGCCGAGATGCGAGCGCACCAAGCGCCCGGCCGCGTCTTCGTCGCCGGCGCGGGCTCGCTCGGCGAGCGCGCGTTCCTCGTCCGCCGACAGCGGCGGGTCCGCCGACAGTGGCGGCTCGGCGTGCCCGGGTGCGCCGGTTCCGGACGCGCCGGATCGGGCCGGGATAAGACTCTGCGATGCGACGTAAGAGGTCATGAGCCCGCTCGGCGCCCGCCAGCGGGCCGGCGCCGATCAAGCATCGCACACGGCCGCCGGAAATCAAGCGCATTGGCGTCTCCGGCATCGCCGTCATGCCGCATTTGCCGGGGCGATTCGTGCTAAGGTAGGGATAACGAAAAAGGAGCGATCCCATGGCGAAATCCTCCGGCAAAGGCAAACACGAGCGCGCCAAGCGGACTTCGGCCGCGTCGTCCGCGGCATCCTCGAGCCCCATCGAGCGCGTTTTCGCCGGTGCCATGGAAACGGCGCTGCGTCTCGGCTGGCGGCGCGCCGCCTTGGCCGACATCGCCGATGCCGCCGGCATGAGCTTGGCCGAACTGCACGCGAATTTCGCCGACAAGGGCGCCATCCTGCGCGGGCTCGTCGACTACGCCGACCGCAAGGTGCTCGAGGGCACGCCGAAAAAGATCGATACCGAAACGTCGCCGCGCGACCGGCTGTTCGACGTGCTGATGCGCCGTTTCGACGCGCTCCGTCCCTATCGCGAGGGCCTTGCGGCCGTGGCGCGCGAGGGCGGCGGCATCGGCGCGCCGGGCGGAGTCGGCGACGTCATCTGCGGCGCCCAGCGCATGCTGCGCTCGCTCGCCTGGATGCTCGAGGCGGCCGGCATCGGCAGCGGCGGCTGGGCGGGCAGCGCGCGCGTCAAGGGGCTCGGCATCGTCTATGCCGCCACCTTCGCCGCGTGGCTGCGCGACGAGACCGAGGACATGAGCCAGACCATGGCGGCGCTCGACCGCAACCTCGCGCGCGCCGAGCGCCTGGTCAGCACCTTCTCCTTCCGCCGCGCGAAGGGCACCGGCGAGACGCCGGCGGGCTCGCCCGCCTGATCTTGGCGCCTTGACCGGAATCCGGCTTGCGGGCGATAAGCCGCACCGAAGCGGGAGCGGGCGATGGAGATCGGCTACGCGGATTTCGAGCGGGTGGACATCCGCGTCGGCACGGTGACCGGCGCCGAGTCCAATCCGCGCGCGCGCAAGCCCGCCTATATCCTGTCGGTGGATTTCGGCCCGGCCATTGGCGTCAAGAAAACCTCGGCGCAGCTCACCGTACACTACACGCCCGAGGCGCTGGTCGGGCGCCAGGTGGCGGCGGTGGTGAATTTCCCGCCCAAGCAGATCGGGCCGCTGATGTCGGAAGTGCTGGTGTTGGGCTTCCCCGACGACGCGGGCGCGGTCGTCCTCGTCGGACTCGACAAGCCGGTGCCCAATGGCGGTAAGTTGTTCTGACCGTCCTCGGGGGAGGAAAACGCAATGGACGACGCGCCGGATTGCACCGGTTGCGGCGGCCGCGACTGGCTTCGCCTGGTCGTGCAGGAAGGCCATGGCTGGTTCCGTTGCGTCCGCTGCGGCATGCTGCGGCTCATTCCGATGCCGCCGGCCGGCGCGGCCCGCGCGGCGATCGCCGGCGGCGCCATCGGCGGCGCTTACATCGAGGGCTATCGCCGCAAGCTGGCATCGAAGATGCGCCGTTCCGAAAACCGCGTCCGCCGGCTCGCGCGCCGGATGGCGGGGCCGCGGCTGCTCGACGTCGGTTCCAATATCGGCTGCCTGGTCGAGGCGGGGCGCCGTCTCGGGCTCGACGGCGTCGGCGTCGAGATCAACGCCACGCTGGTCGAATTCGCGCGCCGAACTTTTCCTGCCTGCCGCTTCATCGCCGCGTCGATCGAGGATGCGGGGCTGGGCGCAGGCGCGTTCGACGGAGTCTACTGTTCGGAGGTCATCGAGCATGTGCCGGATCAGGACTGCTTCGTGGCCGAGATCGCGCGCGTGCTGCGCGGCGGCGGCGTGCTCTACCTCACCACGCCGGGTGCCCACCAATATGTCGATCGCGCCGGCGCCGCGCGGGCGGTCGATTTCGGGGCGCCGGACCACAAGTTCTACCATTCGCGCGCGAGCCTCGCGGCGCTACTGGGCCGCCACGGCTTCGCCGACATCCGCTTCGCGTTCAATTTCGGGCGCGGCCACAAGTTGTTCTCGGTCAAGCGGCCGGCATGAACGCGCCGCCGCCGGCCTCGCCTAGCATCATGGCGCTCACCTCGTTCCGCGCACTGCTGGATTGGCTCGAAGCCCGGGGCGAGCTCGCGCGCGTGGCGCGGCCGGTCGATCCGGCCTTCGAGCTCACCGCCGTCCTGCGCAAGACGCAGAAGGGCCCGAATGTCGGGCTGCTGTTCGAGAACGTGACGGGCAGCCCGATGCGCGTCGCGACCAACGCGATGTCGCGGCGCGCCACGCTGGCGGCGGCGCTCGGCATTGCGCCCGAGCGCCTGCTCGCCGATCTCGCCACGCGCGAGCACAAGGCGCTGGCGCCCGAAACCGTCGCCGCGGCGCCGGTGCACGAGGTCGTCATCGGCGCCGACGCGCTCGACGTGGCGCGCGACGTGCCGCAGGTCGTGCATTCCGCGCGCGATGCCGGCGCTTACATCTCCGCCGGCATCTTCCTGGCGCGCCATCCCGAAACCGGCACCTACAACGCCTCGTGGAACCGCACGCAGATCGTGGGCGGCAGCCGCATGCGCGTGCGCATGATGCCGCCGCAGCATCTCGGCCAATACCAGGCCGCGGCCGAGGCGGCGGACAAGCCCTTGCCGGCCGCGATCGTGATCGGGGCACCGCCGGCGCTGATGCTCGCCGCGGCGTCGAAGATCCCTTACGAGTCCGACGAGCTCGCCGTGGCGGGCGCGTGGCAGGGTGCTCCGCTCCGCGTCGTGCCGGCCAAGACCGTGCCACTGCTCGTGCCCGCCGATGCGGAGATGGTGATCGAGGGTGAGATCGCGCCCAAGCTCCGAGAAGACGAAGGCCCGTTCGGCGAATTCATGGACGCCTATGTCGAGGTCGGGCGCAACCACGTCTTCCGCGCCACGGCCATCACCCGCCGGCGCGACGCGATCTATCACGTGATCCTCGCCGGTGGCACCGAAGACCTGGCGCTGTTGAGCCTCATGCTGCAGACGGAAATCTGGAAGGCGGTCACGCCGCACGCGCGCGTCGTCGATGTCGGCTGCCCGGGCCAGATTTTGGGCTGCGTCGTCGCCATCGACAAGACCGACGACGCCCAGGCGAGGGCCGCGATGCGCGCCGCGGTCGCGGCCCATCGCTGGATGAAATTCGTCGTCGTGGTCGATGCCGACGTCGATCCGCACGACGCCGAGGATGTCCTCTGGGCGATCCACACGCGCTTCTCGCCCGACAGCGGCGTGCTGCGCCTCGAAGGGGTCGCCGGTTTTCCGCGCGCCGACGTCGCCGGCCTTCACAAAGGCAAGCTCGCCCTCGACGCCACCGCCCCGCTGGCGATGAAGGACAAGTTCAAGCGTCGCAAATTCCCCGGGATCGAGAACATCGATCTCGCGGCGTATCTCGGCACACGGTTTGGCGGTGCTTGACGCTCGGCAAAGTCGCTGCCGCGCGGCGCGTTCTTGCTACTTCTCGAACACCTTCGTCGCCTGTTTCACGATCGCTTCGGGGACGGTGAGGCCGACGGCTTTGGCGGCCGCGAGGTTGACGTGCGATTCGAACACCTCGGCTTCGACGGCCAGCAGCGTGCCAGGGTCCTTGCCGAGCAGCACCGGCACGGCCACTTTCCGCGCCCAGTCGACGCCGTTCTGGTATTGGTGCTGCGCCACGCCGGCGATGGCGCCACGCTCCACCGCGAGCACGTCGAGCGAGAACCACGGGATCTTGGCGTCGCGCGCCACCTTGATGAGCGCCTCGTAGGCCGAGGCCACGGTGTTGTCCTGGGGCGTGACGATCGCGTCGACCTTGCCGACCAGCGATTCGGCGGCGTTCTTGATCTCGGCGCTCGAGGTGACGGTGACCGTCACCCATTTGATGCCGCGCCGCTCGGCCTCGGCCTTGGCGAGCTTGTCGAGCGCCTCGGAATTGGTCTCGCCCGAGTTCCAAATCGTGCCGATCGTCTTGAGGTCGGGCTTGATGGCCAGGAAGACGTCGAAATTCCGCTTCACCGGCGGGATCGTGTAGAAGCCGGTCACGTTGGTGCCGGTCGGCTTGTCGGTGCCGGTCAGCACGCCGGTCTGCACCGGATTGGTGATGCAGCCGAACGCGAGCGGCATCTTCGTGTCCTTGGTGAGCCGGATCGCGGCCAGCACCACCGGCGTGGTGCACGGCGCCAGGAGATCCACCTTGTCGGCGATGAACTTCTCGATGATGTTGCGCGCGGTACCGGGATTGCCCTGGGCGTTCTGATAGTCGAACACCAGGTTCTTGCCGATCTCGAAGCCCGCGGCCTTGAGCGCGTCGATGAAGCCCTGGCGCGTCGCGTTGAGCGCCGGGTGGTCGACGATCTGGGCGTAGCCGATGCGATAGGTGCGGCCCGGCTCGGGTGCCGTCCGGGTCTGCGCGAGCGCCGGCGGCGCGAGCAGCGGCGCCGCGGCGAGAACGGCCGCGGCGGCGAGAAGCGCGCGGCGCGGTAAGGCGTTTGAAACCGTCATGAAGTCCTCCCTCGAAAGCGGCGGAACGGCCGCCGCCGCGGCATACTAGCGGCTTCAGCGCGCGAGGAGGACTCGATCTTCGGTGAGGTCGCCGGGACTCGCCGCATGGAATTTGGCGACCAGCGACGGCACGGTCAGCGCCGATTTGGCCTCGCCGGAAACGTCGATGACGATGCGGCCGGCATGCATCATCAGCAGGCGGTTCCCCCAGCGGATCGCGTCCTGCATGTTGTGGGTGATCATGAGCGTGGTGAGCCGCCGCTCGGCGACGAGGCGCGCGGTCAGCGCCATCACGATACCGGCGGTCTTGGGGTCGAGCGCCGCCAGGTGCTCGTCGAGCAGCAGCAGGCGCGAGCCCGATAGCGTCGCCATCAGCAGGGCGAGTGCTTGGCGCTGGCCGCCCGAAAGCGTGCCGACGCGCACGGCGAGGCGTGCCTCGAGCCCGAGGCCGATCGGCGCCAGCGCCGCGCGGTAGCGCGCGCGGCTCGGGCCGGTCACGGCGATGCCGAGGCCGCGGCGCTTGCCGCGCTTCTCGGCCATGGCGAGATTCTCCTCGATGGTCATCGCCGCGCAGGTGCTCTCGTGCGGGTCCTGGGCGATGCGGCCGATCGCGTGGGCGCGGCGATAGACCGGCTGGCGGGTGATGTCGCGGCCCTCGAAGGCGACCGTGCCTTCGTCGGGCATGGCGAGTCCGGACACGGCCCTGATCAGCGTCGACTTGCCGGCGCCGTTGGAGCCAATGACGGTGACGAAATCGCCCTCGGCGACGTCGAGATCGACCGCGTCGAGTGCCTTCACCTGGTTGGGCGTGCCGCGCAGGAAGTATTTCGTGACGCCGCGGAAGGTGAGGACGGGATTCATTTGAGTATCCGCGAGCGGAGTTGCGGGATCGCCAGCGCCGACAGCAGCAGCACGGCGGTGACGAGGCGGAGGTCGATGGCGTTGAGGCCGACGCGGAAGGCGACCGCCTGGAGCAGGCTGTAGATCACGACGCCGACGATCGCCGCGAACACCCACCAGGCGATGGTCCGGTCGCCGAAGATCGCTTCGCCGATCAAAACGGCGGCGGCGCCGGTCACCAGGATGCTGATGCCCATGCCGATATCGGCGAAGCCGTGGTTCTGCGCGATGAGCGCGCCGGAGAGGGCGATGAAGCCGTTGGAGAGCGCGAGCCCCACCATCTTGGTGCGGTCGATGTCGACGCCGAGGGAAAGGATCATCGCTTCGTTCTGGCCGGTGGCGCGCACCGCGAGGCCGAGATCGGTGCGGAAGAACCACACCAACGCCAGCGCCGCGACGGCGAGGAAGGCGAAGGCGATGAAGATCGTCGAGAGCTTGTTGTCGGCCAGGGCGAAGCCGAGCCGGTTCAACGCCGCCACCGTGTCGCCGAATACGGTCGGCGTGGTGAGCAGCGGCGTGTTGGCCTTGCCCATCACGCGGAGGTTCACCGTGTAGAGCGCCGTCATCACGATGATGCCGGCGATGATGTTGTTGATGCGGAGCTTGGTGTGGACCAGCGCGGTCGCGACCCCCGCCGCGGCGCCGCACAGCATTGCCGCGAGCGTGGCGAGGAACGGATCGGTGCCCGAAACCAGCAGCGCCGCAACGACGGCGCCACCCAAGGGATAGCTGCCCTCAGCCGTCAAATCGGGGAAGCGGAAGAAGCGAAAGGTGATGAGGACGCCCAGGCCCAGGAACGCGAACAGGAAGCCCTGCTCGAACATGTTGAGGGCGAGGGCTTCGATCTGAGCCATGGTGTTCCGTACGCCGGCCGCGAGATTTTCCCGATTGCGCCCCGGAGTGCGGTTCCGAGGATGAGGCCAGGATGGCCGCCAGCGCGCGAATGCCGATCCGCGGTTAGGCTACGCGGCGTGCGCGCGCCGGTCAACAAAACCGCGCGACAAGGTGCTGCATTTCGTGTTTCATCCCGCGATGGGCTTGGATCTCGCCATCGAGGAGGCTGGCGCGCTGGCCGAGGAGACGCGCGTGCATCGCCGGGTCTATTCCGATCCGGCGATCTTCGAGCTCGAGATGCGCCGCATTTTCGGTCGCGTCTGGATCTTCGTCGGCCACGAAAGCCAGGTTCCCAATCCGGGCGACTACATCACCGCCGTGGTGGCGCGCCAGCCCGTCGTCATGGTCCGCCAGCCCGATGGCGCCGTGCATGTGCTGTTCAACCGTTGTGGTCACCGCGGCGCGCTGGTGGCGGCCGGGCGCGCCGGCAATACCGCGACGTTCCGCTGCGCCTATCACGGCTGGACATACCGGCTCGACGGCGCGCTGCAATCGATCCCGCGTGAGGAGGATTATGCCGGTTCGGGCTTCGATCGGTGCGCGCCGAGTGCCGGAATGCGCCCGCTGCCCCGGTTCGCGGCTTATCGCGGGTTCGTCTTCGCCAGCCTCGCCGCCGCCGGCCCAGGCCTCGCCGAATACCTCGGCCCGGCTGTGGCAAATCTCGACAACATGGTCGAGCGCGCCCCCGAAGGCGCGCTCGAAGTCGCGGGCGGCTGCCTGCACACCCTCCAGCGCAACAATTGGAAGATCTACCTCGAGAATTTGCACGATGGCGCCCACGCCATGATCGTGCATCAATCCTCCTTCGATGCCGCGAAGAAGGCGGCCGCTTCGGCGCAAGATGCGATGACGCGGTTCCGGGCCGAGGTCGTCGCCGCCAACAGCCAGAACTACGACGAGATGGCCGCGCTCGATGTCGGCTGCTATCCCCTCGGCCATAGCGACATGCGCGGCTTCCGCCGGCAGCGCGCCGAAGTGCCCGAATATCTCGACTACGTGTCGCGGCTGGAGGCGCGCCTGGGCAAGGCAGGCGCCGAGGCCGCGCTCTCGCTGCAGCGGCACAACGCGATGTTCTATCCCAGCATGTCGGTGCATCCCGTCTTCATGCAGTTGCGCGCGATCACGCCCCTGGCGGTCGATCTCACCCGCGTCGACATCTGGACCCTGCGCATGAAGGGCGCACCGGCCTGGATGCACCGCCGCAATCTGGCTTTCGCCAATACCGTCCATTCGCCTTCCTCGATCGTGAAGGCGGACGACCTCGAAGCCTATGAGCGGGTGCAGGGTGGCGTCGGATCGACGGGCGGCGAGTGGGTCAGCCTCCACCGCGGCGCCGGCGCCCGGAATTCGGGCGCCCTCAGCGAGGCCTATATCCGCAACCAATATCGCGCCTGGCGCGAATACATGACCGATGCCGCCGAAACCGCCGCCGCGTGACGCGCTCGAGGATTTTCTCTATGCCGAGGCCGCCTTGCTCGATCGCGGCGACTTTGCGGCGTGGCTCGAGCTCTTCACCGCCGACGGCGTCTATTGGATACCGGCCGCGCCGGAGCAGGCCGATCCCGACGATCACGTCTCGCTGTTCCACGAGAATG
>Ga0268299_1002794_pt1 | contig 18662 bp, 14 predicted proteins | sample NOBtaG_FD_193484 | JGI IMG/M metagenome (GOLD analysis project Ga0268299, IMG submission 193484) | Activated sludge microbial communities from bioreactor in Nijmegen, Gelderland, Netherland - NOB reactor | ecosystem: Engineered > Bioreactor > Aerobic > Activated sludge | place: Netherlands...
GGGCTGCGCCCGCACTGTGTTCTCCTGCCGCCCGGTGGGGCAGGCAAGGAGAAGGCGCATGGGCCGCGGCGCAGCGCCGATCGGAGGCTGGGCGTGACGGTCCCCGCCTGTCTCTCGCGGCTTGCGCCGTCGGAATCCCAGACGGTTCTGCTGCGCGCCTGTCTCTGGTCGGGCGAGCCGGGGCTGCGGGCCTGGGGGCGCTGGCAGAGCGCGGCGGGCGACGTGCGCGCTGCGATCGAGGGCGATCGCGACGGCGTCAAGTCCCTGCTCCCGCTGCTGCACGAGGGACTGCGGCGCCACGGCGGCGCCCCCCCGCCGGACGCGCTGGCGGCGATCCGCACGGCCGCGCTGGCCGAGACCATCCGCTGGCAGCGCTACGAGGCGATCTGCCGCCGCGCCTTCGGCGCCCTCGGCGAGGCGGGAGTCGCGTTCCTCGTCCTCAAGGGCGCGGCGCTCTCGCTCGCCGCCTACGCCCGGCCGGAGTTGCGGCACTCGCACGACATCGACGTGCTGGTGCGAGAGGAGGAGCGCGGGCGCGCGGCGGCGGTGCTGCGCGGCGCCGGCTTCGCGCCGATGCCGAGCCGCGCCGGCACGGCGGCCGGCACGACGGCCCTGATCGACCGCTCGCGGCTGCCGCTCGAGCTGCACACGCGCCTTTACCGCCTGCCGCACTACCAGCCGCCACTGGCCGCGGTGTGGGAGAGCGCGGTGGTCTGGCGCCTGGGTGAAGCGACGCTGCGCACGCTCGCGCCCGAGGATCACTTCGTCTACGTCTGCGGTCAGGCCGCCTGCAGCGCCAGTCGCGACACGCCCAAGTGGGCGGCGGATGCCTGCACGCTCGCCTCGTCGCCGTCGTTCGCCTGGGAGCGCGTGCTGGCGAGTACGCGTGCCGGGGGGCTGGAGCTGCCGCTGAGCATCCTCTTCTCCTACCTCGCGCGCGAGCTCGCGATACCAGTCCCCGCCGGCGTGCTCGACGAGCTGGCGCGGGCGGCGGCCGGCGCCGAGCGCGTCGCCGTCGAGGTCGCGCTCGCCGGCCTGCGCGCCGGCAGGCGCGGCCGGTTCCGCGACCTCTTCCGCGCCGCGCCGGCCTGGCGCGACCGGCTCGCCATCGCGCGCTGGATGGTCCTTCCCTCGGCCGCCGCGTTGCGCGGCGGCGAGCCGCTCCGCTACCCGCGCGCCTGGCCCACGGCCTACCTCAGCCGCCCGCTCGGCTACCTCGCCCGGCGCCTGGTCGCCGCCGCGCGGGCGGCGACGGGAAGGTTGTTAGGTCAGAAGGGGGGAGCCAACAACCTAACAGCGTAACAACCTAACAACCTGACTCGGGCAGGCGCCCTGACGAACCGCCCTACCCCGCTTCTCCACCCTGTTTCCTGTTTCCGCTCGATTCCTGTACTCTGCCGCGCGTTCTGGAACCCAGGGTGGCGATCGGGCGAATTCACCAGCGTCGGCGGCTGCGCGCCGCGGAAGGAGCGTTGCTCGCGGCACTGCTGCAACTGCTGGCGGCCTGCGGCAGCGCGCCGCCGCCGCGACCGCTGCCGCCGCCGGCGCCGGTGGCCGACGCGGTCTCGTGGCCGCGCGGCGAGGTGCTGAAGCTGGCGATGCAGAGCTATCGCTGCGGCCTGCGCGAGGGCTACTTCTCCCAGCCGCTGCTGACGGTGATCGACTACAGCCTGCCCTCGCACGAGCCGCGGCTCTGGGTCATCGACGTCGAGCGGCGCGAGGTTCTGCACCACGACCTGGTGGCGCACGGCGAGGGCAGCGGCGGCACGATGGCGGTGGCGTTCTCGAACGACGACGGCTCGCACCAGTCGAGCCTGGGCCTCTTCCGCACCGACGAGTCGTACATCGGCCGCTTCGGCTACTCCCTCCGTCTCTCGGGGCTCGAGCCCGGCTTCAACGACCGGGCGCGCGAGCGCGCCATCGTGCTGCACGGCTCCTCCGACGTGAGCCAGTGGTACGTCGAGCGCTGGGGCACGATCGGCCGCAGTTGGGGCTGCCCTGCCGTGCCCGTCGAGGTCGCCCCGCGCATCATCGATCGCATCGCCGGCGGCTCGGCGGTCTTCGCCTACTACCCCGACCCGCAGTGGCTGCAGCAGTCGCGCTTCCTGCGCTGCGACGTGCAACTCGCCGAGCTCCAGCCTTGACGACACGGAAGGGAGCCGCGGATGAACGCGGATGGACGCGGATCGACCCGGTCTCCGCCGCTACGGCAGGCGAGAGCCCCACGCGATCGAAGGCGCCGATCGACCAGTCCCCCGGCTGTGCCCTCGCTCCGATCCGCCTCGATCCGCGTTGATCCGCGGCTCTCGGATCTCTTCCCCGCGATGCTCGCTGCCTTCGTGCTTCGGCGGGCGATCGCTTCACGCGTTGGCCACCGGCGCTTGGCGGCAATGGGGCGGGCGACCGTGCTGCTCGCGCTCGCCGTCCTCTCCGCCTGCGGCGGCGGGCGCGGCGCGAAGGTGCCGGCTCCGCCCGCGGCGCCGGCGGCGGCGCCGCGGCCCCGGCTGAAGCTCGGCCCGCAGGCCCTGCGGGTCTGCGCCTTCGGCTTCCACAGCCCGTACGAGCTCGACGTCTTCCGGGCGCACCTGCCGGCAGCCGACTTCGACTTCGTCGACCTGACGCCGGTGAGCCCGACCGAGCCGGCCGCCGCCGGCGCCGCCCCGGCGATCTCGCCGCTGCTGCGCACCACGCCGGGCTGGCTGCTCGATCGCTGTCAGGCCGACCTGCGTTGCGACGTCGTGGTCTTCTCCGGCGAGTTCGCCGGCGGATTCTTCGGCCGCTACGGCGCCTTCGTCGCCATCCAGGAGTTGGAGGAAGCCTCCTGCCAGGCGCGCTGTCGCGGCCTCTTCCACGAGCCGCGCGAGGTGTTTCTCCTGGCGTGCAACACGCTCGCCAGCAAGAGCGCCGACGACCGCACGCCGGAGGAGTATCTGACCGTCCTGCTGGCGCACGGCTTCAGCCGCGAGGAGGCGGAGCGCGTCGTCGACCTGCGCTACGGCCCCCTCGGGCCGAGCTTTCGCGAGTCGCTGCGCCGCATCTTCATGGGCGTGCCGCGCATCTACGGCTTCTCGTCGGTCGCGCCCTGCGGCGAGATCACCGCGCCGATGCTGGAGCGCTACTTCCGCCGCAAGGGCGACTACGCCCGCTATCTCGGCCGTGCCGGGCGCGAGCGCGCCCCCAACGCCGACCTGCTGGCCGCCTTCGAGGAGACCAGCCTGGTGCAGACGACCGGGGTGCAGCCGGGCGAGACGGTGGCCGCCGATCGCGATCTCGTCTGCCGCCTCTACGACGAGGGGGAGAGCGTCCGCACGCGCCTCGGCATCGTCGGGCAGATGCTCGCGCGCGACGACTTCCTCGCCTTCCTGCCGACCATCGAGGTGTTCCTCGACCGCCATCCGCCCTCGGCCTACGATCGCGACGAGCGCCGCCAGTTCGTGCAGATCCAGTCGCTCGAGCGGCCGCGGCGGCAGATGACCGAGCTGATGCAGCGCTTGAAAGTGTCTTCGTCGAAGATGCAGATGACGCACGTGGCGCTTCAGCTCGGCTGGATCACACCGGCGGCCTACCAGCAGATCGCGGCCGAGGCCGCGCGCCAGCTCCTCGCCGAGCCGCTCTCGACCGAGGTCGTCAACATCGCCTGCGCGCTGGCGCGCACCGCCCCGGCCGGCGCCAGCCTGCGCTCGGAGGAGATCCCGGACGCCCTCTTCTGGCAGGCCGAGGGCTACCGCATGCTCGACTGCCTGGCGCCGGCCGATGCGCGCGTCAGTGCGCGCATGCTCGCCGGGCTCGACAGCATCGACGAGTCGACGCGCCTGTGGGCGGCCTACGCGCTGTCGCGCCGCCGGCCGCTCGACGAGGCGGTGTTGACGCGGCTGGCCGCCCAGCTCGGCGATCCCTCCGCCGGCGTGCGCGAGCGGGTGCGTTGGATCTACGCCGCGGAGGCGCCGCTCTCGCCCGCCGTGCTGGCGGCGATCCGCGCCCGCGATCCTTCGCTGGCGCAGGCCCTGAACGCCGCCGGGGCGGATGAGGAGCGGCGATGAGGGTCACGAGACGCCGCGTCGCGCTGGCCGCGGTGACGCTCGCCCTGGCGGCGTTCGCCTCCGGCTGCGGCTACCTCGAGATGGTGCAGCGCCATCGCCGCCTGCGCCAGGCGTTCGAGGAGCAGCCGCGCCTCGGACTGGTGCAGCAGTTCGCGCCCGAGCAGTGCCTGCAGGTCATCGGCGGGTTGCTCACCGATCCCGGCCGCGACGATCCGCTGGCGATCGTCGCGCTCTCGCAGCAGTACGCCGCCAACGAGGTCGTCGGCTGGCGCATGGTGCCGGGCAGCGTCAACTACTACTCGGTGCAACTGCCCGAGGGCGACTACGAGCTGCTGGTGTTCGCCGACCTCGACCGCAACGGCTTCTTCGGCGACGACGAGGTCGTCGGCCGCACCCCCACGGGCGCCGGCCTGACGGTGCGGCGCGCGCAGGCCCCCGACGGCTTCCTGCTCGACGGGCCGACCCTCGCCCTCGACTACCTCCATCCCTCCGCCGAGGATCTCGCCGTGCCGATCGCGGTGGCGGCGGACGATCAGGTGCGGGCCTCGCTCGACGAGGAGTTCTTCGACCCCGGCTACGGCGTCCTCGGGCTCTACAACGCCGCCAACCTGCTCGAGCACACGCAGGGCTACTTCTTCGGCCTCGAGCCGTTCGACGAGGACAAGACGCAGGTGCTGTTCGTGCACGGCGCCGGCGGCACGCCGCGCGACTGGAAGTTCCTGGTCGACGGCCTCGATCGGACGAAGTTTCAGCCCTGGTTCTTCTACTACCCGTCGGGTCTGCCGCTCGAGCGCAGCGGCGCGATCCTGGCGGAGGGCATCGAGCGGGCCGTGAGCGATCCCCATTTCGAGCTCGAACGGCTGGTGGTGGTGGCCCACAGCATGGGAGGGCTGGTCGCGCGCGCGGCGCTGGCGCGCCTGACGGCCTCCGGCCGGCCGTCGTATCTCGAGGCGTTCGTCTCGCTCTCGACGCCCTACGGCGGCCACGATGCGGCGCAGGCCGGCATCGAGCGCGCCCCGGAGGCGATCCCGGCGTGGTACGACCTCGCGCCCGCCAGCCCCTTCCTGCAACGGCTCGCGGCGAAGCCGCTGCCGGAGGATCTGCCCTTCTTCCTGCTCTTCGGCTACCGCTACCCGGGCCGGCTGCAGGTCGGCCCGAGCAGCGACGGCGTCATCACCCTGCGCAGCGAGCTCGAGCTGGCGGCGCAACTGCAGGCCACGCGCAGCCTCGGCTTCGACGCCACCCACACCGGTATCCTCGAGAGCGCACGAGTGCGCCAGGTGCTGAACGAGCTGATCGCCCCGGCGGCGCCGCCGAGCGGCCTGCTCGACGAGTCCCTCGGCGCCGTCAAGCGCGTCCTCCCCCTCCCCTGACCTGGAGTGCGGCGTGAAGCGTCGCTCCGGATGTCGCGCGACGGAATGCGGAGCGGCGGGTTCCGCCGCACTCCAGATGGTCACACCTGGCGCACCAGACGTGCCCAGGCGACGACGGCGGCGGCGGCGAGCAGGGCGGCGGAGACGGCGAGGGCGGCGCGCGCCCCGATCGCGGTCGCCAGCGCCCCGCCGCCGACCGCGCCGGCGAGCGTGGCGAGCCGGCCGAGGCTCCGGATCGCACCGTCGACGCGCGCCAGCAGGTCGGCGCCGACGGCCGTCTGTCGGAGCGTGCGGTCGTGCACTGCGTGCACCGTGAAGCCAGCGTCGCCGACGACCTGGTGCAGCACCAGCAGCACCACGCCGGCGAGCGGCGCAGTCGCAGCGAGCGGCAGACAGGCGGCGCCGAGTGCAGCCAGCGTGAGGCCCAGCAGCATTGCGCCCCCCCTGCCCCAGCGCAGCCCGGCGCGCGGCGCGAGCGCGGCGCCCGCGATCGAGCCCAGCCCGCCGCTGGCGAAGATCAGGCCGAGCGGTCCGGTGTCGAAGCCGAGGTCGCGTGCCACGAAGATCATGTAGCTGGTGCCGGCGAGGCTGCCGCCGAGCGCGACCAGGACGTCGATCGCCGCCAGCGCGCGCAGCGACGACGTCGCCGCCAGCGCACGCGCGCCTTCGCCCAGCTCGCGCACCAGGTCGTTCCGCGCGAAGCGGCGCCGACCAATCCCCCCGGGAGAGGTCGTCCCCGGACGCGCGGGGGCGATCTCGGCGACGCCGCGAAGGCAGAGCGCGGAGAGCAGGTAGCTGGCGGCGTCGAACGCCAGCGCCAGGACAGCGCCCACCCACTGGTACAGCCAGCCGCCGATGGCGAAGGCGGCGGTCTCGGCCAGGCTGCCGCCCGCCGAGATCTGCGCGTTGCGCGCCGGCAGGTCGCGGGGGTCGACCCGCTGCGCCACCCAAGCGGAGCGCGCCATCTCGAAGGTGACGGTCAGCAGGCCGCTGACCGCCGCAGCCAACGCGAGCATCCAGAAGGACAGCGATCCGGCCGCCGCCAGCCAGGCGAGCAGCCCGAGCACGCCGGCGCGTGCGACGTCGGCGGCGAGCATCACCGCACGCTTGCCGGCGCGATCGACGAGCGAGCCGAGCAGCAACCCCGCGAGCGCGCCGGCGGCGACGTCCGCGACCAGCAGCAGACCCATCGCGAACGGCGTCGCCGCGAGGGTCAGCGTCGCGAACCACGGAATCGCCAGCCGACTGAGCATCGAACCGAAATTCGACACCACCTCCGCGGCGAGGACGCGGTGGAACTCACGGGCCGGCATGCAGGCACGATAGGCGAGGGTCCGCGATCGCCTCAAGTCTCGAGTGCGGCGTCAAGCGCCGCTCTGGACGTCGCGTGACGGAATCCAGAGCGGCGCTTCACGCCGCACTCCAGATCAGGCGGCGGCGACGACGACGGCGGCGGCCTGCTCGGCGGTGAGCGCGTCGGTGTTGACGACCAGGTCGTAGTGGGTCGCCGCCTCCTCGCGCACGTTGTAGAAGCGGCGGAAGTAGTCGGCCCGCTCGCGGTCGGAGGCGGAGACGGCCTCGGCGGCGGCCTTGGGGGCGAGGCCCTGGGCCTCGGCCAGCCGGGCGCTGCGGACCTCGGGGGAGGCGGTCACCAGCACGCGCAGCACGCCCTCGACGCCGGCGAGCGCCATCGAGGCGGCGTGCGCCACGATCACCGCCTCGCCGGCGCGGCCGACCTCGTGGATCGCGGCGCGGATGAACATCCGCATGTCCTCGGGCTGGGCGCGGTAGGGCGCCACGTCGGCGCTCGACAGCGGCACCACCGCGCCCGGGATCAGTGCCGCCGCCAGCTCGGTGGTGCGCGGCAGCTTGTCGAGCAGCCGCTGCAGCAACGTCTGCCGCTGCTCGCTGGCGGCGACGAGCGCGGGGTCGACGTGGGCCTTGGCGGCCGCCGTCGCGATGATGCCCTCGTCGACGTAGCGGAAGTCGAGAGCGCGCGCGACCAGGCGACCGACCGCTTCGCCGCCGGCGGCGAGCGAGCGCGAGATGCAGACGACGCGAGATGCCACCCTCTTCCTCGTCAGCCTGCGAGTACCAGCGGCGGCGGCTCGAACTCCACCAGCGACTGGAACTGGTCGCGGAACTCCTGCAGCGTCAGCCCGGCGGTGGCGGCGAACTTCGCCAGCTCGTGCGGATCGTCGAAGTCGTCGCGCCGCAGCCGGATCATGTAGCGCCGCGCGATGGCGTAGCGCGCCGAGTGGATGTCGACCATGCGGACGCGGGTCCGGCCGGTCTGCGGATCGAGCATCTGCTCGAACGGGATGGCGACGAACTGGCCGCCCTGCATCGACACCATCGCGCCATGGCCTTCGCCCAGCAGGTACTTGGCGGCGCAGTAGCCGAGGTCGCGGGTGTACTCCATGTCGTACGGGATCGGGTCGGCGCAGCGCAGCTCGTAGCCGACGTTCTTGGCGACGATCGTCGCCTTCAGCTTGAACTCCCGGAGGCGGGCCTGCACCGCCTTCTTGAGGATCTCGCCGATGTCGACCTCGGCGATGCGGAGGTTGCCGTGGTCGTCGCGTTCGACGTCCTCGATCTGCGCCAGATCCTCCTTGCGGATGCCCTCGACCACGCCCTCGGCGATCACCGCGACGCCGTGGCGGTGGCCGTCGCTCAGGCGCTTGATGATCGCGCCGACCAGGGTGTCGACGATGGCCTTGAAGGAGATGTTGCGCGAGCCGAACTCCTCCGGGATGAGCGTCAGGGTCGCGCCGGCGGCCTTGCCCATGCCGAGGGCGAGGTGCCCGGCCTTGCGGCCCATGGAGATCACGAAGTACCAGCGCGAGGTGGTGTCGGCGTCGACCATCAGGTTCATGACGATCTGGGCGCCGATGTGGCGGGCGGTCTGGAAGCCGAAGGTGTCGATCGCCGGCGGCAGGTCGAGGTCGTTGTCGATCGTCTTGGGCACGTGCACGACGCGGATGCGCCCGGCGGACTTCTCCTCGAGCTTCATCGCCGAGTAGGCGGTGTCGTCGCCGCCGATGGTGATGAGCTGCGAGACGTTGAGGCGCAGCAGCGAGATGACGGTATTCTCGAGTAACTGCGGATCGGTGGTGGGGTTGGCGCGCGAGATGCCGATGAACGAGCCGCCGCGGAAGTGGATGCGGCTGACCTTCTCGATCGTCAGCGGGACGACGTGGTCGACGTTGCCCTGCATCACCCACTCGAAGCCGTCCTCGATGCCGAGCACGTCGACCCCTTCGAGCTGGCTGCGAATGGTGGCCGCCCCGATGACGCTGTTGATCCCGGGCGCCGGTCCACCGGCGACCAGGATGGCGAGTTTCTTCCTCTGACTCACGCGCTGCCTCCCCCGGCGCCTCCGCGCTGCGCCGGTCGTGAGGGAATCTGCCGGGGGAGAGGCACGGGGTCAACCTCTTCAGCTCTCCCCCTCGGGCTTGCTCGCGGCCTCGTCCCACACCGCCTGCAGGCTGCGGCCGCGCGCTTCGGCGCTCTCCTCGAGGTTCTCGCGCAGGTGGAGGATGAGGTCGGCGATGTGGTCGCGCGCGGAGTTGATCGGACTGAGCAGGTCGGCGAGGGCCGACTGGCCGCCGAGATCGCCGGCCGCGAAGCGCTCCAGGGCCTGGGTGTTGAGCTGCAAGAGCTCGCGCTGCAGCGCCGCCAGCGGCGCCAGCTCGAGGGTCGCCTCGAGCTCGAGCTCGACGGCGCGGCGCTCGATGTCGGCGACCTGCAGCATGTACGAGCCGAACAAATGGTCCTGCGCCGCCTGTCGCCGCTGGCGCAGCCACTGCCACAGGAAGAGAGCGCTGCCGGCGAGCGCGCCGATGATCGAGAGGGTGTTGCTGAGCGCGTCGACCGCGTCGTTGGTGACGAAGGGCTTGTCGCGCCTGAGGTAGGCGAGCGTGCCCGGGTGGTGCTCGAGGCGCGGCGCCAGGGCGAGGGAGGCGCGCTCGAGGGGCGGGTGGGTGAGGCGCGCGAAGCGCGAGCTGAAGACGGCTTCGAGCACCAGCTCGACGGTCTCCGAGGGCACGGCGTCGTTCGCCACCAGCAGGAGCTGGCTGCCGAGCGTGTGCAGCGTCTCCGGCGGCACGGGCGGATCGATCTGGTAGGTGAAGGCCGGGATCAGCGCGTCCAGTACGTACTGCCGCTCGACCCCGCCGGCGACGGCAGCGTCACCGTCGGTCAACAGCGACTCCATCCGCAGGGCTTCCGCGAAGGGCAGCGCGACGAGCTGGTAGTCGGCGTCGCGGATCATCACCTGCGACACCAGCGACGGCGTCGTGGCGAGCTGGAACATCGCGTCCGGCAGGGCGGCGCGCTCGCCCTTGGCGGCGATCGCCTCCAGCGCGCCGATCTCGAGGTTGCTGGCGGCGACGCCCCGCCCCTGGTCGTCGGTCACCTCCGCGAAGCGCAGGACGGCGCGCGCCAGGCCGGCGGTGGCGGAGTCGGGCGGGCCGAGGTCGATGGTTCGACCGCGCAGGGCGGCGAGGCTGTCGGCCACGCTCGCCGCCAGCTCCGGCCGCACCAGCAGGTGCAGGGCCTCGACGAACAGCGGCGCCACCTCGCGCACGCGCGCCTTGCGCTCGAGCGGGAAGCTGCTCGCCACCAGCGCGAAGTCGATCGAGCCCGCGTCGACCTCGTCGAGCGACTCCTCCGCGCCGCTGGTCTGCACCAGACGCGCCTCCAGCCCATTCTCCGCCAGCGCGGCGACCAGCGCGCGCGCGATCCGCTCGCGCGTGGTGAGCGACGGACCGGCGGTGAGCGTGATCGGACGCGTCTGCGGCTTCATGCTGTTGAACGTGCTCGCCAACGCCGCCGCCAGGCCGACGAGCGCGAGCAGCAGCGCCAGTCGCCCGCGGCGCTGGCGCCACGGAAGCTTGGGTTGACTCATCGCCGCGTGCATACCGATTCCGGCGGCCGCTGGCGAGTCCACGCGCACGACTGCGCTCGCCTGCGCGGCGCCTTGACCGGACCGACCGCCAAGGCTAGCTGAACAGCAAGCGAGGCCGATCGACGGCCGGACTCTTCCAAGGAGGTACGAGCGTGGCTGGACATCTGATCCGAGCGGTAGCCCTGGTGCTGCTGAGCGCCGCCTGCGTCTGGGCGGATGGTGGCGCCATCTTCAAGCAGCAGTGCGCCAAGTGCCACGGGGACAGCGGCAAGTCCGACACCGCCGTCGGCAAGAAGATGAACATCCCGCCGATCGCGGGCGATGGCGAGATCGCCGCCATGAGCGACGAGGACCTCACCAAGAAGATTCTCGCTTCCGAGAAGCACCCCAAGGGCGTGAAGAACCTGCCGGCCGCCGACGCCGGCGCGGTCGCGACCTTCGTCAAGCAGCTCGCCGTCGCCAAGTAACGGGCTGCGCCGCGCGGCGGCGCACCCGCCCGCGGGGTTCGACGGCGCACCGTTCGGTGCTAGGTTCGGCTCCGTCAACAAGGAGTCGTTCCACATGAATCGCAAAGCATTCGTTCAAGCGGTCGCCGAGGCCATCGCCTGCGACGCCGCACGCGCCGAGGCCATCACGCTGGTGGTCTTTCAGGAGCTGCGCGCCCGCATCACCGTCAAGGAGGTCGCCGACGCGGCCGCGCAGATGCCGCACGCCCTGCGCGAGCTCTGGCTCGACGGCGAGAATCCCGAGCGGCACGTCGAGCGCGTCCACCGCGCGGAGTTCGTCGGCCGGGTGCGCAACCGCGCCGTGCTGCCCGACGACGTCGAGGCCGAGCGCGCCGTCAAGGCCGTCTTCCGCACGCTGCAGCACGCCCTCGGCAGCCCGCACGGCACCGAGGGCGAGGCCTGGCACATCCTCAGCCAGTTGCCGCGCGACATGAAGGATCTCTGGATCGAGGCCGGGCGGACGTAGTCCGCCGAGCCAGAGCGGCGGGCACCGCCGCACTCCAGACGCTTCGCGGAGCACGCCCGATTCGGGTATGCTGCGCGCGTCCGCCGTAGCCGAACGGACTCGAAGAGGAGGACGAGTTTGACGCAACGCCGTCTGGTGACCGCCGCAGGCCTGTTCGTGGTCGGCACCGCCGGTGTCGCGTTGGTCGGCTGGATCTCGGGGCTGCTCCTCCTCGCCACGCTGGGGGAGGGGCGCATCCCGATGGCGCCCAGCACCGTGGTGCTCTTCCTCCTCTACGGAACCGTGCTGCTGCTGTACGGCCGCGCCGCGCCCGGGCCGCGCACGCGCCGCTTCGCCCTCCTCAGCGCCGCCGTCGGCGGGCCGGTCTCCGCCGCGCTCCTCTGGCTGTCGTATTCCCGCACCTACCTCGACGTCGAGCGCCTCGGCTTCGCGGCGCACGCGCCGATCGCCGGCGTGCCCGCCGGACACATGTCGCCGATGACGGCGCTCGGCTTCCTGTTGACGACGTTCTCGCTGATGGCCCTGCTGGCGTCGGAGCGCGAGCGGCCGCGCGCCGCCGTCGCCGGCTTCGCGCTCGCGAGCGGCCTGACCGCGGGCGCGAGCGTGCTGCTGCTGGCGTATCTCTACGGCGTCCCCCTCCTCTACGGCGGCCTCTTCATCCCACCGGCGACGACCACCAGCCTGGCCTTCGCTGCCCTCGGGATCGGCCTCGCGGTGCTGAACGGCGCGCGCGCCTGGCCGCGAGCGGGCTGGCTCGCCGGCGACGCCGCCGTGCCGGCGCCCGGCCTGCTGCTGCTGTTCGTGGTGGTGGCGACGGGCATCGTCGCGTCGGGCTATCTGTACGTGCGGGCCTTCGAGACGCGCTACCGCGCCGAGGTCGAGCGCTCTCTGCTCGCGATCGCCGACCTCAAGGTCAGCGAGCTGGCGCAATATCGTCAGGAGCGGCTGGCGGACGCGCAGGTGTTCGCGGGCCAAGGCGCCTTCGCCGCCCTCGTCGATCGCTTTCTCCGCCACCCCGACGACCGAGCCGCCGGTTCCGAGCTCGACGAGTGGCTGGCCCCCTGGCAGCGGCACTACCAGTACGATCGCCTCACGCTGCTGGACGCCGCCGGCGACGAGCGCCTGTCCGTGCCCGCGCCGGCCGTGCCGATCGGCGCGCCGGCGCGGCGGCGCGCGCTGTCGGCGCTGTCGGCGCGCTCGGTCGAAATCGAGGATCTCCACCGCAACGAGCACGACGGCCGCGTCTACCTCACCATCGCCGTGCCGATTCCAACCCCGGACGGCGACGCCCCAATGGCCGTGCTGCTGCTGCGCATCGACCCGACGACCTACCTCTTCCCCTTCATCGACCGCTGGCCCTCGTCGAGCCAGAGCGCCACTTCCTACCTGGTGCGACGCGAGGGCGACGACGTGCTGGTGCTGAGCCACTTCCACGGCGACGAGAACGCGCCGCTGAACGTCCGGATCCCACTGACGCGGACGGAGGTTCCCGCCGTCCAGGCGGCGCTCGGGCGCGAGGGCATCGTCGAGGGCACCGGCATCGGCGGCCGCCCGGTGATCTCCGCCATCCGCACCGTGCCCGACTCGCCCTGGGCCCTGATCACGCGCATCGACGTCGCCGAGGTGTACGCGCCGCTGCGGCAGCAGATGTGGCTGACGATCCTGCTGGTGGGCGCGCTGGTGGCGGCCGCCGGCGCCGCGCTCGCCAGCGTCTGGCGACAGCGCCGCGGTCAGCTCTTCCGCCAGCGCTACGAGGCCGAGCGCGACCGCGCCTGGCTGCGCGAGGTGATCGCGCGCAGCCGCAACGAAGTCTGGGTCATCGACCCGGAGACGCTGCGCTTCACCTTCGCCAGCCGCGGCGCCTGCGCCAACATCGGCTACCGCGAGGAGGATCTCGTCCGCATGACGCTCCTCGACCTCGCCCCGCAGCTCGGCGAGCCAACCCTGCGCGCGCTGCTCGACGAGCTGCGCCGGGGCGAGCGCGAGGTTGCCGAGATCGAGACCGTTCAGCGCCGCCGGGACGGCAGCGAGTACCCGGTGGCGATGCGGTTGCAGTACGTCGCCGCCGGCGATCGCCGCGTCTTCCTCGTCCTCGGCGAGGACATCAGCGAGCGGCGGAGGATGGAGGAGGAGCTGCGACAGGCGCAGAAGATGGAGGCGGTGGGGCGGCTGGCGGGCGGCATCGCGCACGACTTCAACAACCAGATCTTCGTCATCAACGGCTACTGCGACCTGCTGCTGGCCGATGCGCGCGACCAGCCCGCGATCGCGCGCGAGGTCGACGAGATCAAGAAGGCCGCGGCCCGCTCGGCCGAGCTCACCGGGCAGCTCCTGGCCTTCAGCCGCAAGCAGATCCTCGCTCCGAAGGTGCTCGACGCGAACGCCGAGCTGAACGGGCTCGAGGCGATGCTGCGGCGGCTGATCGGCGAGGACGTCCGCCTGACCATCCGGCGGGCGGAATCGCTGGGGCGGGTGAAGGTCGACCCAGGCCAGTTCCACCAGGTGATCCTCAACCTGGCGATCAACGCGCGCGACGCCATGCCCGGCGGCGGGCGCCTGACGATCGAGACCGCCAACGCCACCCTCGACGAGGACTACGCCGGCGCGCGCCTCGACGTGCGCCCGGGCCCGTACGTGCGCCTGACGGTGATGGACACCGGGCACGGCATGACGCCGGAGGTGAAGGCGAGGATCTTCGAGCCCTTCTTCAGCACCAAGGAGACCGGGCGCGGCACCGGCCTCGGCCTGTCGACCGCCTACGGCATCGTCAAGCAGAGCGGCGGTCACATCGACGTCGCGAGCGAGCCCGGCCGCGGCACGACCTTCGACGTCTACCTGCCGCGGGTGGAGGAACCGCTCACGCCCGAAGCCCCGCGCCTGGCGCCCGCGGAGCCGCAGCGCGGCGGCGGCGAGACCGTCCTGCTGGCCGAGGACGAGGAGGCGTTGCGGCTGCTGCTGGCGCGCGCCCTGAGCGAGCGCGGCTACCGGGTGCTGGCGGCGGCGGGCGGACGCGATGCGCTGGCCCAGGCCGACGCCTGCGAAGGTCCGATCCACCTACTGCTGACCGACGTGGTGATGCCCGAGATGAGCGGACCGCAGCTCGTCGAGCGGCTGCAGGCGAGCCACCCCGAGGCGCGGGTGATCTTCATGTCGGGCTACACCGACGAGGCGATCGTGCAGCACGGCGTGCTGCGCGACGGTGTCACGTTCCTGCACAAGCCCTGCCCCACCGACCTCGTGCTGCAGCGCGTGCGCGAGGTTCTCGATGCGGCCAGGCGCGAGAACCAGCGCGGCCGGCGCATTCTGATCGTGGACGACTCCGAAGCGGACCGCGTGTTGCAGGCCCGCATGGTGGCGAGGTCGGGCTTCGAGCCGCTGCAGGCGGCGACCGGCAGCGAGGCGCTGGCGCTGCTCGAGCGCGAGGAGATCGACGCCGTCATCACCGACGTCAACATGCCGGGGATGAGCGGCTTCGATCTGACGGAAGCCATCCGCAACTCGCCGCGCCTGCGCGATCTGCCAGTCGTCATCCTGAGCGGCTCGGTCACGCACGAGGAGGAGGTTCGCGGCATCGCCGCCGCCGCCTCGGCCTACCTCGACAAGTCGACGGTCGACCAGCCGCGCCTGCTCGAAGTCCTCTCCGCGCTCTGGTGAGGGGACGCGCGCGGCCTTGACCCGGCCGGCGACGCCGCCCTATGTGCGCTGCGTGTCCGACCCCTCTGCCGTCCGCGGCGGTGCCTCGCCCGCGCCGAGCGACGCGCCGCTGCCGGCGCGCGTCTGGCTGGCGATCGCGGGGCTGGTCTTTCTCTGTCACGTCGTGCCGCTGCTGCGGCTGGTCGACGACCAGCCGCGCGGCTTCCTCTGGGGCGATGCGAACTACTACGCCCTGGCGGCGCAGAGCCTGGCGGAGCGGGGCAGCCTCGACCTGGTCGCGCCGCTGACCGAGGAGCAGATCCGCGCGGCGCTGAAGGAAGACCAGCTGGCGCGCGACGACTCCGGCCGGCTGGTCCTCAAGCACGGTTCCATCCTGCCCTTCCTCGGCGCGCCCTTCTTCGCGCTGCTCGGCATCCGCGGCCTGCTGCTGTTCAACGTCCTCCTCACCAGCGGCATCGTCGTCGCGCTGGTTCCCCTGCTCCGCCCGTTCGTCGGCATCGCCGCCGCGCTCGCCACCGCCTACCTCCTCGGCACCGCCACCCTGGTGTCGCCCTATGCCTACAACTTCTCGGCCGACGTCGCCGGCACGCTCGCCGTCGTCCTGGCGCTGGTCGCCGTGCTCCGCCGCGCGCTCTTCGCCGCCGGGCTGCTGCTCGGCCTGGCGGTGTCGCTCAAGCTCTCGCTGCTGCCGGCGGTCGCGACGCTCGCGGCCGGCACCCTCGCGCTCGCGCTTGCGGACGGAGGAGGGTCGGCGCCGCGGCGGGCGCTGGCGGGCGTGCGCCTCGCGTTCGGGGGTCTCTGCGGCGTCGCGCCGATGCTGGCGCTCAACGCCACCCTGTTCGGCAGCATCTGGGTCACCGGCTACCAGCGCATCGCCGCGCCCGACGGCGGCACGATGTCGCACGCGTCGGACTTCAACCAGCCGCTCGTCGCCGGCTTCGTGCGCGCGCTCTTCGACGGCACCTACGGCCTGGTGCCGACCAATCCCGTGCTGTTGCTCGCACTCTTCGGCGCGCCCCTCTGGCTGCGCCTGCCGTCGCGCAGGCAGCGCGGCGAGATCGCGCTCCTGCTCGCCGCCGCGCTCGCGCAGCTCGTGGTGATCGCGCGCTACGACCAGTGGAACTACAGCCACGTGAGCAATCGCTTCCTCATGGTACTGGTGCCGCTGCTGGCGCCGCTGGTGGCGCTGGCGGTCGAGCGCCTCGGCCGGCTCGCCGCGCGCGGCTAGCCCCGATCCGGATTCCGTGCGCCAACGGGGGCGTCACGCCAAGGGGTACGGCCCGTCCGAGAACGCGCGTTCGTGATACCCCTTCGAGCCGACGGTGCGGGCCAGCGGGCTGCGAAAGTCGTCGCCGGCGCGGAGGGCGGTCAGCACTTGCCGGAAGTCGTACCGCGGCCGCCACCCGAGTTCCCGCCGCGCCCGCTCGTTGACGTACACCCGGTCGATGCCGGGGAACATCGCCCACCCCCGGCGGCCGTACTCCGCCTCGTACTCCGGTACGAGCCGAGCGACCACACCGGCAGCGTCGTGCCGCAACTCGGCCAGGTCGTCGGGCTGGAACGGCGTGGTCGCGCTGATGATGAATCGCTCGAAGCCGATCGTGGCCGCCCGCTCGACCGCGAGCAGGTGTGCATCGACCACGTCCTGGAGATCGACCCGCCGGTGCAGGTACTCGTTCGCCTTCAGGTTGGCGTCGGCGTACTTCGCCCGGACGGCGAGGTCGTCGTCCTCTTCGGGGAAGAACCGCGAGGTCCGCAGAATCAGGCATGGCAACTGGTGCAGTCGGTGGAAGAGTTCGCACAACTCTTCGGCGGCCGTCTTGGTCACACCGTAGATGTTCTTCGGCACCGGTCGCACGTCCTCGGTGATCCAGGCCGCGGGTGCCCCCGGCGGCGGGGTCAGCGCAAGGCCGAACGCGCTGGTCGTACTCGTGAACACGAACGCCGAGACGCCGGCCGCCGTGGCCTCCTCCAGCAGGTTGAGCGTGCCGGTGACGTTCGTATCGACGAACTCCTGCCGGGTGTGCGTCGCGACGTGCGGCTTGTGGAGGGTGGCGGCATGGATGACGGCCTCCGCCCCCTTCAGGCACTGCCGAACGAAGGCGCGGTCGACCACCGAGCCGACGTGGCTGGTGAACGGGGAGGCGACGCGATCCAGGCTCACGACCTCATGTGCGCGTTGCCGCAGGGTGCGCACCAAGCCCTCGCCCAGATGCCCTGCGCTGCCCGTCACCACGAGCTTCATCGCGCCGCGCCCTCCGCCGCCCAACGCCTTGGCGAGGCGCCCGCGGCGCAGGATGCCCCGCGGTGAGTAGTCAAGCTCGAGCAGGCCGGGTCCATCGCTCCGTTCGGCCTCGGACTAGGGTCGCCCTTTGGTGGTCATCGGTGCCACGATCACCGTGCGAATATGGTGGTTCATTTCGTCGGGCGACACGACCAGGCAGGGACGCGTCTTGCGGATCTCGCTGCCCACCGTGGGATCGAGACTGATCAGATACACCTCGAATCGATTCACCGCCACTGCCACTCTCGCCGGTCCCATTCGGAGGGCGTCATCGTATCGTTTCAGGCAATGGCGGCAGCGGGCGACGATCAACTGCTCGACGGCGCTTCCGCGCATCCCGCCCGTGGCCGCCGGGCTGCACGAATGACGAGCCGGTCTCCCTAAGCTTCGATGGTGACTTCGTCGCTCAGTCCAGTCTCCTCGATCAGCGGTTTGGGTATTCGAATCCCTTTCGAGTTCCCGATGCGAACGATCCGTGCCTTCATGCCGGCTTCCTCCAACGACGTGCCTACACCGTATCCACATCAGGACTTAGCGAGCAACGTTCTGGGCGCAGAACCGTCCAGCGCAGCCGCGATGCGCCGGCGACGAAAAGCTTCCCGACATCTAGGCACGACCGCGAACGCGCCGATCTCCTTCTCGTCGCGATTCATCCGTCGTTCCCTTCCGCTTGCGACGCGGGCTGGCGCGCGCCGAGGCGCGCGACGAGGGCGCCGCGGCGTTCCTCCGGCAGGCGGCGGTGGACCAGGACGAAGGTGCCGCGCGACTCCCAGAGGGCGAAGTCGTCGCCCAGAAGGGCGCGGTCGTCGGGCCGGTGAGTGTCGACCACGAGCTGTTCGTACTCGCGCGCGATCGGATGGCGCAGCAGGCCCTCGACGAACAGCTCGACGGCGACGATGACGTCGGGCGGGCGCGCCGCGATCAACCGCGGCGGGATGCCGCCGACGTTGGCCGCGATCCGTTCCTCGGGCACGGCCAACGGATGGAACGCCAGCACCGCGGGCGAGACCAGGCCGACGCCGTCGGTGATGTCGCCCGCGAAGGTTTCGCCCAGGCCGCCGATCTCGGCGGCCGCGAGCGAGCAGCCGGGGCAGGTCTGTTGCAGCACCCGGCCGATCTCGACGAACTGACGCGCGCGCGCCGAGCGGGCGAAGTCCCAGTACCAGGAGGGATCGCCGGCGGCGCCGCGCAGGTTCCGACCCGCCACCAGCAGCGACGGCAGCAGCAGGACCACGGCGGCGACCTGGAGCGCGCTCGAGCGCGCCAGCAGCGCCGTCAGCCACAGGCCCAGCAGCAGAGGGAACGCGAACAGCGGCACGTACCACGGGAACAGCAGGACGCGCTCGCCGAGGTAGGCGAGGAACACCACCGCGCCGGTGAGCAGCATGAGGGCCGCGATCGGCGCTGGCGCGCGGCGCAGACGCCCGGCC
>Ga0268299_1002795_pt1 | contig 18655 bp, 11 predicted proteins | sample NOBtaG_FD_193484 | JGI IMG/M metagenome (GOLD analysis project Ga0268299, IMG submission 193484) | Activated sludge microbial communities from bioreactor in Nijmegen, Gelderland, Netherland - NOB reactor | ecosystem: Engineered > Bioreactor > Aerobic > Activated sludge | place: Netherlands...
CGAGGACGACGAGCGCGCGCCGATGCGTGTTGAGGTACGAGCGCAGAATCTCGTGGCAGCGCAGGTGCACCCCGCCGTCTTTCTCGAGCGGGTTGTTGAAGAGATCGAGGCGCGGGTTGAATTCAAACGGCGCGCACATTAGCGCATGATGGAATTGCCGCTCGAAGAATGCGGTAAAGACAGCGCGCATCGTGCCGTCGGCTACGAGGATGACGAGCTCGCGGCTCATCCCAACACCCCCGTGGCGAACAGCGTCGGCAGGCTAACCTCGCCCTTCCAGTCGACAAGGCGTGGGTGCTGGGTGCCGGCAACGACCTGGGCCGCGCCGCTCTCGCTGATCCGCGCCGCGAGGATCTGCTCGAGATTCATGCTCGCCAGCACGACGGGCGAGTGCGACGAGACGATGACCTGGCTATCGTAGATCGACGAGAGGCTCTGGAGAACGATCTCCGTCGCCTGCGGGTGGATGCCGTTCTCAGGCTCCTCGGTGACGAGAAATCGCGGCGGCTTGGCGATGTACGCGAGCAACGTCATCACCAGGATGCGCAGCGTGCCGTCCGATAGCCCCGACGATGGTACGTCGTAGCGATCGCCGTAGCGAACGCGGAAGTAGGCATGATGGTCGTCCTCGCGCTCGTGAACGCTTATATCCGAGACCTGCGGCAGTGCGAGGCGAACATGGGTTTTCCACAGAGCGAATCGCTCGGGATCGGTCCTCTGCAACTCGAGCGCGAGCCACGGCGCGTTCTTTGCTGAGCCAAGCACCTTCGTCTTCGGTAGTCCCGGAGGGCTCGCCATGCGCAGCGAGTTCCAGTCGGGATCGAAGAACACCGCATCCTCGACGAGCAGGTCGAAGAACCACCGCGCGGCAGGGAAGTCGCTCTGATTCTCGAACTGCACGCGCGCCAGAGCGAGCTGGCTCGGCGCCAGCTTCACCGATGAACGGGCGCCCTTGCGTTGTTTCTCTCCGATGTACTCGGCGTCATCGCCGTACTCACGCGACAGAATGAGTCGCCAAGGCGGAGGAAGCGACGGCGGCTGAGGCTTTACCAACCCGTGCTTTCCCCTGGGCTGACGCACAGGTCGGGTCTGCTGCGCCTCTGCATGCAGGCGGGGGGCAGTCAAATCGGCACCCGCTCTCGCGGGCGCGTGGCCCTCAGGGAAGGCGAAGAGATACTCGTTCTGAACCTGTAGCTCGGTCTTGTTGAAGACCTGCAGCCTCAGTTCATACCGAAGATGCGTACGCGCGGCGCTCTCGACCATATCGCCGCCGAGGTCTCGCGTCACGTGTTCGGGAAGCTTCGCCTCAACTCCGAGGATGAAGTTCTCGCCCTGCCCTTGGAAGAGCAACTCGCTCAAGCTCGCTGCACGCGGGGCGCGGCCATCGCGAACGCTCATGAAGGCCTCGTCGATGGTTCGAACCCTTAGCAGATCACCAAGCAGCACAGGGATGTCGAGCAACGTCGTCTTGCCCGAGCCATTCGCGCCGACGAGCACGCGGAAGTCTCCAAGCTCGACGTCGAGCTTCTCGAAGCAGCGATAGCGGGTGGCTTCGATGCGTGTAATCACGTCCCTGGTTCCTTGTTCTTCGTGCGGAACGCCCGGTATGCATCTGCAATCGGCCCCTCGATGACGCGGCCGTTCTCAAGAGTGATCGGCAGGTCGCTATCCACGACCTTCTTCTTGCGACGCAGGCGCCGCTCGACGAAGTGACCGTTGGTTCTAATGCGCTCAATCTCCTCGACATCCTCGAGAATCTCCTCGCCATCGGGGCTGCGTTTATAGAGCGTGTTGCCGCGCCGATCGAAGCCGACCTTCTCTGCGACCGCCATGAACACTGGGTAGCCCTTAGCGTTGCCGAGGTCGCCCGCCTTCAGCTCCTGCTCCGTCTTCTTCTTCAAGAAGAGCAGGCTTGTGAGGATGTTGACGTTGGCCTCAACGATGAAGACCTCGACGGGAAGGTCGATGCTCGCGAGCACCCACGTGCGCCGCAAGATCCACCAACGGATGTACTCGTCGCCAAGATTGCCGAGAATGCCGTTGGGCAAGACGATGCCCATGCGCCCGCCCGGCTTGAGCCAGTCGACGCAGCGCTCGATGAAGAGCACCTCGGGCGCAACGCTGCCCTGAAGGCGCCCCGTGTTGCGAAAGCCGCCGTCTTCAGTGCGCTCCCAGATGTGCGCGAGATCGAAGTTCCGCAGGATGTTTGGGTCAGTGATCGGGATTTCCGAGCCAAAAGGCGGGTTCGTCATCACCACGTCCATCGTGCCGAGCTTGGCTGCCCTCTCGGCCTCAGCGAGCCCCGGCAGGTGTCCTTTGGGGAACTCAAGTGAGTTGATGTTGAACAGACGCGCCTCGGCGTTGCTCGCCATCACGGCATTCATCTGCGCAGCACGTACGAGGAACGGATCGAAGTCGGCCCCGAAGAGGTTCGTCTTTACGAACTCGGCCAGGCGCTCTTGGATGGAGAGGAATTCCTGCGTCGACTCGGCGCCCGGCTCGATGCCCTTCTCCTCCTGGAACTTGTGCGCGAGGTGCGCGAGTGTCGCGGTGAGGAAGCCGCCCGTGCCGCACGCCGGGTCGAGCACGCGCTCGCCAGGCTTGGGGTCTAGCATCGAGACCACGAGCTTGATGGGGCCGCGGGGCGTGAAGTACTGGCCGCGATCACCACGCAGGTTTGTACCGACGATCTCCTGGTACGCGGCTCCCTTGGCGTCGACGTCGGTGCGGCCGAAGTCGTACTTCGCAAGCTCCGAGACCATGAAGGCGAGCGCGCGGTCCGAGAGCGTGATCTCCTCGTTGCCTCGGAAGACTGTCGAGTACTTCTTCTTCACCTCGTCGAAGAGCGGGAGGATGCGCTTCTTGATGGCTTTCTGGCCTTCGGCATCGAACTGCTCATCGATGAGCTGGCCATTCTTCTCGAAGCGCCCAGCCCAGAAGCGGCGCGCGTCATTCGGCTGCCGCTCGTCATGCATTTTGGCGAAGATGAGGTAGAGGAACTGCCAGAAGGCGGCGTCCTTCGGCATGCCCTCATTGCCGTGGATGAAGTTGTGGCAGCGCCGGAACGCGGTGCGCAGCATCTCCGGGTCGGCGCGACGGAGTTTGGCGTGCGAGGCGACGTCGCGCGTGCCGATCGATTCGTCGGCCAGTGGCCAGTCGCCGATGGGAATGAACTTGACGTCGAACTTGGTGCGCTTAACCTGAAAGAAGAAGAACTCGAAGCCGTTGGTCCACAGGCCGTACTTGCATTTCTCGCACGCAGCCATCGCCTCTTTTAGGAGGTCGAGATCCTTCGCGGCCTGGTCGTGGTCGCGCATCTTGTACGCGCCCCTGTCGCCGAGCTTCAGCTCTTTTTGGCAGACCACAAGGCGGCGCACGTTTTCGGGTGTGTGCTTGGCACCCGGCTCGAAGATGGCGATGTCAATCTTCTTGTTCGATGAACGACCGGACTCCTCGACCTTCACCTTGAAGTCGGGCACCATGTCGTCGACGTTGATGCCGTACTCGTGGAACAGCGCGCGCGCAATGCGCTGGCGGACGCGCTCCTTGTCACTCTCGGCGACCGGCTTGTCAGTGATGTAGTCGAGGATCTTGCCGTCCTCGATGGCGCTTGTCTCGTCGATGGACGTGTCGCTGCCTTCGGCGGCGCCTGTCAACGTAGCCTTCGCAGTTGCTGTTTTCGCGGGCCTAGCCATTCTTGTGATCCTTCACACCAAGCTCGTCGGAAGATGAGGCGGCGCCGCCATCTCGGACCCAAGCGTCGACGTCCTCTCGCTTGAACTTCCAGAAGCGGCCGACCTTGTGCCCGGGCATGCTTTTAGCGGTGACCCAGGTGTAGACGGTGTCCTTGCTCACCCCGAGGTACTCGGCGATTTCGTCAACGGAGAGCCACCTATCGTCCATGCCCGTCCCAATGCCACGCCGGCTGACTGCGGTCCTGACAGGATAGCATAGGAATGGGTCGGCTCAAGTTGGGTTTGCTACGATTACGTTGGGTTGATATGGGTTTAGGCTGCCAAGAGCCGGGCTGGCCACATCTGGACTGGCCCTTCTGGCCCTGGCCCTTCTGGCTCGGCTTGTGGGACGCCGAGCGCCGCCCGCGCCGGCCGCGGCAGAAGCCAGGTACGGAACTCAGTCATTGGCCCGGTGCCATCGACGGCCTCGAGCCCAGGACCTGCTCGTGAAGGTTAGCGGCAAGCATGAGCCGGTCGAAGTGCTGCGCGACGCTGGCTCGTGAGCCCGAGCTTCCGCGCAGGGTGGACTGCAAGCGCTCGGCTTGATGCAGAAGTTGGACTCGATCGCCCGGGGTGCGATGCAGGGCGGCTGGCGAGGCCCAAAAGGGTAAACCAAGCGGTAAACCGGTTTGTGGCTGGCGTCGGATCTCGCGCGGCCGGGCTCGATGCCAACCCTGGTGCTGGTCGCCGTCCTCAATCTGTGCTTAGATACGGCTCAACTCCTGATGAAAGACGATGACGACGGCGACCTCCCTCCTGGAGCAGGAGACCCAGACTCTCACCGGGCATGAGTGCCCGCCGTGGGCTGCTGGCGTCCGTCGAAGCATCAGCGCCGCGGAAGGAGCTGGGGCCCTGGACGCCATGGACGAGCGCATCACCGAGTACGTCGACCCGCAGACGCAACTGATCGTCATGCGCGCCCCTGGTGTGCATGTGGTGGCCATCGAGCAGCCGTTCAGTGAGCAACGTTATCTGGAAGCGACCAGGTTGTTGCGGCAACTCAGGACGCACCCTCTTGAGGTTGCCGCTCTGGCGTTGCCGCCAGGCATCGCGCCGCCGCCCGACCTCGTAGTGAAGCTGGCAGACGAAGGTCTTGCCGTCGTTCGAGACGAGGGCGAGAGTGCCCATGCTCGCGCGAGCAACTACCTGCAGCGGTTCATGGTGCTGCGCGCCGAAGGGCAGGCCCATCTGCGTCAGTCGATGGGCATGGACGAGCCCCGGCCGCGTCGAGCGAGAGCTCAAGCGCGCCGATGACGGCGTGAGGCGGCGCACTAAACTGCGCCGCCATGGCGAGACCCGATCAGGCTCTTTCGTTTCACCACGTCGGCGGCTTCCGCTACGAGCTGAGCGGCTTGCGCACGGGTAGCGTGCGCGACCAGATCCTGCGTGCACAACTGTTGGTCGAGCGGCTGCTCGCGCGCAACGACCTCAGCACCGATCCGTTGCTGGTGATCGGTGGCGGTGCCGCCGGCGTCACCGCCGCGTTGACCGCGAGCCGCCTCGGCCGCGACGTCACGCTGCTCGAAGAGCAGCTCAGCCCATTTCAGACGCAGGCGCGGGTGACGACGCGCTGGCTCGATCCGACCGAGTTCGACTGGCCACAGCCACATTGGAGGACCGCGGACATGGCTTGGGCCGGCTCGGTCTACCGGCTGCCGTATCGCGCGAACTGGGCGGATCAGCTGGCGACGCAGTGGACGACCATGTGGTACTCGGTCGTCGGGCCCGCGCCCGTTGCGCTGCCGCCCGGTTCGGGCTCGATCGAAGAGTTCACGGGCGTCGATGCCCGCATGCTGACGATCGCCGACACCAGCACGGGGGTTCGCCTCGCCCCGTGGCCCGCGTACGGCCCGGCCGGCCGCCCGTACTGCGCCGCGATTTCGTGCGTCGGTTTCTCGGGCGAACACACGAGCGTGCGGTCGACGGGAGGCGTCTCGCTCGAGGGGCCCGCGTTCTGGTCAACCGATGCGCTGGGCGTCCCCCACCTCGGCATCAAGCCGCCGTCGGGCCGGCCAATTCGAGTGCTCGTGTCCGGCGGCGGCGACGGCGCGCAGCAGGACTTCCTGCGCGTGCTGACAGGCAACTTCGGCAAGCGGCTGTTTGACGCGCTGGGGTTGGACAAGCTGAAGCTTGACTTGGCCGACGTGCTGCTTGCGGAAGACTCGGCGCGCCGAGCGCATGCATGGAGTGCACCCGGCTCGCCGCCCGTGCGTGCCTACGGCGACTGGCACGCGGCCTACGAGCGCTTGGCCGACACGGTGTGGGCCATTTGGACATCCAAGCCTGCCTCGATCCCTGCACTGAGGCCGCTGCTGAATCCCAACGTCGAGGTGACTTGGGTCGTGGCGGACGCCTCACCTGGCTACAGCTACGGGCTGAACCGGTTGCTCGTGATGCTGGCCGCGCGCCTGCACGCGACCTTCTCGGGGCGACCGTTGCCGAAGGCGCCGAGCAGAGGCTACAAGCCCACCGGCAACGAGGTGTACCTCGCAGGGTTCGTCCTGGACAACGTGGTGCCGGCCGGTGCCGCGCACGTGTGTGGCCCGGCGTGCTACGGCATCGAGCATGAGGTGAATGTGGCGGCGCGCCTGCCCTTCGTCGCGCCGGGCGTCCACTCGCTGGGCAAGTTCGATGTCATCGTCGTGCGCCACGGGGTCAACCAGAAGCCGTTGTTCAGCGCAGCGCCGGTGTCCGAGCAGCTCTCGCCGTTCGATTTGCCCGGTTGAGCGGACGGAGCCGGCCGGCGAACCGCCGCGCGTATTCGGCGCCCGCGTCGCGGCGCAGCTGCCGGGGTCAACTCAATCGTCGCGTCTACGGCAGGTGCTCATTGGAATATGTACAAAACTACAGTAGTATCGCCGCTGGTGAGTCTATAGACTGGGCCAACTCAGAGAGTCATTCCGCTTATCCGGCTTTGGTCAGCCGATGAGCGACGTGGTTTAGCCGCCAGAAGGAGCTGACATGGCCACTTCCCCGATCCGGAGCGGGGCGAGCATCTCTGCTCGCAATCGCACTCCCTCGCTCGACTTGACGACGCTCGTCGAGTTGCTGGCGAACGCAATACCTCCGGGCGGCGAGGCCGGCCTCGCGTCCATCCCGCTGGTGACGCTCGACGCGCAGACGCTTCGCGTCAACACCCGTGCGGTCATGCAGCGATTCATGCATGCGCCCGGATTCGAGAAGAGTTTTCAGCCCGGGGACGAGACCGGGTTTGTCCGCGACCTCGTCATGCCGCCACCTGGCACGTCGGCGAAGGTGGGTGGGCGCCTGACACCTGGTACCGAAACAAAGCTGTCCGAGCGCTTGGACAAGTTGCAGGCGGCCGTCAGAACAGAAATTGATGGCGCGCTCGGGACCACCTCGGTGTCGGAACTAACGGCGGAGTCGCTCGACTCCGCGCTTCGCGAGATGGCTGCTGCGACGGGGGTCCAGGTTCCGAACCTGCCTGCGTCGGCTTCGATGGTCCAGGTGCAATTCGCGCCGCCTGCGCGCAAGCTCGTCGAGCGCGAGCGCGATCTCGCAAGGGTGCTCACCGCGATGGAAACCATCGACGGCGAGGACTGGCTCGAGCCCATGCTGCGAGGTATCACGCGAGAACTCCAGCAGAAGCACGGACTGGACCTCGACGAGGTGCAGGCGATCAGCGAAACCATCAGGAAGCAACGGGAGCGCCCAGGCAGCCAGGTGGCGTCGTTCCTCGACTTCCTGGAGGACGAAGCACTCGCACGGGTACGCATGCAGGTCAGCATGCGGCTGATGGAAGCCGTTGCGGCACAGAGCAGCAAGCCCGGCCTGAAGGTTTATGTGGAGCGGGTGCGCAGGGCCTTCGACCTCTTCGCCGGCGCCGAGGGACAGTCGATGCTGTTGGACGTGTCGCGCACCTTCGGCGTTCACAACAACGTCGATCTCGCCGACGAGCTGCGCAAGGCGATGTTCTATGGCTGCCTGCCCGTGTGGGCGGAGTGGTCGGTCCAGCTTTTCGAGCGCCGCACCGACCCGGCGTTGAAGAAGGCGACCGTGCGCGAGGTTTCATATCGGTTTCGCGTGAACGGCCAAAATCCGATGTCGGGGAAGAGGTCGTTCGACACGCGGCTCGAGTCGCTCTACGACGACCTTGTGAACGATCCAGACCCGGCACGGCGGCTCGGCCACAAGTTTGCGCAGCTCGTGTTCCTCAACTTGGTCGTGCCCGACTCGATGGGCGCGCCGAGCGAGGTCGACGTGCTTGCCGCGGCCGCGACCGCAGCCGAACAGCTCAAGGACGATCCGCTCGGGGCGGCGAAGCAGTTGCATGCGGCGTTGAGCAAGCGCGCCGGAGTGATGGAGGACTTGGCAGACGAACTCGTCGCCGTCCTTCGCGACAAGTCCACTTCACTCGTCGATGCTGCGAACAGGCGGGTTCACAAGTTCATGGTCTTCGTGCTGCGCAGCGTCGTGCGGTGGGAGGTGCTGTCGACCCTCAGCTCGCCGACGACCGAATGGCTGGCGACCTCGCCCGGCGGCGGCTCCGACCGAATCGCATGGTTCAAGCATCTGCAGGTCGACGAGAGACTAAATCTGCCGGCGAGCCTGGCGTCGCTTTCGGTCGAGACCGAGTTGCAGGAGCGCTCGCTGGCTCCAGGTGGTGGAACATCGGAAGTGCACATGGAACGCGACCTGACGTCGCGGACGCTTCCAGTGCGCATGGTGCCGTTCTTCTGGACCAAGTCCGAGGGCACATGGCTGCCGGATATTCCCAACGAGCGGGTGTTCGATGCCGGCGCAGGCATTGACATCGAGTACGAGGTTCGCAATCTTCGTTTGTCCATCGTTGAACCCAGCAAGAAGGCCAGGTCCGAGCAACTGCGTTCGGCGACCCTAGTGGCGTTTTCGTTGCTCGTCTACACGGTGCTGTGGGACATCGTCCAACGGCTGAAGAAGACCGACGAAGGCGTCGAAGGCGCTGGTGGCGGGGAGCGGTTGGCGATGACCATCGTTCGACTGCAGCATGCGGGGCGACGCAAGATCCGCGAGGACGACGCGCACGACGGCAACACCGCGGTCTACGCGGTCAGCCAGGCCATCGAGCGCGCGATGTGCCGCGAGCTGCCGGTCAAGCTGCAGGGCATTGCGACTCGGGCCGAAAGGAGGCGCCCGAGCGACGACGATTTCGCCAAGACCGGTTCGCTGGCGGCACTGCTCGGTGGGCAGCCCATGCGCTTTCGGATGGAAGGGACACTCGACAAGGTCGCAGTCTTGACCTACGTCACCAAGCCCAGCGACGCCCATCCCCTCTTCAGTGACGCGCAGGGCCAGCTGTTCATCTCGCGCACTTACTTGGCCGAGCGCGCCGCTGCGGGCGCCACCTTGCGCGTCGACCGGATGCTCTCGCGCCTTGTGGAGAGCACCAACGACTTCAAGACGCCTCACACCATCTTGGAGGAGGTGGCGCGACTGGAGCGTGAGGGCTACACGCACATCGCGTTGCTCTCTCATCACTACGGTAACCGGCACATCGGGCGTGCGGCCGAGCGGCATGCACCTCATGCGACGAGCGAGTTTCTGGATGGTGCCGCGAAGCGGTTCCCTGGCGTGCACCTGTATCCGCTGCGCCGCGATGTGTTTCCGGCGACCCGGTTGCGCCGTCGTACGTCGATGGAAAGCGGGTTCGAGGTGACGACCTTCGACGACCACCGCAAGATGTACGCCGACGGCGCCTCAGACATGCTTCGCAGCCTGCTGCCCGTGTATACCTTCGCGACTCTCTCGGTGGTCGGCGAGGAGCTTCACCCACAGTCGGGGTTCTGCACCTATTTCTTTGACCTCGAGTCCCGGGTTGAGCACACCGAGCTCAACGAGTCCGTTCGGCGCAACATGCTCGGGTTCGAGAGCGGCAAGGGCCCCAAGGACAGCATCACGAGCGTACTGCGCGCAGTGCACTTCCTGGAGAGCGAGAAGCCCGCCAACAAGACGCAGCTGCTGCCGGTTCTCGACCCGTTCGAGTGGGCGATGCCACAAAGCTCTGCCGCGTCGGGCGAAGTCGAAATCATGAGCAGTCGGCGGCAAGGCAGCGTCTATCTCTCGCTGTCGTCCGTGCTCGCCCACGCGACGCGGGTCTTCCACAAGGAACGCGCGTGAGCGGCGTGGCCGCCGACGGCCCGTCGTTTCGGGATCAGTCCGTTCTCTGGGGGCAAGCCTACGAAGTCCTGGTCAAGCGCGGCGTGCTTGCCGCGCTGATGGAGGCAGGGCTGCTGCATAAAGACCGGCCTGGCGTGAAGCCGTGGCTCGACACTCGCCTCCTCGACGTGCAGACGGCGCTGGTGCGGGGCCTGGGCATCATCGACGAGAACGCCGTGCGCCTGGTCGACGCCGCGCTCGACCACATGGCTTTGACGGCGTATGGCTTGGGCTACACGGCAACCCGGGAGTACCTCAGGCCTCTGCAGCGCCCCATCACCACGGAGCGGCTGAAGCTGCGCGCGCTGTGGTGTCCTCTTGCGCTGCCTGGACAGGGCGCCGACACGGCGGCTGAGGCCAGAGCGCGCGCGTTTCACGCAGAGTTCGCGCTCGAGGGGATCGTCGATGTCGCCCTGGCCGACAAGGGCCGGCCGGCCAACTCCGACTTCACGCTCTGGTTGTCTGGATCGCACAAGGAGGACTACCTCCTGGTTCAGGAGTACTCCTTCGACATGCCATCTGGACTCGGGGATTTCCGGGAACAGCAGGCACACCTCGACGAGCTGACGCGCCATCGACGCCTCCTGGATGCCCGCAGCGTCTTTGCCGCGGTCTCCGCGGAAGTCAGCGGGGAGAGCTTCGAGCTGGCGCAGGACATCGCCGTCCATCTCACGGCCCTCACGTCGGGCAACAAGCCGCTCTTCAAACTGTGCCAAGCGAGCGGCTATGCCCAGAGCACGGTCGACTGGCTGCGGCGCGACGGAGCGATGAAGAAGCCCTGCATGGCGCGCGCCCTGGCCATCACGCCGAACGGGCTCGAGAGCTTGGCGGCCCTATTCACCGCAAGCGACACCGAGGAGCCGCGCCGCCTGTTGATGACGCAGCTCGGCGAAGCGTATCGCGCCGCCATCAAGGTCCGGGATGACGATGACGCAGAGCTAACCAACCGCGTCAAGGCGGTGTTCCGCGGCATGCTCAACAAGCTGCCAAAGGCGTTGAAGGATGGCATGAAGTCGCTCGAGCACATGCCGGAGCCGGGGCAGGACTACAACTTCGAATTCGAGGAGACGATTCCGGAGTTCACGAACCCGACGACACGACTGCCCGTTGAGCGCGCGATCCAGATGGTGGACGACACCGATGAACTCAAGGAGTACCTGGGTGCACCGGCGCCGCAGGCCATCGGCCAAGTGCTTCGTGAGTTCGCCGGAAACGAGCCCGATCTGACGCTGCGCGATGTGCATGCGGCAGCGATCGTCGCAGGCTTGCGCCGCAGCGCCCGCGGGCGCCTGAACGTGCTCGCACTCGAGGGAAACCCCGGCATCGGCAAGACGACGGCGGTGCGCCGCCACCTCGAACAGAAGTCCAGTGGCTACCTGTTCCTCTACGTCAGTCCGCGCGTCGTGATCAACCGCGACGTCACCGAGAGTCTGGCCAGGAGAAACGGCCAGCCATCCGGCATCCTGACCGTGACGTCCAACGCGAGGCTGATCGCATCGGCGCCGCGTTGGCACGCTGAGCAGGTGAAGCAGGGGCTGGACGAGCCCCGGCGGATCGATGGGGCGGTCGTCGTCGACGGCGTCCCGGATCTCCAGCGGCCGCGCGGGAGCATCCTGGCCATCGACCCCTCGCAGGAAGCCGAGATTGAGCGCATCCACGCCGGATCTCGGATGGCCAAGATGGCCCTGTCGGAGAACGAGGACCTGGTGGAGGAACGCTCGCTGGTCGGCGTGTTGTCCGGCATGGCGCGGATGACCAAGGAGCTGGTGGCTCTCAACCCACGAGTAAACCGCGTGGTGCTCACCGCGGCGCTCCAGGGCTACCGCAGCAAAGGTGGAGATGCGACCACCATGCAGTCGCTGTCGCGGCTCTTCGCGAACAAGGCCAACACGCTCGCCGGCGTTGCCGAGCGCCGGCAGTTCGCGGATCGATTGCCGGAAATCGTCGTGATGGTCGATGAGCTCGCGGGCGACGGTGCGGGCGCCCCGTTCGTGCACGGGGTGGCAAGGTGGCTGCATGAGGAGTTCATCGACTGCTTCGAGGATGCCGGGGAGAGCTCCCCGTTCACCGTCACGCTGGTGATTTCGGACGCGTCGCTCGGCAACGAGGTCGTGCTTGATCGCTACCTGAACGCAGCGGGCCCGGGCGAGCGTGCGCCCGACAAGATTCTCGTGTCGCGCTCAGCTGGCAAGGCGCCGTTCCGGGTCGCAGCGACCGAAGTTCGCATCGGCGGCAGGCCGTTTGGCGTGCTCCACGTAATGACCAACAGCTTCCCGGCAAGTAGCCTCGGAATCCGCTACCGGGTGCGGATGACCCGGGTCAGGCCGGAGGAGAATCCCGACGGCACGATGCAATCGGCGCGGCAGGCGGTGCGCAAGCTGGCCGGCGAAGCGCTACAGGCGTCGGCGCTGGCCGAGATCGTGCGTGCGCTGGAGCAGGGATCCAAGCAGGTCATCTACTTCGCACAGGACAAGCTCTTCCTGAGCGACCTCCAGAAGGCGCTGGCCAAGCGAGAGGACGCCGGCTTGGATTCGACGAACGTCGAGGTCCTGGACTCATCCGTTCCAGGGTCCAAGCGCAAGCGCCTTATCAGCCCGCAGGTGCGAGACAGCATGCGGGTGTTCCTCATGACATCGTCGGGTGCGCGTGGCGTCTCATTTCCGAAGACCGACGCCATCATCGCCGCGGTGCCCCGCTTCAGCGTCGAGGCGTCGCTGATGGAGATTGCCCAGCTCATCTATCGCGGCCGCGGACGGTACAAGGACGAGCAGGGTGCCGAGGTCGACGGCGACAACGTCGCGCGCAGGCTCGTGATGCTCGTCGACGACTTCATCGTCGAGGACGATGAGGACGATGGCGCGTTGGACCAACGTCAGTGGCTGCGCCAATCGCTGGATCTGATGACCTTGCTGGTGATGCTCCGGGCAACCATTCACACGCGCATCACCGGCGACGCCTCGCTGAAGCAATCGTTGGCGCTCGTGCCAGTCGGTGGCGTCGGCTTGGAGGAACTGGTCAGCGTCATGTCGCAGAGCGTCGTCAACTTCGTCAACGAAGCCGAGGTGTTCTGCCGGCGTGGGCGCGAAGACGAGCTGTCCGGACTCGTGAAGAACGCCCAGTCCAACGTCGTCGAGCTGTTCTCCCAGTGCAAGCTGCGCGCGGTCGCCCAGAAGGACAAGGACTGCCGGACCATGGTGCGACAGGAGGATATGGTCGCCCTCATCGACCAGGTTTGCACGAGCATGGGCCCGCTGCTCGTGACGGCCGCCGAGGGTACGACGCTGCCCGATCACGTCTTCTTCTCGGGGCCCTCAATCCTCGAGAACTGGGACCCGTTCGACAAGCATGAGGCCTTCACGTTCGAAGGGCACCGGACTCAGATCGAGCGCGTCAGCAAGGCGCTCATCAACCAGCTCTACGCAATCGACCGCAACGAGCGTTTCCCGTCCTCGCTGCGCGAACCGGCGATGAACCTGTTCCGCTTTCTGCAGCGTGAGAACCAGGAGGCTGCGAACGAATTCAGCACGCTGAAGGCGCTGAAGTCATCCAACACCTGGGTCTGTCTGCCGGCAGGCTATCTCCAATTCCTTCGTACCAGCGAAACGCGACAAGGGGTGCCGTTCCAGGTGCGCGAGCCGGATATCTGGCTCGGCGCGATGAGCAAGACGCTACAGGCCAGCAATGCGGTCATGCCGCCGATACCGCGGTACGAGTCGTTCCCGTGGGCGGCGGCGGTTGGTGAGCCAAACCCGTTGAAGCTCCATACGGTGTTCGACGATCGGTACTTCATGGCATCCAACGAGCTGAATCTGCTCAACACGCTGCTGCTGTGCCAGCAGGAAGCGCCGCAGCTGGTGTAAGCCAGTGGGCGTTGACGCAACGTCGCGTACGAGGCCCGGCCTCCACGCTTTCCATGTTGCGGCCGGCACGCGGGGCGATCAAAATCTGCCGGTCATGCCTTCGCGACCGGTGCTGCGAACAGGTTCGCCGCCACAGCCGCTCAAAGGTCGGCAGTACTTTCGTCACCGCTTTGGTTCGCCGCAGGTCGGCACGAGTCGTTTCCAAAAAATCGCGCTAAGTCGTTGTCACGCAAGGCAAGTCGACATCCTTGACATGGTGGGGGTCGTTGGTTCGAGTCCAATCGCGCCTACCAACACCGCAGGGCCCGACATGTCGATCGACGTGTCGGGCTTCTTGCTTTCGGCCCGCCCATCCGCGCGACGCCGGGGAAAACCCCTTCGGGCCATTTCCGACGCCCCTCCTAGAATGGTTTTTCCATTGGAGAGCAAGGCATGACGCAAGCGAAAGCGCGAGCTCAACGCGGCAACCCGGCCGAAGGCGCTACCGAGGCGCAGGCGGGTGCCGAAGCCTTGCGCGTGCTGAAGAAGTACCCGAACCGGCGCCTCTACGACACCCAGACCAGCGGCTACATCACGCTGGCCGACGTTCGTCAGATGGTGCTGGAGAACGAGCGCTTCGTCGTGCGCGACGCCAAGTCCGGCGAGGACCTGACGCGCAGCATCCTGTTGCAGATCATCCTGGAGGCCGAGACCGGCGGCATGCCGATGTTCACGACCCCGGTGCTGGCCCACATCATCCGCTTCTATGGCCACACGATGCAGGGCGTGATGGGCAGCTACCTCGAGAAGAACATCCAGGCCTTCACCGAGCTGCAGACGCGCTTCGCCGAGCAGTCCGGGCTGTCGGCCGGGCAGGGCTTCAGCCCCGAGCTGTGGACGCAGTTCATGAACGTGCAGGCGCCGATGATGCAGGGCCTGATGTCGAACTACCTCGACCAGTCGAAGAACCTGTTCGTGCAGATGCAGGAGCAGATGCACAAGCAGAGCGGGACGCTGTTCCCGGCCGGCTTCGGGCTCGGCGGCAAGAAGTAGCGGCGCGGCGCTCGCCGCGCCCGCCGGGCGGATCGGCGAAAATCCACCGATGACTCAAGACAGCGCGGTCGCCGCAGGCGCGGCCCCCCGGATCGGCTTCGTCTCGCTCGGCTGCCCCAAGGCCCTGACCGATTCCGAACTGATCCTCACGCAGCTCAGCGCCGAGGGCTACGCCACCAGCAAGTCCTTCGCGGGCGCCGACCTGGTGATCGTCAACACCTGCGGCTTCATCGACGATGCGGTCAAGGAGAGCCTCGACACCATCGGCGAGGCCCTGGCCGAGAACGGCAAGGTCATCGTCACCGGCTGCCTCGGCGCCAAGGCCGGGGAGGGCGGCGGCAACTTGGTGCGCCAAATGCACCCGAGCGTGCTCGCCGTCACCGGCCCGCACGCGACGCAGGAGGTGATGGACGCGGTGCACCTGCACGTGCCCAAGCCGCACGATCCCTTTGTCGACCTGGTGCCGGCCTACGGTGTGAAGCTCACACCCAGGCACTACGCCTACCTGAAGATCAGCGAAGGCTGCAACCACCGCTGCAGCTTCTGCATCATCCCCAGCATGCGCGGCGACCTGGTGTCGCGCCCGATCGGCGACGTGCTGAACGAGGCGCGCGCGCTGTTCGAGTCGGGCGTGAAGGAGCTGCTGGTCATCAGCCAGGACACCTCGGCCTACGGCGTCGACGTCAAGTACCGCACCGGCTTCTGGGACGGCCGGCCGGTGAAGACGCGCATGACCGAGCTGGTCGAGAAGCTCGGCGAGCTGGCCGAACCCTTCGGCGCCTGGGTGCGCCTGCACTATGTCTATCCCTACCCGCACGTCGACGAGATCCTGCCGCTGATGGCCGGCGGCCGGGTCCTGCCCTACCTGGACGTGCCTTTCCAGCACAGCCATCCGGATGTGCTCAAGCGCATGAAGCGCCCGGCCAGCGGCGAAAGAAACCTCGAGCGGCTCTCGAAGTGGCGCGAGGCCTGTCCGCAGATCGTCGTGCGCTCGACCTTCATCGCCGGCTTCCCGGGCGAGACGGAGGTCGAGTTCGAGCACCTGCTGGACTTCATGCGCGAGGCGCGCATCGACCGGGCCGGCTGCTTCGCCTACTCGCCGGTGGCCGGCGCCGGCGCCAACGCGCTGCCCGGTGCCTTGCCCGATGCCGTGCGCGAGGAGCGGCGCGCGCGCTTCATGGCCGTGGCCGAGGCGGTGTCGGCGGCCAAGCTCGCCGAACGCATCGGCGCCGAGATGCAGGTGCTGGTTGATGCCGCCCCGGCGCTCGGCCGCAAGGGCGGTCGCGGCCGCAGCTATGCCGATGCGCCCGAGATCGACGGTGTCGTCCACCTGCTGCCGCCGCTGAAGGCCAGCCGGACGCTCAAGGTCGGCGACTTCGTGCGGGCGCGCATCGTCGGCACGCAGGGTCACGACCTGGTGGGGCAGCCGCTATGAGCGGCGGCCCGGACGAGCGCGACGAAGACCGGCTCACCACCGGCCTGATCCACCATCCCTACGAGCCGCCCGCCGGCTTCGGTGCGGTGGCGCCGGGCGTCTTCAAGGCCTCGACGGTCATCTTCAAGGACGTCGCGGCGCTGCGGGCGCGCAACTGGCGCGAGAAGACCGGCTACACCTACGGCCTGCACGGCACGCCGACCACCTTCACGCTCGAGGAGCGCATCGCGACGCTCGAGGGCGGGTTGCAGACGCTGCTGGTGCCCAGCGGCCTGGCCGGCATCGCGCTGGTCAACCTGGCGCTGCTGAAGTCGGGCGACGAGGTGCTGCTGCCGTCGAACGCCTACTGGCCCAACGCCGAACTCGCCCGCCAGGAACTGGCCCGCTGGGGCATCGGCCACCGCGTCTACGACCCGATGGATGTCGCGGCATTCGCGGCCATGCTCGGGCCGCAGACCCGGCTCGTGTGGGTCGAGGCGGCCGGCTCGATCACGATGGAGTTCCCCGACCTGGCCGGACTGGTGAACGCCTGCCGCGCGCGCGGCGTCACCGTGGCGCTGGACAACACCTGGGGCGCCGGCATCGCCTTCGCGCCCTTCGAGCAGGGCGTCGACATCTCGATGCAGGCGTTGACCAAGTACCCCTCGGGCGGTGCCGACCTGCTGATGGGTTCGGTGACGACGCGCGACGAGGCGCTGCACCAGCAGATCAAGGCGACGCACATGCGGCTCGGGCTCGGCGTCGGCGCCAACGACGTCGAGTTCGTGCTGCGCTCCCTGCCGACGCTGGCGCTGCGCTACGCGGCGCAGGACGCCGCCGGTCGCCACCTGGCGGCCTGGTGGCAGGGGCGGCCGGAGATCGTGCGGGTCTTCCACCCGGCCCTCGAGGGTTCGCCCGGCCATGTGCACTGGGCCGCCTGCTGCAGTGCCGCTGCGGGCCTGTTCTCGGTCGAGTTCGACCCAGGCTACGGCCAGCCGCAGGTCGACGCCGTCGTCGACGCGCTGCGGCGCTTCAGGATCGGCCATTCCTGGGCGGGACCGGTCAGCCTGGCCGCACCCTACGACCTGGCGACGCTGCGCGGCCAGACCGGCCGCGGCAAGCTGGTGCGCTTCTCCATCGGCTTCGAGAACATCGACGACCTGGTCGCCGACTGCGAACAGGCCTTGCGCGCGCTGTGACGATCGCGACACCCTCGAACGCCGCGACGGGCCGGCGCCTGCCGATGATCGACCTGCTGAAGGCCGTCGCCGCCCAGCTCATCGTGCTGCACCACCTGGCCTTCTACGGGCCGATGTCGGACGTGGTGGCGACGGCGGCGCCGCAGCTCATCGAGTGGTTGTCGCGGCAGGGACGGCTGGCGGTCCAGGTCTTCCTCGTCGTCGGCGGCTTCCTGGCGGCCCGGCAGCTGGCGCCCGAGGGACGGCTGGCGCTGCGCGGTCCGCCGTGGGCCGCGATGCGGGACCGCTACCTGCGGCTGGTGCTGCCTTACGCGGCGATGCTGGTCTTCGTGCTGGCCTGCGCCGCGCTGGCGAGGCGCTGGCTCGACCATCCCTCGGTGCCGGCCGCTGCCGACGGCTGGGACCTGCTGGCCCACCTGCTGCTGCTGCAGGACCTGCTGGACGTCGACGCGCTGTCGGCCGGCGTCTGGTACGTCGCGATCGACTTCCAGCTCTTCGTCATGTTCCTCGGCCTGCTCTGGATCGCCGCGCGAGCGGAGTCGCGCTTCGGCCCGGGCCGATCGCCCGCTGTCGTGGCGACGACCGCGCTGGTGCTGGCCTCGCTGCTGCACTTCAATCGGGACGCCGGCTGGGACGAGGCGGCGCCGTACTTCTTCGGCGCCTACGGGGCCGGTGCCCTGGCCGCCTGGTGGATCGCGACGCCCGGCCGCCTGCTGTCGCCGCGGCTGGCGACGGTGCTGCTGCTGGGAAGCGCTCTCGCGCTGGTCATCGACTACCGGCCGCGGATCGCGCTGGCTGCGGCGGTCGCCCTCGCGATCGCCATCGCCGCGCCGCGTGCCCAGGTGCTGCAGGGCCGGGCCTGGGCCGCCATCGACGCGCTGAGCCGCGTCAGCTACTCGCTGTTCCTGGTGCACTTCGGCGTCTGCCTGGTGGTCAACGCGGTGTTCGTCCGCTTCCTGCCCGCGACGGTGTGGGTGCAGGGACTCGGGCTGCTGGTCGCGTGGGCCGCGAGTGTCGCGACGGCGGCCTTGTTCCACCGCTGGATCGAGCTGCCGGCGCTCGCGTGGGTGGCCGCCCGGCCCGGCCGGGCGACGTCAGCTCTTCGGGCCTGACGAGACCTTGGTGCGCATCAGGCGGCCCTTCTCGCGCTCCCAGTCGCGCTTCTTCTCGGTCTCGCGCTTGTCGTGCGTGTCCTTGCCCTTGGCCAGGGCGATGTCGGCCTTCACCCGGCCGCCCTTGTAGTGCAGGTTGAGCGGCACG
>Ga0268299_1002797_pt1 | contig 18641 bp, 14 predicted proteins | sample NOBtaG_FD_193484 | JGI IMG/M metagenome (GOLD analysis project Ga0268299, IMG submission 193484) | Activated sludge microbial communities from bioreactor in Nijmegen, Gelderland, Netherland - NOB reactor | ecosystem: Engineered > Bioreactor > Aerobic > Activated sludge | place: Netherlands...
CCCGGGATGACCGTCGGCCCCCTGGGAGGGAGTCCTCCCCGCGTTCAACCGCCGGATGCGAGCAAACCGCATGTCCGGTGGTGTGGGAGGGTGCCGGGGCGCAATCCCCGGCACCCGACCCGATCCATCCACTACACTTCCATGGACCTGTCCTTTATCGCTCCGCGCGACGCAACGCGATCAATGTAATGTCGTCGGCCTGGGCCGCGTCGCCTTGATGGCCTTGAACCGCCGCCACGATTCTCGACACGAGGTCCGCGCTGTCCGGCGAAGGCCTTTCCTGGAGACAGGCGGCAATGCCCTCGGCGTCGAACAGTTGCGCGTTGGAGTTCATGGCTTCCGAGACGCCGTCCGAATAAATCAGCAGCGTCTCGCCCGGAGCGAGCCGGCGGCGCTGGGTGGGATAGGGCGTCTCCTCAAACACGCCCAGCGGAGCCGAGCGGGGACCTTCGAGCCATTGCAGATGGCCCTCCGGGAAGACGAGGGCGGGCAGGGGGTGTCCGGCGTTGGCCCAGGCGAGGTCGCCGCTGGCCGGATCGAGAAGCGCGGCGCAGGCGGTCACGAACTGCAGCGTCAGATTGCGTTCGCAAAGGAAGCGGTTCACCTGGGTGAGGAGTTCGCCGGGGTCGGCCACGGTTCGCGACAAGGTGCGGACCGCGGCCGCCGCGAGCGCCATGAACACGGCGGCGGGAACCCCTTTGCCGGAGACATCGCCGACGAGCGTGAAGAACCGTCCGTCCGGGAGGAAGAATCCGTCGTAAAGATCGCCGCCCGCTTCGCGCGCCGGCTTGATGAACGCGGCAAAATCCACCCGACGCCGTTCTTCGGGTCTCAGCGGCGGAGGGAGCAGGCTTTGCTGGATTTCGCCGGCGATCCGGATCTCGCTTTCGATGGCCTCGCGGGCCGCCGTGGCGGCGCGCAATTCCGCCAGGTACGTCTGCAGCCGGCTGGTGAGAAAGAGCATCGCCTGGGCCACGGAACCCACTTCGTCGCGCCGCTGGGCCGCTTTCGCAACGCCGGGTTCATCCCAGGCGGCGGTGGCGAAATCATTGGCGGCCAGGCCGCGCAACGCATGCGCCAGCCGGGCCAGCGGCTCCTTGAGTTCGACGTTGCTGAACGAGACCCGTTCGGCCAACAGGGAGGCCGCCTGCCGGTGCCACGCGGCCGCAAGCTGGGGATGCCCCCGCTCCATGTCGCGCAGCTTCCCCGCGGTGAGCCGCCACAGCGTGACCTCGCCGACCGCCTCGACCGTCGCCGCGCGCGGTCCGGACCGGTACAGCGCCATCTCGCCGAGAAATTGCCCGGTTCCGAGCCGCCGCACTTCGGATCGGTTGGCACCCTCCACCTCGAGCACGACCGCCAGGATTCCCGAAGCGACCAGGAACATGGCGTCGGCCGGATCGCCTTCCCGAAACAACACTTCGCCCGGAGCCAGGGAGATCCGCTCCAGATGATCCATCCAGACCCGCCGGCAGGCGTCGTCGGGCGCGAAGGGCGCCAGGCACTCGGCCAAGCCGGCGGCATCGGGTGGTTCTAAACGAGTCACAGCCCTGTCTTTCACACCTGGAGGCCGGTCGCAACGCTCTTTGACCGCAATCGTCCCGGTCGCGAATTTACTCTGTAAGAACTCGCGCCGGGCGGCTTCCAACGCTGCAAACAGTGAATCCATCGGAACAACTGGCGCGCTTCGAGGACTGGGTGAAAGCGCACGGCGCCATCCTGCACCATGTGGTCAATGGCTACGCCGAGGGCGACGACCGCAACGACCTGATGCAGGAACTGCTGCTGGCGGTGTGGAAAGCCATCCCGGCCTTTCGCAAGGGCGCGCAGCCTTCGACATTCATCTATCGCGTCTCGCACAACGCCGCACTGACCTGGAAGCGCACGCTGCGGAATTATCGGAACCGTCTCGAATGCTTCCAGGCGCAGCCCTCGACCGATGTTTCGGCTGACGACGCGGCCTCGCGTGAGCCGGCCTTGCTGGAGCGTCTCTACGCCGAGATTCGCAATCTGCCGCCGCTGGATCGTTCGCTCGTCCTGCTGTCGCTCGACCGCGTGAGCTACGCCGACATGGCGCAGATCCATGGGCTCAGTGAGAGCAACATCGGCGTGCGTCTCAACCGCGCGAAGCAACAACTGGCCAAAGCCATGAAAGGAGCCGCCAATGAACTTTGAAGAAATCGAATCCGTGTGGCGCTCGCCGCACAACCAGCCAACCGCAACCGAACTCGAGCAACACAAAATGAAACTCGTCGCCGAACTCCAACGCCGCCGCCGTGCCAGCCGGGGCCTGCTGTGGATCGCCCTGTTGCCGCTGTGCTTCATCACCTTCAAGATCGTCCGGCATGCGCTCTGGCCCGACGCGGCACACACGTCCATCCACTGGGAGCGTGAGTGGGCGGTGCTGCCATTCCTCGCCCTGCCGTGGCTTGGCTGGTTCCTGATGCTGCGCTTGCACCTCCGGCATCAGCGGCGGCATCCGGATTATGACCGCGCCATCAGCGCCAGCGTGGCGGCATCGCTGGACGAGAACCGGACGGAGCGCGTCCGCTGCCAAATCATCGTCGGCCTGCTGGCCGGGAGCATCCCGCTGCTGCTGCTGATTGTTCAGCAACTCCGCGCCGCCGGCAAAGCCGGCGACGAAATCCTGCTGCCCGCCTTCGTGTTGTGGCCGGCTTACGTCGCGGCGATGGCGGCCTGGTTCGGATGGCATTACTTTCGACGGTTGCTGCCGAGGAAGCGCCAGCTTGAAGAACTGGCGGAATCCTACCGGTGACACGAATTCGATCCTTCGCGGCCTTTGCGTCCCTGGCGTGAGGCTCACGCCAGGGGCGCAGAGGCCGCGAAGGAGGGACACAGGCTCCATCCGGACCTCGCCTTGGTGACGAGGCCCAGGCTAACTTCCGGATGTGGTGCGAGACGCATCAGGCTGGATGGCATGCGGGATCCGGGGGATTCTGGGCGCAGCGGCGATGCTGTCCGCCACCGCCGCGCCCGGGGACTTCCGCGTGGATGTCTGGCAGACCGAGGACGGATTGCCTCACAACACGGTCACCGCGCTGACCCAGACCCGGGACGGCTACCTCTGGCTGGGAACGCAAGGTGGTCTGGTGCGTTTCGATGGCGTTCGTTTCACGGTCCTGGACACCCACAATACGCCGGAATTTCCCAGCGACCGCATTGTCCAGTTGGCCGAGGCCTCCGACGGCACCTTATGGATTGGCACCGAGTTGGGCGGCGTGGTCTCGGTCCGGGAGAGCCGCCTTTCCGTCCATCGCTCGACCGGACGGGGAACCGCGCACAACTATGCGCGCACATTGGCGCCTGCTCCGCGTGGAGGGCTCTGGATGACGTCCTGTGAATGGGACCTGCTCCGGCTCACCGAAGGGCGGTTTGAGCGCGAGGACGCCGCCGGACTTCTGGCCGGTGAGCCCTGTTACGGACTGTCGGTGGAGGGCGAGGGCGTGTGGGCGGGAACCGCCACCTCCCTGCTGCACAAGGGGCCGGGAGGCTGGACCCGCCTGTGGGGCCCGGAATCGGAGTCGGACTTCCGTGTCGAGGCCATGGCGCCGGCCCGCAAGGGCGGGTGCTGGGTGGCGGCGCATCGGCGGCTGCGCCGCTTCGGTCCCAACGGCTGCGAAGACGATCGGGGAGGGTATGCCTGGACCCATCGTCCGGTCTATGAACTGCACGAGGATCGGGAAGGAGGCCTCTGGGTGGCGACCCTCGGCGCCGGAGTCCACCGCTATGGGGCCGACGGCGTGCGTTCCTTCACCATGCACGAAGGCTTGCCCAACGATCTGGTGCGCTGCGTCGTCGAGGATCGCGAGGGCAATGTCTGGCTGGGAACCGAAGGCGGCGGATTGTGCCGGCTCAAACCGTCGCCCTTCCACGTCGTGGGCCTCCGGGAGGGATTGCCCTCGGAACAGGTGCTGGCGGTCAGCGAATCCAGGGATGGAAGTCTTTGGGTGGGCACCAATGGAGACGGGCTGATCCGGATGAAGGGCGGCATGGTGGAGCGCTTCGGTCCGCTCCAGGGACTCGACAATGGCCACGTGTGGTCCGTCCTCACCGACGCGCGGGGCCGTGTCTGGGCCGGCACTTGGGACGGGTTGTTCGCCCGGGACGCGGAGGGACAATTCCGGCGGCGTTCGGACAACGTCACAGTCAACGGCCCGGTGCTGGGACTATTCGCCGACGCCGGCCAGGCGCTCTGGGTCGGGCAGCAAGGTTTGGGAGGCGTGGCGCGGTTGGATGACCAAGCTCCCGTATCGCCTCCGCTTCCGGGTCTTCCCGATCTCAAGGACGTCCGCGTCATGGCTCGGACAGCGGATGGCGCGCGCTGGTTCGGCACCAGCGGGCATGGGCTGGTGCGCTGGCACGAGGGGAAGGTCACGCATTTGGACCGGAACCGCGAATTGGGATCCGACACCGTCTGGTCGCTCCATGCCGATGATGCCGGAGCGTTGTGGATCGGCACGTATCGGGGCGGCCTGGCCTGCTGGAAGGATGGCCGGATTCGGCGCCTGACCACGGATTCTGGATTACCCGACTCCACCATTTGCCAGATCCTGGAGGACGGCCAGGGCCATCTGTGGCTGGGCACGTACGGCGGCATCTGGCGGGCCAGACGCGACGCGCTCTGGCAGGCTTTGAATCAGTCGTCCAGCGACGTGTCCTGGTTCGGCCTGACCAAGGCCGACGGCCTGCCCGGAATTCAATGCAGCGGCGGCTTCCAGCCTTCCGGCTGCCGGTCGCGCGACGGGCGGCTGTGGTTTCCCACCTCCAAAGGCTTGGTGGCAGTGGATCCGCAGAAGGTGCGTCGCAATGAAGTCGCGCCGCCCATCCGGATTGAAGCATTGCGGGCCGATGGACACTTGGCGGCGGGGACGATTTGGGGCGGGGCTACCGGCCGTATCGAATTGCCGCCGGGCGCGCGGCAGCTCGAATTCGAGTACACCGCGCCCAGCCTGACGGCGCCGGACAAGGTCCGCTTCCGCCATCGGCTGGAGGGCCAGGCCGCCGCGTGGAGTTCTCCCACGGCCGCCCGGTCGGCCGCCTATACGCTGGCGGGACCCGGCCGGTACCGGCTGGCGGTGATGGCCGCCAACAACGACGGCGTGTGGAATACGGACGGCGCCACCCTGGAGATCGAGGTCCTGCCGCATTTTTGGGAGACACGCTGGTTTGCCTCCAGTTCCGCATTGGCGATCGTGATGACCGTGGCGGGCGTGGCCCGGCACCGGGTGCGGCACGCCTGGGGCCGGCGTCTGGAGCAGGCGAAGCGGGAACAGGCGCTTGAACGCGAGCGGGCCCGGATCGCCCGCGATCTGCACGACGAACTCGGTGCCGGGCTGACCCAGATCGCGCTGCTGGGGGAGCTCGCCGGGGACGACCGCGCCGGACTGCAGGAGCAACGGGTTCATCTGGAGACGCTCAAGACGCGCTCCCGCCAGTTGACCCGCTCTCTGGACGAGATCGTCTGGGCGGTGAATCCCCGCTGTGATTCGCTGACTTCGCTCGTTTCCTACCTGACGCAGTTCGCCCGGGAATTCCTGGTCGCCGGGTCCCCCCGTCTGCGGCTGGATATTCCGGAAGAACTCCCGAACTGCACCCTGCCGGTCGGCGTCCGGCACCATCTGTTCCTGGCGGTGAAGGAGGCGTTCAATAACGCCGCCAAGCATGCCGAGGCCTCGGAGATCGTTCTCCGCCTGCGCGTGGCGGAGGGATGGATTCGCATCACGGTGGCCGACGACGGGTGCGGCTTCGATCCCCTCGCGCTGCGGGACGGCCGCAGCGGATTGACGAACCTGCGCCAGCGGCTTGCCGATCTGGGAGGATCGGCCACGGTGCGGTCGGCGCCGGGGGCTGGTACGCAGATCGAGTTCTGCGCGCCGCTGTCGCCCCCGGATGGATGGCGGACTCCCCCGACTGCGGGATGACGCCCCGCCGGCTGCGCCGCACTCTGGAGCGAATGGGCATGTCCGGTGTCTCTCCCATCCTGATCGCGCTGGTCGAAGATCACGCGGAATTGCGGTCCACCTGGATGCAGGTGTTTGACCGCGCGCCCGGCTTTCAATGCGCGGGCGCCTTTGCGTCGGGGGAGGAAGCGCTGTCGGCCATCCCTCCCCTCCGTCCCGCGGTGGTGTTGATGGACCTCAACCTTCCCGGAATTTCCGGCGTGGAATGCACGGCCCGTCTCAAGGCCGCCGTCCCCCAGACGCAAATCCTCGTCCTGACTGCTTACGGCGAAACGGAGCGCATTTTCGATGCGTTGCAGGCAGGCGCCACGGGGTATCTCCTGAAGCGGACCCGTCCCGCGGACCTTCTGCAGGCCGTCCGCGAGGTGGTGACCGGCGGCGCGCCGATGTCCCCGGAGATCGCGCGCAAGGTGGTGGAATCCTTTCGCCGCATCTCCCCGGTGTCGCGGGGCGAGAACGATCTGACTCCGCGGGAGCGGGAGGTGCTGACGCTGCTCAGTTCGGGATTGACCGACAAGGAGATCGCCCAGCGGGTGGACGTGGGTTATGAGACCGTGCGCAGCCATATGAAGCACATTTACGACAAGCTGCATGTCCATTCGCGGACCGAGGCTGTGGTGAAGTTTCTGGCGTCCGAAGGCGCGTTGCGGCCGATCCGTTGAACGATTTTCTTATGTACCCGTCTCGCTTCGCCTCCGTGCGCGCGGTCGCCTCGCGGTGGATTCTTCTCGGCGCCGCCCTGCTGGCGGCTCGGGCGGCGGCGGCCGGCCTCGCCTTGATGGTGCCGGCCTACTTTTATCCGTCCGACCAGAGCGATTGGGACCGCCTGGCCACCGCCGCGGCCCGGGTGCCCCTGGTGGCGATCATGAATCCGTCCAATGGCCCCGGAACCAGGACCACCGCCGACCCGCGCTACACCCGGGCGATCCAGGCGGTCCGCCAGGCCGGCGGACGGGTCACCGGATACGTGTTCACCCAATATACCCGGCGTCCGTTGGCGGAAGTCCAGGCGGACCTGCGCCGGTATCATGATCTCTACTCCTTGGATGGATTCTTCGTGGATGAGATGTCCAATGACGGCGGGAACGCGTCCGTCGCCTATTACGCCGAACTCTACGACTACATCCGCAGGCTGAAACCCGCGTATCACGTGACGGGCAATCCCGGGACCTTTACCCAGGAGATCTATATCACGCGTCCGACGGCGGACACCGTGGTCACCTTCGAGGACGGTACCGGCTATGCCCAATATCAGCCGTCCGCCTGGAACCGCCGGCATCCGGCCCATCGCTTCTGCCATCTGCTGCACAGCCGCGCCCTGGCCGCGGACACGACCAATGCCATTGCGCTGGCGCAGCAGCGCAATGCCGGGTTTCTGTACGTCACCGACGACCGCCTTCCGAATCCCTGGGACCGCCTGCCCGAGGATTGGGAAGTGCTGGTAAGCGGAATCGAGTCCGCCAATCGCTCCGCCGCCGAAGGAACCCCGCCGCGTTTGGAGCTTAAGCCTTCACCCAACGGAAACGGCCAGGGCCAAGGCCGCCTGGAACTCGACGGCCCTGCCGGCCGGTACGTCGTTACGCGCGCCAACGGCCCGTCCGATTCCGAGTGGCGCCCCTGGACCACCAATTTGACCTTCACCGGTCAGTTGGCCTGGGAACCCATCTACTGGCACCTGGCCGCCGACACGACTTTCTTCCAGGCCGTGGTGCGCTGAGCTTCATTTTGGAGTGCGGCGGTCCCCATCGCTTTCGGTTCGAGCGTGGCCCGATCTGGCTCTGGACTGAAAGGCCCTGAGATTCCATCGCGGCGCGAGGGATCTCCTCCCACGGGGGGCCTTCGGCCCTCCGGTGGACATCCTCGAGGTAGGGGAAAGGCCGCAGGGCCTTCGCCTGGTGGGCGGGTTTTCAACGAGCAGTACGCTTGTGGAGGCCCCCTCGTGCGGAAAACATCGTTCCTCCCCGTGGTGACTCCACGCGCGAACGGCTTGTCGGAGACTCCCCCTCACCCCAGTTGGAGTCCCACCCAGATTGAGATGCGCCGCACCGGATCGAAGGCTACGGCGCCAATTGATAGAACTGCGGCCCGGCGCCGATGGGCAGGGTCACCCCGCTGACGGCATCGGGCACGTCGGTCCAGCTTCCGGAGGTGAGGGAATCGCGGGCTTGCAGGGTTCCGGGGCCGGGCCAGGTCAGAAGGATCTCGCCCCCGGAGAGACTGATGGCCAGCGGCCCGAGTTCGGCTGGTGACACGGGAACAAAGGTGTACTCGAGCCCGCCCGAATCCGGCGCCGTGTCCGTGGTCGCGAAGCTGGTGTTCTCGGTCTCCAGGAAGAACCGGATGGTGTCCGCCACGAAGACCGGGAGCTGATCGGAGGCGTATCGCGCCGAGCGCGAAATGCGGAGTTCGAAGGCCGTTCCGGTCCCGGTCGGCGCCATGGAGAAATCCAACCCCTCGATCCCGCCCTCGTTGAAGGCGCCGTTCTTCTGCTGATACCCGGCGCCCTGCTGGACCAGCAGTTCCGATCCGATTCCCCAGGTCGAATAGCCGGGGTTCTCCGGGTCCGCGTCCACAAAGAGGTTATTCAAATAGGTGCCCGGATCCCCCGGGGTATAAAGCGTGAAGCGGATGAACAGATATCGGTCGTCGTTTGACACCCAGATATCCTGGAAATCCGTCCCAGCCGACGGCGGCTCCGAAGGGTCGGTGTGCGCCAGCGTCACGTCGGCCCAGTCGTCGAAGTTTCCGTCCACCACCAGGCTGGAACGGAAAGCGCGGGACGATCCGGATGCAATCGTGTTCCCGAACCGGTCCTTCACCTCGCTCACCGTCAAGGTGTACTCGGTCCACAGGGTCTGGTGAGAAGTGGTCAACACCACCACGGCGGGATTCTCGGTGCTCACCGAAACCGAGCTGACCGTGAGGCCGCCGCTCAAGCCGTAGTTGGCCGAGGTCCCCGCGCTCGCCGCCTCCACCGGCTCGGAGAAGGTGAGGGTGATGCGATCCGGCGTGCCCACGACGGCAGAGATCGCCGGAGGCGTGTGGTCCGCCAGGACGGTGAGCCGCGCGGCCCGGCTCAACAGGCCCGGCGTGGCGGGATTGCCGACCTGGACCGCATAGAGTCCGCCATCTTCCGGGGATACGGAGGGCAGGGTATAGGACGCCTCGGTGGCGTTCGAGAGGGGAAGCCCGTCCTTGAGCCATTGATAAGTGATCGGGGGCGATCCGGACACCGACACCGTGAAGGTCACCGGCTCGCCTTCCGCCAGGGTGGCGTCCGCGGGCAGATTCGGGTCGGAGAGGGTGATCGGCGTGACATTGACCGTCAGGGTTGCCTCGCGCGTGGTGGCTTCACCGCCGGGATTGGTCACGTGGAGACTGTAGGCACCTTCGTCCGTCTTGAGCACGGGATCCAAGGTCAAGGACGGGCCGGTTGCACCGGGAACGGGCTCGCCTCCCTTGCGCCATTCGAACTGCAGGGGCGCCGTGCCGAGAATCTCGGCAGTCAGCATAACCGCATCGCCGGCGGTGACGGTGCGGTCCCCGGGTTCGGCTGCGTTGACGAGCCGGACCGGATACGACGGCGTTGCGGTGAGGGACAACCCCAGGACCAGGTCCGCCGGCGTGGCGGCGGATTGATGGAGTTCCACCGCGAGCACATTTTCCCCAGTGAACAGAGGCGCTCCGGAGATCCCGAACACCTCCGCCGCCCCTTCGATCTCGGGTCCCCCCGTCGCCAGTGTTGCCGCGTCCACCGGACCCTCCGGCAGGCGAATCCGCCGCACTTCGGCGCCGTTGAGGTACAGGATGGCTCCGTCGCTCAACCAGTTGCTGACGGCGAACACCAGTCCGGCCGGCGAATGGCTCCACTGAAACCGCGTGCGCAAGTACACCGTCTTGGCCGCAGTGGCGACCGTCGTGGCGAGGGGCGCCGGATAGGCTCCGGCATTGGGGGAGTATCCGAACAGTCCCTGGCCTTCGCGCCAACTGTCTCCGGTATCGTCGTACTCCACGTCGCGCCAGGAGGCATCGGGCTCGGCGCCGCTGTCCAACACCCGCCACGATGTCCCGGTGAGGGAGACGAGCGTCTCCGGCGCGGTCAGCGGCGGCGGCGCCGGCTCCAGGGTGTACACGATGCCCTCGGTGTCGGGCGCGGTTTCCTTGCGGGCAAAATTGGCGTCCTCGGCTTCGAGCAACAGGGCGATGGTGTCGCCGGCAAAGACGGCCGCCTGATCGGTCGCATACCGCGCGGTCCGGGAGATGCGCACCTCAAATTCGGCGGCGTCGCCCGCGGGCGCCGACAACCAGCCCAGTTCCTCCACGCCCCCTTCATTGAATCCCCCGCCGCGCTCGTCATAGCCGGCGCCGCTTTGGATCAGCAGCTCCGATCCCACCACGAGCGGGAATCCGGTTCCCGCATCGGCATCGGTGTCCACGAACAGGTTGGCGTTGGACAGAAACGGATTGGCCGGCCGCTCCAGCGTGAAGCGCAGGTAGAGGAATTCGTCATCGTTGGCGATCCAGATGCGGCGATAATCCGCCGACTCGGTGGAATCCGCCGGATCTTCGTAGGCGACCGGGACGCCGGCCCAGTCGCCGAAGGAACCATCAATGACGAGGGTCTTGTAGGTGCCTGCGCGCGCCGGTGCAGCGAGGGCCGCGGTACCGAGGAGCGCCAGCGCGAGCGGACGGACGGAGGAGAGGAGGCGATTCAGCATGGCTCGTGAGGTGGACGGTTGAGAACGGCCGGCGCGGCGGACAGGACAGTCGTCGCCGTCAACGCCGGACTCTTCCCCCAGCATGCCGTTCCGGCCGCCCGGACGCATCCCGCGTTTGCGGCAGCCGCGCTCTCCGGGGGTCTCCCACTTTTTGGGACTGTCCGGACAAGTCCCCACTCTTCCTTCGCCAGCGGAAGGCGAGGCATGGATTTTGCGGATGAACACTGAGACGAAGAGGGAGCGAGCCTCTTTCTCTTCCGTGAAAATCCGTGAAATCCGTGTCCAGATTCTCCGGCAGCGCGGCCAAAGCGCCGTCGTGCCGGCGCAGTCCGAAACGCCTTCGTCACCACCACTGGAAGCCGGGGTCCGGGGTCGTGCTGATCCAGTTGTCCATTTGCGCGGGGAACCGGAAGTTTTCCACGTGGCTGTCGCCGAAGAGCACGTTGACGAAACGCTTACCCTTGGCGCTATGCCAGGCGGTGCGTTTTGAGGAGCGTGGCCGGTTGGCGTGCCAAACCCAGTCGGCCTGAATGATCTTGTTCGCGGGGCTCCGGGAAATTTCGGATTCCCGGATGGATTGGGCCTGGGGAGTGCCGCGAGCCGATGGCCGGGAGTCGCCGGTGACATGCTTGACCCGAAACGCCTCAACCGCCCACTCGACCAGATAGCTGTTTCCCCAACCCAGCCAGCAGGTCTTCACCTGGGGATTCAATTCGTCCCCTTGGTCGGAGGGACACTGGAAGATCCCCGGGCCGCCGGCATAGACGTTCAGCGGCCGGTTCGTTTCCGCCGTGCGGCCCCCGTAGTCTCCGGCATTTCCAGCCACATTGGCATTCGTCCAGAATTTCCCGCCCACATCGCCCCAGCCGGAGTGGACCGGAAAGAAATCGCGGTTGTCGTCGGCGTACATTTTGAAGGCGAGGCCGATCTGCTTTTGGTTGCTGACACACTTGGTGCTTTGCGCCTTTGCCTTGGCGCGGGCCAGGGCGGGCAGGAGCATGCCGGCCAGAATGGCAATGATGGCGATGACCACCAACAACTCGATCAGGGTGAATCCGGTCGCGCAGCAGGCGGTGGCCGAATTCCTAGCCGACGCCGGATGCTTGCAGTTGGTGAAGGTCCCACCAAGCCGGGGTGCGCATGCCATGATCGAAGTATCTGACGGCTGCGCCAAGCGGCAAGGCGGAAACCCGCCCGCCCGCGCGCATCTCACTTTTTTGGATGGGGAGCGCATGCCTCTGGCGTGCGGCACCGGGCGTCCCGCCCGGTGCTTCGTGCACGGACCTGCCGTCCCCGGCGTCGTTGCGAGTGAGACGTGGGAAGCAGAACAGTCCACCAAGGTCTGGGCCAGACGCCCAGACCCACACGCGGGACGCGTGTGCTCCCCATCCAAAATCTCAGATGGTGGCCAGGGAGTGGATCTGTAGGAGTTGAGGCAGCTGAGGCTGGCGAGAGCCCGTCCGCCGGCAGCAAGCGCTTCCGATTTTAGGACTCTCGGCGGGTGGAGGATGGGTTGCCGGCAGCGGAGGGAGTGTTTTCCGAGGTTCCCCTGCCGGAGCCCGGCCCGGTTTGGCCGCTTCGGCGAGCGCCTGGATGGATCGCGGTGGCGAGCCGGTCGAGGAACGGATGCTGCGCCACCTTCATGTGCCCCCGTGCCGCAGCCAGCGGAAAAAAGGCGGCCCGGTCAATCTCCGGCCAAAGCGACCACATTCCGGAGCCGGCCGGCCACTCGACTTCCACCTGAGTGGTCCGGATGGGCACCGATTCATCCCAGTCCCCCTCGAATCCCCAGGCATGAACCGTCTTGCCGCCCCGCTGGCGCACCGATCCGAGTTCGAGGAAGGGACCATGCGGGTCAATACCCACTTCCTCCCGAAACTCGCGAACGGCGGCATCCATCAGGTCTTCTCCGGGTTCCACCTCACCCTTGGGGATGGTCCAGATGTCATGATCCCGATGGGGAAACCACGGTCCGCCCGGCCGCGCCAGAAACACTTCCAACGTCCCATGAGCCCTGCGGTACATCAGGAGCCCGGCGCTGACCCGTCCGCGCCGGGGAACCCGGCTGTTGGAGAAATAGCGTGTCACGGGAGTTCGCATTGGCTGTGGGGGGATCGGTCAGTCGCCAATGGGGCAAGGGTTACCCATTTGCATCGGATTTGGCAACCTCCCGGAGCTTACGCTCCAGCACCTCCCCGGCCATCGCTGGGTTGGCCTTGCCTTTGGAGAGTTTCATCAACTGTCCCTTGAGGAAGTTGAGGGCTGCGGCCTTTCCGGACCGGTAATCGGCAGCGGGACCCGGATGGGACGCAATGACTTGATCCGCAAGGTGTTCGATCGCACTTGCGTCGCTGACCTGAGCCCAACCCTTGGCAGTCACAATGGCCTCGGGGCGCCCGCGTCCCGCCATCATCTCGGCAAAGACCTCCTGCGCGATCTTGCCGCTGATCGCCCCGGAATCCACCAGGGCCACCAGCTCGCGCAGGGCGTCCGGACCGAATGGAAGCGCCTCGAGCCCGATTCCGCAGGCGGCCAGTTGGGCGGGCAGGTTGTTGATCACCCAGTTGGCGACGGCCTTGGGATGCTTCACGCCCTGGGCCGCCGCCTCGAAAAACCGGCCGAGGTCGAGGTGATCGGACAATACTGCGGCATCCCCGGAAGGAAGCCCGAATTCGCGCATCAATCGCCGTTTGCGGGCCAGCGGAAGTTCCGGCACCCGGGAGCGAACCTCTGCCAGCCAAGCCTCGGTTGGGCGGAACGGCATGAGGTCCGGCTCCGGAAAGTAGCGGTAGTCGTGGGCATCCTCCTTGGAGCGCATGGGCTCGGTGATGCCGGCATCGTCGTCCCAACGCCGGGTCTCCTGCCGCAAGGTTTCGCCCCGGGACACGGCGTCCACCTGGCGCGCCGCCTCGAACTCGATGGCCCTTCGGACTGCCGAGAATGAGTTCAGGTTCTTGAGCTCGATCTTGGCGCCCAGCCGCGTTTCGCCCTTCGGCCGGACCGAGATGTTCACGTCGCAACGCACCATGCCCTTTTCCAGGTCGCAGTCGCTCACGCCGCCCCGAACCAGGATGTCGGTGAGGGCGCGCAGGTAGGCGTAGGCCATGTCCGCTCCGGTCAGGTCGGGTTCGGACACGATTTCCAGCAACGGCACCCCCGCGCGGTTGAAATCCACGCCGCTGTGGCGCTCAAAATGGATGTTCTTGCCCACGTCCTCCTCCAGGTGAGCCCGAGTGATGCGCACCCGGGACAGTCCGGGCGCCCCGTCCGCTCCCGCCCCAAACTCGAACTCCACCCAGCCATTGCGAGTGCTGGGCCGGTCGTACTGGGTCACCTGGTAGTTCTTGGCGGAATCGGGATAGAAGTAGTTTTTGCGGTCGAACTTGGCGTAGCTGGGGATTTCGCAGTTGAGAAGGTAGCCGGTCAGGACGGTCAGGCGCAGCGCCTCCTCGTTGGCCACCGGCAGGACCCCGGGCATTCCGAGGCACACCGGGCAGACGTGGGTGTTCGGATCGGCGCCAAAGGCGTTGGGGCAGGGGCACCACATCTTGGAACGGGTCTTCAACTGGACATGTGTTTCCAGACCGATGACGGGTTCGTACTCCATGTTCGCGTCCCTGGGATATAGCCATCGGAAGTCCCGGGAAGCCACCCCCGATTCGCCGGTTGATTGACACCCCCCTCGGCCCGCCGGTACGGTGAACCCTCAGTTTCGAGCCAGCCGCGAGGTTGGCCGGAAGAACGGAGGCTGTATGGCGGAAGGTTATTGTGTTCGCTGCAAAGCAAAAAAGCCCATCGCCGATGCCGTGGAAGAGACCATGAAGAACGGCCGCAAGGCTGTGAAAGGCAAGTGTCCGACCTGCGGTGCGGTGATGTTCAAGATCCTGGGCGGCAAGGCGGCCCCTGCGGCTCCTGCCGCACCGGTGGTCGTGCCGGCGGATCCGCCCATCCCGCCTGTTCCACCCATTCCATGACCCTTCCCGGCCCGGGTTGAATCAAACCGTTAACGATTTTCCTGACCAGTTTTCCCGGAATGCCTGCCGTCTCCCGCCGTGAATTCGTCTCCCGCTCGGCATTGGTTGTGACCGGGACCTCGGTGGGACGCCGCCTCGGGGCCGCGACCGAGCCCGGTCTTTCGGAACTCCAGGCCCGACCGCCGTTGATCGTGTCCACCTGGCCGTTCGGGAAACCGGCCAACGAAGCCGCCTTGGCCGCGCTTCAGCGCGGAGGCAGCGGACTCGATGCGGTGGAGCAGGGCATCCGCGTCACCGAGTCGGATCCGAACAACGCCAGCGTCGGTTTGGGCGGCATTCCTAACGCCGACGGCGTCGTGCAGCTCGACGCCTGCATCATGAGCGGACCCGGCCATCGGGCGGGCAGTGTCGCGGCGGTCTCCGGATTTCGGTATCCGATTAGCATCGCCCGGCGGGTCATGGAGACCACGCGTCACGTCATGCTGGCGGGCGAGGGGGCCGAGGACTTCGCCGCCCGGGAGGGATTTGAGCGCGGACCCAAGGTTTCGCCGAAGCAGAAGGCCGCCTGGAAACGCTGGAAGGAGGCGCAGGCGTCCAAGGCGGGCGGAGGAACGAAGCCTCCCAACCACGACACCATCGCGTTGATAGCCCTCCTGGCCGACGGCACGGTGTTCGGCGGCTGTTCCACCAGCGGATGGGGCTACAAGATCCCAGGCCGGGTGGGGGATTCGCCCATCCTCGGCAGCGGTTTGTACGTGGACAACGACGTCGGCGCGGCGGGCGCCACGGGTGTCGGCGAGAACGTGATGCGCTACTGCGGATCGTTCCTCGTCGTGGAGTTGATGCGCCAGGGCCTGCATCCGCAGGAGGCCTGCCTGGAAACCATCCGGCGCATCGCCAAGAAGGATCCGCTTGGATTTGACCTTTCGATCAACTTTATTGCGCTCGACCGGCAGGGACGTTTTGGCGGTGCGGGCACCGGAAAAGGATTCGAGTATGCCGCGACCTGCGAGGCCTTCAGCTCGGTGTTCCGAAGTCCCGGCCTGACTTCGGCCAACATCGGTCCGGTCGGGGGCAACCGGAAGTGATTCGGAGTTCCGGGATGGTGCATGAGTTGACTTTTGCAGGCGGCGGCGCCCTTTGACCGGGCGTCATGCACACCATCCTCCACTGGTTTCGGAGGGATCTGCGGGTCTCCGACAACACGGCCCTCCACGAGGCCGCGACCCGCGGCGAGTGCGTGGTGCCGGTGTTTATCTGGGACGACGCCTTCCTTCAGGCTCCGGACACTGGCGCGGCGCGGGTTGCGTTCCTCCTTCGCTCGCTGGAAGCCCTGGCGAGAAACCTGGAGGCGCTCGGCTATCGCCTGATCGTGCGTCACGGGGCGCCCGAGGTGGAATTGGTGCGCCTGGCCCGCGAGGTGTCGGCGGCGGCCGTGTTCACGAACCGGGGTTACGAACCTGGTGACGTGGCCCGCGATCGGAAGGTGGCGTCCGCCCTGTACGCCGCCGGAGTTCACTTCGAATCCTTCTGCGATTCCGTGATTCGGGAGTGCCGGGACCTGCTTTCCAAGGCGGGCGAGCCCTACACGGTCTTCACTCCCTACGCCCGCGCCTGGCGCGCGCTGCCCGTACCGGCGCCGCAACCAAGGCTTCCACGGGCGAAAGTGGCTGCGCCTTCCAAGGTGTACTCGCTGCCCTTACCCGCGGACTCCGGCGCCCTGGGACACCCCTTGTTGCAGCAGATTCCCTCTGCCGGCGAGCACGCGGCGCGGGAGGCGCTGCGGACCTTTGTCGATCGCCATGTGTTCGAATACGACCGGCGGCGCGATTTTCCTTCGGATGATACCGGCACCTCACGGTTGTCCCCGCATCTCCGCGTCGGCACCCTCGGCATCCGCACCGTCCTGGAGCAACTGCAGCGCATGGGCGATGTGGCGTCGCCGGTGCAGCTTCGCGGATGCGACGCCTGGAGGACCGAGCTGATCTGGCGCGAATTTTACCTCCAGATTCTGGCCAACTTCCCGCATGTCGCGACCGGCAGCTTCCGGCGCGAGTATGATGCGCTGCAGTGGTCCGGCACGGATGAACAGTTTGCCGCGTGGTGCGAGGGGCGCACCGGATTCCCGATCGTGGACGCCGCCATGCGTTGCCTCAACGCCACGGGCTGGATGCACAACCGCCTGCGCATGATCACCGCGATGTTTTTGACCAAGGACCTGCTGGTTTTCTGGCAGCGCGGCGAGCGGCACTTCATGCAGCAACTCGTGGATGGCGATCTGGCGGCCAACAACGGAGGCTGGCAGTGGAGCGCCGGTTGCGGCACCGACGCGGCGCCTTACTTCCGTATTTTCAACCCGGTCACCCAGGGACGGAAGTTCGACCCCGACGGCACCTTCGTCCGTCGCTGGATTCCCGAGTTGGCCAATGTCTCTGGCGACGGTGTCCATGCGCCCTTCGAGGAGCCGCTGCTTCTGTCCCGCACAGGCTATCCCGCCCCCATTGTGGACCACGCGGTCCAGCGCGGCTGCTGCCTGGCGATGTTCCAGAAGATCAGCCCGGGGCCGAAGGCTAGGTAAATGTCCTTTTGGGGAAAGCACCCGTTCCCATTCTTAAACAATGTACCAGGTCAATTGTCTATTGTCTGCGATATTTCGGGGTGGCGGACGGTGCATAGCAAAATGCCAGGTCAATTATCTTACGAAATAAAGTACCAGGTCCTTTGTCTTGCTTGCGGTGCGGCGGGTGGACGGCGATTGGATTGTCGTGCCGCTCGGGTGGCATCTGCATCGCGATGCGATGGGCCTGCGAATCATTTTCGAGGCATGGCGCGACGAGAGAGAATTGAAGGGGGCAGCGATGGGTTCCCGGAGGGAAGCCAAGGGACGAGAAGTCCCACAGGGCCAGCCGCATGGGCCGCCACTTGTCGAAGAGGCATCCCGGGGGATGTGTCAGGCGAAGACCCGAACTCGAAGCGCTCGCAGTGTGCTCAGGGAGATCTCGTGAACACCGTGCAAGGGGCGGGCTCCACTGCTGCGCCGCGGACCGAAGCGATCCCGATGACGTTCGAAGAGACTGTTGATGAATTCCCGGCTCCCCAGAATCGCCCCATCGCTCAGGTAACGCACCCGCAGGCGCAACAGTTCGGGCGTGGGGTGCATAGCAAAGTGCCAGGTCAATTATCTTACGAAATAATAGACCGAAATAAAGTGCCAGGTCCTTTGTCTTGCTTGCGGTGCGGCGATTGGATTGTCGTGCCGCTCGGGTGGCATCTGCATCGCGACGCGAAGGGCCTGCGAATCATTTTCGAGGCATGGCGCGACGAGAGAGAGAGAATTGAAGGGGGCAGCGATGGGTTCCCGGAGGGAAGCCAGTGGAGAATGAGTCCCACAGGGCCAGCCGCATGGGCCGCCACTTGTCCAAGAGGCATCCCGGGGGGATGTGTCAGGCGAAGACCCGAACTCGAAGCGCTCGCAGTGTGCTCAGGGAGATCTCGTGAACACCGTGCAAGGGACGGGCTCCACTGCTGCGCCGCGGACCGAAGCGATCCCGATGACGTTCGAAGAGACTGTTGATGAATTCCCGGCTCCCCAGAATCGCCCCATCGCTCAGGTAACGCACCCGCAGGCGTAACAGCTCGGGCGTGGAGATCCTTCCCTTGGCGGCCAGGACTTGCAGCACCGCCTCCCGCTGGATTCCCCGGCGCAGGGGATTCCCCGAGGCATCGGTGCCCTCCCGCTCCTCGCCGCGGGCAAAGAGCCACTGCCGGTACTCGGCCAGAACCGTATCCGGGGTGGAACTCAGTGCGGTGGCCAGTCCCGCCCGAGCGCCGGCACGGTCCACAACCGCCTCGGCATAGCCGCACCAACGGTAGTCCTTGGGATCCTCCACCAGCCCGGCCCGCACCGGATTGAGGTCAATGTAGGCGGCCACCGTGGCCAGAGCCGGACCAGGACCTTCGATCAGCAC
>Ga0268299_1002798_pt1 | contig 18638 bp, 18 predicted proteins | sample NOBtaG_FD_193484 | JGI IMG/M metagenome (GOLD analysis project Ga0268299, IMG submission 193484) | Activated sludge microbial communities from bioreactor in Nijmegen, Gelderland, Netherland - NOB reactor | ecosystem: Engineered > Bioreactor > Aerobic > Activated sludge | place: Netherlands...
GAGATCGTGAGGCAGCCGGTTCAGAAGGTCGTCGAACTGGTCTGCGAGTAGAGGGAGTGCTTGTTCCATTTTCTCATGGAATCATAACACTTTACCCAAAAGCTAAACTATTACTTTAACGCGTATGAGGGGCCTTCCCCTTGGTGTCAGGCGTCGACGAGGTTGAGCCGTTTCTCGATGCGGTCGAGGCGGCCGTCCATCCGATCCATGCGTGCGGCGTGTCCCGCCAGATCGACATGGACTTGCGCGAGGTTGGTCTCGAGAGAACTGACGCGACGGACGAGCTCGTCCACCTTTCCTTCCACGCGCTGCAGGCTCGCCCGCATGTCGCGAAGGATCGTCAGCACGAGCTTGCCCGGCTCGTCGGTCATGCGACTCAACATAGGTAGGTGACCGCGCAGGGTCAATCCGCCGCCCCCATGGCCGAGGACCGCCAGCCCCGCTATCCTCCTGCCGCCACCCGGCAGGAGGCAGCACATGACGACGGCGAACGAAGGCCAGGAACTGACACAGGTCGGGCCCGGCACCCCGATGGGCCAGCTGATGCGGCACTACTGGCTGCCGGCGATGCTGTCGTCGGAGCTCGAGCGCGACGGGCCGCAGGTCCGCCTGATGCTGCTCGGCGAGAAGCTGATCGCCTTCCGCGACAGCGCCGGCCGCGTCGGCGTGCTCGACCAGCGCTGCCCGCACCGCTGCGCCTCGTTGTTCCTCGGCCGCAACGAGCAGGGCGGGCTGCGCTGCATCTATCACGGCTGGAAGTTCGACGTCGAAGGCAACTGCCTCGACATGCCGAACGTGACCGAGGACCAGGATTTCAAGCACAGGGTCAAGGCCAAGGCCTATCCCGCGATCGAGCGCGCCGGCCTGGTCTGGGTCTACATGGGCGAACTCGCGGGCGGGCGCGCCGCGCCGCCGCTGCCCGGCTTCGAGGTGCTCGACCTGCCGGCCGACGAGATCAACGTCCACATGATGATGCGACGCTGCAACTGGCTGCAGGCGCTCGAGGGCGAGATCGACACCGCCCATTTCGGTTTCCTGCACGGCGGCCACGTCGACCCCAAGGACGTGCCGGAGACCGATCCGTTCTACTTCACCATCACCAACCGCGCGCCGCAGTACCATGTCGCCGACGCGCCGTGGGGCACGCAGTATGCCGGCTACCGCGGCGCCGGGCCGGGCCAGACCTACTGGCGCTTCGCCAACTTCCTGTTCCCCTGCTGGTCGCAGGCGCCCAACGGCGAGTTCGCCAGCCACATGCATGCCCGCGGCTGGGTGCCGATCGACGACAACCACACCATGTTCGTCTTCATCTTCTGGAAGAAGGCCAGGTCGGCGCAGGCGCTGCCGCAGCCCCGCTTCAAGGACGGCACGCCGATCGGCGGCACCGGCCGCGGCGGCATCAGGATGCTGCCCAACACCACCGACTGGCTCGGTCGCTGGCGCATGGCGATGGACGAGAGCAACGACTGGGGCCTCGACCGCGAGGCGCAGCGCAGCAACCGGATCTACAGCGGCATCGACGGCATCCATCTGCAGGACCAGGCGATCACCGAGAGCATGGGGCCGGTCACCGACTTCGCCTGGGAGCATCTCGCGCGTTCCGACCAGATGATCGCGCGCACGCGCCGCCGTCTGCTGCTCGCCGCGCGCGCGCTGCGCGACAACGGCACGCCGCCGCCCGGCGCCGGCCAGCCCGAGGTCTACCGCGGCGCGCGCAGCGGCTATTTCCTGAGCCAGGACCAGAGCGCCTGGCACGAGGTCTACGCGCGGACATTGGCCGAGGCGGTTCATCCGTGACCCACCGATCCGCGGGCTGCCTGCCCTGAGCCTGCCGAAGGGTCGCGCCCGCCATGAGCGGGCGGGGCGCGCCTGCGGTCCAGAAAGGAAAGAGGATCGCCAATGAGCAAGACCTGGATCGAGGTGGCGCTGAACGGCGGCTGGAGCCCGCGCCACCAGCCGGGCGTGCCGGTCACGGTCGAGGCAATCGTCGCCGAGGGCGTCGCCTGCGCGCGCGCCGGCGCCGCCATCATCCACACCCACGCCTACGCCGCCGACGGCACGCAGACCTTCGACTGGCAGGTCTATGCCCGCATCATCGAGGGCATCCGCGCCGAGGTCGACGCGCTGGTCTATCCGTCCTACCCGTTCACCCCCGGGGTCGATGTCGCGGGCGAGACCGCGCCGCGCTTCGCCCACGTCGAGGCGCTGGCCGAGCGCGGCCTGCTCGACTTCGCGGTGATCGACCCCGGCAGCGTCAACCTCTCGCTGCGCACCACCAAGGCCGACGCGCGGCCCGCCGTCACCTACGTCAACCCGGAAGCTCACATCCGCCATGCGCTCGCCTTCGCGCAGCGCCACGGCTTCCATCCCGCCTTCGCCATCTACGAGCCGGGCTTCACCCGCGCCGGCGCGGCGCTCGCCCGCGTCGTCGGCGTCAAGCCGCCGGTCTACCGCTTCATGTTCGCCGAGCGCTTCGCCTTCGGCTTCCCGCCGCGGCCGTGGGCGCTCGCCGCCCATCTCGCGCTGCTCGCCGAGGAGGCGCCGGGTGCGCCGTGGATGGTCGCCGGCCTCACCGTCGATGTTCGCCCGCTGATCGGCGAGGCGGTGGCGCAAGGCGGCCACATCCGTGTCGGCCTCGAGGACGCGCCGCTCGGCAGCGCCATGACCAACCTCGCCTGGGTCGAGGACGCCGTCCGCCTCGTCCGCCAGCACGGCGGCGAGCCGGCGACGGCCACCGAGGTGCGGCAGGGGCTGAAGGCGCTGGCGGGGAGCTGACCGCGCATCGAGGGACAAAGGCCTCATCGCTCCTCCCCAGCGTCTTCGCTGGGGAGGTGTCGCGTCATACGCGACGGAGGGGTCATGAGCAGCGGGACTGTGGCCCATGACCCCTCCGTCCGCGACGACGCGGACACCTCCCCAGCGCAAGACGCTGGGGAGGAGGGTGGCGCGCGCCCAGCGAGCGAAACGGCACCATCGCCCTGCCCGCCGTGATCGGCTAAACGGCCAGCGATGTCGTCTGCGTTTCCGCGCCAGGGGCTGGTGATCGTCGCCGTGATGGCGATCACCTACGTCGCCAGCCATTTCTTCCGAGCGTCCAACGTCACGATCGGGCTCGACCTGATGCGAGACCTGCAGATCGGGCCGGGGGCGCTGGGCGCGCTGACCGGCGCGTTCTTCTTCGGCTTCTCCGCCATGCAGATCCCGTGCGGCTTCTTCTTCGACCGCTACGGGCCGCGCCTCACCGTGACGGCGATGCTGCTGGTGGCGCTCGCCGGCACGACGCTGTTCGTGCTGGCGCCCGACTGGCCGCTGCTGCTCACCGGCCGCGTGCTGATGGGCGCCGGCTTCGGCGTCATGCTGATCGGCAGCATGGTGCTGATCTCGCGCTGGTTCCCGCCCGACCGCTTCTCGACGCTCGCCTCGCTGGTCCTGTCGATCGGCCTGATCGGCAACCTGCTGGCGACCACGCCGCTCGCCTGGGCCACCGAGCAGGTCGGCTGGCGGCCGCTGTTCGGCATGGTGCTGGGCTTCACCGCGATCGCCACGCTGGCGGTGTGGCTGATCGTGCGCGATGCGCCGCCCGACCATCCCTTCCTCGCCCGCAAGACCGAGTCGGCGGGCGAGATGATGCGCGGCCTCGGCGAGGTGCTGCGCAACCCGCAGCTGCTGTTCATCCTCGCCCTGAACTTCTGCAACTACGCCTGCACCTTCACCGTGCAGGGCCTGTGGGGCGGGCCGTTCCTGCGCGAGGCGCACGGGCTCAGCGCCATCGAATCGGGCAACGTGCTGCTCGCCGCCGTGCTCGCCTACCAGTGCGGCATGCTGCTGTTCGGCCCGCTCGACCGCCGCCTCGACACGCGCAAGTGGATCGCCTTCTTCGGCACCTCGGCCATCGCCTCGGTTCTCGCCGTGCTCGCCCTGTGGGAGGCGCCGCCGCTCTGGCTGGCGGCCGGCGCGATCATCGCCATCGGCTTCCTGAGCGCGTCCTCGACCATGATCATGACGCACGGCCGCGGCATCTTCCCCGACCGGCTGATCGGCCGCGGCATGGCAACCATGAACACCAGCGTCATGCTGGGCGTCGCCTGCATGCAGAGCCTGTCGGGCTTCATCCTCGGCCAGTTCGCGCCGCTCGCCGACGGGGCGCGGCCGGAGATCGCCTATCGCACGCTGTTCGGCTTCATGGTCGTGGTGCTGCTCCTGGCCCTCGCGGTCTATTCCCGCTCGAAGGACGTGAAGCCCAGCGACGAGCTCAAGGCCAAGTTCCGCGAGCTGCGCTGACCGGCGGCTGGCGCCGCCACGCGAGCGAAATTCCGCGAGCTGGGTCGATTGCCACCCGCCCGCCTTGCGGCCGGCGTCGCCGCGTGAAAGCATTTCGCCGAGCCGCAACCCTGACCGTCGGGAGGAAGCGCCATGGATGTCGGCATGATGATGGTGTTCGCCAGCTACGGCTGGGACGACTGCTCCGACCAGCGCGTGTGGGACGAGGAGATCCGCCTCGCCCGTCTCGCCGCCGATCTCGGCTTCGACTGCCTGTGGTCGGCCGAGCATCACTTCAACGACTATTCCTTCGTGCCCGACAATTTGGCGCTGATGACGCACTTGACGGCGCTCTGCCCGAACATCGATGTCGGCACGGCGGCGGTCATCGTCCCGTGGCACGACCCGCTGCGCGTCGCCGAGAACGCCGCGGTGCTCGACATGCTGAGCAAGGGCCGGCTGCGGCTCGGCCTGGGCCGCGGCCTGGCGCGGCGCGAGTTCGCCGCCTTCCGCATGAGCATGGACGAATCGCGCGGCCGCTTCGACGAGGCGGCGCCGATGATCGTGAACGCGCTGCGCACCGGCTTCATCGAGGGCAATGGCCCCTACTACAAGCAGCCGCGCATCGAGATCAGGCCGCGGCCGATGCACTCCTTCGACGGCCGCATCTACGCCGTCGCCTCGAGCGAGGACTCCATCGAGTCGGCGGCCAGGCTCGGCGCCCACATCGTGATGTTCGCCGACCGTCCGTGGGAGATGCGCGTGCCGATGATCGAGCGCGGCCGCGAGCTGCACCGCAAGTTCCACGGCGGCGAGCCGCCCACCATCATGCTCACCGAGTTCTGCGTCTGCGGCACCGATCTCGCCGCCACCGAGGAGGAGGCGCGGCGCTACCAGGGCAAGTTCGTCGAGAGCAACTTCCATCACTACGAGTTTCTCGGCGAGCACTTCAAGTCGGTGAAGGGTTACGACTCGTACCAGCAGAAGGCCGACCTGGCGCGCAAGGCCGGCGGCCTCGAGGGCGCCGTCACCGGCTTCATGCAGGCGGCGAGCTGGGGCACGCCCGACAAGATCCTGCGCGGCCTGGAGGCGCGCCGGAAGGTGGTCGGCGACTTCGAGCTCAACGTCGCCTTCCGCTTCGGCGGCACGCCCTTCGAGGTCTCCGAGCGCGGGCTGCGCCTGTTCGCCAAGGAGGTGCTGCCGGTGGTCAAGAGCTGGGGCCCGGCCAGGGTCGCGCAGGCGGCGTAGGCGATCAGCCCTTGTCGTGGCGGATGATGCTGATCTGGCCGTCCGCCTCGAGATAGGCCGCCTTGACCTCGGCGCGGTCCTCGATGCCCTGCTCGCGCAACTGCGCCATCAGCTCCTCCACGGTGACCAGCTCGGTCCGCATGTTGCGGCGCAGGAGGCGGCCGTTGTCGATCAGCTTGAGCTTGGGCTCGCGGATCAACCGCTCGAAGGCCGGGAACCTGAACTGGACCCATTCGATCAGGTAGCTCCACAGCAGGACTGTGCCGACCAGGACGACGCCCTCGGGCAGCGATGCCGCATTGGCCGCCATGGCATTGCCCGAGACTTCCGCGAGCAGCACGATCACCAGCACGTCGGACGTGCCGATGTCGCCGACCTGGCGCCGCAGCACCAGGCGCAGCAGCACGAAGATCGCCAGGTACATCACCGTGCCGCGCAGGAAGAGATCGAGCACCGAGTGCTCCGGCACCAGCATCGCCCGCCAATCGACCGACCACAGTGCGTCCATCGCCCCTCGCGTGATTGGCCCGCGGGTCTGAACGCCCCGGCAGCGCCGATGTTGCATGGGCGGGGGAAGCAAATCGGTGGACGAGGGTCATTGCATGGAGCTCGATCTTGTCCTCCCTGGCGAAGCCGGGGTCGGCATTTTGGCCGCAAGCGGCCAAAAGCCTGAGGTGTCGGTGTAATCACCGACGGAGGGGTCACGGGCCCGAGACTCGTGGCTCATGACCCCTCCGTCGCGGATTACCGCGACACCTCCCCACGCTGCGCGTAGGGAGGAGGGAGATCACGGATGCGGGCCCCAGGGGGCGGCGGTCAGGAGCTTGACCTCCTGGGTCGCCAGCAGCTGGCGGAACTTCGGCGCGAAGCCTTCGATGAAATCCTTGTTGGCGTAGACCGCCGCCCAGTGGGCGCGGCGGCCGGCATCGTCGGCGAACTTCCACAGGTGCACGATCTGGTTGATCATGCCGGTGTCGGCCTGGAAGTAGCCGACCAGGTTCTTGTCGTGGCCGCCCTTCTGGAGGGCCGGGAAGCCCAGCTCCTGGTAGAGCTTCACTGCCTCGGCCATCTTGCCGACGTGCAGCGTGTAGGTGCGCAGTTCATAGAGTGCCATGGCGATGTTCTCCTGTTGCGTTGTCGATCGTGGATCAGGGTTGATCTCCGCGGCGAGCTCTTCGCCGGGAGCGCGCCACTCCTGTGGCGCTCATGGGATGGTGAGCAGAGGCGAAGAGCGCCACCGGAGTGGCGCGCTCCCAGCGAAGAATCACAGCCCGATGCGCTTGCGGAACGGCTCGTCGCGCATCGAGGCGTCCTGGCCGATGAGGTCGTCGGCGGCGGCGTCGCACAGGTAGAGCAGGCCGCGCACGGCGTCGGCGACCGGCGACAGGTTCTGGCGCGGGATCTGGCTGATCATGTTCATGCCGGAGGCGCGGATCTTGACCTGCATGTCGGTGTCGATGGTGCCGGGCGAGAAGCCGAAGGCGCGGATGCCGCGGCCCGGCGTCTCGAGCACGATGGCGCGCGTCATCATGGCGAGCCCGGCCTTGCCCGAGCAGTAGGCGCTCCAGCCCTCGAGCGGCCGGTAGGCCGCGCCCGACGAGACGTTGACGATGGTGCCGCCGCCCGCCTCGATCATGCCGGGCAGCACGGCGCGCACCGCGTTGTAGGCGCCGATCAGGTTGATGCGGATGCTGTCGGCCCACGCCGCCGGGTCGGACGACGCGATCTCGGCGATCGGCTCGATGACGCCGGCATTGTTGACCAGGATGTCGAGCCGGCCGAAGCGCTGGCGCGTCGCCGACGCCGCCCGCTCCACGCCTGCGTAGTCCGCGACGTCGCAGGCCATCGCCTCGGCGCGCCCGCCGGCCCCGGCGATCTCGCGCGCCACCGCGGCCGAGGCCTCGCCGCTGCGCGACACCAGCATCACCCCGGTGCCGGCCTTGGCCAGCGCCCGCGCCACGCCCTCGCCCAGGCCACGGCTCGCCCCGGTGACCAGCGCGACTTTCCCCTGCAGACCCGTCATGATCCCCCCTCGTGTCGAGACGCGACATTACACCCTGAACCGGAGCAAGCCAGATGAGTCGTCTGTTCGGCGAGATGCGCCAGGTCGGAATCGTCGTGCGCGACATCGAGGACGCCATGGACCACTGGAGTCGCGTGTGCGGCGTCGGGCCGTGGTTCTACACCGACAAGCTCGCTGTCACCGAGTTCAGCTATCGCGGGGTGAAGCACGACGACCTGCACGTGTCGATCGCGCTCGCCAACTCGGGCGACATCCAGCTCGAGCTGATCCAGCAGCGCTGCCAGACGCCCAGCATGTATCGCAGGTTCCTGGACGCCGGGCACGAAGGCATGCAGCACTGGTCGAGCTGGCCGGTCGATTACGACGACAGGCTGAACCGGGCCCTGGAGAGCGGCTACAGGATCGGCCAGCAGGGCGACAGCGCGCGCGGCCGCTTCGTCTATCTCCTGCACGAGGGCCATCCCGGCACGGTGATCGAGATGGCCCACATGACCGACGCCCGCCGCCGCATCTTCGACGGCGTGCGCGAGGCGGCGATTGGCTGGGACGGCAGCGACCCGATCCGCCGGGCCTGGCCGACGTAGCGATCTCATGCGCTGGGAGCGCGCCACTCCGATGACGCTCATGGAATGTGTGATCGACAAGAAGAGCGCCATCGGAGTGGCGCGCTCCCAGCGGAAGAGCTTGGTGGTGCGCGCATCGGCGAGTCGGCAGAGTGATTCGCGGCCGGATTTTTGCGTCATTTGCGTCACAGCGTCATTGTTCCCTGAATTCAAGCACTTGAGGGTGACGCAAAGGAGCTGCCCGACGCTGCCTTGGGTTACGGCAGCGACCCGATCGCAGGACACGGCCGACGCAGCGGCGAGACGCGCGCCGCATCATTTCTTCCTCCTCTCCCCCGCCCTCATGAGGGCGGGGGAGAGGAATCTGAAAACAAGGAACCTCGCAACCACACCCACCGCCGGCGGCAGCAGGCAGAGGGCGGCAAGGATGGGGCCGAAGGCGGCGAACATGCAGTCCCAGCCGCGTGCCGCCCGGAACAGGCACTCGCGCTGGTCGATCGACCAGTAGACGCCGACCATGAACAGCGGGTTGGTGACCGCCGCCATCGGCCATAGCTTCCACGCCGGCGCCGACAAGCCGGGCCAGCGCGCGCAGACCAGCGCGGCGATGGCGGCGCCGGCCGCCAGGAACAGCGCCAGCAGCGCGATCGCCTTCAGGTTCAGCACCACCGTGCCGGCGAGGCCGCCGACTACGAGCCCGGCCAGCACGCTGCCGAGGGTGAAGGGATGTAGCCGTCGCATGGTCGTGCCCGCGCCCGTCACCCGAGGATGCGCTTGCGGGAGGCGTCGACCATGCCGGCGGCTTTCGCCGCGTCGAAGCCCGGCATGACGCCGCCCTGCATGCGCACCGCGCCGTCGACGATCACCGTGTCGATCTCGCGCGGGCTGGTCTGCAGCAGCAGGTGGGCGCAGGGATCGTCGGCGACCGAGCTGCCGAACGGGCCCTTGCGCACCAGCAGCACGTCGGCGCGCTTGCCCGGGGTCAGCGAGCCGACCTGGCCGTCGAGGCCCAGCACGCGCGCCGTCTCGATGGTGGCGATGCGCAGCAGCACGCGCGGCGTCAGCAGCGGCAGGCCCTCGCGCACCGGCGGGCGGCGGCCGATCACGCTCGAGAAGCTGCGCTCCATCGCGCCGTCGAGATAACCCTGCACGTTGAACATCACGCGCAGCTGGCCGAGCGTGTCCGACGCGATCGAGCACGGGATGTCGCAGCCGAACACCACGTCGACGCCGCGCTCCATCGCCCGGCGCACCACGTCGGCCGGCGCGCCCTGGGTGTCGGCGGTCGGCGTGAAGCAGAGCGGCATCCTGGCCTTCGCCATCAGGTCGAGCTCGCCGTTGGTCAGCAGGTTGCCGTGGATCACCAGCAGGTCGGGCCCCAGCAGCCCGTCGGCGGCGAGCCGCGTGATGGTGCCGGTCTCGTTGACGTGGATGCAGCTCGGCGCGGCGTGCTCGCGCGCAAAGGCGAGCTGGCGGGCGAGGTCGGGCGCGCCGATCGAATCGACGCCGAAGCCGATCGTGGTCAGGCTCTCCGGCCGGTGGAACGTGTTGTAGACGTGGCGCGCATCGGCGAAGCGCGCCTCCAGCCCGGCGAAGCGATCGCCGAAGCCGCCCATGAACGAATAGGTGAACAGGTGGCGGATGCCGACCGCGCGCAGCGCCTCGATCGAGGCGTCGGCGTAACCGGGCGTGGAGATGTTGTGGCAGTAGTCGACGACGGTGGTGGTGCCGTAGGACAGCATCTCGTGGCCGCCGACCCAGGCGGCGTTGTAGTTGTCCTGCACCGAGAATTTTTTCCGGAGCGGCAGAAATTCCGAGTAGTACGCGCCCGGCCACAGGTCGGGCACGAAGCCGCGCAGCACGGTCTGCCACAGGCAGGTGTGGGCATCGATGATGCCGGGCAGCGCGATCATGCCGGTGGCGTCGATGATCTCCGCGTCGCCGCCCGCCGCGGGGGCGGGACTCGGCGCGGCGGTGGAACTCGCCGCGGTAGCGGCGCCCGCCGCGGCAGCGGCGCTGTCGCGCGATACGCCGACGCCGACCGAGGGGCCGACGCTCACGATCGCGCCGTCCTCGATCACGATGTCGGCCGAGGCGAAGTCGCCGAGGTCGTCGTCCATGGTGACGACCTCGGCGCCGCGGATGTGGATCTTGCTCGTCATCGACTACCCCTCAGTGTCTTCAGACCGCGCTCATTACTCCTCCCTGGCGAAGCCGGGGAGGTGTCGCGGTAATCCGCGACGGAGGGGTCATGAGCCACGAGTCTCGGGCCCATGACCCCTCCGTCCGCGCAAGCGCGGACACCTCCCCGGCTTCGCCAGGGAGGGGTGAAGATGCGAGTCTCGGGCTGACCCCTCCGTCCGCGCAAGCGCGGACACCTCCCCGGCTTCGCCAGGGAGGGGTGAAGATGCGAGTCTCGGGCTCATGCCCCTCCGTCCGCGCAGGCGCGGGCACCTCCCCAGCGTCGCTGGGGAGGAGTATGAGGAGCCACGCCCAACCCGGAGGAAGCCCGCATCATGAAATTCGGAGTCACCGTCGTGCCGCGCGTCGCGGACTGGCAGCTGTTCGTCGACCTCGAGCGGATGGGCTACGACTGCGCGTGGGCGGCCGATTCGCAGATGCTGTACTCCGACGCCTATGCCGTGCTGGCGCTGGCGGCGGCCAACACCTCGCGCATCCGGCTGGGCACGGGAGTCTCGGTGGCCGGCGTGCGGCTGGCGCCGGTCACCGCGCATTCGATCGCCACCATCAACCAGATGGCGCCGGGCCGCGTCTTCCTCGGCATCGGCACCGGCCACACCGCGATGCGCGTCATGGGCAAGGACCCCGTCAAGGCGGCGGCGTTCCGCGACTACCTGCGCGTGCTGCGCGCGCTCCTGCACGGCGAGGAGGTCGACTACGACCTCGGCACCGGCAAGACCGACATCCGCTTCCTGCATCCCGACCAGGGCTTCATCGATGTCGAGCATCCCGTGCCGATCTACGTCGCCGCCGACGGCCCGCTGGCGCTGAAGAGCGCCGGCGCCTACGGCGACGGCCGCGTGTGCTCGCACAACCAGACGAAGGCGCGCCTGCAGAAGAGCCTGGAGACCATGCAGGCCGGCGCCGCCGCCGTCGGCCGCACCATGCCGGACACCTTCCACACTGCCGCGCTGTCCTATGCCTGCGTGCTGCAGCCCGGCGAGAGCATGACCTCCGACCGCGTGATCGACGAGATCGGCCCGATGGCGGCGGCGACCCTGCATTACTGGTGGGAACTCTACCAGATGAACGGCGACACCAGCACCGTGGCCGGCCGCTGCCGCAATTTGTGGGACGAGTACCTCGCCTTCACCGAGAAGATGGAGACGCCGGCCGCCAAGCGCTACCAGCAGGTCCATCTCGGCCATTGCGCCTTCCTGCCGCCGGAGGAGCGGCGCTTCATCACCGAGGACCTGATCCGCTCGACCGGCGGCCTGGTCGGCACGCCCGACGAGATCATCGCCATGCTGCGCGAGCGCGAGGCGATGGGGCTGGACGAGATCACCCTGCTGCCGGCGATGGAAACCGCCCGCCGCAACCTCGGCGACTTCGCCGAGATGGTGATCAAGAGGTATTGATTTCATCCCTTCCTCCCTACGCGAAGCGTGGGGAGGTGTCCGCGTAATCGCGGACGGAGGGGTCATGAGCCCGAGACTCGTGGCTCATGACCCCTCCGTCAGCGTAAGACGCTGACACCTCCCCACGGGGTGGGGAGGAGGAAGAAGAGCGGGACTGAGGCTCATGACCCCTCCGTCAGCGTAAGACGCTGACACCTCCCCACGGAGTGGGGAGGAGGAAGAAGAGCGGGACTGGGGCTCATGACCCCTCCGTCAGCGTAAGACGCTGACACCTCCCCACGGGATGGGGAGGAGGAAGAAGAGCGAGACTGGGACTCATGACCCCTCCGTCAGCGAAAGGCGCTGACACCTCCCCACGCGACGCGTGGGGAGGAGGGAAGACAGAAAAAACAAAACGAGGGTCTTTTCTTGCGGTCGGTGCGGTCGCTTGCGGTCGCAGCCAATGAAATCAAGGGGTTGGAGCGACCGCAAGAGCTGGCCGAAAGCGGGCCGTGCGGTCGCAGGGCCGTTCTTGCGGTCGCACCCCCAGGACCGGCGACCCGAGCGGCAACCCAAGCGGCGACGCTCACGAGACGTCGCCGTCGACGTCGGGCGCGTCCGGTGCGGGCTCGCGCGTCAGGACGACCAGCTTCGGAGGATCCCGCGACGGCAGCTCGAGCTCGAGGCGGATCAGCCGCCGCCGCGACCTGGGATGGCGGTGGAAGGAGACATCGATGCCGAGCGGCCGCAGCAGGCCCATGCCCTCGCGCAGCCGCTCGCCCAGCACGCGCGCGTTGCCCGGCCACTCGCGGCCGCCGCGCGCGCCGAAGAAAAACGGCTCGATGTCGACCAGCAGCTCGCTGGCCGTCCCCTCCCAGACCTCCTTGAGCTGCGCCATGCCCAGCACGGCATCGATCAGCGGGTCGGCATCGACGCGATCGATGACGACGCCAAGGCGGCTGGCCGCATAGACCGCGGCGAACGTCCCGGCCGGCCACAGCGAGGCCTGGCAGGCGCTCGCCCACAGCACGAAATCCGCCAGGCGCGGCAGGCCCGCCGGCCGCTCCGTGCCGGCGCGCCGCAGGCCTTCGGCGACAGCGGTTAGCAGCGCCCCGAGCAGGCGCGGGCGCTCGGCCTCGAACGCCGCCCACAGCTCCGCCTCCGGGCGCCGGTCGGCCTCGCCGATGCCGGCCAGGGTGATCACCAGGGCGCGCTCGGCGAGCTCGGGCCGCGTCGCCAGATCGGCGATGCCGTTCACGATCACCGGCCGCGCGGCGCCGGCGCCGCCGACCCGGCGGCACAGCGCGTCGGCCCACCACGGCGGCAGGGCCGAGAGATTGTCGAACGCCAGCACGTGCGCGGCGCGGCCGGCCGCGAGCAGCTCGCGGTCCTTGCCCGGCAGCCCGCGCGGCGGCAAGGCGGTCGGGTCGATCAGGGCCTGCAGCATGGCCGTGCCGGTCGACTTGCCCGAGCCCTGCTCGCCGGTCAGGACCAGGATCGGGCAGGGCCCGCGGTCGCGCAGCGCGGCCAGCGCCCAGGCGGCGACCAGCACCAGGTTCTCCCGGGTGCCGAGGTTGAGGAAGCCCGCCAGCCGTTCGATCGACCCGCCGGCCTCGGGAGCCGGCAGGGCGCGCTGCGACGGCGGCCGGCGGAAGCGCACCGGCGGCGCCGCGACGACGCGCCAGCCCGCCGCATCGATCTCCACGGCGCGTCCCGTCGCGTCGCCGAGATCGAGATAGAGCTTCCCGGCCAGGCCGCCGACGCGCAGGTGCAAGGCCCGCTCGGGCAGGCCCTGCCCCGACGCTCCGGCGGCCGCCTGCGCCTCGATCACGCCCGCCGCCTCGTGCAGCGCCACCGTCGACGGCGCGCTGCGATGCGCCTCGAAGAAGCGCCGGGTCAGCCAGCGGCGAAAGCCCCGGCTGCGGACCGGCCAGGTCTCGCGACGGGCGTCGATCGCGAGATCGGCATACACCTCGCCCTCGGGGGTGCGGAACAGCTCGGCGGACCCGGCCAGCGCGACCAGCCGGTCGGCCGGGCGGAGGCGCACGGCGGGGGACTCGGCGGCGGCTGGATCGCGAGCCTCGCGGGCCTCGGCATCATCGGGCTCGGCATCGGCGGCCCGGCCGGCGTTGGCGTCGGCGTCGACGACGTCCGTCTCGCCGTCACGGGTATCGCCATCAGAGGCCTCGGCCTCGCCGGCGTCGAGGTCGCCCTCAGCGACGGCGTCATCGGCCTTGTCCGGCCCGCCCTCCGCCTGCGGGGCCGCGGAGCCAGGCCGGCGGCCGCTGGCCATCGCCCGGTACCTTTCCGCCGCTGCCCTGATCATTTGCCGCTCACCCGCCAGGGTCACGCCGGGATCGTTGAAGATCCGCTGAAGGATGGCGTCCATGGGATGGCCGGTCGCCCTCCCGGCTCCATTGACCGGCCGTTCGTCGACGCTCGCGGCGGCTGATGTCTCGGTCTCGCTCATGGTGAATCGCCTGCGGAGGGGTGGCGATAGGCCGGAGCAGGACGGTTCGACGTCCCGTCGATCGGGCGCGGACGAGCCGACGGCAGGATCGAGCCAAAAGTGGCGTGCAATTGATTGCACTGGTTCTCGCTCATCGTGCCCCGCACGCGGTTTGTGGTGATACACCTGAGTAGGAGGGTCTCGCGTTCCGTCAAATCGGGGCGACAGCGCTGGCGGCAATTTGCGGCCAGGATCGAGCAAGACGCCTGTACCACTGATTGCACATCGCTCGGAGCGCCGGCCTACCAGCAGAACGTCGCCTGCCTCGATCCGCCGTTCATGCTGAACGAGCCGAGATTCAGGACATCCATCCCCAGCAGGACATCGAAGCTCGGGTGCTTGTGTGGAAGCTCAGCGAAGCTCTGATCATCGAACCGCGAGTGGAATGGGGTTTGCCACGATAGCAGTGACCGTATGTGAAGATCGCCGATCAATTGGAAAGTTGATGCAGGGCATAGGAGTAGAACCCGAGATCTACGCTCTGGCTCGTGACCTGCTGGACCGAGAAATCGACATCTCCATACTTCAGATGCCCGAACCGGGCCGCATCGCCCAGAGAGTCGAAGAACTCGACGACAGCGCCATCGTGCATGACCGCGAACTTGCCCGCATGCGTAAGGAGCAGCTCAGGCAGGAGCTTCTGGAAAGCGGCGAAATTGTCATCGACTTGCTGCTGATGTGACTTGGCCATGGATCCCAACGTCCCCGGTCGAGGATGCGCCATAGATGCTTCAAGGCGAAAAGGTTACGCCCCTTGAATGGCGATGTCGTGGCAAAGTTGCGGGCCCAGCACCCAGGCTCGCGGTCAGGCTGAAACTCTTCGCCCCTGCCCCCGCTCAACTACGCCCATGCGCCCGCGCGCCTCTCGAAGTGACATCAGAGGCGCCGACTCGGGAAGTGGCCCCATACGCGTTAAGCTAAGGAGAATCCTCACCCTGAGGAGCGGCCCGTCCTTCGACGCGCTCCCCTCCTCACCCTGAGGAGCCGCGCGGAGCGCGGCGTCTCGAAGGGAGAGGAGGGGAGCTTGCTCAGGATAAGGGGGCCGCGTCTCGATTCGGGCGAAGTAACCTTCGCCCTTTGGTCGGCAGCAGTGAGGCGCTGCGACACCGCTTTTTCAACGATCTACTGTGTGGCCCATCCTTCGAGACGGCCGCTGCGCGGCCTCCTCAGGATGAGGATTCTCCTTAGCTTGACGCCTATGGGAAGCGGCCCCGGCCCCCGGTTCCCGAGCCTAGAAGACCACATCGTCGCGGCAATTCACGACCAGCTCGGCAATCGACGCGTTGTTGGAAAGGCGCAGCAGGGTCAGCACGACCTCGGCGATGTCGGACGGTGCCATCATCTGCTCGTGCGGGAAGGTCGTGACATCGGCCGTCATGTCGGTGGCGACGAAGCCGGGGCAGAGCGCCGTGCAGCGCACACCGTCGGACCAGCCGGCCCGGCGCGTGGCGTGAGACAGCGCGACGGCCGCGAACTTGGTCATCGCGTAGCCCACATTGTTGTTGTAGACCGCCTTGCCGGCAATCGATGCGACGTTGACGATGCGGCCGGCGCCGCAGCGCCGCAGATGCGGCAGCGCGAGGCGAACCATCGACAGCGGCGCCTTGACGTTGATTGCCCACATCCGGTCGAGAACGTCGTCCTTCTCGTCCTCGACGGTGACGCGCAGCGCCAGCCCGGCATTGTTGACGAGACCGTCGATGCGGCCGAAGCGCTCGACCGTCGCCGCGACCCACGCGCGATGCGTCGACTGATCCTCGGCGTCGAAACGCGCCGTCAGGTGGCGTTCGGAGGCCCAGCCGGCCGTCATCGCGACCGTCGATGCGGGATCGCGCGCACCCAGGCTCAGCGTGTAGCCGGCGTCGTAGAGGGCCTCGGCAATGGCGCGCCCGATGCCGCGATTGGCACCGGACACCAGAATGACCCGCCCGGCGGGGGCCAGCATCGTCACGGCCTCCCCTCAGCCGAAGAGCACGACGCAGCGCACCTCTATGCTCCAGCGATCCGGCGCGTCCGGCGGCGTGGTCGCATCCTGAAAGGCGCTGTGAAAGGAGAACGTGCAAGGCCCGCCCCCGGGATCCGCCTCCCGGCCGCTGGTCCGTGCCATCCGGCCGGCCGAGTCCCATTGCTTTATCAGCAGCGCCTCGTCGCGCGTGAGGGCCGGATAGAAGCACCAGTCGTGGCTGGCGGCATGCCTGGCGAAGTAGTTCTCCCCGATACGGTCGGCATAGTGGATCTCGAACACCACCAGGTCAGCGGGCCGCACGCTGGCGGCGTCGCACAGCGCCAGCGGGTCGATCGCCACGGGCTCGGGCGCGATGTTTCGCCAGAGGTTGACGATGCCGAAGCGACCATGGGCTATGGCCTCCTCGACCTCGTCGCGGTCGAGGAGCGCCTTGCCCTCGCCCAGCACGCTGCGCAGCGTGTCGTTGGATCCCGGCGGCCGGGCCAGGTCGCGCAGCCGTTGCGGCGCGCTGGTCAGCGTGTAGTCGCCGTGCACCACGCGGGCCGGCCCCTGCACCTGCTGGCCTTCCTCGATGCGCCGCTTGCTCGCCTTGCCCGCCGCCGAACGGACATTGTGATCGAACGCCGCGACAAGGCGCGCGCCGCACGCCTCGCGGACCACCTCGGCACAATGAGGATAGTAGTCGCGCACGACCTGCCGGTTGTCCAGGAAGTCGAGGTCGCGCCGCGGCAGCGGCCGCAGGTGCATCTCGAAGCCGTTCGCGGCCAGCGTCTTGCGGTCTGCCCCGCTCAGCTGCCGCGCATCCTGCACCGGCATCTGGACCGGCGCGAGGTCGACGCCCTCCCACCGCGAGTCGCTGCCGTCGAGATCGCGCCGGGTCAACACGCGGCCGTTGCGGTACAGCGACGGTTGCGCGGCATCGCTCATGTAGTTGAACGTTCCGGTACGCGCGGCCAGCGTCATGGCACCATCCTCTTCCAATCCCGTCCGAGACTTCTAGCGCGACGGCCTCGCATCGCATATCGTCCTCGACAGAAGCCGGCGTCAAGCCGCCATCGCTCCTGTGGAGGACCGCCAGATGCAAGTGTTCGCCGATCCGATCACGGTAAACTGCCGCAAGGTGCTGGCAGGGCTCGAGTTGCTTGGCGTCGACTACACGCTGTCGAAGATCGACTATTTCAAGGGTGAGCAGAAGAGCGACGCGTTCAGGAAGATAAACCCGAACGCGGCTCTGCCGGCGATGAAGGACGGCGACCTGGTATTGTGGGAATCGAATGCCATCCTGCAGTACGCCGCCGACAAGCATGGCAAGACGGAATACTACCCGACCGACCCGGCCAGACGGGCCGACATAAACCGCTGGCTGCTGTGGGAAGCGGCATCGTGGTTCCCGAGCTGCTACGTCTACCTGGTCGAGAACTGCGTCAAGCCGCTGCTCGGCGGCGCGCCGGACCAGGCAGTGCTGGACGGCGAGGCGGCGAATTTCCACAAGCTGGCCGGCATCCTCGACCAGCGGCTGAGCACCAGCACATGGCTGTGCGGCGACCGGCCGACCATCGCCGACATCGCCGTTGCGGCGCCCATGCACTTGCACGAATGGTCCAGGCTGCCACTCGACGAGCATCCGAACCTGAAGAGGTGGATCAGCACGTGCGTCGAGCGGCTTCCGGCGTGGAAGGCCACGCACGTCGATGTGGGCTTTACGCTCGCCAGCGCCGCCTGACCGGCTCGCAGGACGCGGACGTCCCAGCACGGGATGACGGCTTCGAAGCCCGAGACGGCTGCCGTCCTGGAGTTGATGAAACGGCTGGCGGCGAACCCGAAGATGCGTGCGGCACGTCGAGAGCGCGTGATCCTTCGATTCGCGACGCCGCGGCGCCGGGCGTCGTGGCTCTACCGACGCGGCAAGGTCGGAACGCGTTGTCGACGTTGACCCGAAGATGGCCGATCGACGGGTCGACGACTGCCCTCGGGCGAAGACTGCCTGTCCATCCGGCTCATGCCGCTCGCCGTCGCGGGACGAGTTTCCGTACCTTGCCAACCGCCGGCCGCCGCCGCGCCTGAGCCACGTCGTAACCCGCCTGCATGCGGACCAGCGTATCGGCATCGACGCCGAACGCCTTCTCCAGCCGCAGCGCCAGATCGGCGGTCAGACCGGCCCGACCGTTGAGCAGCGCCGAAAGCGCCTGCCGCGATATGCCGAGCCCCTCGGCCACCCGGGCGACGCCGAGCCCGGACGGCTCGACAAGCTCCAGCAGGACGAACCGGCCGGGGTGTGGCGGATCGAGCAGGCGGTACGACATGGTTTGCAATCTCCTGATGGTATTCTTCCAGATCGAGGTTGACGACGGCCTGCTCATCCACATCTGCGGATTCCGGAGGAAGTCGGCCACCGATTCCGATTTGAAGTCGGCCACTGATTCCGCCGCGAAGCCGGCCACCCGTTCCGGAGCAATCCGGCCACCGATTCCGATTTGAAGTCGGCCCCCCT
>Ga0268299_1002799_pt1 | contig 18620 bp, 16 predicted proteins | sample NOBtaG_FD_193484 | JGI IMG/M metagenome (GOLD analysis project Ga0268299, IMG submission 193484) | Activated sludge microbial communities from bioreactor in Nijmegen, Gelderland, Netherland - NOB reactor | ecosystem: Engineered > Bioreactor > Aerobic > Activated sludge | place: Netherlands...
GAGCGGGGCGCGCCCGAGTTGCTCTCGGTGCCGCTGTTCGTGAAGCTGCCGGGGCAGACGGTGGGGGTGGTGAGCGACCGCAACGTCGAGATCATCGACGTCCTGCCGACCGTCGCGCACGCGCTCGGCGCCCGTGTGCCGTGGGCGACCGACGGCCGCTCGGCGCTCGACGACTCGGCGCCGGAGCGGCCGCAGAAGCGCTTCGCGCGCGCGCTCGGCGGCAACGCCGAGTGGCGCACGTTCGACGCGGCGCTGCCGGAGAAGCGCGGCAACGTCGAGCGCCTGGTCGAGATCTTCGGCACCGGCGCCAGCCGCCCCAACGGCCTGTGGGCCTTCGGCCCGTATCGCGATCTCGCCGGGCAGGCGGTCCCCAGCGGCGCACCGCGCGACCCCGACCTCTCGCTCTCCTTCGACGCCAGCGCCTACGACTCGGTGCGGCTGGACTCGTCCGTGCCGGCGCGCCTCGCCGGCACGATCGCGGGCGGCGGAAGCCGGGATCTCGATCTCGCCATCGGCGTCAACGGGGTGATCGCCGCGCTGACGCGCACGCGCGTCGCCGGCCGCCGGCAGACGTTCACCGCCATGCTGCCCGAGAGCGCCCTGCGCGACGGCGACAACCGGATCGAGGTGTTCGCGATCCGCGAGCGAGGCGGACAGGTCGAACTGACGCGCGTGCCGCGCGCGGGGGAGTGATGTCGCAACTCGAGCCCTCTTCCTTCCGCGACCGGCAGGCGCGGGTGTTCTACCGCGATGGGCGGGTGCTGCGCGGGCTGAGCGAAGAGGGCCTGCGGCAGTGGCGGGCGCTCCAGGGCACGCGCTTCTTCGCCCGGGCGGTGGACGAGGGGAAGATGGTCCGCACCTGGGACGTGGCGCCCGACTTCGACCGCGCCGGCTGGGCCGGCGTGATCGAGCACGAGCCGGTGCCCTACGTCTCGTATCCCTACGAGTGGCCGTTCGGCATGCTGCGCGAGGCCGCGCTGCTCCAGCTCGAGCTGGTCGAGCGCGCGCTGAGCGAGGGCATGCTGCCCAAGGACGCGACCCCCTACAACGTCCAGTGGCGCGGCACCCGGCCGCTGTTCATCGACACGGCGTCGTTCGAGACTCTCGCCCCGGGCGACCCGTGGGTCGGCTATCGCCAGTTCTGCCGCTCCTTCCTCTATCCTCTCCTGCTGCAGGCCTATCGCGGCGTCGATTTCCAGCCGTGGCTGCGCGGGCGGCTGGACGGCATCGACGTGCTCCAGTGCCGGGCGCTGCTGCGGCCGCGCGATCTGCTCCGCCGCGGCGTGCTGACGCACGTCTGGCTGCAGGCGGCGATCGACGCGCGCGGCGGCGGTGGCGGCGACCTCCGCCGCGAGCTGCGCCAGGCCGGCTTCCAGCGCGAGCTGATCGCCGCCAACGTGCGTCGTCTGGCCGCGCTGGTGCGGGGGCTGACCTGGCGCGCGCCCGCCTCGCGCTGGTCGAACTACGCCGCCACCAGTCCCTACGACGAGGCCGAGCGCGCCGCCAAGCAGGCGTTCGTGCGCCAGGCCCTGGAGCGCACGCGGCCGACGATGGTGTGGGATCTCGGCTGCAACACCGGCGAGCACGCCCGGCTGGCGGCCGAGCACGCCGAGACGGTCGTCGCCATGGACAGCGACCATCTCTCGATCGAGCGCCTCTACCATGCGGTTGGCGGCCAGTCGCGCATCCTGCCGCTGGTCAACGACCTCACCGATCCATCGCCGAACCTCGGCTGGCGCGGGCGCGAACGACGCGACCTGGCGAGCCGCGGACGGCCCGACCTGACGCTCTGCCTGGCGCTCGCACACCACGTCGTGCTGGGGAGCAACGTGCCACTCGACGATTTCGTCGACTGGCTCGCCTCGCTCGGCGGCGACCTGGTGATCGAGTTCGTCTCGCGCGAGGACGCGATGGTGCAGGATCTCCTGCGCAACAAGGCCGACGTCTACCGCGACTACGATCGTCTGGCGCTCGAGGCGCTGCTACGGCGCTCCTACACGATCGCCGCCCAGCTCGAGATCGGCGGCGGGCGGCGGGTGCTGTACCACGCTCGCCGAGCGGCTCAGTCGGGATCGTAGCCGAGAGCGCGCATGCGCTCCCGATCCTGCTCGCTCAGCTTCACGGTCGGCGCCGGACGCGGCGCCTCGGCGCGACGGGCGGCGCGGCGGGGGTTGTGTTGCGTCAGCAGACTGCGCAGCGCGGCGGCGCGGCCGGCCTCGTCGTCCGCCACGTCCTCCTTTTCCCGCGGATCCTCGTCGAGGTCGTAGAGGTCGAGGCCGTCGTCCATCCCCTCGAGCAGCTTCCACGAGCCGTCGATCACCGCATGGCGGTGGATCATGTCCTGCTGCGGCTTGGCCTTCATCATGTCGGCGAAGATCGTGCGCGCGGGCGGCTCGCCGCCGCCGCGCAGAGTCGGGGCGAGCGAGATGCCGTCGAGCCCGAGGGGGACCTGGAGTCCGGTCATCTCGGCCAGCGTGGGCCAGACGTCGGCGATGGACACCGGGCGCTCGATCGTGCGACCGCCGGCGACGCCGGCGCCGGCGAACACCAACGGCACGTGCAGTTGCTCCTCGAACAGGGTGCGCGCGTGGCTCAGGCCGCCGTGTTCGAGGAACTCCTCGCCGTGGTCCGCGGTCAGCACGACCAGCAGCGGGCGGTCCTTCGGCATGGCGTCGAGCAGGCGCCCGATCTCGGCGTCGGTGAAGGCGATCTCGCCGTCGTAGAGCGCCTCCAGCGTCTCGACCTGGGACGCCGGCGGAATCTGCTTCCACACCGTCTGCTGCGCCACCGTCAGCATGGGCGAGTCCTTGTCGACCCCGAAGCGGGCGGCGTACTCGGGCGGCGGGAAGTAGCCGCCATGCGGATCGAAGTAGTGCACGTAGAGGAGGAAGGGTTTGTCGGTGCCGGCGCTCGCCAGCCATTGCAGCGCGCTGTCGGTGACGATGCGCGCGTTCGCGACCTTGACGTTGCCGCCGCCGCCCGGCCCACCCGGCATCACGTCGATGTCGTCGGGGTCGCGCGACGGCCCGCCGTGCACCATGCGGAAGTCGGAGAAGCCACGGTCGAAGCCCTGGCGCACGCTGACGAAGGCGGCGTTGGCGGAGAGCGCCGCCGTGACGTAGCCGGCGTTGGCGAAGGTCTGCTGGAGCTGCATGGTGTTCGGGCGCAGGCGCGAGGTCGGCAGTTGCAGGCCGTGGTGCACCGGATAGAGGCCGGTGAGGATCGAGGCGACGCTCGGTGCCGTCCAGGAGCTGGTCGAGCGCGCCTCGGAGAAGCGGACACCGGAGGCGGCGAGTGCGTCGATGCGCGGCGAGGTGGGGCGTTCGTAGCCCCAGGCGCCGAGATGATCGGCGCGCAGCGTGTCGATCACCACCAGCAGCACGTTGGGGCGCTCCTCGCCGGCGAGGGCGGGCGAGGCCGCGCCGCTCGCCAGCAGAGCGAGAGCGCCGAGCAGAGTCGGGCGAAGACGGAGGCGGGTCACGGGAACAGCCGAGGTGGCGGGCGGTCGCTCACGACTCCTTCTTCGCGGTGAAGGCTTCGAACAGGTCGACGGGCACGGGGAAGATGGTGGTCGACTTGTTGCCCGTGGCGATCTCGCCGAGCGTCTGGAGGAAGCGGAGCTGGAGGGCGCCGGGCTGCTGCGAGATCTTGCTCGAGGCCTCCGCCAGACGTTGCGCCGCCTGGAACTCGCCCTCGGCGTTGATGACCTTGGCGCGCCGCTCGCGCTCGGCCTCGGCCTGGCGCGCCATGGCGCGTTGCATCTCCTGCGGCAGGTCGATGTGCTTGAGCTCGACCGAGACGACCTTGATCCCCCAGGGGTCGGTGTTCTGGTCGAGCAGCTCCTGCAGGCGCTGGTTCAACTGGTCCCGCTCGGCCAACAGCTCGTCGAGCTCGGCCTGGCCGCAGACGCTGCGCAGCGTCGTCTGCGCCAGTTGCGAGGTGGCGAACAGGTAGTCGGCCACCTGCACCACTGCCCGGTTCGGGTCGACGACGCGGAAATAGAGCACGGCGTTGACCTTCACCGAGACGTTGTCCTTGGTGATCACGTCCTGCGGCGGCACGTCCATGGTGACGGTGCGCAGGTCGACGCGCTGCATGCGCTCGACCACCGGGATCAGCAGCGTCAGCCCCGGTCCGCGCTGGCCCACCAGCCTCCCCAGGCGGAAGACGACGGCGCGCTCGAACTCCTTGAGGATCTTGACCGACGACGCCAGCAGGGCAACGGCGACGATCAGGACGGCGAGCAGGGGAGCGGCGAGCACCTATCCGTCTTACGCGCTCCGGCGCGGCATCTCAACTAGCGCGCGCGCCGGACCCGCAGGCGGAGGCCGTCGACCGCCACCACCTCGACGCGCGCGCCGACCTCGATGGGCTCCTCGGCGTCGGCGCTCCAGTTCTCGCCGTGCACCAGGATCCAGCCGTCGCGCGCCCCGGGTCGGAGGGCGGCGCGGACGTCGCCGATCTCGCCCACCAGCCCCTCGCCGCCCAGCAGCGGGCGGGCCCGCTGCGACCGCAGCACGAGCGCGCCGACGTAGAGGGAGAACAGGCCGATGGTGGCGGCGGCGGCGACGACCAGGCTCGGGTCGAGGACGACGGTCGACTCGGGGGTGTCGAACAGCAGCAACGAGCCGAGGACGAAGGCGACGATGCCGCCAACGCCGACGATGCCGAAGGTCGGCAGGAAGAGCTCCGCGACCAGCAGCGCCAGGCCGAGGCCGATGAGCGCCAGACCGCTGTAGTTGATCGGCAGGATCTGCATCGCCGTCAGGCCGAGCAGGAGGCAGATGCCGCCGGCGATGCCGGGGAAGAACAGGCCGGGATGGGTGAACTCGAGGTAGAGCCCGAGGATGCCGGCCATCATCAGCAGGTAGGCGACGTTGGGATGGGCCAGGACGTTGAGCACCTTCTGCTTGAGCCGCATCTCGAGCGGCACCACGGCGGCCCCGGCGACCGCGAGCTTCACCTTCTCGCGCCCGATGGCGACCTCGCGGCCGTCGATCTTGGCGAGCAGCTCGGGCAGGTCGGCGGCGATCACGTCGATCACCCCCAACTGCAGCGCCTCCTGCTCGGTGGCCGAGACGCTCTCGCGCACCGCCTTCTCGGCCCACTCGACGTTGCGCCCGCGGTGCTGGGCGATGGTCTTCGAGAGCGTGGCGGCGAAGTTCTCGACCTTCTCGCGCATGTCGCCGCCGATGTCGCCGCCGCTGCCGTCGACCGGGTGGGCGGAGCCGATGTTCGTGCCCGGTGCCATCGCGGCGACGTTGGCGGCGATGGTGACGAAGACGCCGGCCGAGGTGGCGCCCGCGCCTCCGGGAGCGACGTAGACGATCACCGGTAGCGGCGCCGCCAGCAGATCCTTGACGATGATCTGCGCCGAGTCGAGCAGCCCGCCGGGCGTGTCGAGCTGGATCACCACCGCCGCCGCGCCCTCGTCGCGCGCGCGCGCCAGCCCCTCCTGGATGTAGTCGACGACGGCGGGGTTGATGGTGCCGTCGACGGTCAGCAGGCTGACGTACCGCGCCGGCGGCGCCTCCGCCCCCAGGGCCAGCGCCGCGCCGGCGAGCAGCAGCAGCGCGGATCGCCACCTCATGGCGTCATCCCGAGCTCCGCCATCACCATCTTGATGTCCTCCCACACCAGCCGCTTGTCCGCCGGATTGCGCAGCAGGTAAGCGGGGTGGAGCGTCGGCATCAGCTTGATGCCGTGGTAGTCGTGCCAGTTGCCGCGCAGGCGCGTGATCGGCGTGTTCGAGCGCAGCAGGGTCTGGGCCGCGAACTTGCCGAGCGCCACGATCACCCGCGGCCGCACGCAGCCGATCTGCGCCAGCAGGAAGGGCTCGCAGGCCGCGATCTCGTCGGCCTCGGGGTTGCGGTTCTCGGGCGGCCGGCACTTCACCACGTTGGCGATGTAGACGTCCTCGCGCCGGAGCTTCATCCCCTTGGTGATGATCTCGGTCAGCAACTGCCCGGCGCGACCGACGAACGGCTCGCCCTGCAGGTCCTCGTCGCGCCCCGGCCCCTCGCCGACGAACATCAGCGCCGCGTTCGGGTTGCCGACGCCGAACACCAGATGGGTCCGGCCCGGCGCCAGCTTGCAGCGCTGGCAGTCGCCGATGTGCTCGCGCAGACGCGCCAGCGACTCGAACTCGGGCGCCGCGGCGGCGGCCGGCGCCGGCGGCGTCACCACCGCCACGCTCTTCGCCGCCGCGGGCAGGCGCGGCGATGCGGCGCGCGGAAAACCGTCGACGCCGCTCTGGCGCAGCGACTCGACGTGCGCGCGCAGTCCGGCGGCGAGCTGGCGGAGATCGTCTTGAGGACCCTCAGGGCGCATAGTACCATCCACCGCGATGTTCCGACTCGCGCTGCTGGTGCTCGCGGCCCTCCTCGTTCCCGACGACGCCTTCGCCTGGGGACCGGTGACCCACCTCGCGCACGGCTCGCAGGCGTTGGCGGACCTTACCATCGCCTCCGCGGCCCTTCAAGAAATCCTCCGTCGACACCGGCTCGAGTATCTCTACGGCTGCATCGGCGCGGACATCACGCAGGCGAAGAAGTACACCCGCGAGATGCAGTACCACTGCCATTCGTGGGTGGTGGGCTGGCAGTTGACGGTGGAAGCCGCGACGCCCGCCCAGCGGGCGTTCGCCTACGGCTACCTGAGCCACCTCGCCTCCGACGTCTACTCCCACAACCACTACGTGCCGACGCAGTTGGTGGTGAGCTACGAGGCGCGCTCGCTGCGCCACGTGTACTGGGAGGCGCGCTTCGATTCGATGCAGCAGGGCGAGTACCGCGACCTGCTGCGCGAGCTCACCCGGGCGCGCTTCCCCGAGTGCGACGAGCTCGTGCGCCAGGTGGTGTCGCGCACGCTCTTCTCGTTCTCCACCAACAAGAAGATCTTCGACTCGCTCATGGCCTGGCAGCAGTTCGAGCAGTGGCACTCGCTGGTGCTGCAGGTCTCCCGGCGCTCGCGCTTTCCGCTCGCTCCCGGGATCGTGGCGGCCTACAACGACGCCTGCGTGAGCGGCATCCGCGACATCTTCCGCCACGGCCGCCGCAGTTACACCCAGAAAGAGGACCCGACCGGGACCGATGCGATCGCGCGCGCCAAGGACCTGCGCCGCAAGCTGAAGGCCCTGCTGCGCCGCCGCCTGATCACGCCCGAATTGCGCGCCGGCGTGCGGGCGATGTCGCTGGCGGAGACGACCTCCCTGCTGCTGCACGCGCCGTAGCCCGGCGCGGCGGCGCGCGCGGGTGCGGCCGCGCCAACCCCGGGCTCGCGCCCGGGGCGATGACCTTGCGCCGCCCGCGAGGTGCGGCCGCGCGAGGTCGCCGCGCGCCGCGGAGCGGCGCCGGAGCATAGCCCCGGGCGTCAGCCCGGGGATCACGGGCACGAGATTGCCGTGCGCCCCGGAGGGGCCGAGGCGTTCGGCGTGCACGGCCGCGCCGGGCGGGTGGCCTCGCCCAGGTGGATCGTCGCAGCCGGCGCGCCTGCGCCCCATCCGGGGCGCGTCTGATCTGTTGCCGGTCGGAACCCCCGGGCTTGCGCCCGGGGGTTCCGACGATGACCACCACGCGCGCCCCGGCAGGGGCGCAGCCGGCGAGCGTCGGATCTCGATTTCTGCCTTGACTCGAGTCGCGGGGGCTCGTTAGCGTCGCCGGGATGTCTTCACGGGGGTGGGGAGCTTCGACATGAGCTGGATTCGACGTCGTGCGCCGTGGGGAGCGGCCGCGCTGGTTGTCCCGGTCCTGCTGGCGGCGGCGCCGGCGCTTGCGCAGAACGGCAACGCCTACCGCGGCCTGCCGGCGCGCGACCTGGTACGCGTCGCCGAACGGGCGCCGGTGAACGAACGCCCGGCGATCCTCGAGGCGATGCTCGAGAGGCGCGCCGAGACCCTGCCGGTGCTGCGGCAGGAAGCGCGCGCGGGCACGCCGGCCGGGCGCCTGCTGGCGATCGGCATGATGGCCGAGATGCGCGACGACGGCGGCGTCCTCGCCCTGCTCGACGCCGCCGCCGACCGCGACGAAGGCGTGCAGCGCGCCGCCCTCGCGGCGTTGCGCACCCTCGCCGACCCACGCGCCGGGAAGCGCTTCCGACAGCTCGTGCGCACGAACGGCCGCGGCGGCGCGCTCAAGATCGCCGCCGCCGGGCTCGGCCGGATCGGCACGGCCGCCGACCGCGCCCTGCTGCGCGCCCTGCTCGACAACCCCGACGAGGGAGTGCGGGTGCACGCCGCCGGAGCGCTGGCGATGCTCGGCAGCGACGAGGGCGAGGCGGTGCTGCTGTCCGCGCTCGACGGCGACAACCCGATCGCGCAGAAGAACGCCACCTACGCCCTCGGCTTCGTGCGCACGCCCGCCGCGCGCGAGCGTCTGCAGCGGATCCTCGACGACCCGGCCGGCGAGTGGAAGAGCTATGCGCTCATCGCCCTGGCGCAGCAGCGCCGCGCCAGCGAATCGGAGGCCGAGGAGCTGGCGGAGTTGGCGCTGCTCGGGCGCGGCCGCGATCGCATCGCCGCCGACTGGGCGATCGAGGAGCTCACCGATCTCGACATCGACGGCGCCACCGAGCTGCTGCGAGAGCTGGGCGCGTCGCGCCACGGGCCGCTCGGCACCAAGGCGCGCCTGCGCGCCAAGGTCCGGGAGGGACGCTGATGCAAGCGCGAGCCCTTCTGACGACCCTGATCGCTCTCGCCAGCGCGCTCGCGCCCGCTCCGTCGGCCGCGCACGACAACATCATCGTGCACCGCCGCCTGGGGGAGCTGTCGGTGCAGCAGCTCGGCCATCCGTTCTTCTTCCCCTACGTCTCCGACGTGAAGGAAGGGTCGTACGGCGAGGACGTCCCCGCCACCCGCTCGCTCGGCCACTTCTACAACCCCGAGACCAACAGCGCCCCCTGGTTCGCCATCGGCTCGGGCGCGGCGTGGGAGAACGCCGAGACCCAGTTCGACGCCGCCATCGACCAGTACCTGGCGGGCAACTACAGCGGCGAGGATGCCGCCTTCTACCGCATGGGCCGGGCGCTGCACTTCATCCAGGACATGACGTCGCCGGCGCACGTGCACGACGACCAGCACGCCACCGACGACGAGGACTTCGAGGACTACGGCCCGAGCCACGTCGACGACTACGACTTCTCGCACGTCGTGCCGAAGTTCGCCGCCAACCCGACCGCCGAAGGCTTCGTCAAGGAGATCGCGCGGGTGTCGTACGACATGACCCGCTACCAGGCGGTGCTCGACGCCTACGACGGCTGCCCCTCGCAGTGCCAACCCAACAGCCAGTTGCGCACGATGTTCCCCTCGCTCCACTACGAGGACGGCGGCTTCTTCGACGGCGACGTCTGGGAGATCGACCGCATCGGCCGCACCGACACCTTCGGCGGCGCCTCCGACGACTGGTGGCTGACCGACGAGAGCAAGGTCGAGGACGGCGGCGGACGCAACGGCTCCGACCGCATGCTGGGCGACGCCTACATCGAGAACACCGGCGGCAACTCGGCACAGCCGGTGCCGGTGGTGTTCAACGGCCAGCCGAACTCCAGCAACGAGACCCTGCTGCAGCTCTACGCCCGCAACCTCTACCCCGAGGCGATCGCCTACGGCGCCGGCCTGCTGCAGGTCTTCGCCAACTCGGTGGGCGCGCCGCCGGGGCCGACCTCGACCGGCACGCCGACCTCGTCGCCGACGGCGACCGCCACGCCGGCACCGCCGGCGACCGCGACCGACACGCCGCTCGTGCCCAACACCGCGACGCACACCGCGACCCCGCTGGCGACGGCGACGCGCACCGCCCGGCCGGCCCTCTGCCCGCCGGCACCACGGCTGGACTGCCGCAGCGGTGAGGTCGGCCGTTCGCGCCTGCTGCTGAAGGATCGACCCGGTTCGGCCAGCGATCGCCTGCTGTGGCGCTTCACCCGCGGTGACGTCGTCGCCGCCGACCTCGGCAACCCGTTCAGCATCCACAGCTACGCCTTCTGCCTCTACGACGACCGCGGCAGCGGCGACGAGCTGGTGCTGAGCGCCGAGGCGCGCCAGGGCGACACCTGCGCCCAGGGACCCTGCTGGCGCACGATCGCCAACGGCCTGCGCTACGACGACAAGAGCGCCAGCCACGACGGCCTGCGCCAGATCCTGCTGCGCGGCGCACCGCTCGGTCGCGGCAAGATCCTGGTCAAGGCGCAGGGCGCCAACCTCGCCCTGCCCGCGCCGACCGCCGGCCGGTTGCTGTCGCAGACACCGCGCGTGCGGGCGCAGTTCCTGATCGACGGCGGCGTGTGCTGGGAGTCGGCCTTCGGCGCGCCGGCGCTGCGCAACGCCGCGGATCTCTTCAAGGACCGCAACGACTGAGGATACCGGGCCGCCGAGCGGCGTTCAGGCGCGGCGCAGGGCGACGATGCGGTCGACCAGAGCCTCGGCGACCTCGTCCTTGGGCATGAGGGGGAGATCCTCGCGGCGGCCCTCGCGGCCGAGGATGGTGACGGCGTTGGTGTCGACGGCGAAGCCGGCGTCGGCGCGCGAGACGTCGTTCGCCACCATCAGGTCCAGGCCCTTGGCGGCCAGTTTTCGCTCCGCGTTGGCGAGCACGTCGCGCGTCTCGGCGGCGAAGCCGACGAACAGGCGGCCGCCCTTGCGGGGCGCCAGGGTGGCGAGGATGTCGGGGTTGCGCTCCATCTCGATCGTGAGCCCGCCCTCGGATTTCTTGATCTTGTCCTTGGCGACCCGAGCGGGGCGGTAGTCGGCGACCGCGGCGGTCATCACCAGCACGGCCGAATCCTCGAACTCGGACTCGACCGCCGCCAGCATCTCGCGCGCACTGCCGACGTCGACGCGACGGACGCCCGGCGGCGTCGGCAGCGCGACCGGTCCGGCGACCAGCGCGACCTCGGCGCCGCGGCGCGCGGCGGCGGCGGCGACGGCGAAGCCCATCTTGCCGGTCGAGCGGTTGGAGACGAAGCGCACCGGATCGATCGGCTCGCGGTTGGGCCCGGCGCTGACCACCACCCGCACTCCCGCCAGGTCCTGGGGGGTCAGGCAGCGCCGCACGGCCTCGACCAGCGCCTCGGTGTCGGCGAGGCGGCCGGTGCCCTCGTAGCCGCAGGCGAGGAAGCCCGCGGCCGGCTCGACCACCCGCATGCCGGCCTGGCGGAGGCGTTCGAGGTTGGCCTGCACCAGCGGGTTCTCCCACATGTGCACGTTCATCGCCGGTGCCAGCGCCACCGGCGCGCGGGTCGCGAGCAGCACCGTGGTCAGCAGGTCGTCGGCCAGGCCGTGCGCCAGCTTGGCGATCAGGTTGGCGGTCGCGGGCGCGACCAGCACCGCATCGGCGCCGTCGGCGAGGCGGATGTGACCGATCTCCGACTCCTGCGTCAGGCTGAAGGTCTCGGTCGCGACCGGGCGACCGGAGAGCGTCTGCAGGGTCAGCGGCGTGATGAACTCCTGCGCGTTGCGCGTCATCGCCACCTGCACCTCGGCACCGGCGACGGCGAGCGCGCGCACCAGCTCGGCGGCTTTGTAGGCCGCGATGCCGCCGCTCACGCCGACGAGGATGCGCCTGCCCTCAAGCCGCCACATCGGGGTCCTCGGAGGCGGCCTCGATCTCCTGGAAGCTGAGTCCCTCCGACCAGAGCGAGTACATGCCGGCGCCGACGCAGGCGAGGAAGGTCGTCAGGTTCATCACGATCGAGTAGGCGATGGCGCGGCTCTCGTTCACGCCGAAGATCGCCAGCGCCAGGATGCAGCCGAGTTGGTAGGCGCCGATGAACCCGGGCGCCGAGGGCACGGAGACGGCGAGCGAGACGATCGGCGTGATCGCGATCGCGCCGGCGACCAGCGGCACCGGCAGGTCGAAGGCGAGCAGGCCGAGCGCGTTGGTCACGCCGATCAGGGTCCAGATGTAGAGCGAGACGGCCGAGGCGCGCAGGAAGGCCCCGGGGCTGTCGAGCACCGAGAGGGCGCGCAGGAAGTTCGAGGCGATGTTGTCGAGCGGCTGGCGCAGAGCCTCGGGCAGGAAGACCAGGAGGCGGCGGAGGATGGCGAGCACGCGCTCGCGCTGCCAGGCGGCGAAGCCGAGGACGACGCCGACGGCGATCGCGCCGGCGGACACGTAGACGCCCCACGTTCGCACCGTCTCCGACACCGGCAGCAGCGCCATCGCCAGGCCGAGGAGGAACAGCACCGCGAACATGTCGAAGAGGCGCTCGAGGAACACCGTGGCGAGGACGCCGCTCAGCGGCAGGCGTTCGCGGCGGGACGCCAGCACCGGCCGGATGACCTCGCCGGCGCGCAGCGGCAGCACCATGTTCGACATGAACCCGATGTTGGTGGCGGCCACCAGCGTCCGCATCCCGGGGTGACCGAGCTTGCGCAGGAAGAAGCGCCAGCGCTGCGCCCGCACGTAGAGGATGTAGATGCCGACGACCGTGATCGGCAGGATCATCAGATAGCGCGCATCGGCCAGCGCCTTCAGGGTCTCGTTCCAGTCGACACCGCGCACCGCCAGCCACAGGCAGACGGCGGAGATGACGAGGCTCAGGAGAATGCGGACGCTACGGCTCTTCACGCGCTCTCTCCGCTAGCACGTCGGGGGAGGGCTGCGCCATGAAGCTGCCCGCCCACAGCCCGAGGCCGCCGGCGAAGAGGAGCGCGCCGGCCCACACGGCCTCGCTGTCGAGCAGCACGCCGGCGCCGATCATGAGCAGGAACAATCCGGCGATGCGGCGGCCGCGGCGGGCGAGCAGGCGCGCGTCGTCAGGCATCGCCCGGCCCCGGCAGCGCGCTGAGAACGTGGCGCGCCCGCTGCACGGCGGTGAGGTTGGTCATCACCGCGAGGAACAGCAGCACCAGCACGACCAGGCCGAAGCGCTGTCCGCCGAGGTGCCAGCCGGCGAGATGTTCGGCGATCGACCCGAAGATCGAGCCGAAGCCGAGGATGACGTAGCGCTCCGGCCGCTGCAGCAGGCCGACCCTGCAGTCGGTGCCCAGGCCCTCGGCGCGGGCGCGCGTGTAGCTCACCATGAACGAGCCGACCAGGGCCGCGAGCGCGACCCAGAGCCCCCAGCCGTCGGCGTAGAACACCGCCAGACCGAGGTAGGCGAGGGCGTCGGCGTAGCGGTCGATGACCGAGTCGAGGAACGCGCCGCGCTTGCTGCCGCCGTGCGTCCGCCGCGCCACGCGGCCGTCGACGATGTCGATCGAGCCGGCGAGCAGCAACAGCCAGCCGCCGGCGAACATCATGCCCTCGGCATAGACCCACGCGACCAGCGGCGCGAGGGCGAGTTGCACGTAGGAGAGGGTCGCGGCGCGCACCCGCCAGCGCACCAGCAGTTCCTCGAAGGGTCGCAGGTTCTCGTAGTGCCAGCCGCGGATGCCGGGGCCGAGAATGGCGGAACCGCGCACGCCGCTGAGATCGGGCGAGCGGCGCAGGTAGAGGGCGATGCTGGTGAGGGCGATCGCGAAGATCGCCACCAGCAGGACCAGCGCGAAAGCGGCTTGCAGGGCTGGGGGCACGGGCGCGCGGTGGGCGAGGGTCAGCCGACGATGCGGGGCGCGGGCGCGCGCGCCGCCTCGATCTCGTCGAGCACGTTGTCGGCGATGCGCAAGAACGCCTGGCTGACCGGGTGCTGCGGCTGCTCGATGGCGATCGGCAGGCCGGCATCACCGCCCTGGCGCACCGCCTGCACCAGGGGGATCTGACCGAGCAGCGGCACGCCGAAGAAGTCGCTGATGCGCTTACCGCCGCCGGCGCCGAAGAGGTCCTCCTCCGCGCCGCACTTCTCGCACACGAACGCGCTCATGTTCTCGATCACGCCCAGGATCGGCGTGTTGACCTGCTGGAACATGGCGATGCCGCGCTGGACGTCGAGCAGGGCGACGTCCTGCGGCGTGGTGACGATGACGCCGCCGGCGAGCGGCACCTGCTGCACCAGCGTCAGTTGGGCGTCGCCGGTGCCGGGCGGCAGGTCGATCACCAGGATGTCGAGGTCGTGCCATTCGACGTCCTTGAGGAACTGCCGCACCAGGCCCATCACCATCGGGCCGCGCCAGATCACCGGCGAGGCGTCGTCGAGGAAGAACCCCATCGACATGAGCTGCAGGCCGTACTTCTCGAGCGGGAAGATGCGTTTCTCGTCGGCCATGCGCGGCCGGCCGCTGACGCCCAGCATGAGGGGCAGGCTGGGCCCGTAGACGTCGGCGTCGAGCAGGCCGACGCGGCGACCGCGCGCGCGCAGCGAAAGGGCCAGGTTGACCGCGACGGTCGACTTGCCGACGCCGCCCTTGGCGCTCGACACCGCGATGATGTCGGCGACGCCGGGAATCGGCTGCGCCGGCGCGGCCGCCCCCTGGCCGGGGGCGGCCTCCAGCTCGACCACCACCCGCGCGACCCCTTCGAGAGCGCCGACGGCGCGCTCGATCTCGGCGCGCAGCGCGCCCGCCAGCGGCGGCGGCAGCGGGCCGGGCGCGAACCGGATCGTCACCACGCCGTCGCGCAGGTCGATGCCGCGCACCAGCCCCAACTCGAGGACGTGCTTGGGAGTGCCGTGCGGGCGGATCTCGCTCAGCCGCTCCTGGATCTGCTGTAGCGTGGTCATGAGGCGGAACCGCTGGCGGGCTCGACCGGTTGGCAGCAGGGGCAGGCGGCGCGCAGGGTGGCGTAGCTGTAGATGCCGGAGTCGTGCCCGTCGCTCCACTGGATGCTGATCGCGTAGCGACCGACCAGGCCGATCTGCAGCGCATGCAACTCCTCGCCGTCGCCGGCGCGGACCGGCAGCAGGTGCGGCGGCCGCTCGCGACAGAGGGCGCAGGGACAATGGTTGCGCAGCCAGTGATTCGGGTAGAGGGAGCGGTGCCCGTCGCTCCACAGGATGCGAATCTCGCTACGGCCGATCCGCTTGATCTCCGTCGGTCGAGCGGCACTCTCCATCGCCGGCGACCGTAGCCACAGAACGGCACAAACGCAACGCGGGCGGCGGCCTTGGCGCGCCCCAACTCACCTTGACACTCCAAGACTTTTCCCATTAGCTGCGCCTCGGAGTCGCTCAGTGAACCTCGCCCCACCCTCGCGTGCGCTCGACTTGTCGGCGGCCGCCAGCGCCCTCATTTCGGACGAGCTCGTGCTGGTCGAGGAGCGCATCGACGAGTTGCTCGGCTCGCGCGAGCGGCTGCTGAGCGAGATCGCCGCCTACCTCGTGCACTCGGGCGGCAAGCGCATCCGTCCGGCGCTCACGCTGCTCGCCTTTCGCGCCTGCGGTGGCGAGGACGCGTCCCAGGCGATCGACGCCGCCGCCGCCCTCGAGATGATCCACTCGGCGACCCTGCTGCACGACGACATCATCGACGGCAGCGACACCCGCCGCGGCAAGATGTCGGCCCTGCGCCGCTACGGCGCCGGCAACACCCTGGTGACCGGCGACTTCCTCTTCAGCCGCGCCTTCCAGATCTGCAGCCGCTTCGACCAGACCCTGATCAACTGGGCGGCCGAGGCCTGCATCAGCCTGACCGAGGGCGAGATCCTGCAGGGCAGCTTCCGCCACAACCCGGCGGTGACCCTCACCGACTACACCGAGATCATCGCGCGCAAGACCGCCTCGCTCTTCTCGACCGGCGGTCGCGCCGGTGCGTACCTGGCGCAGAAGGAAGGCCCCCACATCGAGGCGCTGTCCGACTGCGGTTACCACATCGGGCTCGCCTTCCAGATCATCGACGACCTGCTCGACGTCGAGGGCAGCGAGGCGCGCGTGGGCAAGCCGGTGGGCGTCGACCTGCGCGAGGGCAATCCCTCGCTGCCGATCGTGCTCGCCGTCGAGCGCGACCCCGAGGTCCGCCGCGTGTTCGAGCAGCAAGAGCCCTCCGAACCCGAGATCGCCGGCGCGCTGCTGCGCATCCGCCGCTCAGGCATCCCGGCCGAGATCCGCGCCATGGCGCTCGAGCACGCACGGCTCGCGCGCGCCGCCCTCCTCCGCCTGGTGGACAGCGAGTACCGCGGCCATCTGCTGGCGATGATCGACCAGCTCGTCGAGCGGCCCGCCTGAGCCGGCACGCGGCGGGCAGCGCCGCATCTCCCTTCGGCAGCGACCGAGAGCGGCGGTGACCGCCGCACGCCGGCTCAGCCGCGCTCGGCGTGAGCCCGGAGGCGGGGCAGCAGCTCCTCGACCTCGCTCTTGGCCTCCCCCGGCGGCAGCGACCCGGCCGCCTTCTCGAACTGGCCGAGGGCACGCCGGTACTCGCCGCGCAGCAGGTGCGCCTTGCCGAGGCGGTAGTGACCCTCCGCCGCCGCGCCGCCGCGCCCCGCGAGCACGCCGAGCTGCCACTGCGCGTCGCCGAGCTCCGGCGCGAGCGCGACCGCGCGCCGGTAGCCGGCCAGGGCCGCCTCGGTCTCGCCCAGCTCCTCGAGCACGCGCGCGTACTCGTACTGCGCCAGCCCATCGCCGGGGTCGGCCTCGACTGCGTGCGCCAGCAGCGGCCGCGCCGCCGCCGGCTGCCGCAGCCGCAGCAGGGCGCGGCCGAGCTCGCGCTCGGCGCCCACGTAACCCATGGCGCGCGCCTGCTCGAGGGTCGCGCGCGCCGCCTCGTGGGAGCCGGTCTCGAGCATCGCCCACCCCAGCTCGAAGCGCGCCTCGGCGTCCTCGGGACGGGTGGCGACGGCCTCCTGGTACGCCGGCAGGACGTCGCGCGCCGGTTCGGTCCGCACTCGCGCCAGCAGGCGCGCCCGTCGCAGCTCGCGGCTGGCGCGCGGGCGCGGCGCCCCGTCCCACTGGGCCGTGCGCAGCACCGCCTCGAGACTCGTCAGGCGCTCCTCGGTGAGCGGGTGGGTCAGGAGGTAGGGCGGCAGCAGCGAGCCGGCGCCGCGCTGCGCCTGCCAGAGCCGCTGGAAGAAGTCGAGCATCCCGCGGGGCGCGTAGCCCGCCTGCGCGACGTAGCGCGCCCCCAGATAGTCGGCCTCCTGCTCGAACTCGCGCCGGTACTGGAGCTGCGCCGACGCGCTCGCCCCCATGGCCGCCGCGCCCACCGCCGGCTGGACGATCGAGGCCAGCAGCCCGAGCACCTCGGCGTAGCTCCAGAGGCGCGACTTCTCCTGCTGCCGCGACAGGTGGTGCGCGTTGACGTGGGCGATCTCGTGGCCGATCACACCGGCCAGCTCGTCCTCGTTGTCGACCCGGGCGACGATCCCGGCGTGCAGGTAGATGTAGCCGCCCGGAACCGCGAAGGCGTTCAAACTCGTCGAGTGGACGACGAAGAACCGGTACTCGAACGGCTGCGGGCCGAGGGCGGCGACGATGCGCGCGCCGGCGCGGCGGACCAAGGACAGGAGCTCGGGATCCGACAGCATCGGCAAACGCGCCCCCGCCTCGAACGCGAACGTCCGGCCCAGCTCGCGCTCCGCCTCCGCTGTCTCGGCCGCCGCGCACGGCGTCTGCCATGCGAGGGCGAGCAGCGCGATGGCGACGAGCCGGCGGCGCGGGACGCGAAGGGTCATCTGAGCGGCAATACAGCAGCGACGGTGGGGCAAGGCAAGGAAGTGCGGGCGCCTGCGGGGCGGGCGCCGCGGCGCTGGCCTTTTTGTTGCACACGGCGGCTGCCCGGGTGAACGCAAACGTGTCGAGAATGACGGCCTACAACCGCGAGACGGACCTCCTCACCGCGGAGAGGACTCCACAGGCCGCCGGCCTGTTCCTGCTGCTCATCGGTCTCTCCGGGCTGTTCGAGTACCACTACGCGCCGGAACGGGCGGAGCAGTTCCTGCCCTTCTACGGCATCCAGGCGTCGCTCTGCGCGATGCTGCTGACGCTCTCCGCCCCGCTGCGGCGCAGCGGCTGGCTCCAGCCCGGCTCGATCGCCGTCTGGAGTCTGATCGGCGCCTCGATCAACGCCTACGGCCTGGTCGCGGGCGTGCAACCCGAGCTCACCGCCGTCGCCAACGTGATCTTCGTCACCGCGATCTCGATGATGATGCCGTGGGGCATGCGCGGCCAGGTGGCGGTCTGCGCCGTCGGTCTGGTCGGCTTCGCGCTCCTGCTCTCCCAGGGCGAAGCGCGGGCGGTCCCGGCGCCATACCTCTTCTTCGCGGTCGCGGGCAGTTGCGTCCTGTCGATCGTCGGCGCGCGCTCGCTCGAGCTGCACCGCTACGCCATCTTCCGGGAATCGACCGACCGGGAAGAAGAGGCGGCGATGAACGCGGCGCTGTTGCGGGTCGGCACGACGATGAACTCCTCGCTCGACGACTCCGACGTGCTCGACCGCATCGCCGAGACCGCGCGGCGGGCGCTCGCCCTGGACTGGGCCGTGGTGCTGCTCTGGGACGAGCGCCGCGAGGCGTTCCGCATCGCCGGCGGGGCGAGCGTCTGGGACGAGGCGCTCGACGCCGCCCGCACGCTCGAGATCCCGCCGGAGACGGCGCCCCTGGTGAAGCGCGTGCTCGACACGCACTACGTCGAGATCACCGGCGACGAGCTCGAGACGATGCTCAACCCGGCGACCAGCGGCCACCTGCGGCGCTGGGGCGTGCGCGCCCTGCTGGCGACCACGCTGATTCGGGGCGGCCGCGTTCTCGGGCTCCTCGCCGCCGGCAGCGGCAAGCCTCTGCCCGAGCACTCCACCGGACTGCGGCCGCTGTTCCAGGGGA
>Ga0268299_1002800_pt1 | contig 18611 bp, 13 predicted proteins | sample NOBtaG_FD_193484 | JGI IMG/M metagenome (GOLD analysis project Ga0268299, IMG submission 193484) | Activated sludge microbial communities from bioreactor in Nijmegen, Gelderland, Netherland - NOB reactor | ecosystem: Engineered > Bioreactor > Aerobic > Activated sludge | place: Netherlands...
GACCCGACCTACATCTACAACAAGAACCAGAACCGCAGCGGCTTCCAGTTCTTGAATTCGGCGGCCGACGATCCCTATAGCTTTGACAACTCCTACTTCGGAGCCGTCTCGATCGACTTCCTGAAAGAAACCGACAGCGGTACCCGCTGGCGCTTGACGTTGGTGCCGCAACGCGGCATCGGGACGTTCATCGATGGCAAGAGTATTGTTCACGAAGCATCCGTGTCGCTGCCGCTGGGAGATTTGCAGACGCGTTTCATCGCAGGCCAAGTGCCTGATTGGTCTGGTTATGAGTACGTCCAGCCACCCTTGAACAAGCTCATCACGCACAACCTCTTGTTCGATACCACGCTGCCCTACGGCTACACCGGCGCAGGAGTAGAAATCACCCGCGGCAAGTGGATCGTCAAAAGCATGTTGGCGCAGGTCAACGCGACGAAGAATCAGGCTGGCGAGAAGGGTTCGGCGCTTGTCTATCGGGTCGACTATTCGCGCGGAGAATTCCAGGGTTTCGGTTTCGCTGGCGTACATGGCAAGCTGGCCAACCTCCGCGCCGACGACGGTACCGGCAACCCGGTCACCGGTAACCCCTACGACCTGCGCAACACGGCGGCGAACCTGTTCGAGTTCGACGCCTACTTCATCCGCGGCGACTGGACGGTCCAGGGCCAGGTCAGCTACGGCCAGCAGAAGAACGCCGCCGTCACCGCCGACCCGGTCACCGGCGAACTGCGCGACGCACGCTGGTACGGCCTGTCGGGCCTCGCGGCCTACAAGTTCACGCCGCGCCTCGAGGGCATCCTGCGCGCCGACTACATCAAGAACGACAAGAACGGCGGCGGCCTGCTGGGCTACAACTTCGCCGACGACCGCAACGGCATCGGCCCCGGCTACGTCTTCGACGAAGGCACGGGCTCGTGGATCCAGCCCGACACCGAGAAGGGCGCGACGCGCACCGCGGTCTCCTTCGGCCTGAGCTACCTGTTCAACCTCAACACCACCTTCAAGGCCGAGTACCGCCTCGACCGCGCCAACCAGGCGGTCTTCATCGACGTCAAGGACGGCAGCTACAAGAAGACCAACCACCTGTTCGGCGCCGCGGTGGTCGTGAGCTTCTGAGCATGGCCGCCACGATCGACTGGCGCGAACGCGCCGCCAAGACCGTCTTCGACGGCCGCAGCTTCATCGACGGCGACCTGCACGACGCCGTCGGTGGCGAACGCTTCGACTGCATCTCCCCGGTCGACGGCCGCGTGCTGGGCCGCGTCGTGCGCGGCCAGGCGGCCGACATCGATCTCGCCGTGAAGGCTGCCCGCGCGGCCTTCGACGACGGCCGCTGGGCGCGCCGCTCGCCGGCGCAGCGCAAGCGGACGTTGCAGGTCTTCGCCGAGAAGATCCTCGCGGCCAAGGAAGAGCTGGCGCTGCTCGAGACGCTGGACATGGGCAAGCCCATCCAGTACTCGCTGTCGGTCGACGTGCCCTCCACGGCGCGCACGATCGCCTGGTACGCCGAGGCGGTCGACAAGATCTACGACGAGATCGCGCCGACGGGTCACAACGCGCTGGCGCTGATCCAGCGCGAGGCCATGGGTGTGATCGGCGTGATCGTGCCCTGGAACTACCCGATGATCATGGCGGCCTGGAAGCTTGGCCCCGCGCTCGCGGCCGGCAATTCCGTGGTTCTGAAGCCCAGCGAGAAGAGCCCGCTGACCGCGCTGAAGCTGGCCGAGCTGGCCCTGGCCGCCGGCCTGCCGCCGGGGGTCTTCAACGTCGTGCCGGGCTACGGCCACGAGGCCGGCGAGGCGCTCGCGCTGCACCCCGACGTCGACGCGATCGGCTTCACCGGCTCGACGCGCGTGGGTCGCAAGATGCTGGAGTACGCGGGCCGCAGCAACCTGAAGCGCGTCTACAACGAGCTCGGCGGCAAGAGCGCCTTCCTCGTCTTCCCCGACTTCGACGATCTCGATCGTTGCGCCAAGACGGTGGCCGGCAGCATCTTCTTCAACCAGGGCGAGAGCTGCAATGCGCCTTCGCGGCTGATGGTCCACGAGAGCATCGCCGACGACTTCGCGAAGCGCGTCGCCGCCGAGGCGCCCAAGTACCGCCCGGCCGACCCGCTGGACCCGAAGACCGTGATGGGCGCGCTGGTCGACGACGGCCAGCTGCGCACGGTGATGGGCTACATCGATGCCGGCCAGACCGAGGGCGCCCGACTGCTGGCCGGCGGCGCGCAGGCGCGGGCCGAGACCGGCGGCTACTACGTCGAGCCGACGGTCTTCGACGGCGTGCGCAACGACATGAAGATCGCCCGCGAGGAGATCTTCGGCCCGGTGCTGTCCATCATCCGCTTCAAGGACGAGGCCGAGGCGGTGCGCATGGCCAACGACTCCAGCTACGGCCTGCAGGCCGGCGTCTGGAGCTCCAACATCGACCGCGCCCACCGCGTCGCGCGCGCGCTGCGTGCCGGCACGGTGCACGTCAACCAGTACGACGAGGACGACATCACCGTGCCCTTCGGCGGCTACAAGCAGAGCGGCAACGGCCGCGACAAGTCGCTGCACGCCTTCGACAAGTACACCGAGTTGAAGACGACCTGGCTGCGCCTCAACCCGTGAATCAAGGCCTGAGTCTCATCGCGTGAAGATCGAACCCGCTGCCTTCGCCGCCCCGGCGCGCGAGTCGCTCGCCGCCCAGGGCGTGCACACGCTGCTGGTGCAGTTCACCGACGTGCACGGCGTCGCCAAGGGCAAGCTCGTGCCGCTGGACCAGCTGGACGTGGTCCTGCGCGACGGCGCGGGCTTTGCCGGCCCGTCGATCTGGGGCACGGCGCTGCCGCGCACCGGTCCCCGGGCCGAGTACTACGCGCGCGGCGATGCCGGCACGCTGCAGGCCCTGCCCTGGATGCCCGGCGTCGCACGCATCGTCGGCGACGGCTTCGTGGCGGGCCAGGCCTTCGACGCCTGCCCGCGCCAGGTCCTCAAGCGCCAGGTGGCGCGACTGGCCGGGCGCGGCTGGGCGCTGCAGACCGGCATCGAACCCGAGTTCTTCCTGCTCCGGCGCGATCGTGCCGGCAGCCGCTACCAACCCGCCGACGAGGCCGACCGCCTCGACAAGCCCAGCTACGACCTGAAGAGCCTGCCGCGCCAGACCGGCTTCCTGCACGCGCTGCGCGAGGCGCTCGAGGCCGCCGGACTGCAGGTCCTGCAGATCGACCACGAGGACGCGCACGGCCAGTACGAACTCAACTTCCGCCACGACGAGGCCCTGCGCAGCGCCGACCACCTGATGCTCTTCAAGCTGGCGGCCCACCACCTGGCCGAGCAGCACGGCGCGGTGTTCTCGATGATGCCCAAGCCCTTCGCCAACCAGCCGGGCAGCGGGCTGCACTTCCACGTCTCGCTGTGGGACGGCGAGCGTTGCCTGTTCGACGACGAACAAGCGATGCGCCACTTCATCGGCGGCGTGCTGGCGCACAGCGCCGCCTTGTGCGCGCTGGCCGCTCCCACGGTCAACAGCTACAAGCGCCTGGTGGTCGGCGAGTCGCTGTCGGGCACCAGCTGGGCGCCGGCCTACGTGGCGCACGGCCCCAACAACCGGACCGCGCTGGTGCGCACCCTGCCCGGCCGCTTCGAGTGGCGGGTGCCCGATGCCTCGGCCAACCCCTACCTGGCGACGGCCGGGCTGATCGCCGCCGGCCTGGACGGCATCGACCGCCGGCTCGACCCCGGCCCGGCCTGCACCGACGACCTGTTCGAGCTGGGCCTGCCCGAGATCCGCCGCCGCGGCATCGGCCTGCTGCCCCAGGGCCTGGGCGAGGCCGTCGATGCGCTCGAGACCAGCGAGCTGCTGCACGCGACCCTCGGCGAGACCCTGCACGGCGAGTTCGTGCGCCTCAAGCGCGCCGAGTGGATCGAGTACGCGCGCCACGTCAGCGACTGGGAGCACGCGCGCTACGGCTGTGCTTTCTGAGTTGCAAGGCCGTTCGGGCTGAGCTTGTCGAAGCCCCGCGCTGGGCTTCGACAAGCTCAGCCCGAACGGGAACAGGCCCTCGACGGCATCAAGGCGAGCTGGCTCAGTACTCCCAGAAGATGCGTTGCAGCTCCTTGGAGTCGGTCGTCTTCGTCAGCGCTACCGCAGCCAGGATCTTGGCCTTCTGCGGGTTCAGGTCGTGGGCCACGACCCAGTCGTACTTGTCGTCCGGCTGCTCGGCGTTGCGCACGATGAAGCCGTCGGCCACGCGCGACGACCGGATCACCTGCACACCGCCCGAGCGCAGGCCGCGCAGCGCGTCGACCGCATAGTTGGCCACCGAGCCGTTGCCCGTGCCGGCGTGCACCACCGCCTTGGCGCCCGAGCGCTTGACCGCCTCGTAGGCCTCGAGGCTCATGTTGCCGGCGCCGTAGACGATGAAGACCTCGGGCAGCTTGTCGATGGCCTCGATGTCGAACTCGCTCTTCGTCGTGTGGCGCTTGGCCAGCGTGCGGAACCAGTAGGTCTTGCCCTCGACCGCCATGCCCAGCGGACCCCACTGGCTGCCGAAGGCGCTGGTCTTGATGTTGATCCGCTTGGCCACGTCGCGGCCGGCGTGGATCTCGTCGTTCATCACGACCAGCGTGCCCTGCCCGCGCGACCTGGGATCGGCGGCGACGACCACGGCGTTGTAGAGGTTGAGCATGCCGTCGGCCGACATCGCGGTGCCCGGCCGCATCGAGCCGACGACGACCACCGGCTTGTCGCTGCGGATCACCAGGCTCAGGAAGAACGCCGTCTCCTCCAGCGTGTCGGTACCGTGCGTCACGACGACGCCGGCGACGGCCGGATCGCGCAGCAGCTGCGACACGCGCTTGCCCAGCTGCACCAGCTTGTCGTTGGTGAAGCTCTCGGAGGCGATCTGGAACACCTGCTCGCCGCGCACCTGGGCCACGTCGGCCAGTTCGGGGATGCCGGCGATCAGCTTGTCGACCGGCACCTTGGCGGCCTGGTAGGACGCGCTGTTGGTCGCCGACGCGCCGGCGCCGGCGATCGTGCCACCGGTCGCGAGGATCACGACCTGTGGCTTGGGCGCGGTCGATGCCGGGGCCTGCGCTTGCGCGGACTGCAGTGCGAACGGCAGCAGCAAGCTCGCCGCGAGCGCGATCGTCAGATGGCGACGGATGGGATTCATGCTTCCTCCTTGGCGGTGATTCGATGTCGGATGCGGGGCACGGCGGCATGCGACGCAAGCCGCATGCCCATGATGCGCCGGCACAATGCACCGCGGCCGCACAGCCCTGATGCCGCCGTCGTCATCACCCCACATCGCCCGAGGACCCCGCTTGCGCACTCCGTGGACGGCCTACGCCAGCCTGGCCGCGAGCATGGCCCTGGTCGGCAGCTATGTCGGCCTGTCCAAGCTGCTGGTGCTGGTGTTCCCGATCTTCCTGCTGGCCTGGCTGCGCTTCGGCATCGCGGCGGTCGCGATGGCGCACTGGGTGCGACGCGACGGTGACGAGGCCCCGCTGAACGCGCACGACCGCTGGCTGCTGTTCTGGGAGAGCTTCCTCGGCAACTTCCTGTTCTCGATCTGCATGCTGTTCGGCGTGGCGCGCAGCTCGGCGCTGGCCGCCGGCGTCATCATGGCCGCGCTCCCGGCGGTCGTGGCGCTGATGTCCTGGGCCTTCCTGCGCGAGCGCATCACGGCGCCGGTGCTGGCCGGCATCGGCTGTGCCGTCGCCGGCATCGCGCTGGTGTCGGCCAGCAAGCCGGCGGGCGGCGCCGCCGACAGCTCCCTGATCGGCAACCTGCTGCTGGTCGGCGCCGTCTGCTGCGAGGCGAGCTACGTCGTCATCGGCAAGCGGCTGACCGGCAAGGTGTCGGCCAAGCGCATCAGCGCGCTGGTCAACCTGTGGGGCCTGGCACTCGTGACGCCCTTCGGCCTGTGGCAGGCCTTCGGCTTCGACTTCGGCGGCGTCGCCCCCGGCCACTGGGCGCTGCTGCTGTTCTATTCGCTGGCCGCCAGCATGGTCGCGGTGTGGCTGTGGATGACCGGCCTGAAGCACGTGCCCGCCGCCTCGGCCGGCGTCTTCACGGTGATGCTGCCGGTCAGCGCCGCGGCGGTCGGTGTGCTTCTGCTCGGCGAGCGCTTCAGCCTGGCGCAGGCAGCCGCCTTTGGGCTGGCGCTGGCCGGCGTCGTGCTGGCGACACGGCCGGCGCGCGCCTGAGCAGCGGGGTCAACCCGTCGAGGTCTCGGCCAGCACCTGGGCCAGCGCCTCGGCGGCGCGGGCCTGCACGGCGCGCGGCGATTCCCCGCGCAGGCGATGGTCGCTCCAGACCTGGCGCCAGCGGCGCGCGCCCGGCACGCCGTTCCACAGGCCCATCGCGTGGCGCATCGCGCTCATCCAGGGCTGGCCGGCGGCGTGCAGGCTTTCGAGGTAGTCGACCCAGGCCGACTCGGTAGCGCTGCGCGAAGCTGCAGTCGGCGGCGGCTCCTCGCCGAAGAAGCGCGCGTCCCAGGCTGCCATCGCCCAAGGCTCGTGGTACGAGTGGCGGCCGATCATCACCCCGTCGACCTGCTGCAGCTGGTCGGCGATCACCGCGTCGCTGTTCACGCCGCCGTTGAGCACGAGCGTGAGCCCCGGAAAGTCCCGCTTGAGCCGGTGCACCGTCTCGTAGCGCAGCGGCGGGACCTCGCGGTTCTCCTTGGGCGACAGGCCCTTCAGCCAGGCGTTGCGCGCGTGCACGATGAAGACCGTGCAGCCCGACTCGGCCACCGTGCCCACGAAGTCGCGCACGAAGTCGTAGCTCTCGCCGCGGTCGATGCCGATGCGGTGCTTGACCGTGACGGGGATGCTCACCGCGTCGAGCATGGCCTTCACGCCGTCGCGCACCAGTGCCGGTTCGGCCATCAGGCAGGCACCGAAGGCGCCGCGCTGCACGCGTTCGCTGGGGCAACCGCAGTTGAGGTTGATCTCGTCGTAGCCCCAGCGCTGGCCCAGCTTCGCGCAGGCGGCCAGGTCGTCGGGCTCACTGCCGCCGATCTGCAGCGCGACCGGATGCTCGCGCGCATCGAAGTCCAGGTGCCGCGGCACATCGCCGTGCAGCAGCGCCCCGGTCGTCACCATCTCGGTGTACAGCCGCGTGCGGCGGCTCAACAGGCGATGGAAGACGCGGCAATGGCGATCGGTCCAGTCCATCATCGGAGCGACCGACAACCGCCACGGCGAAGCCGCGGCGCGAAATTCGCTCGTCATGCGCCGATCATCCCGGCCCGCCGCGCTGCCTGCTCGATCCGGTCCGCGAACAGCGGCCACAGCGGTGCCGGCAGGTCGTGGCCCATGCCTTCGACGGCGTCGAACTGCGCGCCCTTGATCGCCTGCGAGAGCTGGACGCCGCAGGCCAGCGGCACCAGCGGGTCGGCCTGGCCGTGGATGATCTGCGTCGGCACGGCGATGCGGCCCAGCAGCGGCGTGCGGTCGCCGTCGGCAGCGATCGCGACGAGCTGGCGGGCGACGCCGGGGGCGCTCTTCAGGCCGCCGCGCTCCAGGCTGCGGCGCAGCGTGGCGCGCAGCTCTTCTTCGGGGGCCGGGTAGCCGGGGCTGCCGATCACGCGGAACAGTCGCACGTAGTGGTCCAGCACGGCGTCGGCGGTCGGCGCCGCGGGACGCGCCAGCAAGGCTGCGCGCGCGGCGCGCGTCGGCTGCGGCAGGTGCCGCGCGCCCGAGGTGGTCATCATCAGCGTCAGGCTCTTGACGCGCTCCGGGTAGTCCGCCGCGACGCGCTGGGCGATCATGCCGCCCATCGATGCGCCGCAGACATGCGCCTTGGCGATGCCCAGCGCATCGAGCAGCGCCACGGTGTCGGCCGCCAGCTCGCGCAAGCTGTACGGCGCCTGCACCGGCAGGCGCGCCAGGTAGCGCAGCGTCTGCCACATCAGGTTGGGCCTGCCGAGGTGGTCGAAGCGCTGCGACAACCCGACGTCGCGGTTGTCGAAGCGGATCACGCGAAAGCCGCGCGCCACCAGCTGCTCGACCAGGCCTTCGCGCCAGGCGATCAGCTGCATGCCCAGGCCCATGATCAGCAGCAGCGGCTCGCCGCTGTCGGGACCGTGGACTTCGACTTCGAGGGTGGTCGAGCCGGCCTGGACCTGCATGCTCAGGCCGGCCTGGCCGGGCCGTGCTTCACCAGCCAGGCCAGCGCGCCGGGCCGGTCGAACTTGCGCCAGCGCGCCGGGTCCTGGGTCAGGCGGTCGGCGACAGCGGTCAGCGCCAGCGGGTTGAGGCCCAGGCCGACGTGGCTGGCGAAGACCTCGATGTTCTCGGTCAGCGGCCCGTCCTCGTTCAGGCTGCAGGGCCAGGCGACGACGCCGTCGCTGCGCGAGTAGACCGACGTGGTCGGCACCGGCGGCGCGATGTGGATCTGGTCGCGCAGCTCGTGCGGGGCGTCGATCTTCTGGCCGCTGAGGAACTCGTAGACGCGCCAGGCGTGGTTGGCCTTCGGCGGGCCGGCGAAGGGCGTGCCCAGCGTGACGACGCAGCGCGTCGCTTCGGGCGCGAGCTTGGCGACCTCGCGCGCGTAGACGCCGCCCAGGCTCCAGCCGATCAGGCTGACGGGCTGGCCGTGCTTGTCGCGCAACTCGCGCGTCAGCTCGGCGCAGCCGCGCAGCACGCCGGGTCGCGGCCCGAAGTTGAAGCCGAAGTTCCAGGGATAGGGCGTGTAGCCCAGCACCGCTAGCAGGTTGCGCAACGGGTAGGTCGACAGGTCGTTGGCGCCGAGGCCGGGGAACACCAGCACCGGATGCCCGTCGCCGCGCGGCAACTCGCGCAGCCACGGACTGCTGAGCCACAGGGCCGCGTACTCCCAGGGCGCGCGCGCCTCGAGCATCAGCAGGAAGGGCGAAGGCGCCTTGACTTCGGTCGGGACGGAATGGGCGTCGGAGCCGGGAAAGAAGGACATGGAATCGTCGAGGGAAACGAACGCCCCGATCCTACCGGGCCGGTCTAGAGGCGGTTGCCGGGGCACGCGGCTTGCGCGGCGGCGCCTTGGCCGCCTTCTTCGCGAGCTTGCGGGCCGGCGCCCTGGCGGCCTTCGCGGCGACCTGCTTCGCCGCCGGCCTGGCCTGGGTCTTGTGCGCCAGCGCCAGCAGCTCGGCATGGCTCTCGTGCAGCGCCTGCGCGAACAGCGCGACGTCGGGCATGGCCTTGGCGCAGGCCATGCAGCCGAACTCGAGCGAGCCGTTGTAGCTCTGCACCGTGATGTTCAGCGCGACGCCGTGCACGACGATCGAGGTCGGGTGGTTGCTCAGCATCCGGGCGCCGGCCAGGTAGAGCGGCACCGCCGGCCCCGGCACGTTGGAGATCGTCACGTTGGCGATCGGCGGGATGCGGTCGGCCAGGCGCGTGCGGCCGTACAGCGCCACCATGCCGGTCAGCAGCCAGGGCACGCCCAAGGTCGGGAAGTCCGTCGGCATCACGCTCTTCAGGTCCACCAGGGCCGACTTCATCGCGGCCGTCGCGGCCTTGACGTGAGCCACCCGCCTGGCCGGCGCGGCCAGATGCGTCCCCAGGCTCACGACCGACATCGAGGCCTGGTTGCTGGCACTCGTGTCGCCGGCGGCGCGCAGCGAGATCGGCACCGCGGCGATCAGCGACTCCTTGGGTAGCGCCTTGCGCGCCTGCAGGTAGCGGCGCAAGGCCCCGCTGCACACGGCCAGCACGACATCGTTCAGCGTCGCTTCGAAAGCCGTGCGCAGGACCTTCAGCTCGGCCATCGACAGGCTGACCGCGGCGAACGCGCGGCGCCGGCCGACGGTGACGTTGAAGACCGTGCGCGGCGCGATCTTCAGGTTGCGCATGCCACCCTGGAGCTTGCGGCCCTTGGCGTCCTGCACCTCGACCCAGCGGCTGGCCGCCTTGCGCGCGGCGTCGAGCATCGCGTCCTTCGCACCGCTCGCCGCCACCTGGCCCGCCGCCTTGCCGACCGCGGCAGCGGTCCCCGGCAGCGCCTGCGCCAGGTCGGCGATCTGCTTCATCTGGTGGGCCAGCGCGCCGCCCAGGCGCTCGGCCATGCCGAGCGCGACGCTGGCCGGCCGCTCGCTGGGCATGTTGATGGCGCGGCCGTCGGCACTGAGATCGAGGATGGCCTGGCCCAGCGCCACCGCGGCCTGGCCGTCGACCGCGGCGTGGTGCAGCTGCGTGTAGAGGCCGAACACCGGCGAGCCGTCGGCCAGCGGCTTGAAGCCGGTGAGCACGTGGAAGCGCCACATCGGCCGGTCGCGCTCGAGCAGGTGGCTGTGCAGCCGGGACACCAGGGCCTGCGCCTCGGCCATGCCGTTGCTGCCGCGCGCCAGCCGCGGCAGCTTGAGGCCGATCACGTGCCAGTCGAAGTCGACCTTGGCGTCGGTCCACGCCGGCGTCGCCAGGTTCATCGGCAGCGGCAGCAGCTTGCGGCCCAGCGGCGGCGCCAGGTGGGCACGCTCGCGCAGGTGGCGCCGCACGTCGGCGACGAAGTCGCCCGCGTAGCCCGCCGGCAGGCTGAAGGTGTGCAGCGCCCCGACGTGCATGGGCATCTGCGGCGTCTCGAGATAGAGGAAGGCCGCGTCGAGTCCGCTCAGTTGCTGCACCATGCTCCGCCTCCTGGCCCTGGGTGCGGACCATGCTAGCCGCGGGCGCGCGGCGCGAATCAGCGGGTTTGCGCTAGCGCGCGGCTGCCCGTCAGCCGAGGTCGCGCAGGGGATGCGCGTGGGCCGGCCAGGGGCTCGTGAAGAAGGCCGCGACCTGATCGACGCTCACGTCCTCGATGCGCGCGGGGTTCCAGCGCGGCGCATGGTCCTTGTCGACCGCGAGCGCGCGGATGCCCTCGACGGTCTCGCTGGCGGCACCGGGCCGCAAGTGGAAGCAGTGGCGCACCAGGTCACGCTCCATGCGCAGGTCCTCGGCCAGGCTCATCGTGCGGGCACGCCGGACCTGCTCGAGCGTCACCGCCAGCATCAGCGGCGAGCGCTGGCGCAGGGCGGCGAGCGTGTGGCGCGCCCAGCCGCCGTCGTCAGCTTCGAGCGAAGCCGCGAGCGAGGCCGCGATGGCCGCGACGTCGCACTGCGCGAAATGGCGATCGATGGCGGCGCGCCGTGCGTCCAGCGTGGCCGGCGGCGCGGCCTGCGCCCGCGCGCGCACGGCAGCCAGCAGGGCCTCGTCGCTGCCGTGCGGCTGGTCGCACAGCGACTCGACCAGCGCCGGCAGCTCGGCCGACGGCAGCATCACGTCGGCCAGGCCGAGCGCGATCGCATCGCCGGCGCCGAGCACCTGCCCCGTCAGCGCGAGGTACTCGCCAACGTGGCCCGGGCAACGGCCGAGGAACGAGCCGCCGCCGACGTCGGGGAAGAGGCCGATGTGGGTCTCGGGCATCGCGAGCTTGCTGTGCTCGGTCACGACGCGCAGCCGCGCGCCCTGCGAGATGCCCATGCCGCCGCCCATCGTCACGCCGTCCATCAGCGCGACATAGGGCTTGGGATAGCGATGGATCAGGTGGTTGAGGGCGTACTCCTCGCTGAAGAAGTCCTCGAGCCGCGGATCGCCCGCCAGCGCCGCCTGGTGGAAGAAGCGGATGTCGCCGCCGGCGCAGAAGGCCGGCGCCTTGCCCTCGCGGCCCGCGCCGCGCACGACCACCGCCTGCACCGCCGCATCGCCGGCCCAGTGGCGCAGCAGCATCGTCAGGTCGCGGATCATGCCGAGCGACAGCGCGTTCAGCGCATTCGGGCGGTTCAGCGTGACCAGGCCGATCGTGCCGCGCACCTCGGCCAGCACCTGGGAGTCGCGGACCAGCGGCGGCAACGGACGAGCATTCACGATCGAGCCCCTGTTCAGGTCCGGCGCTTCAGCGCCAGCAGTTCATTGGCCACCAGCGCGCCCAGCACCAGCGCTCCGCCGGTCAGCGCGCTGGCGCCCGGATGCTCGCCGGCGCCGAGCCAGGCCCAGGCGACGCCGAACACGACCTCCAGCAAGCCCAGCAGCGCGATCTCGGGCGCCGGCAGCTCGCGCGTCAGGCGCACGACCAGCAGGCAGGGAATCGCGAGCTGCACCACGCCCAGCATGGCCAGCAGGCCCAGGTCGTGCGCCGAGGCCTGGAAGGGCCACGACAGCGGCAAGGTCGTCAGCGCCGAGATCACGGCGCCGATCAGCACGGCGGGCAGCATGTCCTGCGGCGCGCCCTCGCCCTCCGGGTCGCCGGCGCCATGGCCGATGTGCTGCAGCAGCGTCCAGTTGGTCGCCGCCGCCAGCGGCACCGCCAGTGCGACCAGCGTGCCCACGACCGACAGGCCTTCGCTGGCTTCGCGACCGAACATCCAGGCGATGCCGGCGCCACCGACCGCGATCGCGGCCCAGGTGCGCGCCGGCAGGCGGTGGTGCAGGAAGACGCGCGCGAACAGCGCCGTGATCAGCGGCCCGATCGCCATCGTGACCAGCACGTTGGCCACCGTCGTCAGCGTGATCGCGACCATGAAGGCCGTGAACATCACCGACCAGCACAGGCCCGAGACCCACACCGGCCAGGGTGCCTGCAGCAGTCCGCGCCACAGCGCCGGCCCGCGCATCGCCGTCAGCGCGACGGCCAGCGCCAGCGCGTTGAAGAGGCTGCGCCAGAACGTCACCTCGAAGCTGCGCGCCGCATCCAGGTGGCGCGTCACGACCCCGGCGATGCTCCACAGGAGCGTCACCAGGATCATCAGCGCGACGGCCTTGCGGTGCGTCATGCAGCGTCGCGGCTCGCGCGCTTGCGCTCGTGCTCCTTGAGGTGCCGCTTGCGAAGCCGAATGCTCTTGGGTGTGATCTCGACCAGCTCATCGTCCTCGATGAACTCGACCGCGTACTCGAGCGACAGCTCGATCGGCGGCGTGATCTTGATCGCGTCTTCCTTGCCGCTGACGCGGAAGTTGGTCAGCTGCTTCTGGCGCACCGCGTTGACGACCAGGTCGTTGTCGCGGCTGTGGATGCCGACCAGCATGCCTTCGTAGACCGGATCGCCGGCCTTGACGAACATGCGGCCGCGGTCGTCGAGCTTGCCGAGCGCGTAGGTCACGATCTCGCCGTCGTCCATGCTGATCAGCACGCCGTTCTTGCGGCCGCCGATCTCGCCCTTGTAGGCCTCGTAGCCGTCGAAGATGTTGCTGATCAGGCCGGTGCCGCGGGTCAGGTTCATGAACTCGTTGCTGAATCCGATCAGGCCGCGCGCCGGGATGCGGTACTCGAGGCGCACGCGGCCCATGCCGTCCGGCTCCATGTTCACCAGCTCGGCCTTGCGCAGGCCGAGCGCCTGCATCACGCCGCCTTGGTGCTGTTCCTCGACGTCGGCGGTGACCAGTTCCATCGGCTCCTGGCGCTCGCCGTCGACCTCGTGGAACACCACGCGCGGCTTGCTGACCGCCAGCTCGTAGCCCTCGCGGCGCATGTTCTCGAGCAGGATCGTCAGGTGCAGTTCGCCGCGGCCCGAGACCTCGAAGATGCCGTCCTCGTCGGTGTCCTTGACGCGCAGCGCGACGTTGCTCTGCAGTTCCTTCTGCAGCCGGTCCCAGATCTGGCGGCTGGTGACGAACTTGCCTTCGCGCCCGGCCAGCGGCGAGGTGTTGACGCAGAAGTTCATCGTCAGCGTCGGCTCGTCGACCTCGAGCATCGGCAGCGGCACCGGATCGTCCAGGTCGGTCAGCGTGACGCCGATGCCGATGTCCTCGATGCCGTTGATCAGCACGATGTCGCCGGGGCCGGCCTCGGTGGCCGGCACGCGCTCGAGCCCGTCGAACTTGAGCACCTGGTTGACGCGCGCCTTGAAGGGGATGCTGTCCTCGCCGGCGAACACCGACACGTCCTGCATGGGCTTGAGCGTGCCCTGGTTGATGCGGCCGATGCCGATGCGCCCGACGAAGGTGGAATAGTCCAGCGAGCAGATCTGCAACTGCAGCGGGCCGTCGGGGTCGCCTTCGTGCGGCGGCACGTGCTTGAGGATGGCGTCGAACAGCGGCGCCATGTCGGTGCCGACCTCGCCCGGGTTGAGCGTGGCCCAGCCGTTCAGGCCCGAGGCGTAGATCACCGGGAAATCGAGCTGCGCCTCGGTGGCGTGCAGCTTGTCGAACAGGTCGAAGGTGGCGTTGATCACGTAGTCGGGGCGCGCACCGGGGCGGTCGACCTTGTTGACGACGACGATGGGTTTCAGGCCCAGGGCCAGCGCCTTCTTGGTGACGAAGCGGGTCTGCGGCATCGGGCCCTCGACGGCATCGACCAGCAGCAGCACCGAGTCGACCATCGACAGCACGCGCTCGACCTCGCCGCCGAAGTCGGCGTGGCCCGGGGTGTCGACGATGTTGACGTGGGTGCCCTTCCACTCGACGGCGCAATTCTTCGACAGGATCGTGATGCCGCGTTCCTTCTCGATGTCGTTGCTGTCCATCACGCGCTCGGCGACCTTCTCGTTCTCGCGGAAGGTGCCGCTCTGGCGCAGCAGCTGGTCGACAAGGGTCGTCTTGCCGTGGTCGACGTGGGCGATGATCGCCACGTTGCGGATCTGTCGGGCGGAGTCGGCGGTGGTCATGGCGTGCTCACGGGATGCGGGGATACGGGAGTCGAGAGGGGTGCAATGGCGACCAGCGCCTGCACCTCGGGCGGGCTCAGCAGCCGGCCGGGGATCAGTTCGCCGCCCTTGACGTGGGCGCTGCCCAGGAAGGCGTGCGGCTCGGGGCCGTAGACGCGCACCGCTTCGCAGTCGCGGGCTTCGGTGCGGCGTCGCAGGCCGGTCAGGAAGCGCGCCGCCTCGTCGGCGGCCAGGCGCACCGCCGGCCAGCCGGCCAGCAGCACGTCGGGCGGCAGCAGCCGCGATTCGCGTTCGGCGGGCTCGAGCGCCTGCAGGGCCTCGATGGTGATGGCGTCGTCCACGCCGACAGGCCCGCTGGCGAGCCGGCGCAAGGCGATCAGGTGGGCCCCGCAGCCGAGCGCGGCGCCCAGGTCTTCGGCGAGCGTGCGCACGTAGGTGCCCTTGCTGACGCAGACCTCGATCTCCAGGTCGTCATGCTGCCGGCCGACGATGTCGAGACGATGAACCTGGACGCGGCGCGGCAGTCGCTCGACCTCCACGCCGGCCCGGGCGTACTCGTACAGCGCGCGGCCCTCGTGCTTGAGCGCCGACTGCATCGGCGGCAGCTGCTCGATGCTGCCGGTCAGCGCGGCGCAGGCCGCGGCCAGCGCGGCGTCGTCGACGGCGACCGGCCGGGTCTCGAGGACGGCGCCTTCGAGGTCGCCGCCGACGCGGGTGACACCCAGCCTGAGCGTCGCGCGGTAGGTCTTGTCGGCGTCCAGGCTGGCCTGCGAGAACTTGGTCGCCGCGCCGAAGCACAGCGGCAGCAGGCCGGTGGCCAGCGGGTCCAGCGTCCCGGTGTGGCCGCCCTTCTCGGCGCGCAGCATTCCCTTGACCTTCTGCAGCGCGTCGTTGCTCGACCAGCCCAGCGGCTTGTCGAGCAGCAGCACGCCGTGCACGGCACGGCGCGGCTGGCGCGGCGGACGGGAGCTCGCGGACATGACAGGCTCAGTCTTCCTTGGCGCGGGTCGCGTTGGCCTGATGGATGAGTGCATTCAGGTCGGCCGCCCGCTCGGTGGTGCGGTCGAACTGGAAATGCAGCGTCGGCACGGTGTGGATCTGCAGGCGCTTGAAGAGGCTGTTGCGCAGCCAGCCGGCGGCCTCGTTCAGCGCGGTCTCGCACTCGGCCGGGTCGCCCATCAGCACCGAGAAGAACACCTTGGCGTGCGCGTAGTCCGCCGACACCTCGACGGCCTGCACCGTGACCATGCCGACGCGCGGGTCCTTCAGGTCGCGGATCAGCTCGGCGACATCGCGCTGGATCTGGTCCGCGACGCGGAAGCTCCGGTTGGGGATGACTCGCTTGTGTCTCATCGTGGGGTGCCTCCAAAGACAAGCCCCGCCATCTTTCGGAGGGCGGGGCTTGTTCGAGGATGAGCAAGGACCGCCTTACAGCGTTCGGGCGACTTCCTTGATCTCGAAGAACTCGAGCTGGTCGCCTTCCTTGATCTCGTTGTAGTTCTTCAGCTTGATGCCGCACTCGAAGCCTTCCTTGACCTCGCGCACGTCGTCCTTGAGGCGCCGCACCGACTCGACCTCGCCGCTGTAGACGACGACGTTGTCGCGCAGCAGGCGGAAGCGCGCACCGCGACGCACCAGGCCCGAGGTGACCATCGAGCCGGCCACCGTGCCGATCTTGGAGGCCACGAAGACCAGTCGGATCTCGGCCGTGCCGAGCAGCTCTTCCTTCTGCTCCGGCGCCAGCATGCCGCTCATCGCCGCCTTGATCTCGTCGACCGCGTCGTAGATGATGTTGTAGTAGCGCAGGTCGACGCTGTTGCCTTCGGCCAGCTTGCGCGCGCCGGCGTCGGCACGCACGTTGAAGCCGATGATGACGGCCTTGGACGCGATCGCCAGGTTGACGTCGCTCTCGCTGATGCCGCCGACCGCCGCGTGCACCACCTGCACCTTGACCTCGGCCGTGCTGAGCTTGAGCAGCGACGCCGACAGCGCCTCCTGCGAGCCCTGCACGTCGGCCTTGATGATGAGCGGCAGCGTCTGCGCCTGGCCCTCGCCCATGTTCTCGAACATGTTCTCGAGCTTGGCGGCCTGCTGCCTGGACAGCTTCACGTCGCGGTACTTGCCCGAGCGGAAGGTCGCGATCTCTCGCGCGCGCCGCTCGTCGGCCAGCACCATGAACTCGTCGCCGGCCTGCGGCACCTCGGTCAGGCCCTGGATCTCGACCGGGATGGAAGGCCCGGCCTCGTTGGCCGGCTTGCCGTTTTCGTCGAGCATCGCGCGCACGCGGCCGTAGGTCGAGCCGGCCAGCACCACGTCGCCGCGCTTGAGCGTGCCGCTCTGCACCAGCACCGTGGCCACGGGGCCGCGGCCCTTGTCGAGCTGCGCCTCGATGACCAGGCCCTTGGCCGGCGCGTCCTTCTGCGCCTTGAGCTCCAGCACCTCGGCCTGCAGCAGCACCTGCTCCAGCAGGTCGTCGATGCCCTGGCCGGTCTTGGCCGACACCTGCACGAACGGCGAGTCGCCGCCGAAGTCCTCGGGCACGACCTGCTCGGCGATCAGCTCGCTGCGCACGCGCTCGATGTTGTGGCCGGGCTTGTCGATCTTGTTGATGGCCACGACCAGCGGCACCTCGGCCGCCTTGGCGTGGTGGATCGCTTCCTTGGTCTGCGGCATGACGCCGTCGTCGGCGGCCACGACCAGGATCACCAGGTCGGTCGCCTTGGCGCCGCGGGCACGCATGGCCGTGAAGGCCTCGTGGCCCGGCGTGTCGAGGAAGGTGATCATGCCGCGCGGGGTCTCCACGTGGTAGGCCCCGATGTGCTGCGTGATCCCGCCGGCCTCGCCCGCCGCCACGCGCGTGGTGCGGATGTAGTCGAGCAGCGAGGTCTTGCCGTGGTCGACGTGGCCCATCACGGTGACCACCGGCGCGCGCGGCAGCATCTCGGCCTCGGACACCGCGGCTTCCTCCTCGAGGAAGGCATCCGGGTCGTCGAGCTTGGCCGCAAAGGCCTTGTGGCCCATCTCCTCGACCAGGATCATCGCGGTCTCCTGGTCGAGCTGCTGGTTGATCGTGACCATCTGGCCCAGCTTCATCAGCTGCTTGATGACCTCGGAGGCCTTGACGCTCATCTTGTGCGCAAGGTCGGCGACCGAGATGGTCTCGGGCACGTGCACCTCGTGGACCTGCGCCTCGACCTGGATCGGGGCGGACGACATGCCGTCGCCGCGATCGCCACGGCGCCCGCCGCGCGGCGCCTTCCAGCCACCGCGCCCACCGGTGTCGGAGCGGCCCTTCAGCGCGGCACGCTTCTTGGCCGCATCGTCGGCCCAGCTGGATGACAGCTTCTCGGACTTGACCGACTTCTTGTCGCCCGGCTTGGCCGCGCCCGGGGCCGTGGGGGCGCCCGGCTTGGCGGTGGGCTTGTGGATCGTGCCCTTGATGCCCTCGGCCGGCTTCGGCTCTTCGGGCTTCTTCGCGACGAGCACCTTCTTCGGCGCGTTCATCATCGCGCGGATCGCCGAGGCCTCGTCCTCGGCCGCCTTGCGGCGCTTGGCCAGCTCGGCGGCCTTGAGCTTCTCTTCGGCCTCGATGTCGGCCGCCTTGACGACGCGCACCGCGGGCTTGACCGGCTCGGCCGGGGCGGCAGGAACCACCGGGGCCGCCGCGGCGGGCGCAGCGGCCGCCTTGTCCTTCTTGCCGGCCGGCACCTCGGCCGCAGCGGCGAGCGCGGCGGCGGCCTGCTCGGCGGCGGCGCGCTGGCGCTGCTCGGCGGCGTCGCGCTCGGCCTGCTCCTGGGCCTCGCGGGCGCGGCGCTTCTCGGCCAGGTCTTCTTCCTGGCGGCGCAGCAGCTCGGCCTGGCGGCTCGCTTCTTCCTCGCGCTTGCGGAGCTCGGCCTCGTCGATCACGGGCGCGACCGGCGCGGCCTCCTCGGCCGCCGGGGCTTCGTCACGCTTGACGAAGACGCGCTTCTTGCGCACCTCGACCTGGATCGTGCGCGCCTTGCCGGAAGCATCGGCCTGCTTGATCTCGGTGGTCGACTTCTTGGTGAGCGTGATCT
>Ga0268299_1002801_pt1 | contig 18592 bp, 10 predicted proteins | sample NOBtaG_FD_193484 | JGI IMG/M metagenome (GOLD analysis project Ga0268299, IMG submission 193484) | Activated sludge microbial communities from bioreactor in Nijmegen, Gelderland, Netherland - NOB reactor | ecosystem: Engineered > Bioreactor > Aerobic > Activated sludge | place: Netherlands...
ATATCCATTGCAGCCACCGTGCGATCATCGATTTCGTCGGGAAACTGCGTGGCGTCGCTATCCAGGTCTTCGACCATTCCTTTTCGGTACGATTCAAACAGGTTGCGAATGGTGCGACCACTCAGGTTAACATTCACGCCTTCTTCCGAGGCTGCCCACAACGCGGCGGCAATATTGCGTGGAGTCGGGTATTGTCGGGCAACCTGGATAGCCCACTCGATCAATTCGATGATAATGTTTCGCGCGAGGTTCTGGTCGGTTTCGTTGTCGGCGGCTTGCAGCGCTTTCTGGTAGGCGATGAGCGCCTTGCCCACATAGAAAACCAGGAGACGGTTATCCTCGGTCAGCGCACGCTGACCACAGAGATCGCCTAACGCGAAAAAATCGTTGATGTCATTCCGGCGCAGCGCCAGCAAACCGAGTCCGCGAATATCCGCATTCGGATCGGTTGCAAAATAATCGAGCCGGTCTGCGCTGTGGCGCTTCTTGAGCAGTGATCGGACTTCATCGTCCGTCATCAGGATGGGTTGGCGGTTGGTTTGGGGTGCGAGCATGAGTTTTATTCTGTTTTAACCTCAAAACGCAGGCGGCTGTCGTCGGCAGCGTAAACCACGATGGTATTACCGGGTAGGAAAGCATCTTCCACAATCTTGCTGCTGAGAGGCCGCGTCAGGAGCCGTTCGATAGCGCGCTGTAAGGGTCTGGCACCATTTACCGGGTCATAACCCTTCTCCAAGATCAGGCTGCGCGCTTCATCGGTGAGTTGCATTTTTAGATTTTGCTCGTTCAGGCGCTTGTGCAAATCTTTCAGTTTCAGGTCGAGAATCCGTGTGAGTGTATCGGGAGTCAGCGAACGGAAGGTGATAATTTCGTCTAACCGATTCAAAAATTCAGGTCGGAAAAATTTGCTCAGATGAGCGGAATAGTCCGCCGCACGGCTGGGAGTCCCGCTAAAGCCAACGGCTTTGCCGGTTTCCTCGGTGCCGATATTGCTGGTCATGATAAAAACAGAATGCCGCGCATCGACCTTGCCGCCGCGCGCATCACTCAGTCGGCCTTCGTCAAAAACCTGCAAGAAAATGTCGAAAACTTCCGGCGCAGCTTTTTCCACTTCGTCCAACAGCACGACACTATAGGGGCGGCGGCGCAGGCCATCGGTCAACTGCCCACCGCGCTGGGCGTCTTTATAACCGGGCGGTGAGCCAATGAGCCGCGCAACGGTATGCGAATCATGAAATTCGGACATATCCAGGCGGAGCATGGCGTCGTCGCTGCCAAAGAGAAAATTCGCCAGCGCCCGTGCCAATTCCGTTTTCCCAACACCGGATGGCCCCAAAAACAGGAATACGCCGATAGGACGATTGGGATCACCCAGGCCAGCCCGCGCGGTCTTAACGGCATCGGCAACGGTTGATACGGCATCATCCTGACCGACAACCCGCGCCATGAGGGCATTTTCCAGGGTTGCCAGACGGTGCTTTTCGTCGCTGGTGAGTTCACTGATGGGAATGCCTGTCCAATCGGAAAGCACGTCAGCAATATTTTCGATGCGTACTTCCGTTTGGCCTTCAGCGTCCTCATCCGGGGTGACCGTGCGGATAATGACGCGGGTGCAGGCCTCGTCCAGTAGATCGAGCGCCTTGTCCGGCAGTCGTCGATCTGGCAAATAGCGCACAGAGAGGCGAACCGAGGCTTCTAATGCTTCAGGCCGGATCGTTACGCCGTGATGGGTTTCCAAACGGCTGCGCTGCTGGCTGAGAATCGTCAGCGTATCCTGTTCGCTGGGTTCTTCAATATCGACGGTGCGGAAGCGGCGTTCCAGCGCAGGGTCTTGCGCGATTGCACGGCGATACTCTTCATGAGTGGTTGCGCCGATACACACCAGATCACCACGCGCCAGAGCAGGCTTGAGAATATTGGCGGCGTCCAGGTTGCTGTCAATCGTGTCGCCAGCGCCGACTATGGTGTGAATTTCATCAATAAACATGATGACGTTTCCGGCGCGCCGCACTTCGTCCACGATTCCGATCAGACGCTCCTCAAACTGACCGCGCAGGCTTGTCCCCGCCACCAACGTGCCAATTTCGATTTGCACGATGCGGCGGTTGAGCAGAGGCTCCGGCGCTGTGCCTTCATAAATCGCGTGGGCCAAGCCTTCGACTACCGCTGTCTTGCCGACACCCGCATCGCCGAGAAGGAGGGGATTATTCTTTTTGCTGCGCGCCAACGTGCGGGCGACGGCACGAATCTCGCGTTCGCGGGCGATGGCTGGGCCGATCTTGCCCTGTTTGGCCTGGTCGGTCAGATCGCGCCCGTATTTGTCGAGGAGGGGCGTTGGCATCCGGTGTTCCTGCTGCGATTCCATCTCGTCCGAATCGATGTCGGAATCCTCGAACTCACTGCCGATCTCGAATTGGAATGGATCATTGGCGTCGATTGGCAGCGGCGGAAGATTTTCGTTTTCTTCCATCAACAACCGCTGCAACCACAGATTTAGATTGAAGCCCATGTCAATCAACTTGCGTACCGGGACGCTTTCGCTTTCCTGAAGCAGCGCTTTCAGGAGGTGATCTTCGGTTATTTCGTCTTCTTCGTCGCGCTCGGCTAGAAAAATAGCCAGCGAGAGTATCATTTCGGCACGGGGAGTCAGCGGCAGCACTTCGTCAAGCGGCCCTTCGCCATTGCCAATCTCATGGCGGATCTCGCTGCGGACATCGCGCGGTTTCAACCCCGCTTGTTTGAGCAGCAAACAGGTCGGGCCATCATCATTGCGCGTGATCGCCATAAACAGGTGCTCCGCGCCCAGGTAATTGTGACCGAGTTTATGAGCTTCTTCAGCCGCATGAGTCAGGATCGCGGCGCAGCGTTCGCGAATTTCTTTTTCTGGAATATCTGGAGAAGGTGTCAAGATTCAACCTCATATCCGTTAATCTCCAAATAGTATACCAAGTGAATACAATTGGGAAAAAATTTCATTTCTGTTGAGTCAAGAACGTGGTTTTGCGGGGTAAGATAAAGGGAGTGCGCCTTGTTTTTGTGATAACGTAAGTATAATTATCGTTTCAATTTGATTAGAACTGCCAGCGAGAAGGTAATGTATGTCCAGTAATGACCCGCTCATCGGCAAGCAGTTAGGCGATTATAAAATTGTGGGTGTGCTGGGGCAGGGTGGAATGGCCCGTGTGTACCGGGGATTTGACGAGAAGCTCGAACGCTATGCTGCCGTCAAGGTTTTTGATACTCAGGTTGTCGCTCAGGATGACCTGGATGAATATCGCATCCGGTTCCAGCGTGAAGCGCGTTCGATAGGCCGCCTGCGTCATCCCAATATCGTTGGTGTCTACCAGTTTGGTCAGGTCGATCACCTGCACTATATGGCGATGGTGTTTATTGAGGGGCGCGATCTGCGTTATATCCTCAAAGAACACATGGCGCACAAAACCCGTATGTCGTTTATCGATATTTTGCGCATCATAACCGATGTCGCTGGCGCACTCGATCACGCGCATCATGAAGGCGTCATTCATCGCGATGTGAAGCCCTCAAACATTATGGTTACGGCAGATGGTCACGCGACTCTGACAGATTTTGGGCTGGCACTGAGCATCCCCGAAGGAACGATTGGGACGACGTTTGGCAGTGTCCATTATATTGCGCCGGCACAGGCCGTTCCTCAGAGCGATCTGTATTCTCTGGGTGTGATCCTGTATGAAATGCTCACAGGCAGAGTACCTTTTGACGACCAGTCGGCAATGAGCGTTGCGCTTAAGCATCTCAGCGATCCGCCGCCGATGCCCAGCCGCCTGAACCCTGAAATTACGTCCGAAATTGAAAATATGGTGCTGCGCGCCCTGGATAAAGACCCGGAGAAGCGCTATCAAACGGGAACGGCTTTCGTCCAGGCATTAGAATCGGCCTTTGGTATGACCGATGAGGATGAAGTCACGCGAAAACTGATGGCGCTGCCGGATTGGGCGCGTAATCCTGAATTGGTGATGTTCAAATCCAGCAAACCACTGTCTGAATCCAAGCCTTCCAGCCCATCAGCTATTACGGCTACACCACCCTTTGGCATCGGCACTGAAAAAATCATCTCGCAAAAACCGGCTTCTGCCAAAAGGCGTCTGAACGCGGTGGATAAACGAACCGTCGGCATGGGCATTGCAGTCGCGCTCGTCCTGATGCTGGTCGGCGGAATCCTGATTTTCAGTGGTTTGAATCCTGCTAATTCAGATGGCGATACCGCGACGCTGGAAATTTCACCGACATCCGTTGCGCAGCTTGGCAGCCCTCTTGTCACGGCTACTGACACGCCGGGGGTAACTCCAACCGATACGGCTGAACCCGCTTCTGCCACGCCTATCGCCGCTACAGAAACGCAGCTCCCACCAACGCAGACAACCAGCAGCACTTCAACCCGCGCGGCTGACCGAACCAGTACACCACGCTCCCCGACAGCCACTCGCCGTCCAGCATCGACGGCTACCGCTGCGCCTGAAACGACTTCGGCGGTTTTGCCACCTGCGATTATTGCACAGGTTCAGTTGGTCTACGATTCGCACAGTTTGATGCTGCTCAATCGCTCCGACGAGTCTGTTGACGTTAGCAACCTGACTTTCGTCCAGATCACAGCCGAAGGGCGTGAGCTTAATTTTCGCTCGAACAGTTGGGATGGGAGCGCGCCGACGAATGCGCTGCCTCCGGGTGATTGTTTCGAAATCTGGTCGGGCGATTCTACAGATTTGCCCAAGCCGGAGGGCTGCGGAACGCGACATGCCTATTTCCAGGCGAATTCTGCGCAGCGCCTTTTCTGGATCAGCGACATCGCGACGGCGGTCTTTGTGGTGCGCCGGGGCGATCAGATTTTAGCCGAATGCTCGATCCGCGCGGGGGAATGCTTGCTGGACGTGGGCGGCGAATCGTAATCCATTAATAAAAAACGACACTAATCACAGGCAAAAAGTAATCAAATCGTCCATCATCGGTATAGGCAATAGCCTTAATTTTTTGATTGCGCCAGTCGAGATAGGCGAGATAACCGGCAATTTGAATTCCCGGTTTGTCCCATAATGCGACAATATCACCTAATTTGAGCATGTTTTGTCTTAAGGTAAATGTAATTTTTGTAATTTTGCTCCCTCTGATTGTAAGGCTGATATTCGCAAATAAATCATCCTGTTGTCTGCTAAAGCAATATGTACTTCCGCTTCTAAATTCGAAGTTGCAGCGGAACACGCTTTCCATTGCCCTCGCCCAATATTGTCCGGGAAAAATATCAGGGTAAGCCGCAAACACGTCTGTCGGCATTTCAGATGATTTCGAAAGCGAGATAGAGATGGTCAGCGCAAAAAAGCATAAGCTAATCGCCAAAATCATAATCCCAAAACGTACTGGCAATCGGGGCGCAAACGAGGTTCTGGGATACCACCCATGAAATTTGCTTTCTCCTCGGATAATGGTCGCGACGGATGTGAATCGCATAGCTGCCGCGTCCCCCTGACTCCTTGATCGAAGTCATAGGGCGAGCATCATGAAAAAGACGTAGACTATTCGCAGAGGTCATGTTTTTTTCGGCTTTTGATCGCCCTATGTATAAATCAGGGTATTCTGTAAGGGGTTAGAGTGTCATCCATCGGAGGGTAGAGATGGGGGTTAGATTTGTGAGTGTATTACAATAATTGCAATTCGCGAGCGCGGGAGATGGCCTGGACGCGGTTGGTCACATCGAGCTTGCGATAGGTGGCGTTGATGTGCGTTTTGACCGTGCCGAGGGTGATGAACAGCTTGTCCGCGATTTCCTGATTTTGCAGCCCGTCGGCGACTAGGCGCAGGACTTCGATTTCGCGCTCGGTGAGAGTGTCGTGACGGGGTATGCTGGTATTCACGGGTAGCAGTGGGATCGAGAAAGCCGCTTGTACCTGCGCTAAAACAGTCTTGAGATTGAGCGTTTTACCTCGCCCCATAGCTCTCTGAAGAGTCTCGGAGGGAATTTGGTGAAGGAACGAGTTTAGGAAATGCTCAATGTCTTGGATGAACTCGTCAGCCCCAATTTTTCGAGCCTCCTGGTGAAAAAAACCAAGAATTTCAACACCTCGTTCAATTGCGCTGTCTTTAATTAACAAGCGCATGAGCAACCATAACAGGTTCTCTAAACCTATAGTGTTGTATCCAAATTTTAATCCTGTGTCTAAACCTACGATAAGACAACGCCTGCTAAACTCAAAATCTTGCAGTTCAACTGCGATATGGCCCTGGACACTCAATGACCAAATTACTCCATTGATGTCGCCGATTGTTTGGTTGATTACCTGATGTTCTTGGAGCAGTAGTAGAGCTTTATTGTATTTCTTGAGTTCACAGAATACTAAACCCAAAGAGCCGAGAGACCACCCCATCGCCCAGGGATTCCCAATTGCCCTGAATACTTCAGCACTTTTTTCATAAAATCTTTCTGCTTCTTCAAGTTTGTTTGACTGGAGCGCAAGTTCACCCAGCCCGGCAAGGGACCAGCCCATGCCCCAGGCAATACCTTCACTTTCGAAGTGTTTCAGATTTCTATGATGAAGTTGCTCAAGCTCTTCGCGATTTAAACTCGGTACTTCTGCAGTCAACCTAGCTAATGTGATAATTATCCTCTCAGGAACAGCGGAGTTAGAGATGAGCATTAAAGCTTTTTCCATTTGTTTGGGCGCAACTGATCTCCCATTTCGACACCTAAACCATCGCCAGAACAAAAACCATTCAGCATCTTCGGCAGTGTCTAAAGCTTGGCCTGTCAATGCAGCAATCTCTTCTCCTTCAAGATATCGACCGCGATTCCAGTAGAATAGGAATAAACTAAGAGCAGCTTTGCGGAGTTCTGCGTCCATTCTTCTCATCACCGCCCAGCGCCAGCTTAAACGCAAATTATCGAGTTCTTCATCAATCATGTTTAAAGCTGCAATTTGCGCCGCACCTTTCAATTGCGGTTCACGTTCATTGAGGAAATTGAGAAAATGAACACAATGTTTATCTTGAACGGTTTCTTTCTGCCTCGCTTCCTCAAGTATCCGTTCCCCATATTGCCGCGTCAACTCATGAACCTCATAGCGCCCTGTTTGACTCACCCGCAGAAACGACTTGTCAACCAATCCCACCAGTGTTTCCAGCGATGCGCCAGCTACAGCCTCCGCTGCATCACGTCGGAATCCGCCTCGAAATACAGATAACTTTGGGAAAACATCTCGCTCCGCATCAGTCAGCAATTTCCACGAGTGATTAAAAACAGCCTGCATACTCCGATGACGTTCCGGCACGTTGCGTGAATTGGATGATAGAAAATCCAGACTACGCTGAATCTCATTCGCGATTTCGTCGCACGAGAGGGCCTTTGTCCAGCTTGCTGCCAATTCCAGTGCCAACGGCATCCCTTCGACCAGCCGACAAATGCGAATCACATCATTTTCTTGATTGGATAATTTGAAGTCGGCGCGAACACGGCGAGCGCGCTCGACGAACAAACGCACGGCGCTAAAGTTTTCAATTGGCGCGGCGTGAATATTTTCAGGAAATTGAAGCCCTTTGACCTGCCACAGCCACTCTTCCTGCACATTCAACGCCTCACGCGAGGTAACGAGCAGTTTCACGTTTGGCGCTGTCTTAACGACCTCAGAGAGCAGGTCGATACCGCCGAGTAGATGCTCAAAATTGTCGATCACCAGCAGCACACTTCGATCACGCAGGAAATTGAGCAGTTGAATGCGCGGCGGCTGTTCGCCAAAAAAGCGCATGTCGATGCTGTTGGCAAGCGTTGTCACCAGCGCATCGACAGCATTCATGGGCTGCAAATCGACAAAATAAACGCCATCTGCAAAATTGGATGATTTTTCCCTGGCAACTTCAATCGCCAGCCTCGTTTTGCCGATGCCGCCGGGGCCGATCAGCGTGAGCAGGTGGCAGTCGGGGTGCTCAAGCTGCTGGCAAATTTCGATAATTTCATCGCTTCTGCCGATAAACGAGGTCAACTGTGATGGTAAATGAACAACAGGATAATTCGGCATAGACTCAACTGCCCGATACACGATTTCAATAAGTTATTTATAGCTGCATAAATTCCCTGGTGCAAGTAATGTTCTTGCTTCGGTACTCGTCTGTTTGCTGTAAAACGGTGAATAAAAGGTGTTTGATTGATGCCATTTCCATTATCGGTTCTCGATGTTTCTCCCGTGACCTCTGGCTCCACCAGTTCGCAGGCATTGCGCAACACCGTCGATCTGGCGCGCTTTGTCGATCAGCGTGGCTATATGCGCTATTGGCTGGCAGAGCATCACAATTCAGCGGGGATTGCCAGCACAACACCCGAAATTATGATCGCCCAGGTGGCGCGCGAGACTCAACATATCCGGGTTGGCTCTGGCGGGGTGATGCTGCCCAATCATTCACCCTTAAAAGTTGCCGAGTCGTTTAAGCTGCTCGAAGCGCTTTACCCGGAGCGTATTGATCTAGGGATCGGACGCGCGCCAGGAACCGATACAGTTACAGCGCTGGCGCTGCGCCGTTCGCAAGAGAATTTGAGCGCCGAAGATTTCCCGCAGGAGTTGATGAATTTGCAGGCGTTCGGCTCCGGTGTCTTTCCGACAAATCACCCATTTAAAAGTGTCAATGCCTACCCGATGGATGTGAAGCTCCCGCCGATCTGGCTGCTGGGGTCAAGCGGATACAGTTCGCAGCTTGCCGCGATGCTTGGCACTGGGTTTTCGTTTGCGCATCACATCAATGCTGAATCTGCGGCGCAGGCAATGCAGATTTATCGTGAACGGTTTGAGCCGTCGCCACAATTTCCCCAACCTCATGCGATTCTCGCAGCGTCCGTCATTTGCGCCGATACCGATGAGCAGGCTGAAGAACTGGCGCTCTCCGTCATGTTCGTCTTTTTTGGCCTCCACATTGGTCGTGTCTCTGGTGCGCTGCCGAGTCCGGAGGAAGTCAACGCTTATCCGATGAATGATTATGAACGAAAATTATTCCAATCGATTCGTTCCCGCCATATTGTCGGCAGTCCGTCTACGGTGCGCGCGGAACTGAACATCCTCATTGAGAAGACTCAGGCCGATGAATTGATGGCATTAACCATCGTTCATGACCAGGCTGCACGGCTGCACTCCTACGACCTGCTGGCAGAGGCATTTGAACTTGCGCCGATGAAGCAGTTAGCGGTGTAAAAAATGATGCCGATTAGCGGTTGGCGGTGTAAAAACTTGCGCCGATTAGCGGTTGGCGGTGTAAAAACTTGCGCCGATTAAGCAGATAACGGTTTGAAATTATCGCGCTTCAAGCGTCACGGTTGGCTCTAGAAGGTGGTTATCGTCGGATTGGGGCGCGCTGCTCAGGTTGATGAGTACCAGCAGTCCGATTGCCAGGACGACGATAAACGCTGCCACCAGAATTAAGCGCCATCGATTCGGGGAAGCGATCTGTACTCGTGCCGGACGAGACGACTCCGCATTTTCTAACAGCCATTTTTGCATCAGCCCCGCGCTCATTTTGATGCCTGACGGTGTGCTGACGACAATTTCGCGATATTCCAGGCTGCGCACAGCGGCATGAATGGCGGTTATGTCCAGCGGATAATCTGTCTCCAGCATCCAGCTTTCAATCGCGGATGGATCAACCGACTGAAGTGGATTTTCATACTGCAACCGGCTGATCGCGATCAAAACAAGGCGTTCATTTGCCGTCGATTCCTGCCACATCGCAGCAAGTTCCGCGTGGCTCTGTGCATAAATGGTCAGCACAATCGCCTTGACATCATCCAGAGTGACCAGGGAAGATTCTTTCCAGCGTTGAAAAATCTGATGGCCTGCTCGCTGCACAAACTGCGGCTGCCCACCTGTCGCGCGATAAATCTCATCAATACACTGTTCGGTCAGGCGATATTGATCGCTCACAGGGTCTGTCAGCAGCGCGCCTGTTTCGTCACGGGTGAGATGGGTGAGGCGAAAATTTTCGGAAATATTGAACAGCGATTCAACGCCGCTGAAATAGCTTTCATAAGGCGTATGGACGGTCATGACCAGCTTGAGTTGGGGGTGCCGGGTCATCAATTCTTGATAATAGGCGAAAAGACCTTTTGGCACCTGCCCGCTGGCATCAATTAACGCCTGCCCATCATCCACGAGGATGACCAGTTGGCGGTGATAACGAATGACATGCCACAGTTCAGGCAGCCAGGACTCCGCCAGCCACTCGCGCAGGTCGCCGCTTTGGGCGGGTATTTGTGGCAAACGGCTCAAGGTCAGGTCGCGCTCAGCCAATATGCTCAGGGTTCGCTGTATCACTGCCAGCCAGAAATCAGACTCGTCGGTGAAATCCAACTGCTTGAGCGGGATGTAGACGCCGAGAAATGTGTCGTCGAATACGGCGCTAAAGTGCCGCAAAAATGCCGTTTTACCGATGTGTCGCTGACCCGTAAAAATCATGGCCTGTGCGGTCAGTGGGCTTTTGAGGTGTTGGTGGAGACGCGCAAACGCGGGTTGGCGTCCGGCAAAGGGCGCGACTGCGCTGTCGTCATCGTGATATGGATTGACCGCACTGTCCTCGTTTATCATGTTTACTTATTCACGATGTCTAGCTGTCCCTTAACCAATGCGTCGAAACCAGCGGCAGTCATATCGCTGAGTGCGGAAACGCGGGTTTCCGGTGACATTCCGGTCACAGCGCGTCGGGCGTTTTCCCAGGTGCGGCTGGCTTTTGCCAGGTCGCCAATGCTGGCATAGAGATTACCCAGCATCAACGCCGCCAGGGGGTGGTCGCGCTGGCAGTAAAGAGCTGCCCGCAGCGCCTCTCGTGCTTCAGCCTCTTTGCCTTCTTCCAGAAAGAGTGTCGCCCGCAAATAATGTGCATCAGCCAGCATCCCATCGCTGCTCAGCGCGGCATCGAGATGTTGATGAGCCAACGAAAGGGCATGGCGGCCTCCCAGAATATAAGCAAGCAGGATATGTGTCGGCCCATGAGCAGGTTTCTCGACCAGAATCCCGTTTAGAATTTGCTCGGCTTCGTCGCTATGTTCATTATACAATGCATCCAGCGCCAATTCATAATCAGGAATTTCGGCAATAACTGTCGCAGCCGAATAGCGAGCGATGGGCATGGCGTTCTGGCGAGTCAGGGGTTTTTGATAGAGAGTCGAGTCGGGGAAAACATGGGTCATCCAGCGCTCTCGCTGCCAGCGAATGGCTTCCGATTGTCCGAGGATCAGCCATCCGCCGGGGATGAGCGAGTCATAAGCCAGGGTTTCCACTGCTTTTGTAAATTCATTCGCAAAATACAAGAGAACATTGCGACAAAAAATGATGTCAAACTGAGGTCGTGGAATTTCGTTTAACAGATTATTTTGAGAGAACGAAACCATGCGCTGGATATGCGGTTTAAGCTGCCAGCCGCCGGGAGCAGGCTCGAAATAGCGCGCTTGAAAACCAGCGTTGGTGTGCCGGAATGCCCATTCGCGATAAACGCCGTGTCTGGCGATTTGCAGCGCATGACCGTTAATATCGCTGGCTTTGAGCCGGATCGTCCAGCTATCGAGATCGGGGAGCATCTCGGTTAAAAGAATCGCAATGGAGTAAACTTCTTCCCCGGTTGAGCAGCCTGCGCTCCAAATATTAAGCTCAAGCCGCTTGTGGTGGCGGCGTTCCAGTATTATATTGGGTAAAATAGGTTGACGCAGTAATTGAAACAGCGCGCTGTCCCGGAAGAAATAGGTTTCGCTAATCGTCAGCGCACGCATCAGGGCTTGCCAGGGGGGCGCATTTTCATCACTGGCCCGAAGTTCAGCGAGATAATGATCGACGTCACCTTTTGCCAGATCGTTTAGAATCGTGTCCAGATCAGCACGAAACTGCGTACCGACATCCAGCCCGGTGCGCTCTTTAATGAGTGAACTTATCTGTGTGGAGTTTGACATACCCTGACGATTTTATCTCGCGACAGTAAATCGGCAATTAAAATTATAGCAAAGTTTGAATATGGTTTAAAAAAAGTTATGATTAAGATCATTCCAGACGGAATATTGTTTACGCAACCATTTACACTCAAAGAATCTCAGGAGCGATAACTTGCGACGTTTGTGGGCGGCGCTATTCATTCTGCTCATCGGTATATCCGGTGCAGCGGCGCAAAACGGCACGCAATCTCAACTCGGCCTGCCGCCGATTGCCTCGCTGATTAGTATTTCCCCACCAGATGAAAATGGTCTGGTGACGATTTCCGGTGTGACGGGCGCTGTTTTTCCCGGCGCGCAGCTTGCGATTCGCAACCTCTATACCGAGCAAACCGTGTACACACAGGGCGGCATCACGGGGACATTCAGCACGCAGATTGCTGGGCAGGGCAATACGCCATTCTGGATCAGTCAGGCTTCAAATATTTCACAGCAGGTTCGCAATCGCCCCGGCTCACTCCCTGGTGGCCCTGGCACGATCATTTATGCCCCATTTCCCGCTGCGCCACAGTCAGACGAGAAAATTACTCAATTAGTCATCGATGGCGATCTAGGTGACTGGTTATTTTATCCACAGGCCGCATTAAGCTCGACTGATGGGCAGGTGGTCTACGCGATTCGCAACCAGGAATCGCTGTACTTCTCGCTGAGCGAGGAGCGTATTCCCGAAGAATATCAAAATCTCAAAGTTGTTTTTTCGCTGGATAATGCCACTTATGAACTGACTCTCACGCCCCAGTTGGAGGAACAGACAGCGACTTTAAGGCGTGTGAATCCCAATCCCGCTGATCTGGGTACCGTTGGGGCAGCGGTGACGCAGGCGGGGGCGCTGGAAATACGTCTGCCGTTGTTCTCGCTGCGGTCTGTGCTTGGGGCATCCATTGAAACCGCAGCCCTCGAACAGGTTCAGTTTCTCTCAGCAGATAATGGACAGGTTCAGAATTATGATCTGGGGCAGCCTATCCCTCCGGTTGATGAGGTCGATGGGATTGTCTACAGCGCTAATAATCTGGGGGAGGATTCGGTCTATTTTACGACCAGCGGGCCTGTCGCGCAGGGAGCGGCGACATGGAGTGCTACCGGTCAGATCAATCAACTGCGCTTCGACCCCGGTGAGGACTTCAAACTGCACATGGGCGTTACCATCAATGCGCCTGACCTGCCCGATGGCTTAACTGGGTTGAGCATCATCGGGCGAATCGTTTTGCAGCCTGTTGTCGGGCCGGAAGGCAGCCAGATCACAGGTGGACTCAACAGTAATAATGGCTGGTCGGGCATCCTCACGCCGAGCGGGCTGGCAATTGATAACCTGCGCAGCGATTTTCTGTTGGGCGAGACCGTTCTTCCATCACCGCGCGTTCTGCGCCGCAGCGATCAACTGATTTTTGGACTTAATTTTGATTTTGCGATTCCCGATGACCTTCCTGCTGGGCTGTATGTGCCGACATTTCAGGGATTTGGTCGCATTGGTGATGGTGAAATTTTTCGTTGGGAAGATAACGGCCTGCTTGGCAGCGGGACAGGTATCTCCCGAACCTATATGAATCGTCTGCCGCTGGTTTTAAGCATCGGCGGCGTCAACGAGGGCCATCTCATCTGGAGCTTGTTTCAGGATAATCCCAGCAATGGCACACGCGGCCTGCTCTCGGCTGAAGATCAGGATTTGGCGGCATTATCCAATCGGGTACGCTTCAACAGCCCGACCTATATCCTGCCCCCGCGCGTTGGAGCAACCGACGAAGCATTATCGTATCCGCTCGAACCGTATCTGATTAGCCAGATGCCCAATGCCTATGATAGTTCCAGCGCGCCGCTCATCCCGTTTTTGTTTCCAGGTGGCAGGCTGGGCGTAAAAGTCACGCGCCCCAATGGCACTGTCGATGACCTGGGGAATATGGTCATTTTACAGAATCAGCTTTCGATGGTTTCCGACGATGATCGTGTCCATTTTGGTGCCGAATCTCAGGTTGATGTTTATCGCCTGACAACCCTCAGTGGGGCGCTTAACGAATATCGTTTCGACCAGTATGGCCTGTATGACATTGAAGTTGCAGGCGCTCTGGAAGATGTTTGGGGCAATCGTTATAACGGCGGTGGGACTTATCAGGTTTTGATCGCGGAAATGCTGGATATGACGCCGGGAGTCCTGTCGGGGACGCCATTTGAAGTCGGCGATTCTTTTAACCCTGGCTTGCGCTTGCAACCTGGTGCGGCTGCCGATGTGACGATTACGATCCGCATCTATCCGCTGGATGGCAGCGACATCGTTGAGAAAATCATCACGGGCAAAGCCAACCGCTATGGCTATTTCCATGCTCCTGATGGCGAATTTCAATTTGAAACGCCCGGTGAATATGTCATTGATTATGAAGCGCGCTATACCGATGCCAACAGCCGTTTGTGGGCGAGCAGTATGCGCAGTGCAGGCGTGATCGCCAACCCCAGCGGCGGGTTGATCGCGCATGGTAAACGCGGCCTGGCCGATTTTGCGGGCAGCCTGCAACCTGCCTGGTTTAACACAATTGAATATGGCGCGGATGAAGATCAGCCTCTGAGCGCCTATTATCCCTATTATTCCGGTGATGTGCTCTGGTATCTGGACTTGCCAACCACACGGGTCAATCCGCTGCTTGAAATTCAGGATGCCGATGGCGCTTATGAAACGTGGCTGAAGCAAACGCTGCCGGATTATCGATCTGAGAGCGGCCTGAGTATGGATCAACTCGCCGCCAGGGACAGCCTGCCTGCCTGGATATTAGGATCGTCGGATGCTCCCTACGGCTTTGCATTATCGCCCGATCAGATTGTCAATGACGCTTACAGCTATTTGAGCGTTGTTCGCCCTGGCCTGAGCATTCGGCAGTATGTTCAGGGCGGCAAGGACGGCGGCCTGCCCATGTATTGGACACCCGATGACCCCGACAACCAGCAAATTGGCGCGGGGATTGGGGGCGAACAACCGGGAGATTATATCTTTATGTTTGGGGGCGCGGTGATTCGCAACGCCGAGGCGGGCGTCATGGACACCGCCATTTATGCCTCACTGGGAATCGTGATTAATGACCAGAGTTCGCCATTGGGAGCGCGGGTTTATCCACCCTATCGGGGACAGGCGGGCGGCCCGGATGGCGGCGCGCTGCTGACGGTTCGTGGAGAACCTGTCAATATGTTTTTCTATCCGACAGGTGTTCAGCCAGGGCAGGTTTTGATCGTTGGCGATACACTGGCGATTGCCGGACAGGTTGCGCCGACCCTACCGTCGAATGTGAGTGTACGTGTTGCCAGCCCCTCCGGAGTCATCTCACAATTTCAGGGAACGGCGAACGCAATTGGCTATTTTTATTCGCCTAAAAACAACATCACAGTGGATGAGCCGGGAATCTGGCGCGTCAATGTGACCGTTCGCCACAATGGGCTGACTTCTGCGGGTGTTGTGCAGCCGCCGTTCCCGGAGGGTGGTGTGCTGGGGGCTGATGGGCGGACGTTTTTGATTTATGTTATTCCGTCGGGAAATGGATCGCTGGCCTGGGGGGACACACGCCAGGATGTTGCGATCCCGGGTGCGATACCCTATAACTTCAATTTCACGCTGCCGGATAGCTGGACAAATATTCAGGTCTGGCACACGCTGACGGTTCCAGGATATATCGTTACTTCGGGTACAATTGATGTCAGCGGCAGGTCGTTCAGCTATCAATACAACCCGACCAATCTGAATCGCAGTTTTCCGAATATTGAGAATGATGCACGGCTGGACGGCTCGGCAGCTTCCGACCCGGTAACGCTGACATTTGTGGCAACAGGCCAGGATGATTCTGGACAGGCGCAAATTTTGACGCGCACATTTTCAATCATGCATGATCGATTAACGACCCTGGAATAAACGTCGAGGATGGCGAATGCGCAATGAGCCTCAATTGATTCAACGAGTTTTGCTGTTTATAGGCGCGATGCTGCTTTTTGGCGGTGCGCTGATGAATCCTATTGCGGACGCTCAAGTTACGACGCCGACGCCGCTGCCGCTCTATTTTCTGCCAGACGCGCGCATCAACCGCGCTTATACCAGCAATACGCTGGCGCTGACCAACGATGGGCAAACGTTGATCGCCACGAATATGCTCAACGGAACTATTTCGTTTATTTCCGTGATCGTCGCTAATCAGGGTCAGGTGCAAGCTGAAATCCCTGTTGGCAGAGACCCGCGCGGCTTGGCGCTGACTGCGGATAACAGCCGTGTTGTTGTGGCGAATCGGGGCGACAATACGCTCACCGTCATCAATGTCGCCGATCAATCGCTGGCTGGGATGATCAATATTGGCGGGTCAATGCCCTATGGTGTCGTGATTCCTGATAATGAAACGGCCTATATCTCGCTGGAAGGCAGCAATGAGATCGTCGTCGTAAGCCTTTCCGGGCTGCGGGTTACTCAGCGTATCCGTGTTCCGCAGCGACCAACCGGTTTGGCGTTGTGGGGTGATGTGCTTTACGTGACCCATTTTGGAACAGGCCGCGTCAGCTTGATTTATGTTCCCGCCGGACGTGTGATCGAAACGGTCAACACAGGTATCGACGTGGGTGCCTCGCCCATGATTGAACCGGATGTCACGCGCGGCATTGCCTATCTGCCCCAAACGCGGAGTAATGTTCAGAATACCCACTTTACGTTTGATTCGATTGTTTTTCCCATCGTCAACGTGATTGATCTGCGGAATATGAGCTTGCAGCCTCAAAGCCGCATTACGCTGGATACGGCGGATCGTCCGGTGAATATGCCATTCGCTGCCGCGTTGGATCGTTTCCGCAACTGGCTGTTTGTCGCCAATGCAGGTAGCAACGATCTTTCTGTCATTGATCTGAATACGGGTTTGGCACGCGCGCATATCGAGGTGGGTGCAAACCCGCGCGGACTGCTGCTGAACCGCGACAATACGTTTTTGTTCGTTCATAACGTGCTGGATGGAACGATCACCGTCATTGATACAAACGATATGGAAGCGGTTGATGTTCTGCCGATCAGCAACCCAGCCGTACCAGTCGATATTTTGCTGGGGGCGCAGTTTTTTCACAGCGCTGTTGATTCCCGTTTAAGCACTCAAAATTGGGTAAGCTGTGCGAACTGCCATTTCGACGGGCTGTCTGATGGTCGGACGTGGCAGGGCTTCACAGATGGGCCGCGCAACACGCCCCCACTTTTCAACCTGATCGAAACCGCACCTTATAACTGGTCTGCCACCTGGGATGAGATCGCCGATGTCGAGTTGAAAATTCGCGACCTTCAGGCTGGAATGGGTTTAATTGAAGACTTTCCAGTCTCAGAAGCGCTGGGAAGCCCACATGCAGGGCTATCGCCCGACCTGGACACGCTGGTCGTCTATTTAAACTCTCTGCAAGCTCCGGCGAATCCGAATCCGCCGGATACGGTGCTGGCTCAGCGCGGGGCAGAAGTGTTTCAGGAACAGGGCTGTGCGGAATGTCATGTTGGCCCAGCCGGGACGAATCTCCAGGCGTATGATGTTGGCACAGGCAATGCGCTCGACAAACGCGGCACGGAATTTGACACGCCCACGCTGCGCTATCTGTGGCTGACAAGCCCGTTTTTTCACGACGGCTCAGCGGGAACGCTGCGTGACGTGTTCACGTTACCGGGACGGCACCGTCTTATCCAGACTGTGACACCTGAAGATATCGACGCGCTGGTGGCGTATTTGTTTAGTTGGCAGTAATAAAATGATTTTCTGATGAAAATTATAATTTCGGTATTGCCAAATTAATGTGTTTCTCGTTATTATTGATAGTACAGATCATTATTACTCATAAAGCGCTGCTTGGGACTTTGAAATGCGATGAATGTCAGCACAGCTATGCAAGAATATCTGGCCGAAATTTACCGTCTGTCCTACTACTCCGAAGACGATACTCAAATTTCGACTTCTGCTCTGGCAAAGGTGATGAAAGTTTCTGCACCTGCTGTGACACGAATGGTTCAACGTTTGCAGGAATCGGGCTATCTCGAACATGAGCCTTACCGGGGAATTTACCTCACTCCGGCGGGTGAGCGTGAAGCCCTGGCAAGCATTCGCCGTCATCGCCTGGTCGAGCGCTTTCTGACGGATGTCATGTGTTTTGGCTGGCATGAAGTCCACGAAGCCGCCGACGAGTTAGGTGCTGTCGTCAGCGATGTCATGGTGCGCCGCATGGACGAGATGGCTGGTTTCCCACGCCGCTGCCCACATGGCGAACCGATTCCAACCTCTGATTATCATATGCCGCGTGTAAAAGATCACGCCCTGAACCGGATGCCCCCCGGCAGCGATCTGGTCATCAGCCGTGTGAACTCACACGATGCCGAAGTGCTGCAATATCTGGATGAACTTGGTTTGAAGCCGGGAACGCGCTTCCATCTGGTTTCGCGTGCGCCCTTTAACGGCCCAATTCAGATGCGAATCGGCAAAGATATTCAGGTGATCGGTCACGAATTAGCAGGTGTTCTGCGCGTCTGTAACGAGGACGAATTCGCGCTGGTCTAAATTCAAATTCTAAACGCAAAGTATTTTCTCTTCGCCCTTTGTTTCTTTGCGCTCTTTGCGTTAAGGCTTGTTTTTAATTTTTCACCCG